>JAESGY010000199.1_pt1 | contig 45219 bp, 34 predicted proteins | sample 9269841 | NCBI WGS metagenome assembly JAESGY01 (sample SAMN17022865, study PRJNA683097) | algae metagenome | isolation source: Spirirestis rafaelensis WJT71-NPBG6 and co-occurring heterotrophs from... | place: USA: Pinto Wells, Joshua Tree National Park, Colorado Desert, CA | collected 2006-08-15
CCAGTAGGGGTTCTAGGATTATCCACTCTTCGTCTGTGAGGCTGCTAGAGTATGGCATAACTGTTGGATACAACTTTTGCGCTAACTTTACTTCAACACAGTAAAAGATGTCAAATGGGTTCTATATGCCCCAATTAACAAATAGCGCATAAATGTAAGCGATAGTTTCCGAAATAACCGTTCGCACACCTTCGCTAGAAGTCCACCATTTATTTGGATTGTAATTTACTGGTTTGGCGGCAATTATTCCGACTTTTATTTTCGGGGCAAGTACTTGTTGAAATATTAGCCAACTCCTGCGAGCATGGGCATCAGAGGTTAACAAATTCATTGAATTTATCGGTAAATTTGAATTTGCTAGCCACTGACGAAGTGCGATCGCAGATGCATGAGTACGATCCTTAATTACATCCGGGGTAGGTACAGCTGTCACTTTTTCTGGTTGCACACCCAAATTTTTTAAAGTAGCAGCGGCAATTGCGGCAAAATTATTGTATTCAGCTAGATAAAATCCTTTTTCTACCGGACCTCCTGTGGTGAATATTTGTCGATAGGAACCGCTTTTAAATTCAGTAAATGCTTGTTCTACTGCGTAGTCTGTTACCCATCCTTCAACTACTAAGACATCGGCTTTTATGGGAGAAGTGACGGCGAGAAAGGGGTATAAATGACTAATGTTGAAAAACATTACTGAAGCGATTAAAGCGATCGCTATTACCCATCCCTGCGCTGTCAGTGTCCACATTTCTTGGCGTTTTATCAGCCGGATTTTCAGTCTTTGTTGTTGATTTTGACGGTTTTTCCTTGACATCAAGCTTGCTTTATGCTTTTGCTGTGCGTTCTGCTTTCAAATAAGCAAACACAGATTTATCCCCAATATCCGGAGGAATTTCTTGCATAGCTTTCCGCAAGGCAAATACCACAAACAAAATAGCCCAGATTCCTAATAAAACTTGTTCCGCTTGAGTTGGCAAAACACCTAGTAAATGTCCCAGCAGCAGTATCGGCACTGTAAAGGTTAATACCTTCGTTTCCAAACGATTGAAGCAAAAAGCTTCTTTGAAAAATATACCTGTCAAAGCCGCAAAGATAAAACCGACTCCGAATAAACTCAGGGGGTGAGTGTAAATTGTGACAGCAAACGGTTGGCTGTCAAAATGCCCCAATACAAATGAGGAAATGCAACCAATCAGCCAGAAAAGTTGTAAAACTCGGTGCAGCGGTGCTAAGTAGATATGGATAGTCAGTAAACTTACACCTAAAGCTAGGCTGAAGCAGGTATACAAAGGTGTAATTGCTTGGATGGTAGTTGGGTTGTTGTTGAGTAAAATCAAAGCGGTGCCGATCGCAAAGCTGAGTGCAGCTATGATTAAGCCAGTGCGATAGATAATCACACCAGTGCGATCGCTTTGAGTAATTGTAAATTCGCCAAACTGACCTTGATAAACTTCTGGTTGTGTTGCTGTAGTCATAGCAGGATTTAGGAGTGAAGTGCGAAAACTATTTGCACCGATAATTCCTATCCTAAAAGGTTTTGTCTGCGTTGGAGATATATGGTGGTTTAATGTTGAAGCGATTGGTATTTAAGTTTTAACGCACAGTCTTGAGACTCTCAATACTGGAACTAAATATATCTGTGAATATTGACATCACCGTGCGATCGCGAATCTTGATATTCGTACTTATCCCCATCCCCGACTGTAACGGTATATTTCTTCCTGAAACTAACAACTGTTGGCTAGAGAGTTCTACCTTCGCAGGGAACCGATAAAAGGGATAAATTTGGTCTGGTGGTAGCGCATCAGAACCAACCCAAACTAGTTTACCTTTAATATCACCAAATTCGCTAAACGGGAATGAGTCAATTCGCACATCTACCATCATTCCTTCTTTCACAAACCCGATATCTTTGTTGGTAATATATACTTTGGCTACAAGCTTATCGGTAGGAACGATTTTTAATATTGGCTCAGTCGAAGATATAACAAACCCTGGCGTATGTGCCTTTAGCTCAAAAATTGTACCATTTGCTGGGGCTTTTATCTCCTGATATTTCAGGTTCATTTTAGTTTGACTAATTTGACTATCAATCTCAGCAACTTTTTTATTATTTTCAACTATCGCTTTAGTAAATTGAGAGTCAATTTCGGCTATTTTCTTATTATTTTCTGCTATTTGATTGAGCCAATCCTTACGAGAAACTGCTACTGTTGAATGCAACTTAGCTTGTCCTTCTGCTATTCCTGCTATTAAGCGTGCTTTTTCTTGAGTCAGTTGGTCTCTTTCACTTTGACCATTTCTAACCTCTTCTTGTTGTTTTAAGTATTGGATTTTGGAAATACCTCCATCTTTCATTAAGGGTGTAATACTTTCAAGAATACCCTGGTTCATATTCAGCGTATCTTTGGTACTAGCAAGTTTAATTTCGGTTTGCTGAAATTGGCGCTTTAATTGGTCGATTTGCGATTCTGCTGCGGCTACTCGCGCATCCAATTCTACTTGATTAGATGAAATACGTTCGCGTTGTTCCTGGATTAAGTTACTACTACTATTACCATCTAACTGGGCACGAAAAACTTGGTTTTCTGCAAGCAATGCTGCTCGACTTTTAGTTAAGTCCAGTATTTCCAGGGAAATTTTTAACGACGTGAAATCAACGTCATTACTAGCTCTTAATTGAGACTTGTAAAATTGATTTTCCTCTACTAAAGAAGCACGAATTTTATGCAACGAATATAACTGTGCTTTGGCGGTTGTATTATCGAGAGTTAGCAAGCGTTCTCCTTGTTTTACTTGCTTCCCGTCTTCCACAAAAATCTCTTTAACTACCCCATTTACAGGAGCTTGTATTTCTTTTACAGTGCCAGTTGGTTCCAGTTTACCAGTTGCAGAAACCGCTTCTTCAATCTTAGCTATATTTGCCCAGATAATCGTTCCAGCAGTTACACCCATTAATCCCCACAGAATTGCTCTTGACCAAAAGCGGGATTGTTTTAATATTACTGGTTGGTCGAATTTCGGAACGTAACGGGGTGTAGTTGATGGTGGTTTAGGTTTTATCTGGGATGTTTGACTTGATAGTTCTTCTAATTGTTGAATCGAAGTTATCGCTTGTCGTGGGGATAATCTATTACCGTTGTTAGAGTGTTTGCCGTTTCCATTAGTACCGTTACCGTTTCCATTCGTGCCATTTCCATTATTAGTATTCATAATTAGTTCTTAGTGATTTGTTTTTCAATGAAACGGGTATATCATTCTCCTACTGCTTTTTGTTGCTGATAAAGACAAGAATAAAGTCCTTTCAAATTCATCAATTCTCCATGAGTTCCTTGTTCCGCTACCTTCCCAGCACTCATCATTAAAATCACATCAGCATTTTGGATTGTTGGTAATCTATGCGTAATAAACAATACGGTACGTCCACGGAAGGCGGTTGCCAGATTCAAACAAACTTGCCTTTCTGTGGCATAATCAAGGGCGCTGGTGGCTTCGTCTAGAATCAATAGCGGTGGATTTTGCAGTACAGTACGAGCGATCGCTATCCTTTGTCTTTGTCCCCCAGATAATGCCGAGCCTCTCTCCCCAACCCTAGTTTCGTAGCCATTAGGCAGATCCATGATAAAATCGTGAGCGCAAGCAATCTTTGCTGCTTCAACAATTTCTTCTGGTGTTGCATCAGGCATTGTCAAGGCAATATTTTCTTGTACTGTCGTATCGAACAGTAAGGTATCTTGCAGCACCATACCAATCTGCTGGCGTAAGGAGTAGAGTTCGACTTTACTAATATCGTAGCCGTCGATTAAGATGCGTCCTGAATCAAGTTCGTAGAGGCGTGGTAATAATTTAGTAAGGGTACTCTTACCAGCACCACTTTGTCCCGCAAGTCCCACAAACATACCTTTAGGGATGTCGATATAAACGTTATTGAGTTGCGGGATAGGACTTTTGCCAAAGCTAAAGGTAACGTTTTCATATTTAAGATTACCCTCAATTGCTGGCATCGGGATGTTGTTACGCCCAGCAATTTCGCTTTCTTGGGGAGTATCGAGAATATCTGCCAATCTTTCCAATGACAATGCAGTTTCTTGGAAGTTCTGCCACAGTTGAATTAATCTTAATAGGGGACTGGTAACATAACCAGCTATGATGCGGAAGGCGATTAATTGCCCTAAAGTTAGCTGCCCTTTAAGTACTAAATAAGTACCAACCCATAGCAATAGCAAACTTGATAGTTTGTTGAGAAAGTTGCTGAGGGAACTGGCAGTATTGAAAGTTAATACGTTCTCAAAACTACCACTAATATATCTACCGTAGCGCGTTTGCCATTCCCATCTAGAATTAAGTTCAATATTTTGTGCTTTGACTGTTTGAATACCAGATACTACTTCTACCAGATATGATTGGGTTTCGGCGTTGCGTTCCGCTTTGGTACGGGATTGACTGCGAATTATAGGCGCAAAGACGAGTGTTAAAAAGGCAAACAATGGTACTGTTGCGAGTGCTACTATTGTTAGCAGCCAACTGTAGAATACCATCACTGCGATGTAGATGACTGAAAAAATCGCATCCAGTACTACGGTGAGGGCTGTACCCGTAAGGAAAGAACGAATATTTTCTAGTTCGTTTATTCTAGAGGAAATTTCCCCGACAGGACGCTTTTCAAAATAGCGTAATGGTAATCTTAATAAATGGTCAATAACTTCTGAACCCAAACTTAAATCGATTCGGTTAGTCGTATCAACAAATAAATTGGTACGTAGCCAGGTAATCACACCTTCAATGACAGCCATTACAATTAGCAGACTACCAAGAACATTTAAGGTATTGATACCATTTTGAACAATTACTTTATCAATGATTACTTGAGTAATTAATGGGTTTGCTAGTCCTAGCAGTTGCACGAATAAGGCAATCATACTGGTACAATTACCGCTACGATTACAAGCACTAACCCCATTCTCAACGCGCTGCCTGGGGTGAATCTCACTACCACTATCAGTGATCCATCACTACCACCAGCACCAGTACCCCTAATCAGCATTACCCCACTAACGGGCATTAGTCTAACAGAAGGCGGTGACTCACAAACCTTAGCAGTAGGGATTGACCTGGGAATTGACCCTATCCTTAATACTCCTATTGCCACGCTAGCTGAAGCGACGATTACTCTGACTCCCGATGCCCAGCTTGACTTAGGTAATGGTGCGGGCAATCCCTTTAATGTCATTATTCCTGCTGGTAGTACGGCTGCTACGATTACAAATGTTGCCGTCCGAGGCGTTAATGACAATGTTACTGAAGGCAATCATACTGGTACAATTACCGCTACGATTACAAGCACTAACCCCATTCTCAACGCGCTGCCTGGGGTGAATCTCACTACCAATATCAGTGATCCACTTGTAACAAATCCTCCAGCAACTGGTGGAACTGGTGGAACTGGTACTCCTGGTAATCCTGATATTCCTGGTGGAACTGGTGGTAGTGGTAATGGTGGTACTTCTAGTACTCCTAGCGCGATCGCACCCCTTTTGATTCAAAACCCAAATGACTTCTTTACTGTACAAGGACCGACTGGACAACAAGTCATACTAGATTTTGACTTTGGTTCAGTTAATACGAGCTTCATTGATGAAATAGGGGTTTATACTGTCGATGACGCTCAAGGGACTATTAATGGTATTGCCCCTGGTGCTAGCGGTTATCTACAAGCTGCGCGGAACAATGCACAACCGATTTTCTCGGTGCTCCCAGATATCAATCGTTTGCTACCTAATGCAGACCTTTTGCGTAATTTAAGTTTTGAAGCGGGCACAAACCTAGGGTTTTACTTGGTGCAAAATGGCACTGCCTCCGATGGTGCAAATGTTTTCTTCGGTTCGCCCTCAGCCAATCCCAATAGTACCGATTACTTAGAAGTATCATCCTCAGGTGATGGAAATTATACTCTGGGTTGGCGAGACCAATCGGGTAATCAGAGCTTCAATAATGTTGTGCTGTCAGCACGAGCCACAACACAGACAAGTCTACCCGTAGGAACGCAACTCCAACAGACAACGGGCTTGGAACTCATTGACGTACTTACTCAAGCCAATCAGTTGGTTGACTTGAACTTTAATATTGCCAGCGAGGCTGCCTATAACAATAGTGTTGGTCTATATAAGGTTGAAAATGCACAGGGCACGATTATCGATCAATTGACGGGTAACCAACTTAACCCAGGTGACGCAAACTATGCCCAAGTCGCGCTTCGACAAAGTGAGCTTAACTCTGAACTGGGAAGCAATCGCAGCGCGTCGGGTTTACAGCAGTTGGACGGTGGGGCAATCTATGCGCCTTACCTTATTGCCAACGGCACTAGGGATAGATTTCTATCGTCAAATCCCTCGAACCAGACCGCTCAGGGAAGGGACGGACAAGTCCCGCTTGCTTACTTTGCCTTCCAAGGGGCGAATCCCGATCAGGTTGACCACATTCGCCAACTCGGCAACAACACCTTTGGCTTTGAAGATACTTTCGGCGGTGGTGATAGAGACTTCAACGATATCGTCTTCAAAACTAATTTGACTGTACGCATCTAATTGCCTCATTCAGAGGAGAGCGTATAACAAGGGTGCAAACTAGCTTATAAATTTTGGCTGGCATATGCGATCGCATTCTTTAACTAAGAGTGCGATCGCTTTTTTAAATTCCTATCACTCAAAACACACTTCTACTCTATCTCCCAACTGCATCTGCAACTGTGTCTGTGCATTACCGCTATTGATGGCAATTTCTACCCAGCCATGACTACCAATTAAAGCGATCGCATCCCCAATTTGCACATCGGCGTAAGTTTCACAACCTGCTATTGTCAACCCCGCAGCTTTGACATACCAGCTTTTACCTTGCACGTAACTTGCTGAAATATTGCTGATTAAGTTGCCAAAATGGTCAATATATTGAATACAACCCGTTACACCAGTTTCTGTTAAACTGCATTCTGCTAAATCCAACTTTATCAGCTTTGCTGGATCGATTTCTCTGCCTAGCTCTTTTAAAGAAACACCGCTAGCAAGATGCGCTGCTACAGGTGCAAAAATATCTCTTCCGTGAAAAGTTCTGCTGGGTTCTTGAGTTCGCCAATATTGCGGGTTTGTCAGTTCCACTGCGGCAATGGCGGGACTTTGACTAAGTACGCCACTAAATATACCATTGTCAGGTCCCACCAAAAACCCATGAGATAATTGTAGTGCGATCGCTCTCCTGATTCCTCCCACCCCCGGATCTACTACCGCTACATGCACCGTCCCATTTGGGAAATAAGCATAAGCATTCATCAAGCAAAATCTGGCAGCAGCGATATTTTGAGGCGGTATTTGGTGCGTTAAGTCTATCACTGTTAATTTTGGGTTAATTTGGGCGATTACTCCCTTCATTACGCCGACATACACATCGCGATCGCCAAAATCGCTGAGGAATGTAATTTGACTCATCTGACAAAAATATGTCAATTAAATCTATAATGAATCCCATTTTTCTGTAGCCTACGTTACGGAATTTCTGCTATATTAGGAAATGAAGATATAAAGCAAAAACTTAACAGGGAAAACTTATGCTTAACAATAGAATCCAAGCAGCAAAACAAGCTGAAGAAACTCATCACCAAAATCTGCAAAAAAACCTAGAACATCGCTTGCAAGTAGCTAGAGCCAAAGGCGACGAAAAGCTAGTTCGTCAATTAGAAGCCGAAATGAAGTACATAGGTTAAATCAGCGCCACAATTGTAAACAATTATTTATTGAGAAACAGCCCGCGAAAGCGGGTTTTAGTTTTTTGGCCTTAGACATCGAATCATAAGCGACACTTCGCGTCTGTAAAAATTTGTGTATTTGGGCAAGAATTACCAAAGCTTGCGAGTTCACCAACAGCCTCATACTCTGTGTCTGCTGCACTCGCTTTCAGAGTATTTCTATAAGCGACGTGAGGAAGAAGTGAAAGTTGTTTGCGTTTCTGGGTCTTGGCAAGCGATCATAGTGGTAACGTGTTCTGCCTCGTCGTCGCGGATGCAGACAAAGACATCATACAAGTTATTGATCGTTGGGCGGTGTTTATAAGAGCGACGGGATGTTTCAAATTGGTCGAACATATATAAGTCGCCATCGCGGTAGTAGTTGATTGCAACTATCGGCGCGGGTAGCTGTTTGAGTTTAGCTGCATTTCTACGCACAAAGTTATCATAAGTATGATAAGCGTGTTCTTCTACTAATTGACTGAAGTAGTAAGCGTGACGCGGTGAAAGCATGTATAAAAGCACAATCACCCAGTAGTAAATCAAGGCTGTAAAACGGGCAAGAAATCTGTCAAGAAAGCGGCGATTTCCGCCTAGAGATTCCATAATCAGCAAGTGATGGTGTTCATTCCAAGCTTGTCCAAAGTGGACTTTGAGCCGATCAGCTTTGCGCCATATCCCCAAAGTTTCGTATAAGTGCAGTACTGATAGGTAAGAAAAATAAGGAACACGCGCTACTGTTTCCAAAACGTAAAAACGGGCGTAAGGACGTTTTTTATATAACTTATCGATAACGAAAACTAAGCAATTGACGAGAAAGCCAATAGACATCTCCGGAAAAGATTTAGAAACCGTAAATTTACGCGCACTCTCTACCCCCCTACCCCCTTTCCCGATGTCCCTTGCGTGTCTCGTCCCTTGTGTGTCTGCGACAGGAGAAGAGAGGGAAGGGAGAATTAAAGCCTTTCTCTGCTTCGGGGAGAGGTTTGGAGAGGGGTCATGCATTAAATTGGGTCGATGTCTAATCATTTTTTATCCTTCACCCTGGTATCAAATCAGAAGTACACAAGCTGTGGCTAAACTGAGGCTTGAAAATCAATTAGCCATTGATTGTTGTGCGGTGTCACTCTTGTTGATACTGCTTGACTTGATTAAATTCCGGTAAATATTGATAAATTGGTTGTGGAAATTTCGCGCATTCGTGAGTCTTATAAGTATTTCCGGATATATCATATGAAGGATAAAGTATCAAGTATGAAGTAAGACCCCACGGATAAATCATAAGGATTGAAATATCTTATGTGCTTTTTCTCTGCACCATAAAGAAATTTAGGCGCTTGTAGTCAAAGTCTTACTTCATCGTTCATCTTTTATTTGACTTGCGTCACGCGCCAACTGAGCTTGAGATTAACCCAGAAGTTCCAGACAGTAGCAACAGCGATCGCAATCAAGTTTGCGATATAGCGGTTTTGTATAATAAAATTAAACACAACATTCAATACCAGTACATTCAACACCAAACCAGCAAGACAAATAATGTTGAATTTCAAAAATCGCTTCATGCGTTGACGCCATTCGTGCTGCCCACTAGAGACATCCGCAAAAGTCCAAGCATCATTCCACAAAAAATTATTGATAATCGCAATTTCACCAGCAATAATTTTACTGCGAGTTAAAGGCAAAGCCAAGGTACTTGGGTCACTGAGTAAGTAAAGGAGTGTCATATCTACAAATACTCCACTGAGTCCCACCAAGCCAAAACGGAGAAATCGACCAACAGGGAAATTGATGCGTTGAGTGATTTTTCCCAGCCGTCCTGTTGCCAGCCTTAACCGTACTAAGTGGTGTATATAGTCGATATATTGCTTACTCGTGACTTTACTTTCACCCTTAACACGTTCGCAAAACACATAGCCAACTTCGGCAATTTCGCGCACCTTACCCCGTCCAATCACCTCAAGGAGAATTTTGTATCCCACTGGATTGAGCGTTGCACTAGCTATGGAACTTCGACGTACCATAAAATAACCACTCATCGGGTCAGATACCCTACCCAATACATCAGGTAAAATAATTAACCCTAATAACTGAGCGCCACGAGACAAGAAACGCCTGACAAAACTCCAGCTACTTACACCCCCACCGTCTACGTGACGACTAGCTACTGCCATATCTGCACCTCTTTGAATGGCGCGTAACAATTGCGTCAGTACCTCTGGCGGATGCTGTAAATCCCCATCAATTACTCCTAAAACACGTCCCCTTGCTGCTTGCCAACCACGAATCACCGCGCTTGAAAGCCCGCGCTCATTTTGACGACGCATCACCCGCAATTGCTGATATTCTCGCGTCAGAGACTCGGCAACTTCCCAAGTGCGATCTGGACTATCATCATCCACTACAATCAACTCGTAGTCTCCAGGGATAGACTCATCTAGTAGTTGGCTCAATATCCTGACAACGCTCTTGATATTGTCTTGTTCTTTGTAAGTTGGAATCACTAAAGACAAGAGGATGTTTTCACTACCTGCATCCACAGTAGTTGGGGGTAATTCAGGAATCTGTAATGCACCAGTTGGCACTGACAAAAGTGAATTAGGTTCAATGAGACTCATGCAGAAATGATTATATGGGGAAACGGTGTTGTTTGTAATTATGCTTGAGAAAAGGTATGTAGAATTAATCTAAAAAATTTTCTACTAAAATACGTATGCAAAAATTAATATATTTTAACAAATTAAAATTAGTAGCTCTCGTTTGTTTTTTCCGCCAAAAGAGGTAATAAAAAAGTTATCGTTATTCTTATACTAAGCTTGGAGTTGCCAATTACAAATACTGTAAAAGTACTTTGTATAAAATGGCTCTTCAACTTAGTATATGAAAAGTAACTTGCGACCTGTTTGGGCATTCCCTCCGAAAGGGTTACGATTTCTAGTGATTGTTTTATTAGTATTGGGTGTATTTTTTCGCTTTGTCAATATTGACCGAAAAGTCTACTGGTTTGACGAGACTTTTACCTCATTACGGATTTCTGGTTACACAGAGAAAGAAGCGATCGCCCAACTTTGCAATGGTCAACAAATTGGTGTTGAAGATTTACAGAAATATCAGCATCCCACTCCTGAAAGAACCTTAACAGATACTCTTAAATCTCTAGCACTAGAAGACCCTCAGCATCCACCCCTATATTACGTGATGATGCGATTTTGGGTGCAATGGTTTGGCAGTTCAGTTGCAGTAACCAGAAGTTTGGCTGCCCTATTTAGCGCGTTGGCATTACCCTGCATCTATTGGCTATGTCTGGAATTATTTAACTCGTCCCTCGTGGCATCGGTCGCAGTTGTACTGCTAGCTGTGTCGCCATTTCATGTGCTGTACGCACAGGAAGCGCGGGAATATAGTTTGTGGGGTCTAATAACTTTGCTATCAAGCGCAACACTGCTACGGGCAATGCGACTAAAAACAAAGCTTAGTTGGGGAATGTATGCAGTAACTGTGGCATTGGGGTTGTATACATTTCTGTTTTCTGGGCTGGTGATGATTGCTCATGGTGTTTATGTGTTTGCAATTGAACGCTTCCGATTAACCAAGACGGTTATTGCTTATCTAGTTGCGTCTTTAGTGGGATTTTTAGCTTTCACACCCTGGCTAATAATTCTTCTTAATCAATCGGCTCAACTTAATAAAACAACAGGCTGGACAGGTGAAGTTAAAATAAGTCGGTTACTTCTAATTCAAAACTGGATTGTTAACCTTAGCTATTTTTTCGTTGATTTTGACTACGATATCATACCTGGTGCTGAAGGCTCTTGGTTGAAATTATTAATAAAATATTCAAGTCCTTTTATCTTAATTTTTGTTGTCGGATATTCAATTTATTTTCTCTGTCGTAAGTCTCCAAAGCAGGTTTGGTTGTTTGTCTTAACATTGATTGGAATGACAGCGCTACCCTTAGCTATACCAGATTTAATTTCCGGGGGGATACGATCGCAAGTCGCTCGGTATTTAATCCCTTGTTATTTAGGTATTCAGTTAGCTGTTTCTTACCTTTTAGCAACTCAAATTTTCTCCACCTCCCTCACCATTGGCTTTCCAAAGCTTTGGCAGCTTGTTATGGTTACGCTAATTTCAGCCGGAGTCATATCCTGTGCAATCAGTTCTCAAGCAGAGACTTGGTGGTATAAGGGTCTGAACCTTTATACTCCCCAAGTGGTTCGGATCATCAACCAAACTCCCCAGCCACTGGTGATTACTTCGTGTCAAGCAACGTGGGCTCTGGGTGATGAAATGGCTCTCTCGCATCGGCTCGATCCAAAAGTGCGGCTTCTGTTGGTGAAAGAGTCAAATGTGCCGCAAATTCCTAATACTTTCAGTGATGTGTTTTTCTACAATCCTTTTTACAATGAACCCTTGCCGATATTGGAATATAAACTTGACAAAGAGCAGAAATACAAGATAGAAAAGGATGTTTACCCCCAAAAGCTCCAGCTTTGGAAACTAACTAAATAGTTATAATTTAGCGATTAAAACAATTTGATGTAATGCTGAGTTATCTTGGTTGAGCTGGCTGAATTATATTATAGGCGGCAAATTACACATATTGTAGAGACGTTTAGTATATGAACAGCGAATTACCGTCTGTTTGGGCATTTCCTCGGAAAGGGTTACGATTTTTATTGGTTGTTTTATTAGCATTAGGTATATTTTTTCGCTTTGTCAATATTGATCGAAAAGTCTACTGGTTTGACGAGACTCTTACCTCATTACGGATTTCTGGCTACACAATGTCAGAAACAGTTGGGCAAGTCTGCACTGGTCAAGAAATTGGGGTTAAAGATTTACAGAAATATCAACGTCTTACTCAGGAAAAAATTTTAGCAGATACTATTAACTCTTTTGTACTAGAAAACGCTCAACATCCGCCACTATATTATGTGTTGACGCGATTTTGGGCACAATGGTTTGGCAGTTCAGTTGCGGTAATCAGAAGTTTGTCTGCCATCATTAGTTTGCTAGTATTCCCCTGCATCTATTGGCTATGTCTGGAATTATTTGAGTCATCGGTTGTGGGATGGGTTGCAGTTGGATTGATAGCTGTGTCGCCATTTCATGTTTTGTACGCACAGGAAGCGCGGGAGTATAGTTTGTGGACTGTGACAATTTTGCTATCTAGTGCAACACTGCTACGGGCAATGCGACTGCAAACAAGGCTTAGTTGGTTAATGTATGCAGCATCTGTGGCATTAGGGCTGTATACATTTCTGTTTTCTGTACTAGTGATGATTGCTCATGGTGTTTATGTATTTGTAATTGAACGCTTTCGATTAACCAAGACGGTTATTGGTTATTTGCTGGGGTCTTTTGTGGGATTTTCAGCTTTCATACCTTGGCTAGTGGTTCTTATTATTAGTTTAGGGAAAGTTAATGAAACAACAAGCTGGACATCTAGTAAAGTACCCCAGTTAAGTTTGATTAAGTCTTGGCTTGTTAACTTGAGCTATTTTTTCATTGATTTTAACTACGATTTGAGGAGTGTTTATAATTACTCTGTATTGAAATCGATAGTGAAATTTTTGGTTCCTATTATCTTCATTTTTGTAATATATTCGATTTATTTTCTTTGTCGTAATACTCCTAAGCGAATTTGGTTATTTATATTGACATTGATTGGGGTTACAGCGCTACCTCTAGCAATACCTGATTTAATTTTGGGAGGAGTGCGATCGCAAGCTTCTCGGTATCTCATTCCTATGTATTTGGGTATTCAGCTTGCTGTTGCATATCTGCTGGCAACTCAAATTATCTCTACTGTTAACAACTGGAAACGAAAGCTTTGGCAACTTGTCATGGTTACGCTGATTTCAGCTGGAGTCATTTCTTGTGCGATCAGTTCTCAAGCAGAAACTTGGTGGCTCAAGGCTCTTAACATTTATACTCCTCAAATGGTTAGCATTATCAACCAAACTGCCAACCCACTTTTAATTGTTCCCTGTCAGGGAAGCTCGTCTATAGGTGATCCACTGTCTCTCAGTTATGTGCTCGATCCAAAAGTGCGGCTTCGGTTGGTGAATGAGTCAAATGTGGCGAAAATTTCTGATAATTTCAGTAATAGTTTCAGTGATGTGTTTTTATACAATCCTTACAAAAATCGTATTCCGCAGGTATTCATAGATAAGCTTGAGAATAAGCAGAAATATAAGATAGAAAAAAACATTTATCCGGAAAATCTGGGTCTTTGGAAACTAAGCAAATAGTTATAATATCGTGTCCGGTTAAAGACTTATCATTTAGAGGATGTTTGAAAAGCTATTTTTCTTACCAAAAGTATTTAATACCCCCCCAACCCCCCCTTTCCAAGGTTGGGCAAATAGACTCTTAAAGCCCCCCTTTACAAGGGGGGTTGGGGGGTAACGTCAAAGTTGATGTGTTATGTGAGACTTTTCAAACATCCTCTAAGACTTCGGTTTATAAGTCGATGCTACGTGCAATTCTTTCAATTGCTTGGCATCCACACTTGAAGGTGCATCTGTTAACAAACAACGTGCTTGTTGCGTCTTCGGAAAAGCAATTACATCGCGAATTGATTCTTCCCCAGCTAACAACATCACCAAGCGATCTAAACCGTAGGCGATACCACCATGCGGCGGTGTACCATATTCAAATGCCTCTAAAAGAAAGCCAAATTTACTTTGTGCTTCTTCCGGAGATAAACCGATCGCTTCAAACACCTCTTCTTGAATTTCTCGCTGATAAATCCGCCGACTACCACCACCAACTTCAAAGCCGTTAAATACTAAATCATACGCTTGGGCGCGTGCGGTTTTCAAGTCGGACAAATCATCAGGATGAGGTGCTGTAAACGGATGGTGCAATGCTTCCAAGCGTTTTTCGTCAGCATTCCACTCAAACATCGGGAAATCTACCACCCAAAGCAAGTTGATTTTTTCCGGATCGATTAATTTATATTCTCTGGCGATCGCTTGACGCAATCTATCTAAAGTCTTATTGACAGTTGCCGCATCAGCAGCCGCAAATAGCAACAAATGTCCGGGTTTGGCATCAGTGCGGCGCAAAATTTCTTGCTTTTGTTCTGGTGTTAAGTTGTCTTTAATGGCGCCGATGGTGTCGATTTCACCATCTTCTCTGACGCGGATGTATGCTAAACCTTTGGCACCTGCTTCAGCAGCTTCTTTGAATAAGTCGCCACCCGGTTTAATACGGACATTAGAAATTGTATCATTGCCGTTGGCAATGGGCAGGATTTTCACAATACCGCCATTGGCAACCGCTTCACGAAAGACTTTGAAACCAGAGTCTTTCAACACATCCGAGACATTGACTAGTTCCAGCCCGTAGCGGGTATCAGGTTTATCACTGCCGTAGCGTTCCATTGCCTCAGCGTAGGTGAGACGCGGGAAGGGAAGTTGTAATTCGATACCTTTAACAGTTTTGAAAATATGCGAAACTAACTTTTCGTTGAGTTCGATAATTTCTTCTTGGGACATGAAGCTCATTTCCATGTCCAATTGGGTGAATTCTGGTTGTCTGTCTGCGCGTAAGTCTTCGTCGCGGAAACAACGAGCAATTTGATAATAGCGATCGCATCCTGCTACCATCAATATTTGTTTGAATAGCTGCGGTGATTGCGGAAGTGCAAACCACTCACCAGCACTGACGCGACTGGGTAAGATGTAATCGCGTGCGCCTTCCGGGGTGGAACGAGTTAAGATGGGGGTTTCCACCTCGATGAAGTTTTCCACATCTTCGAGATATCGACGCATAGTTTTGACGACTTGATGACGCAATTGTAAATTACGCGCCATGCGATCGCGTCGCAAATCTAAATAACGATATTTCAGCCGCAAGTCTTCCCGCACATTCTCGCTGTCTGCGGTGGAAACTTGAAAAGGTAACTGTTTGCGAACAGCGTTCAGCAATTCGATTTTATCAGCGTAGATTTCAACTTCGCCTGTGGGGATGCGGGTATTTAGCGATTCTTCCGGACGCTGCGTCACCCTACCTGTGATTTCCACGACGTATTCATTACGCAGAGCATTTGCTGGTTCGTAAGAATCTGGGGTACGTTGCGGATCGCTGACTATTTGGACAATGCCAGAGCGATCGCGTAAATCTAAAAATATCACACCCCCATGATCGCGGCGACGGTCTACCCATCCGTATAAGGTGACAGTTTCTCCAATATGTGAGGAACGGAGTGCGCCGCAATAGTGAGTTCGCATAGGTCTTAGTACTTATTTCTGGAGCTAGAGGGGCTAGTGTAAAAAGGCAGAAGGCAGTTCGGCGAAGCCGTTGCCGGAGGCTAGGCAAAAGGCAGAAGGAAAGAAAGCTTGTGATAGTAGGCTTTTATCAACTGCGTAGTTATTTCAGCCACGCTGCACTAGTTTATGTCAAAGCTTTCCCATTATCTAGCATCAATAGTAATTGTAGTCATAAAGATGCAATAAGCAAATCGCCAAATTAGCAGATGGAGATTAAAAAGAGGGAACTTGGCGAGTTTTTCGTTTTGGCATTGCTGAATTCAGGTATGAACAATCTGTAGAGATGCCAAATTTGGCTTGTAGAGACGCGAAATTTCGCGTCTCTACAAGGATTTTGGATGCCCAACAAACCAATTTCATACTTCAAAGACGCGATAAATCGCCGTCTCTACAAAGGACTGATTATTGTAAAGACGGCGATTTATCGCGTCTCTTGCCTTAACCGCTCCCACAACTTATGGGAACCGCTCCCATAAGTTCGGGAACCGCTCCCATAAGTTGTGGAACCGCTCCCATAAGTTCGGGAACCGCTCCCATAAGTTCGGGAACTGCTCCCATAAGTTCGGGAACCGCTCCCATAAGTTCGGGAGCCGCTCCCGTAAGTTCGGGAGCCGCTCCCGTAAGTCCGGGAACCGTTCCCATAAGTTGTGGAGCCGTTCCCATAAGTTCGGGAGCCGCTCCCATAAGTTCGGGAACCGCTCCCATAAGTTCGGGAACCGCTCCCATAAGTTCGGGAACCGTTCCCATAAGTTCGGGAACCGTTCCCATAAGTTCGGGAACCGCTCCCATAAGTTCGGGAACCGTTCCCGTAAGTTGTGGAGTATCCCAATTTTGCAAAAAGCCCTCAGGCTATAAGCCTGGGGCTACACAAACAAAGCCTGCCTTCGCAGGCTCTAGGACTCATATAGCCTGCCTTCGCAGGCTTTGTCTCCCCTCCCCTTACTAAGGGGAGGGGCTGATCGGGGTGGGGTGTTAGGGACTTTCGCAAGATATCTAATATGTCATTTCCTGAGATCTACCCCACCCCGCCAAAGCGTAGCTTTGTCTCCCCTCCCCTTACTAAGGGGAGGGGCTGATCGGGGTGGGGTGTTAGGGACTTTCGCAAAATATCTAATATGCCATTTCCTGAGATCTACCTCACCACGCCAGGTGCTACAACAAAGTCAAAGCAACGCACTGGCTCCCCTACCCCTCTGCGAACTCGCAGAGAGGGGAGACAAAGCACAGCTTTATCGCGGTGAGGTTTTGTATTTTGTTAAATCCATATTCCTAAGCTTTTAAAAGTAAAGACGCACACTTATGCTCTTATACCGCGTCTTGCATCCAAAATTTTTGTATTTTCTTTATTTTGCCAAAAACCGGAATATCATACAGCAAAGTTGTATACAATCTCAGCAATAACCTGATAATGACCCAGTTATGCCGCCAGACTACTCCGGTCAAAATCTCCGAGGTCGCTCTTTTAAAGGTCAAAACCTGACAGGGGCAAACTTTAGCAAGGCAGATATTAGAGGGGCAAATTTTAGCAACGCTATTCTCAAAGATGCTGACTTTAGAGGTGCTAAGGCTGGACTACAGCGACGTTGGGTAGTTGGGTTGCTTATAGTCTCATGGCTGCTGTCGGGAATATCAGGGTGTTTCTCAATTTTTCTTAGTGTATTAATAATATCCTTAACTGAGGACACTCCAAACTCTGATAGTTTTATCCTTGGTGCAATCTGTCTAGTTGTAATGGTAGTCTTTTTGATTGTGACTATCCGCAAGGGTTTAACCGGAGATTTAGGAGCCGTAGTCTTCGCCCTTGCTGGAGGCTTCACCTTCGCCGCAGCCCTCGCCTTCGCCTTTTCCTCCTACGCCTTCACAGCCCTTGGAACCGTCGCCTATACCCTCGCCATAACCTTCTCGGTCGTCCTCGCCGTCGCCATCGCCGTCGCCATCGCCGTCGCCATCGCCGTCGCCGTTGCCGGAGCCGTTGCTGTTACCTTCGCCATCGCGTTCTCCGTTGCTACCGCCTTTGCCATTGCCTTCGGCTTCATCGTAGCCTTCACCTTCGTCGTTGCTGTCGCTGGAGCCTTCGCTTTCTCTGTTGCCATCGCTGTCGTCTTCGTACTGTATAGCGCTTACATTGGGTGGCGCAGTCTTGCTAGAAATGAAAAAGATGCTTGGCTTCGCTCACTCGCTCTTGCCTTTGCTGCTACAGGTGGAACCAGCTTCCGCAATGCCGAATTAACCGATGCTGATTTTACTGGCGCAACTTTGAAAAACACAGATTTTAGAAAAGCAAACCTGACACGCACCCGTTTTTATGAAGCCAAAAAACTTGACTTTGCCAGAGTTGACGACTCAATATTAACTAAATTAGCTGTTCTAAAATTACTCGTCACTGGCAATGGTCGAGGAAAATCTTATGCTGGCGCTAACCTCAAAGGCGCTAACCTGATAGGTGCAGATTTGAAAGAAGCTAATCTCAAAGATGCTGATATTAATGAAGCCACTTTTCAAGGAGCTTGTTTAGAAAGGGCAAACCTAACTCTAGCTCAAGCTGTAGGTACTAATTTTACCAGCGCTCAAATGACTGGTGCTTGTATAGAAGCGTGGAATATTGAAAGTACAACTAAGTTAGATAATATAGATTGTCGCTTTGTCTATCTTCTAGAATATCCCAAGCCAGAAACCGATGACCGCGAACGCCGTCCGAGTAGTGGCGACTTTCAACCAGGCGAATTTACCAAGCTGTTTGAAGAGGTTTTAAATACTGTTGATTTAATCTTCCGCGACGGCATCGACTGGAAAGCTTTTGTTAATGCCTTCAAAACAGTGCAAGTCGAAAATGGAGACACAGAATTAGCTATCCAGAGTATTGAAAACAAAGGTGATGGGGTAGTCGTTGTTAAAGTCGGCGTGCCTGATGGTGCTGATAAACAAAAGATTCATAATGATTTTACACAAAGTTATCAATTAGCACTGCAAGCTGTAGAAGAAAAATATAAAGCACAATTACAAGCTAAAGATGAGCAAATAGTCATCTATCGCCAACAAAGCGGAGATATGAAAGAGATTATTAGCTTGTTAGCGAATAAATCTATAAATGTTCAAGTTGACAACAAAGTAGAGAATAAACACATGCCTAACAGCAATGATGCCAGCCGCAAAATCAATATTGGCAGTGTCGGCGGAGATTTTAATGCTAGCGGACAAGCTTTAAATTTAGGTGAAATCAGCGGTACGGTGACAAACACCATCAACGAGTTACCAAAATCTGATGAACCTGAGAAACCGGGAATTAAGGAATTATTGACGCAATTGCAAACAGCAATTGAAGCTGATACGAATTTAGGTGAGGAAGATAAAGCTGAGGCTTTAGAACAAGTCAAGGCTTTAGCAGAAGCGGGGAAAAATCCTAAAGAAGGGGCGATGCAAAAGTCAGCGAAAACAGCTATGAAGATTTTAATAGGACTTACGCAAGCGTCACAATATAAGGTCAACTGGCACATATATTTCAATTTGCCGTAAATGCTTGTAAGCATTGATTTATAAACCTTAGAGCCATATTAATTCTATGTGACAGTTTTCAGATAAATGTGCCAGTTGCGTAAGTCCTGTTTAAAAGGAACAATTTCTGGTTTACCCAGCGCGGCAACTTTGGTTGAAGCGTGTGGTAAATTGTTGCCGCTGATTTCCGGTTTTCTGGGGTTGGGGTAGTCAACTTAAGCCCTAGCGAATAGAATTCGCGGCTACACAAACAAAGTCCGCCTGCGCGGACTTAAAATCAAAAAGCCTACGCAGGTAGGCTTTGTTCGTGTAGCCCCAGGCTTCTAGCCTGAGGGAGGCTACAAAACCATTACAGACGAGGGGCGTTGAAGGCATCCCAAGCGGCTTTAGCAGCATCTTGAAAGCGATCGCCTAATGTTGATACTTCTTTCCACAGCGTCTGCCAGTTTTTCTCAGCTTCTTCTTGAATTGTCGCCCAAGAGCGTTCAATGCGATCGCGTTCAATCACTCTTTCACCTTCTACCGCTTCCCGCGCTTTACGTATCGCATTTAAATATGTCTCGCGGGTGAGAGTACCTGCTGATTCTGCTTCAGCTTGAGCGCGTCTTTTCAAGGCTTCAATTAACTCTTTAGTTTCGTGCTTCAAATCATCCGTTTCGCCAGCCATTTCTCTTTCTACCATTTCATTGGTTTGCGGGCTGACTTCAACGATTACTTCGATATTCTTGTTGGGATCGGAATTCATGGTTATATCTCCTTTTCAAAGTTTAAATATTGGCTTGGGGAATGGGGAATGGGGCATTGGGCATTGGGCATTGGGCATGCGGCATTGGGCATTGGGCATAGGTAATTACCCCTTATCTCCTGTCTCCTGTCTCCTGCCTCCTGCCTCCTGTCTCCTGCCTCCTATCTCCCCCTAATCACGCTCTTTGCAAGGTGGGCAATTGCTGCTCTAATTTCAACAATGCTTCAACTCGCGCTTCGGTGGAGGGGTGACTTGAGAACAACCTGCTGAGAAACTGCCCAGAGAAAGCATTTGTAATTAATAATGGTTCAAATGCGGGATTTCCTGCCATTGGTATTTGCCGTGCTGTTGCTTCTAAACGTTGTAGCGCACGGGCTAAAGCGCGGGGATTACCAGTTAATCTGGCTGAACCAGCATCGGCAGAGAACTCTCGCGTGCGGGAAATTGCTAGCTGAATTACGGTAGCTGCTAATGGTGCAAGAAATACTGTAAACAGCAATCCTAAAGGATTTGCGCCTCTATTTCCATCTCGCGATCCCGAGCCGCCAAACCATAAACTATAGCTTAACATCTGGGATAAGAAGGAAATCGCACCGGCAATTGTAGCTGCAACGGCTTGGGTTAAGGTGTCGCGATTCGCAACGTGGGTGAGTTCGTGAGCGATAACGGCTTCGAGTTCGTCTTCTGGTAATAAGTTTAAAATGCCTTCTGTGACCGCGACAGCAGCGTGTTCTGGATCTCGTCCTGTAGCGAAAGCGTTAGCCGCTGCACCAGGAACAATGTAGATGCTGGGCATGGGAAGATTAGCGCGATCGCTTAATCTCTGCACCATTTGATATAATTCTGGCACTTGCTGTCGTGATACTGGCTGGGCACGGTAAGCTGCTAGCGCAATCTTATCTGATTGATACCAGGAAAATAGATTTGTCACTGCGGCTATGCCAATCCCGATAATTACGCCACTAGTACCGCCAATTACCCAGTAACTAATTGCAATCAAAATGCCACTGAGCGCAGCTAATAAAGTAGCCGTTTTCAATATATTTCTCATATTTTCGCTCTCCCAAAGTATGCTGTATTGATTTTTGAACCTTTCTAGACAACAGCATCACTTAAGTCGTAGTTTGATTTTATCCACCTCAACTCAGATTTCTAGTGGAGAAAACCTATCACAAAAGTACGGTTTTCTCACTTATGTTAGGAAATTATCATCTGCATTGATTTCACGTTTACCAATGCTACATTGGCTTCACAAATAATTAAATTCAACATCTACCTGTGGAATTAAATTTAATGAGCAAATTTTGAATTCGGAGCGGCAATCTGGATTACCTTAGAACAAAATAGGAATCAAGCGCCGCGACGCTGTGAAATAGCATTTTTGGAAGAGGGATTTGACAAGCTACTTTTAAGCTGTGAGGCTTTTAATTTTCTCGCCCTCGGCAGAGAGGGGGAGGGGGAGAGAGGGAGAGGGGGAGAAAGTTTGAGGCTTTGGTTCTAAATTTTAAGCATTGCAAATTGTAAGCGCAACAGCTTAGTAGACCGAAAAGTTCTGCGAAGCGCGAAGCTCACCGAAGGTATCGCTCTGTGATGGATACCTGCAAATCTGAATTTTGTCTAATAAACAGCATTATTTGATACATTTTTCCAAAATTACTTGAGAAATTTAAGAGAAATAAAACTAATAAATTACCCAAAAAGGTAAGGGTAACTCTCGCAGCAAAACATAGTTCTGGTGCTGTGTCATGGAATTTTTCTAAAGTATTGGGGTAAAGAAGCGAAATTTTTGAGTTAGAGGATTATTTAGTTTGGCTATGACTGCAACTACGCCAGTTCTAACTGATAGTAAAACTTAAACGAAGTAGTTAACTGTTTAACAGAAAACATTCCAATCAAGTCTCAAGGTAAGTGTGAACAAAAGAATATCTTTTAAATTTTAATTCGGGCAGCCACACTCAGTTGATGTAGATAAGTAGGGTGGGCAATGCCCACCTACGATACTCTCTATAGAGGAAAGGGGTTGAGAAGCTATTTGAATTTTGTAGCTACTGAATTAGGTAAGACTGCTGGTTGGTCATCAATCGAGAGCAAGAACTGAATCAGGTCTGTTTGGTCTTGGGGTGTGAAACCAGCCTGTTTATCAACCCAATACTCATGTCCGCTACCATCGACGTTTGTTGCTTGTAAGTCGGGATTTTCTCGATTTACTGCAACTGCTGTTTGCCGAAGATTCCGGTCAACTAGCACCCGCAGGCTAGCTTCTGGGTCTGGTTCAATGTTACGCAGCAATGTACCAGCCAGTCCCATCTGTTCTTGATTAGCGATCGCATAGGAACCATCAGGCTGCTGTGTCAGTGCTTCTGAACTTGCCGCAACACCACCATCATGCAAGTATGGGGCAGTGAGGTACAGTCCAATCAAGTTCTGTACTTTATAGCCTCCGGCTGGATTGCCAACAGCGTAAGCTAAATCCCGCACTCGTTGGGGAGTGATATCGAGAGGAACAGACACCACAGGTGGGTCAGCAGGTAGTGGCACGGGGATGTTACTTGGATAAGTTTCGGGGGGGATGAAGATTTGTGGGAACTTAGCGAGGGCAGATGCCCGCGAAGGTTGAGATTTCACCTCTTGGGCTGGGATGACATCATGATTGGTAAAGTAGCGTCCGCTATGACATTCAACACAACTGGCTTTTTCAAATACAGCCGCACCTCGTTGTAGAGATTCAATATCTCGCGTCTCTACAGGTGGAGGAGCCAGAGTATTTTGATACGCTGACATACCGTTGACTTGCGCTCCCACGGGTAATCCGGGAGAATTAGCTAACAAGCCATCGAGAATAAATATTGAAGCTTTGGGAAACCCTGGCATCTTAATCACTTCGTTGATACCCGGTTCACCTGGAGTGGGGTCGTTTTTCTCAAAGAACACTGAAGGCTTCGCCCCTTCTGGCAAACGGAATTTCGGGTTGGCAGCATTTTGCAGAGGCACTCCCAAATATGTCTCTTTGTCAATACCCAGCAAGTATTTAGCTGAGTTGGAATCGTTCGTGGGGTCGGAGTTAGCAGCATGGACGTTGTTGTTTAGCGTTGTCAGCCCATGAAACCAACCCACGGAAGCAAAACCACTCCAGCCGTAAGGCCAAGTATCGAAGGTGTAGGAAGAAGGAATTTGAGAGGGATTGTTTTTGTTATCTGGGGTTGAGTCAAAGTTACCCGGTGACCAAGCTAGCAGTTGGGCATCAACTGCATCCTCCAACACTTTTGGGTCAGGCAGGCGAGCCTTTTGCCCAGCCGTATTAATGTAAGTGTGTTCCCCAGGAGGAATAGTAGCTGGATTAACTCCAGTCTGACGAAACATTGCGGCGGAGTTGGTCGCAAAGGCTTGCAACAAACCTGTATCAACATCGATGTTGGGTGCTCCCTCAATGATCCGTCCGGTTTCTTTATTGATAGCGGCATGACACGCCGCACAAGTAAGACCGACTCGTAACTTAGCACCTTCCTTGTGAACCTGCATTCCCAGTGGAACTAGAGAACCTGCGGGAACGTCCAACCCTGTATTCAGGACGGTGCCTGCTTTGAAGTCACGTCCGCCAACGGTAACATCTTTGTCAAGGGTGATTTGCAGATTTGTTGTCGGTTTACCTTTAAGGGCAGCGATCGCCTTACCCATACTCACCAAATTAATCGGTCCATCAATGGCACCTACTATATCGGTAAAGAAATATTCGTTACCAAAGGTTTCTCGATAAAAAGCATCACGACCCAAGTTAATTAAGTTCTCAGTGATGGGAATAGCCCCATTCTCAGGGTTAAGTTCTACAGACCCTGACTCTGTTTGTAACAGTTTGTCTGCTTCGGCTTTGTTAACAGTGTAACCCAACACATCATAGGAGCCGATTTCCTGGGGAGTAGTTTGGGTAAAAGGGGTATAAGTACTGTCTAGTTTGGGTGGTCTTGTCGGTAGGGAAAGTTCGAGAAAATAACCAAGAAAGCCGACAAAGATAAGCACAGACAGCAAAATCACAATTGAACGTAATGCGATATTTTTTGGAAATATAGAGGCGATATTCATCAGCAATTTGCCTCAACTGTATAGTCGTAAGTCCTGAAGTTTATGTCCGAATCATCATCTCTCTACTGAAAGAAGCCCAAATTCAGTAAATCAAAAACTTTTGTTTTGTTTGTACTTGATATTTTGCTAATTTTAGTGTTGATAGCAAATGTGACCAGAATGTGACGTCCACAGGATAAGCTCTGCAAAATAAACCTAACTTGGACTAACTTGGAAATTCAAAGAATCGCGGTAATGACTCTCTAATTTTGAGAAAACCTCCGCCACGCTAAAATCAGAAATTAGAGCGAAACAGCTTCAGACCATTTGTCTTGATAGGGTTCCTCAGTTGATGAAAAATCGGGAGTTTTACACCGGCTTGATCCGGTTACATATCTTGCATCATGCAGTAAAGGAACCGATCTTTGGACTAGGCATTATTGAAGAACTTGCTCGTCATGGGTATAAGTTAAGTGCCGGCACACTCTACCCGATTCTGCATGATATGGAGCAAAAGGGGTATTTGACCTCTAGCAAAGAACAATCTGGTCGCCACGCTCGTAGAGTTTATCAAGCGACTCCATTGGGAAAGGAAACCTTAGAAGATGCGAAAGAAAAGGTGCGTGAGCTATTTGGAGAACTATTCGAGGAATAATAAACTACGTACTAGCTAGTTTCTATTATTCAATATAGATTTTCGATATCGTATAACGATAATATAATCAGTAGGCGACTTAAGTTGTGAAATTAAGCATAATGCTTGATTCTCTAAGCCTGTAGACGCAGTAGATGGAGAATAACCGTATGTCCTTCACTAGACGGCAATTACTCTTTCTCAATGACACCCACTTACGGCGAGATTTGCGATCGCCTGAAGGGTTGGTAACTTGTCTGGATGCGGTTGAAAAGCTCTCTCCAAAACCAAACTTCATCGTGACAAGCGGTGATCTAATCCAAAACCTACGAGATGAAGACCTAAAACGAGCTAATGAACTAGCTGATCCAGCATATCCCCAAAAGGAGGTTGAGAATGAGTCAACAAACTAATCAAGACTTGGAAACGCAGCCTAGTTTATCTGCCCGATTAAAAGAGCTTGCTCAACTTTTTCTCAAGCTAGGCTTAATTGGCTTTGGTGGTCCGCAAGCGCACATTGCCATGATTAATGATGAAGCTGTAGTGCGACGAGGTTGGTTCACCCAAGAACAATTTTTGGAAGGGGTCGCAGTTTGTGAGATGTTACCTGGGCCAGCCTCCACTCAGATGGGAATTTATACCGGGTATGTTCGCGCAGGACAGTTGGGCGCTTTGGTGGCAGGTATTTGTTTTATCTTGCCTGCTTTTTTAATTGTGCTAACTCTGTCTTGGGCATATTTCCGTTTTCAGAGCATACCGCAGATTGAAGATTTGTTTCTGGGCATTTCGCCTGTTGTGATTGCGATCATCTTTGGGTTTTGCTGGAAGTTGGCAAAACGGGGGATTACGGATGGAAAAGGTGTAGCGATCGCCATTGCCGTTTTATTTGTCAGCTTGCTATTTCGAGTCAATGTTCTGTTGCAATTCATCCTGGCAGGTATTGTAGGGTTAATCCTGTACAAACCACCATCCGCTCCATCAAATCGTACCAGTGCTTGGTTAGTTCCGCTCTTACCCATGATGCAGGTACTGCCAAATACACTGGCAGCTGTATCTAGTGATACCTTAGCACTATCTAGCTTTTGGGGGCTAGAACGAATTCAGGAGTATTTTTTAACGTTAACATTCTTCTTTCTCAAGGTCGGTAGTTTCATCTTCGGCGGTGGGCTAGTTATTATCCCCTTGCTGGAGTTTGAAGTAGTGAATCAATTTCATTGGTTAACCCGGAGCGAATTTATCGACGGTGTGGCGATTGGCGAATTTACTCCTGGGCCTGTGGTAATTGCTGCTGCTTTTGTAGGTTATAAGGTGGCAGGTGTTTTGGGTGCCCTGATCTCTGGGATCGCAATTTTTACCCCATCGTTTCTATTCATCATGGGGGCTGCACCGCTTTTGCTTCGCATTCGTCAGAACCCCTGGATTCGCAGCTTTTTGAAAGGCGTTACCCCTGCTGTGTTAGGGGCGATCGCGGCTGCGGCTATTCCGTTAGCACAAGCAGCCATCGTCCAAGCTACATTGGGGCGATCAATCTTGGCAGCGATTATCGGCATTCTGGCTTTAGTTGCTCTGATCCGCTTCAAGCCTCCCACATGGCAGTTAGTCCCAGCAGGTGCGATCGTAGGCTTGATTGCAGGAGCATTATTGTAAACTATTTACATCGCCGCTATCTTTTCATGCTCTTTTTTTAGCGAAAGTATTGAAATATATTAATATATTAATAAAAGAATTGATGGCGATGGAGCTCGCCGAAACCGCCTATTCAGTGTAAAAATTACTGCAAGGCTGATGGCTCCTACTTTCCTGACTAACTGCGGGAGGGTAGGATTTTGCCAAATGCATCACCTAACTCCCTCAGTAGAAAATATGTTCTACAGATAGCGCCTCCAGGAGTTATGGGATGTTAGCCAGTGTGCTGTGGATTTTATTAATGGGCTTTCTTTTTGGTCAAATTGCCCGTCGCTTAGGCGCTCCGCCTTTAATTGGCATGATTTTAATGGGGATTATCCTTGGTCCTCAAGTGCGTAATGTTATTAGCTCAAATGTGCTGGATGCTGCTTCTGAGTTGAGAACGGTAGCAGTGATGATTATCCTGATGAAAGCAGGGCTGGGGCTAGATCGGGAAAAACTTGCCCAACAGGGGAGTGTCGCGCTACGTTTGGGATTTTTGCCAGCGACAACAGAAGCGATCGCCATTGCCATCGCGGCTATATTTATATTTAAGTTTGACTTTCTGACTGGGTTACTATTGGGTTGTGTAATTGGCGCTGAATCACCAGCTGTAATTGTTCCAGGAATGCTGAGGCTGAAAAGTTTAGGTTGGGGTGTTACTAAGGGAATTCCCGATGCAATTTTGACAGGCAGCGCTTTATCGGATGTACTGCTATTACTGGTATTTAGTTTATTAGTAAATTTCTTAAGTGAGTCGGGTATTGAGAAAATTACCCTGACTGGGGGATTTACCTTGACTGCTGTGCAACTGCTGCCGTTGCAAATTATTATGCAAAGCGTGCTAGGAATTGTGTTCGGTTATATGGCAGCTTGGTTCGCTGTTATTGTGTTAACAAAACAAAATTGGACTCAAAACGCCGTTCAAGATACTTTGATTGCCGCTTGTGTAGCTTTATTTTTAGTAATTTTTGCTGAGATTGCGCCTTACTTTTCTGGTTATTTGGCAGCAATGAGTATGGGTTTTTTCTTAATAGAGCTAGATGCTCCCTTAGCCCGAAGATTGCGGGGTGGATTTGATAGTTTATGGATAGTAGCTGAAATTTTCCTGTTTGTTTTGTTAGGTGCAACTATTCAACTGCAAACATTGAGAAATATTTTCTTACCCGGTATTTTAATTTTGGCGATCGGCTTGCTTATTGGACGGATGATTGGCTGGTATCTCTCGACTTTGGGCAGTACTTGGAATTGGCGAGAAAAACTATTTTTGTTACCAGGCAACTCAGCAAAAGCCACAGTGCAAGCTGCAATTGGTGGAATTCCCCTTGCCCAAGGAATAGCGGGAGGAGAGATTATTTTAGCGATCGCTGCTCTCTCAATTTTAGTAACTGCACCGTTAGGTGCTTGGGCAACGATCACCTTTGCGCCTAAATTACTGGAAAGGGGAGAAGTTGATCCCACAAAAGTCACAGTTGCCACTCGTAGCTTATTGCTGGTGGCAGTAGATACTTCACCCTTAGCTACAGAAGTTTTGGGAAAAGCAGCACATTTGGCACGACGCAGTAATGGTGAGGTGATAGTTTTGCACGTACTAAATACCTCGAACCAGCAAGATGTAAAACAACTAAAGAAGCAAGCCAAACAGTTGCTATCTGATATCAGATATGAATTTGTGACTGCAACAGGTACTGTACCCGAAGAAATTATTCGCATGGCACAAAACTATCATGTCTCTGAAATTGTAATAGGAAAACGCGGACACCGACTTTGGGAACAAGTGTTGATTGGCTCAGTAGCGCAAGCAGTCTTAGAAGCTAGCTCCATCCCCGTAATTTTAGTTGAAAGTCGTGAGCCTAAATCAATATATGAAACGCCTTTATAAGTTTGAACCGTTGATTTCAGCATTACCTCAAATTGTTAAGTGGCTGCCCATTTCCTTTGTAATTGGTCTTTTTGCTGGAACTGCTTCTGCTATTCTTTTAGTAACGTTGGAATGGGCAACTGATTGGCGCGAATCTCATCGGTGGATCATCGCCTTGTTACCGCTGGGTGGCTTCTTAAGCGGTTGGATTTATCATCAGTTCGGTCGTAGCGTAGAAGCCGGAAATAACCTTTTACTCCAAGAAATTCATAATCCCAAAGACATTATTCCCTTCCGCATGGCTCCTCTGGTTCTTCTAGGAACAGACCTCACCCATTTATTTGGTGGTTCAGCAGGTCGTGAAGGCACAGCATTGCAAATGGGTGCTTCTCTAGCTGACCAATTGACTAAAATATTGCGCTTTCAAGGGGCAAATCGGCGAATTTTGTTAACCGCAGGTATCAGGGGAGGATTTGCTTCTGTCTTTGGTACTCCCTTAGCCGGAACTGTTTTTGGTTTAGAAGTTTTAGCGATTGGAAAACTTCATTACGATGCTCTTTTTCCTTCTTTAATTGCCGCAATTGTCGGGAATCAAATGGCTTTATTATTAGGTCTGCATCATACAGCATATCGACATGCTCCATCTATACCGACAATGACAATTTTGGGGCTGATTTCGGCAATTCTTGCAGGTGCAATTTTTGGAATTATCGCAAAGCTATTTGCTCAAGCGACTCACAAAATCAGTCACTTCTTTAAAGCAAAGATATCCTATCCACCAATGCGTCCTTTGATTGGTGGTGCGCTGATAGCAATAATTGTTGGTTTGAGTGGCACAACCAAGTACATTGGGCTTGGTATCCCAACTATCGTTGATTCTTTTTATACTCAATTACCTCCTTGGGATTTTGCTGCCAAATTGAGTTTGACCGCACTAACTCTGGGGGCAGGTTTTAAGGGAGGGGAAGTGACTCCTCTATTTTTTATTGGTGCAACTTTAGGCAATGCTTTATCGTTGCTTTTGGCATTACCTGCACCATTATTAGCAGGGATGGGATTTGTGGGTGTCTTTGCCGGTGCAGCGAATACACCTTTGGCATCGACCTTAATGGGAATTGAACTGTTTGGTCTGGAATCAGGGATATTTATTAGTATTGCCTGTGTAGTAAGCTATCTTTTTTCAGGTCATTCTGGAATTTACAGCGCACAACGCATCGGGTTGAGTAAGTACTCTTCTATACATTTGGAAGAAGGACTGACTTTGGCTACTTATGCACAGACAAAAGTTGAGCCAAAAATTGACTTGCCCGATGATATCCAAGAACGTAAAAGCAATTCTCAAGAATGCAGGACTTACGCAACTGGCACATTTATCTGAAAACTGTCACATAGAATTAATATGGCTCTAAGGTTTATAAATCAATGCTTACAAGCATTTACGGCAAATTGAAATATATGTGCCAGTTGACCTTATATTGTGACGCTTGCGTAAGTCCTAGAATGATATCATGTCTGTTTAACCTAAGTTGCAAGTGGATGCGATCGCATCTTTACAAAAATGAACGATATTAAGATAAGGCGATCGCACTGTGCTTTGTGTCATAAATCATGAGTCAGAATTTTGTCAATGCCAGAATTTCTATTATCATTCCGGTTCTGAATGAAGCAGAAAATATCAAACAAGCGATCGCTTGTACTCAACCGAGTATAAATATAGAAGTAATCGTCGTAGATGGCAGTTCACAAGATGACACTTATAAGATTGCTTCTGATTTCAATGTAAAAATTATATCTTCCATTCCAGGTCGAGCGACGCAAATGAACAAAGGCGCAATGCTTGCCAATGGTGAGATTCTGCTGTTTATTCATGCAGATACACGGTTGCCGCCAGGATTTGATGTAATGATTCGCACAGCATTAAAAAGAAATGGGACAGTAGCTGGTGCTTTTGCCTTGCGAATCGATGCAGAAGTGGCAAGTCTGCGGTTGGTGGAATGGGGAGTGAATATGCGATCGCGTTTTTGGCAAATGCCTTATGGGGATCAAGCAATTTTTTTAACAAAAGAGACATTTAACAAAATAGGCAATTTCCCAGAATTGCCCTTCATGGAAGACTTTGAAATCATGCGTCGTTTAAAACGCATTGGACGAATTACTATAATCCCCGTGCCAGTTATTACCTCAGCACGTCGATGGTTGCAAAAAGGAATTTGGAAAACCACCCTAATTAATCAACTTGTAATTATTGCTTATTTATTGGGGGTACCACCGCAACGAATCCTTTGCTGGTATCGGCATGGAAAATTTAGGAAGATTTAAGCTCATTTTCATTTAGGTAGCATATTTTGGTGATAAATACTGATTAAAGATGATGAATTATTAAATAGAAAGTAGACTTTTGAGCCTTTTAAGTTCAACGTTCACCCTCAAAGGCTCAAAGTTGAGGTTTGACTCGTTCCCAGACTCAGGCTGGGAATGCAGTAAAGGAGGCTCTGCCTCCCGCAAAACCTTGGAGGCAGAGCCTCCCGACTTGCGTTACAAGGCAGAGCCTTGTAACGAGAGAAGTCTACAGCCACTCATTGCCCAATCCCCGATGCCCGATTCCCAAAACAACGATAACTAGCCAAACTTATAAAAATGAATCAGCGCCGACTGAAATTTAAACTCAAACTACTACTATTAATGTGTCTGGTTCCCTGCTTAATAATAACCGCCAAACACATCGACATTCACGGATTTTTGCTGACTTCAATCATGTGGGTTAAAAGTCTTGGTTTCTTTGGTCCAATTGCCTTCATGGTAATTTATAACTTAGCTACATTACTATTTATACCTGGTTCTCTACTGACATTAAAAGGTGGGTGTTTGTTTGGTGTATTTTGGGGTTCCCTTTATGTTTTAATTGCTGCATTCTTAGGAGCAACCTTCGCATTTTTAGTTGGACGGTATTTATCACGGGATTGGGTTTGCCGACAAATGGAAAAAAATCCGAAATTTAAAGCAATTGATCGAGCGGTTGCTAAAGAGGGTTGGAAAATTGTACTGCTGACTCGCCTTTCTCCTCTGTTTCCATTCAATTTGTTAAATTATGCTTTTGGTGTTACACAAGTTTCTTTGAAAGATTATGTTTTAGGTTCCCTTGGCATCATTCCCGGTACTGTCATGTATGTTTATCTAGGTTCTCTTGCTGGCGATTTGGCGACGATGAACATATCTAATCAGCCAAGCAATTTTGAAACTCAAATTGGGCAATGGGTAATGCAAGCAGTTGGGTTAATTGCCACGGTTGCTGTGACTGTATATATTACAAAAATTGCTCAAAAAGCTTTAAATGAAAGTATGCTGGCAGTAGATATTACGGATGAAACAGATAAGTTTAAGCGCTGAAGCGCTCACTACGTTAAATAATTTAAAAGGTATGAACAGTAAATTTATAACAAAGGAAAAGTTTTTTAAGTTAAGTGTTTTAACCTTGCTTGCAGTTGGCATTAATTTATTACTGAATACACATCCAGTATTAGCGCAAGAATCTTTTAATCCCCAAGACATTTTCAGAAATGCTTTGCAGTCGATTGATAACCTTGGTTCGGTGGGAGCATTTGCTTTTATTGCACTTTATATTATTGCGACTGTAGCTTTTTTACCAGGCTCAATCCTGACTTTAGGTGCTGGTGTTGTCTTTGGTGTGGTTTGGGGTTCACTGTACGTCTTCATTGGTGCTACTCTAGGAGCAACTGCCGCTTTTATAGTTGGACGTTATTTAGCAAGAAGTTGGGTTGCCCGTAAAATTGAAGGCAACAAAAAATTCGCCGCTATTGATCGAGCAGTCGGCAGAGAAGGATTAAAAATAGTGCTTTTAACACGACTTTCCCCGGTGTTTCCCTTCAACTTATTAAACTACGCTTTTGGCATTACGGGAGTTTCTCTTAAAGATTACTTTATCGGCTCAGTCGGCATGATTCCGGGAACAATCATGTACGTTTATATTGGTTCTCTTGCTGGTAGTCTTGCCAGAATCGGCACAGATCAACCTACTAACCCTACTGTACAATGGGCAATTCGCATCATTGGTTTTATTGCCACAGTTACTGTCACAGTTTATGTCACCCGCATTGCCAAAAAAGCTTTAGACCAAGAGGTTTTGTAGCTTTATTCTCGTTCCCAGAAGGCTCTGCCTTCCGTTTATGCACAGGAGGCAGAGCCTCCTAAGAATGCATTCCCACGCGGAGCATGGGAACGAGAAAGAGGCTGGGAACGAGAAATAACTAGGGATCAAACAGCATTTACACGCGCTTAAAAAGGAAGTAATTATGTCAAATTCAGAATCTTCTCAAGTCAGAGTCCGCCCAATCGATGAGTATAATCAAACATTAGTTTCTAATGTGCATCCAGCAAATTGGGTAAATCCTGAACCTGCCCATTGTTACGACTTAGTAGTAATTGGTGCTGGCACAGCCGGCTTAGTTGTAGCAGCAGGTGCAGCGGGTTTGGATTTGAATTTGAAAGTCGCATTAATTGAAAAGCATCTCATGGGTGGAGATTGCTTAAATGTTGGTTGCGTACCATCCAAATGTGTAATTAGGTCTTCGCGCTTGGTTGGGGAAATGTGGAATGCTCAAGAACTGGGGATTAATATTCCCAAACATATTGATATTGATTTCCCGGCTGTGATGGCACGGATGCGACGGGTGAGAGCGGGTATAAGTCATCACGATTCGGCAGCGCGTTTTCAAAAGCTGGGAGTTGATGTCTTCTTAGGTAGCGGTAAATTTGCGAGTAGCAATACTGTAGAAGTTGACGGCAAAATTCTCAAGTTTAAAAAAGCTGTAATTGCAACGGGAGCAAGAGCGGTACGTCCTGCAATTAGAGGTATTGAAGAAGCGGGTTATTTGACTAATGAAACAGTTTTTTCTCTCATCCAACGACCAGAACGTTTAGCAGTGATTGGTGGTGGTCCGATTGGTTCCGAAATGGCGCAGGCTTTTCGACGTTTGGGTTGTGAGGTAACACTTTTACATCGCGGTTCGCACATCCTAAATAAAGAGGATGCTGATGCAGCGAAGATTCTCCAACAAGTTTTAAAGAAGGAAGGTATTCGCTTAGTATTAAATTGCGAGTTGGAAGAAGTAGCAACTGTAAGCGATGGTAAGCGACTTTACTTTTCTTCTAGAGGTCATCGAGATTCGGTGACTGTAGATGAAATTTTAGCAGGTGCGGGACGCGCTCCGAATGTGGAAGGGCTAAATTTAGAAGTGGTTGGGGTGGAATACGACCAGCGTCATGGTGTAAAGGTGAATGATTATCTACAAACAACGAATCGTAATATTTACGCAGCTGGTGATATCTGCATGAATTGGAAATTCACCCATGCTGCTGATGCAGCAGCGCGAATTGTCATTAAAAATACGCTGTTTTCGCCTTTTGGTTTGGGACGCTCTAAACTTAGCAGTCTGGTAATGCCTTGGGTGACATATACTAACCCAGAAATTGCTCATGTAGGGATGTATGAAAAAGAAGCACAGGAAAAGGGAATTGATGTGGAAACAATAAATATTCCTTTGAGTAGTGTAGATCGAGCGATCGCCGACGGTGAAGAATGTGGTTTTGTGAAAATTCATCACAAAAAAGGTTCTGATGAAATTATTGGTGCAACTATTGTTGCTGCTCATGCAGGTGAAATGATTTCGGAAGTAACCACGGCAATTGTCAATAAAATCGGTTTGAGCAAGTTAAGCAGCGTGATTCATCCTTATCCAACTCAAGCCGAAGGCATTAAGAAAGCGGCTGATGCTTATCGTCGCACGCTGCTGACACCGAGAACTAAAAGACTATTAGGATTTTTGACAAAGCTTTCTTGAGGATGTAATGTCATGCGATCGCTCGCTTATTAAACAGAAACTTTAGTATTTTACCAGGGTACAACGCCGTTTTCGTCAAAAAACCCGCCTGTTGGACCGTCAGGAGGTAATGTTGCCAAGCGCACTGGAGCGGTTGCACCCTGTTCTACAGTACGTGGACCGCTGTTAGCATTGATGTCAGTAGCGACGTAACCTGGATCGGCAGAATTAACCTTGATTGGCGTATCTTTGAGTTCGTGCGCGAATTGGATTGTCATCGCATTGAGTGCTGTTTTCGACGAGTTATAAGCCAGCAGTTTCATTTGAGCGTATTCATAATTGGGGTCAGTATTCTGTGCCAACGATCCCAAACCGCTAGACATATTTACAATGCGTCCAGCATTAGACTTCCGCAGCAAAGGCAACATTGCTTTAATGACAGCGAAAACACCAAAGAAGTTAGTGTCGTAGGTGCGACGCAAAACTTCGATGTCAAGTTGGCTAGGTGGTACACTGTCAAGGGCAATTCCCGCATTGTTGACCAAAATATCGAGCTTGCCAAACTCACTTTCGATATGTTTTGCCGCTGCCTCAATAGTGCTATGATCTGTCACATCAAGCTGCACGGCGCGTGCATCAATATTATGTTCAGAATGTAACTTTTCGGCAGCTTCTTGCCCTCGTTTTTCATCTCGTGCGCCAATCAAAACTGTAATTCCTTGCACGCCTAGTTGACGTGCAATTTCTAGCCCGATGCCTTTGTTTGCCCCCGTAATGAGTGCAACTTTATTTTCGACTGGTTGTGATGTCATAAGTTACTCCTGAGGTTAAATGTAGCTTGTCTGTTTTTCTTGCTTAGTTAGGCGAATAATAATTTAGTTAGCGATCGCCTTTTTCTAATGAGAAGAAAACCAAACATAGATTGTGCTTGATTTTTGTTCTACAATCCATAGCTTACAAGTTACAGTGCGCTCAAAGTCAAGCCTAAATTACACTTTTAGATACGCCAAGAGTAGAAAATGCAGATTGACAGACTCGACCATTTAGTAATGACTTTTGCAGACATTGAAAAAACAAGGAAGAGGGGGAAAGGGGAAAGAAAATGCACGAGGGGAAAAATCTCTGGCTAGATATTTAAGAAAAATCAATCCAAAGAGTTAAAAATAGCAGGTTTTACGTTCTATGTTCCCACTTTCCCTTAAACTAGGGGCAGTAACCTTGTTCAAACTGGCTCCGGTGGTGAAGTGTGACAGAAGCCAATAATTCAATCTCTATCCAGAATCTCTCGCGCCGGGAATTGAGTGATTTAGTGCGAACTCAGTTGGAAATGCTCCTGGAAGCCGGAGATTTGCAAGCAGCAAAAGCGATTCTTGTACCTGTGCAGCCTGCGGATATTGCTGATGCGATTGAAGGGTTGCCAGAAAAAATGCACGCTTTGGCTTTTCGCTTGCTTTCCAAGCATGAGGCAATTGAGGTTTATGAATATCTCGACTACAGCGTTCAAGAACTGCTCATCGAAGAACTCAGAAGCCAGGAAATTCACGACATTGTAGATAAAATGTCACCAGATGACCGAGCGAGGTTATTTGATGAATTACCCGCCAAAATCGTCAACCGCTTGCTAGAACAACTCAGTCCAGCAGAACGGGAATTCACCTCGCAACTATTGGGTTATGAAAGCGGTACTGCTGGGCGAATTATGACCCCAGAGTTAATCTCGCTGAAAGAAAATTTGACGATCGCTCAAGCTTTAGAGAGAATTCGCAGGCTAGCTAATGCTAGTGAGATGATTTATTACCTCTACATCACTGATGAGGCTAGGTGCTTAACAGGGATGTTGTCGTTGCGAGATTTGGTGACATCTCAGCCAGAGCGAAGAGTTGGCGAGATGATGACTCGCGATGTAGTGTATGTTTATACGGATACAGACCAGGAAGAAGTTGCAAGATTAATCCAAAGATACGACTTTCTCGCTGTGCCTGTGGTGGATCGAGAAGAGCGTTTAGTGGGAATTGTCACTGTTGATGATGTAATTGACATCCTCCAAGAGGAAACCACTGAGGATATCTACGCTTTGGGTGGTGGTGTGCAGTCGGGAGGCGACAATTATTTTCAGACAGATTTGCTGACAGTTGCCCGCAAGCGGGTTGTCTGGTTGTTTGTCTTACTTTTTACTAATACGATTACCGGAACTATTATTAAATCCCAAGAAGATATTTTAAGTAAAGTGGTGGTACTGACGGCGTTTATCCCTTTACTGACAGGCACTGGTGGAAATGTCGGCGCTCAATCTTCTACGGTAGTAATTCGCGGGATGAACACCGATGAAATACGGTCAATGGGAGCATTGCAAGTGATTGGCAGAGAAGCGATCGCCGGCGCTTTGCTAGGAGTGATGTTAGGTGCGGTAGCTACAGTGTGGGCATACTTTCTGCAAAATAATTTATCAGTGGCGATCGCTGTCGGCATCAGTCTCGTAGCCATTTCTATTTTGGCTTCTATTTCCGGTTCAGCATTGCCGTTTCTATTCCGCTTACTTCGCTTAGATCCAGCATTAATGTCAGCACCATTTATTACTACCGCAGTCGATGTAGCTGGTGTTTTAATTTACTTCAATTTGGCGCGAGTAATTTTAAAGATATAGTTAGTTGTTAATGGTTAAGAGTTAGTGGATAGTTGTTAATTGTTGGTTGCACCGTTGGAGCGTTCTTAAAATGCACGACTATCAACTAACCACTATCAACTAACCACTATTAAGTATCCACTATCAACTAACCACTAATTAAAGTTCCGAAGCCGTATCTGGGGCAACCACTTCGCCAGTACCAATTTGTAATATCATGTCCTGGTCAGTAATCAATTCATTGAGTTCTTTGACTTGCAAATTCATTTCCTCACAAGCTTGCCGTAATTCACGCGCAAATGTGTTGAGGTCGTCACCATATCCACATTGATGAGCGGCAGTTTCAATTCCCTGTTTGGCATTCGCTCTAGCACAATCTACTAGCTCTGTGCCTTGCAATCGTGTTGGGGACGCCATAACCGTAATTTTTATGTATTAAGTGTTCTTCACCAAAATATCTGGTTTTCCGTATTAAGTCATCTCTCCAAAGTAAGGAAAAAGGAAAAGGGGAAATGTTTTACCTTTTTCCTTTTACATGAGTACCTTTATGCGTTGACTACTGTTCCACCATTGGGATGCAATACTTGACCGGAGAAATAAGAACTGTCATCAGAGGCTAAAAATACAAAGCTGGGTGCAACTTCTTCAGGTTGTCCCGCTCTTTGCATTGGTGCTTGTTTGCCAAATGTTTCTACTTTCTCTTCTGGGAAAGTTGAGGGAATTAAAGGTGTCCAAATCGGACCTGGTGCAACAGCGTTAACACGAATTCCTTTTTCTACCAGACTTTGTGACAAGGAACGAGTAAAGGCAACGATCGCACCTTTTGTAGAAGAATAATCAAGTAGTTGGGGACTACCTTTATAAGCGGTTACTGATGTAGTATTGATAATGGCGCTGCCTTCGTGCAAGTGCTTCATCGCCGCTTTGGTCATGAAAAACATTGAGAAAATATTAGTACGGAAGGTGCGCTCTAGCTGCTCAGAGGTAATATCTTCTATACTGTCTTGCGGATGCTGTTCCGCAGCATTGTTAACGAGAATATCAAGTTTGCCAAGTTCATCTACAGTTTGTTGTACAGCTTGCTGACAAAAGCTTTCATCACCAATATCACCAGCGATCGCTACGGCACGACGTCCATGTTTTTCGACTAAATTCATGGTTTCTTTAGCGTCGTCGTGTTCATTCAAATAAATGATCGCCACATCTGCACCTTCTTTCGCATAAGCGATCGCTACAGCACGACCAATTCCACTATCCCCACCAGTAATCAAAGCAACTTTATCTTTTAACTTACCACTTCCGTGATAATTTGGATCTTCTGCCTTGGGTTTCGGCGTCATTTCTGATTCTTTACCTGGTGGTTTCTGTTGCTGTGCTGGTTGTAAAGATTCTTCTGGCATAGAGTTCTCCCTGAAAATTTACTGAATATTTACTTACTATGGGCATGGGACATTGGGCATGGAAAGAATCTCTCATTTTCCCAATGCCCGTTGCCCAATTCCTAATTCTCAATTCCTAAAAACAAACCCTGGATCGAAAATTCAACCCAAGGTTAGTTTTTTCCTTTGGCTTCACTTGCTTTTCTTGCAAGCTTAGGTATTGCTACCCCGTATAGCCAAGCGTACTGATTTTTAGTACAGCGCGACTTACATTATTTCTCCCCACACCGTCACACGTGCTATTAATTTAACAAAGGATACAACTTAACAACTCTCAATTGAGGAAGGATTTCTCCTACTCACCTGCCTTTAAGTTATCTATTGTTTTGTAGAAATTTATCAATCTTTAGATGTAAACAAAGTTAATTTTTATCAGTCTAAAGACGTAGTATAAAATAACCAAAAATTATCAAACCAGAACTTCTGCATAAATATAATTGAACTTATTAAACAAGCGAAATGTTTTCGCTCCTGCCGACACCCTGGAAGGGTGCGGCTATACGAACCAAGTCCGCCTAATCGCGGACTATGAAAAAATAAGCTTTTTAGCCTGCGGAGGCAGGCTTTGTTCGTATAGCCTCAGGCTTCCAGCCTGTTCGTATAGCGTGCGCTCGGCGCAAGGCTTTTAGAGTTTGAAAACACGACCCAGGCTTACAGCCTAAAGGCTATAATGTGCAACCTGACGTAGAATTGGTATTAATATTCCTGGTTTAGTAAATCTGGTACCATACAGCAAATAAGTGTATTAACTAAGGTAGCCTGTAAAAATGGATTTACTAGCTGAAATATACAATTCTTTTAACCCCTTTGAGACTGCATCAAAAGAGGCATATGTCGATTGTCGAGAGGTGCGTGGTAATTGGGAAGTATATCAAGAGTTGGGAAAGAAAGTTGTACTTTCAAACCACGCTACCTGTCAGCTATGTTCCGGGCATCGGGGTACGGGTAAATCCACTGAGTTATTGCGTTTGAAAGAAAACTTAGAAGGCAGGGGATATTTTGTTGTCTATTTTGCCGTAGACGATCAAGATATTGAACCGGAAGATGTGGAATATGCTGATATATTAATGGCTTGCACTCGGCATTTGGTGGAAGCAGTCAAGATAGAACAGCATAATCCCCTGCTGGAATGGATGAAATCACGCTGGGAATCGTTCAATGACTTGATGCAGATGGAGGTATCTTTTGAAAAGCTGAACTTGGAACAGCAGATTTCTCAATTTTCCAAAATTACCGCGACAATCAAAGCTGTCCCCGATATGCGACGGGAAATAAGGCAAAAGATTAACGCTAATACACCTTCGTTGGTTAAAGCGCTGAATGACTTTATTTTACAAGCTCAAAAATCTTTACCGAAAGGTAAAAATAACGGGTTAGTCATAATTGTTGATAATCTCGATCGCATTGTGGAGATTAAGGAAGAAGGAAGACCCAGCAATTATGAAGAAATCTACCTAAATCGTAGTGAAATGTTGCGGGGTTTGAAGTGTCATGTTCTCTACACTGTGCCCATCGATGTTGTATATTCAGATTTGGCAACTAATTTTGACACTAGTTACCACAATCTTGAAGTAGTGCCGATGATGATGGTACGAAATCCTAATGGCGATGCTAGCGAAACTGGGCTGAAGAAACTGCGAGAATTGATTTGTCAGCGAGTTAAATTAATTGAGCCAAAACTGGAAAAAACATTAGAGGGCAAAGTCAAGGGTTTAGATTTACCAGCTGTGTTTGATAGTCCAGAAACACTCAAACAACTCTGCCTGATGAGTGGTGGACATATGCGAGATTTGATGAAGTTGATTCAAAGCGCGATTGAGCAAGTTGATCAATTACCGATTACATCCAAAGCTGTAAAATTAGCGATTGAGAAAGCGCGTGAAACTTACCGCAAAGGTGTTCAAGAACATCATTGGGATATTTTGGCTGAAGCTAATAGCTGTAAAGATAAGAAAGACGACAAAGAACATTTACGTTTGCTCAGAAATCGCTCGCTGCTGGAATATCGCTATTATGATGAAAACGATTCGTTACAGATTTGGTGCGATGTTCACCCATTGATTGAGGGAACTCCCAAGTTTAAAGATGCACTTAGCAAAATTCAATCTGTAACGGGAACCCCTCTCTAAATCTCTCCCCCACAGGGCTACCGTGTACACACAAATCGGAGTTACTTTGAGATCCGGGTTTTACCCCCCTTAATCCCCCCTTAGAAAGGGGGGAAACAAGAAAGTCTAGTTCCCTCCCCTTTCTAAGGGGAGGGTTAGGGTGGGGTAATTCGAGAACTGGTAGTGATTCGATAACTTGTGTGTACACCGTAGCCCTACAAGGGAAGGGGTTGGGGGTTAGGTTTGAGAGAAAGTAAGCAGTCGGACAGAATTAATTACACAACGTCATTGCAAATGAAGCATAACATCGCTCTGCATTAACATAACATCGCTCTGCATTGGCATAACATCGCTCTGCATTGGCATAACATCGCGCTGCATTAACATAACATCGCTCTGCATTGGCATAACATCGCTCTGCATTAACATAACATCGCTCTGCATTGGCATAACATCGCGCTGCATTAACATAACATCGCTCTGCATTGGCATAACATCGCTCTGCATTAACATTGCAGGGTATTGCGAAATTTAATTCGCGATCGTATTAATGAAATACTGTACTTGTATCAATTCTTTGTGATGTTGCGCTTAATCCCCCTCAGGCTGGAAGCCTGGGGCTATACGAACAAAGCCTGCCTACGCAGGCTAATTATATTAGAAATTAGTACACTATATTCTGGATGATATGAGTACCACTAATTCGTCTGAAGATGCTGTACCTTCAAGGGAAGAAGTCTACAAAACCCTTTTGCGATCGCTACGGCTAAAAAAAGGGTTTGGGATTGTGTTTGTGCAATGTTCCCCCGCAGAAGCTATCAGTTTGATTCGGGAAGTGGAGAAAGATTTACCCCAAAAACGGATTGGTGTTTTGAACTTAACTGAGGCAATTGATAATTTATACGATTTGGTTGCAAATCGTTCTGATTGTCATGATTTAAATATTCTGTTTATTCAAGGTTTGGAAAAGTCTCTAGAGCCTTATATTAAACCGGGATATGGTGGTGAGGGAGAATATTATAATCTGAATACTGTTCCCAAAATTCTCAGTCACTTAAATCAGAGACGAGAAGGTTTTCGAGACAACTTTAGTAATATTTGCTTTGTTCTGATTTTACCGTTATTTGCCATAAAATTTTTTATTCGTCGCGCTCCAGATTTTTTTGATTGGAGTTCGGGAGTATTTGAGTTTCCCGACAAGCGAGAATTTATAGAACAATCCTATGAAAAGTTAATACAAGGAGAATCTTCTCAATATTTAAATCTCACCCTGGAAGAACAAACTCAAAAAGTTTTAGAGTTTGAGATGCTTCTAGAAACTGAGCAGTCCCCAGAGCGAAAAGCAAATATTTTGTTTGAGCAGGGAAATTTGTTTTTCGCTGGGCAAGATATCATGAGCGCGATCGCATCTTACGATGAAGCTTTGAAAATTAAACCTGATTACCACCAGGCTTGGTACATACGAGGTCTTCTGCTGGTTAATTTGGGACAGTTTGAAGAAGCTGTTGCATCTTTTGATGAAGCTCTGAAAATTAAACCTGATTACCACCAAGCTTGGAACTACCGGGGTATTGCGCTCGATGATTTGGGACGGATTGAAGAAGCTGTTGCATCTTTTGATGAAGCTCTGAAAATTAAACCTGATTACCACCAAGCTTGGAACAATCGGGGTTATGCGCTGCGTTATTTGGGACGGGTTGAAGAAGCTGTTGCATCTTACGATGAAGCTGTGAAAATTAAACCTGATTATTACCAAGCTTGGTACAACCGGGGTTATGCGCTGCGTTATTTGGGACGGGTTGAAGAAGCTGTTGCATCTTTTGAAGAAGCTGTGAAAATTAAACCTGATTTCCACGAAGCTTGGAACTACCGGGGTATTGCGCTGCGTTATTTGGGACGGGTTGAAGAAGCTGTTGCATCTTTTGATGAAGCTGTGAAAATTAAACCTGATGACCACGAAGCTTGGAACTACCGGGGTATTGCGCTCGATGATTTGGGACGGGTTGAAGAAGCTGTTGCATCTTTTGAAGAAGCTGTGAAAATTAAACCTGATTACCACCAAGCTTGGAACAACCGGGGTTATGCGCTGCGTTATTTGGGACGGGTTGAAGAAGCTGTTACATCTTTTGAAGAAGCTGTGAAAATTAAACCTGATTACCACCAAGCTTGGAACAACCGGGGTTATGCGCTGCGTTATTTGGGACGGGTTGAAGAAGCTGTTGCATCTTTTGAAGAAGCTGTGAAAATTAAACCTGATTTCCACGAAGCTTGGTACAACCTAGGTATTGCGCTCTTGAATTTGGGACGGTTTGAAAGCGCGATCGCATCTTTTGAAGAAGCTGTAAAAATTAAACCTGATAAACACGAAGCTTGGGATAATCGCGGATATGCTTTATATAAACAGGGAAAATTGCCAGACGCAATTAAATCTTACGACCAAGCAATAGAAATAAAATCTGACTCTGCAAATGCTTGGTACAATCGCGCTTGTGCTTCTGGTGATTTAGGTGATGTTGATAAAGCCATAGAAAACCTGCAAACCGCGATTAATTTAGACGCTAAATATCGAGAAATGGCGAAAACCGACGCTGATTTTGATAGCATTCGTAATGATACGCGGTTTCAGGCGTTGCTGATTAAAAATATGAATTTGTCTCACGCACAGGAGCAGCGGAAAGTCTGAGCGGAGGTTTCCTCCGATCAGAACTTTCCAAGAGAGAGTCGCAGAGAGTTTGACTTTGAGATGCTTGATTTTTAAGTTTCATATTTCAATTCAGCAATCCCCAAAAGACAATTATTTCTTCCCAATTGCCCATTGCCCATTGCCCCTTGCCCCTTGCCCATTCCCATAGACATATATCAAAGAAGTGTTGCGAATGAAGCCCATCTCGTTGTTTCCTAAGATATACCAGAGAAATAACCCAGTATTGGGATCAATATAGGATAAAAATTATGGTAACGCTGAATGTTTCTGAGTTAGATCAAGCCGATCAATTTCGGGAACTGCAATCAACTTTACGCGAACGTTGGAAAACTATCGAGCTATTTGACAATAGTGATGCTGACATTTTAGTTATTCCTTCTCTCAGTATCGACCAGCGCGAACTTCAGAAAATCGAAGGGTGCGAACATTATGAAGAACGATTGCTATTTTCCTTGATGCGTTTGCGGAATCCCCGCACCAGGCTAATCTATGTAACATCAATGCCGCTGCATCCCAGTATTATTGATTATTATTTACAATTATTGCCGGGAATTCCCTTTTCACATGCTCGCAATCGCTTGCTGCTACTTTCTACTTACGATTCTTCGCTCAAATCTCTCAGCCAAAAGATTTTAGAACGTCCCCGTTTGCTAGATCGAATTCGCCAAGCTTTAAGGCTAGAAAAATCATTCATGATATGTTATAATTCCGCATCATGGGAAGGCGAATTATCTCTTAAATTGAATGTACCCCTGTACGCAGCTGCGCCTAACTTGCAGATTTGGGGAAGTAAAAGCGGTAGTCGGGAAATCTTTGCTGAAAGCGGAGTTCCGCTTCCCGATGGTAGCGAAAGAGTTTGGAATAGCACAGATTTAGCAGAAGCGGCAGTGGATTTGTGGGAACGTCAGCCAAGTTTACAAAGAATGGTGGTGAAACTTAATGAGGGCATTTCCGGAGAAGGAAATGCGTTATTAGATTTAAGACCGATCGCCGAATTAGCACCACCAGATAGTTCTCATGCCGAAAGAGTAGCAGCAATAAGCGATCGCTTCTCAGTTCTGCGCTTTCAAGCGAAAAAAGAAACTTGGGAAAACTTTTCCGGGAGAATCACCGAGTTAGGAGCGATTGTTGAAGCATTTGTGGAAGGAGAAATTAAGCGATCGCCTAGTGTTCAAGGACGCATCACACCCAACGGTGAAGTAGAAATTCTCTCAACTCACGACCAAATTCTCGGAGGTCCAGACGGTCAAATTTATCTTGGTTGTCGATTTCCCGCTGACGAAGCTTACCGACTGCAATTGCAACAATTAGGAATAAAAGTTGGCAGAAAGCTGGCGGAAAAAGGCGCATTAGAGAGATTTGGTGTAGATTTTATCGCCGTTGACAAAGGAAATAATCAGTGGGATATTCAGGCGATCGAAATCAACTTGCGTAAAGGTGGCACTACCCATCCTTTCATGACGTTGAAGTTATTAACCAACGGACGCTATGACCTCTCCACAGGATTATTTTACAGTCAGCAAGGGCGACCGAAATACTACATGGCTACCGACAATTTGCAAAAAGACCGCTATCGAGGATTGTTACCCAACGATTTGATGGATATTATCGCCCATCACAGACTGCACTTTGATAGCGGAACCGAGATAGGGACAGTATTTCATTTGATGGGATGTCTTTCTCAATTTGGCAAATTGGGATTAACCTGTATCGGAGATTCTCCCCAACAAGCGGAAGAAATTTATAACAAAGTTGTCAAAGTCCTAGACGAAGAAACCCGCACCAGCAAAAGCGATTTTTCCTCATTCTCAGATTACGCTTTCGCCACCACCTGGGATGGATATAGTTTTTAGGGCTTGACGTACTCCCCTCTGCTAAAGCAGAGGGGATTCTTAAAAGATGTTACGAGGTAGGCTTCAGCCTACCTCTCCACCTTTCTTCCTGCTTCTTTGACTCTTAACTAGACTGCTGTCAGTCCCCGTCAGACCGTCTCCACAGGCAATTT
>JAESGY010000200.1_pt1 | contig 45199 bp, 51 predicted proteins | sample 9269841 | NCBI WGS metagenome assembly JAESGY01 (sample SAMN17022865, study PRJNA683097) | algae metagenome | isolation source: Spirirestis rafaelensis WJT71-NPBG6 and co-occurring heterotrophs from... | place: USA: Pinto Wells, Joshua Tree National Park, Colorado Desert, CA | collected 2006-08-15
GGAACTTCATAGGCAAGCCTCCTCGGTCTTGGATTAGAGGCACTCGTCTGCGCCGAGCAGCCGTTTAGCACTCGACGCATGGGAGTGCTAATGCAAGGCAATACTCCAAGCTTTCTGATGAGGCAAGGTGATCGCTCGAGAGAAGGTAGGCTTGAGGAGAACCGGATCCTGATGAGCAACGTTGAACCTTCATAGGCCACTTGGCCGTTTGAGATGAGGTCAGCAGTGTTGAGTTTCGATGCCGTTGAAGAGGCCTGTGAGAGCAGGCAGACAACCCTCGTGATCCACCCGGCCATCCGGCAGGCTATAAAAGGATACGAGGAAAGCTTCTACATTGGGCTGCGCTGCTTTCTGGCAGACGAGTCCGACGGTCTTTATTTCCTCCCGCTCCAAGGGGCTGGCTATGTGCGCCTCATCTTCTCGAAGCGGGTCTCATCCGGAGGGCACAATCTTCTCAGGATCGACCCGTTGACGAAGGAGGGACTGGTACGGATCAAAGCATCCTTGGACTGATCAATCAGAGCTGCATTGTCACTGCTCCTGGATGAGCGTCCACAGCAAGCGTTTCGGCCTTAGTAAAGAGGCCGAGGACCAGAGGAGCCGATACAATGTTTCTATAAAACTTGGTGCAGCGTCTGCGTCAGATGATGGGGGACGGCCGAACTTCATAGTACCAGAGTGCCATCATCGATAACCACACACCTGCAACTCGATCTGTTCAGCGTAGCGACCGTCTGAGGTAACAAGCTCTCCGTGCGATCAGCCTCGACAGCCCTATTCCTCCTGCGCTGCACCGGCTGAGTCCTTCATGTGCCGTGATACGATGGCCTCCTCGCCGAGGAGGCCACGTGGTCTCACCAAAAGAATGAGCATCAGAAGCAGCCCAATGAGAACAACTTGCAGGGTCGCTGCCCTGGCCTGGTGCTCAGCTGGAACGAGTTCACGAAGCACATTCCCAGAGAGGGTCCATAAGGCCCACACGACAAGGACCCCAAGGATAGCCCCGCGATTGTTGCCCGAGCCGCCCACGATCAGCATCGTCCAAAGCTGAAACGTGAGGATCGGCAGAAAATCCTCCGGAGCGATGTAGCCAACAAAGTGCGCGTAGAGCGCTCCGCCAAGCCCCATGAGCATGCAACCAATCACAAAGGCCTGGAGCCGAAACTGGAAGGCCCGCTTCCCCAGGGACTCGGCCGCCGTCTCATCCTCGCGGATCGCCCGCAAAATGCGACCCCAGGGGCTACGCACGAGACGCTCCAGGGCAACATAGCTGACACCTAGCACCGTTGCAGCCATCGCCAGGTAAGCCAGATTCCAGGCGAGGTTATTCGCAATGACATCAGCGAATGGCTTTGGGATGAACTGCAGCCCGAACGGACCACCCGTTAAGCCCTGAGCATTCAACGCAACCAACTGCAGGGTCACAGCGATACCGAATGTGGTGATGGCCAAATAGTCGTGCCGCAGCCGCAATGCCGCCACCCCGACGATAAAGGCTGCAAGGCCAGACATTGCCATGGCTCCGAGCCAGCCGAGGGGTATGGGCAAACCCAAGCCGCCGATCTGATCTGGGTAATCCGGCGCTGTGAGGAGAGCCGACGTGTAGGCCCCGATCGCAACGAAACCCGCAACGCCTACGTTGAACAGACCTGTAAAGCCCCACTGCAGATTAAGGCCGAGCACCACCAGGCCGTAAATGGTGACAAAGATGAGAAAGAAGGTGCCGTACGAGAGTAGACCGAGCAGATCGGGCATCACGGCCTCTCACCAAAGAGGCCAGTGGGGCGAATGAGCAGAATGGCGATGAGGACTATGAAGGCGGTCGCTGCCCGGTACTCAGCCCCTACGATGGGTACTGACAGGCTCTCCGCGAGTCCGACGATGAGACCTCCTGCGACCGCCCCATAGACGCTGCCGATTCCACCAAGGATTGCCGCGGCGAAGAGCGGAAGCAGAAGGTCGAGGCCGAGTTGTGGCCGCAGTTGAACGGTTAGCCCTGAGAACACTCCCGCCACAGCTGCAAGAACGGCTCCGATAATCCAGGTGGCGCGGATCACTCGATCGACGTCGATGCCCGTCACCCGAGCGAGTTGCGGGTTGATGGAGGTTGCCCGCATCGCCTTGCCAAGGGTTGTGCGCGTGAGAAAGAGATGGAGCCCGACGACCGAAACGGCGGTCAGGCCAAGAACAAAAAGTTGATCTGGGGTGATCCGTAACCCGCCCAATACATCCCGTGGGACGAGCCGGATAGCAACCTGAATCTCACGGTTGTAGTACTCTGGAACTGCCCCAAAAGTGAACTGAAGCAGGTTTCGCAGCACAAGGGCGGCCCCAAAGCTCGCCATGATCAGCGTGATCGCGCTCCCGTGTCGCCGCAGCTGACGAAACAGGAGCAGATCGACCAGAAGCGCCAACGCCGCAGTGGCGATCGCTGCAACGCCAAGCGATGCAAGAAGCGTCCAGCCGAACGAGAATGGGCCAAGCGGCTCCATAGGTCCCCAGACAGCAGCAAAGCCGAGGAGCGCTGTCCATGCGAGATAGGCGCCCCAGGTCAGGAGCTCGCCATGCGCGAAGTTCGCAAAGCGCAGGATCGAATAGACCAGCGTCACGCCGATGGCTCCAAGCGCAATGACCGAGCCGATGACGAAGCCGTCGGCGATGAGCTGCAACACTAGGTGTCTCCTCGATGGTGTCCGAGATAAAGCGCAGCGACCTGCGGATCGTTCGCGAGCTCGCGCGCGGTGCCAACAACCCGGGTGCTTCCTTCGACCAAAACTGCGGCACGATCGGCTATGGCAAGAGCCGCCTTTACGTTCTGCTCAACCAGCACGATTGTGACACCGGTAGCGCGAACCTCAACGAGCTTCTCGAAGACGATGCCGACGAGCTTTGGCGAAAGACCTGCCGAGGGCTCGTCCAGCATCAAGATCTTTGGCTCGCCAACCAGCGCCCGAGCAACAGCGAGCATCTGGCGCTGGCCGCCTGAGAGACGACCGGCCAGGAGCCGTCGCTGACGCGCAAGGTCGGGGAACAGGGCATAGAGTTCGCCGAGCCGCCGCTTCTTCGACACCTTCAGGATTGAGGCAGCGAGATCGAGATTGTCGTCGATTGAGAGGTTCACGAACACATTCTCGGTCTGTGGCACGAATCCAAGGCCCTCGTGCGGCAGTCGATGAGCCGCGCGTCCGGTGATCTCGCGATCGTGCAGGAGAACCCTTCCTGCAGAGATCGGTACGAGCCCGGCGATCGCCTTGATCAGCGTCGACTTTCCGGCTCCATTCGGTCCGAGGACAGCAACAATCTCGTTGGATTCGACCGACAGTGACGCGCCCCGTACGATCGGGAGCCCCGGCTCGTAGCCGGCCTCCAGCGTCTCGACCCGGAGCGCCGTCACGCCGGGGCTCCGCCGAGATAGGCTTCGACCACCCTCGGATCGTCACGGACCTCTTGGGCTGTTCCGGCCATCAAAAGGCGCCCCTGCGCCATCACCATGATGGGATTGCAAAGGTTCATCACCAGATCCATGTTGTGCTCGATGACCAGGAATGTGACGCCCTGTCGGTTGAGACTCACGATCCGATCGACGATCGCGTCCAACAGCACGGGATTGACCCCAGCTCCCGGTTCATCGAGCAGGATCAAGCGCGGCTTGGCCACGAGAACCCGGGCGAGCTCCAAGAGTTTGCGCTGCCCACCGGACAGGATGCGGGCCGGTTGATCAGCGAGATGGGACAGGCCCACAAAGTCGATCCAGTGCCAGGCTGCGGCCGCTAGCGCCCGTTCCTCGGCGGCCACCCGGCCCGGCGTAAGCCAATTGGCCCAGAACCGCTCGCCCCGCTGGTGCAGTGGCGCCACCATAACATTCTCTAGAACCGTCATCTCTGGAAATGGCCTGGGTATCTGAAACGTCCGGGCGAGTCCTTTGGCGAAGATCCGATCCGGCGAAAGCCCGTCGATCCGCTCTCCCTCGAGACTGAGAGATCCGGAAGTCGGTGGGAACAGGCCTGCCAGACAATTGAAGAGGGTTGTCTTGCCTGCCCCATTCGGCCCGATAAGACCCGTGATCGTACCCTTATTGATCGTGAAGGACACCTCATCAACGGCACGATTGCCGCCGAAGGTCTTGGTGATCGACTGGGCTGTCAGCATGAGTGGAACGGAGTCCCCGATTGGGCCATGTTGCGAGGGCGGCGATTTTGCGTCATGAGAATGGACACGTGCAACAGGCAATGGGCGTTGTCCCGTGGCAGATGATTCCTTCGAGCTCTACGACCTGAGGGTAGAGGTTGTCGCCCCAGAGGGCGCCACGCTGTATTGTGGCGCCAAGCCCGGTGACTACTTTGAGCTTAAGGGGGAGATGCTTCACCTCCCTCCGGGCCAGGGGTTCTCGATCTATTCGCTGGCTGCGCTCTTGCCGCTCCTCCCTGCGAAGCAACGCGTCACTCATCCGAACGACTGGATGTCCACCGACGCCGAGGTCGCCTGTCCAGATCCCAATTGTCCGAGCAGGCTTCGGATCAGCCGGATGGCGAAACGCGTGTTCCGCCACGCGGAGGTGACGGCGGTCCCTTTGCCCAATGAAGGCCTGACATGACCGTCGAAACCATTGAGCTCGCCCCGGGCTACCGGATCTCCCGCATGTTGCGCGGCGGCTGGCAGCTCGCCGGCGGGCATGGTGCCATTGAGGCCGAGCGGGCGATCGCCGACATGGCTGCGTTCGTGGATGCGGGGGTCACGACCTTCGACTGTGCCGACATCTACACCGGCGTCGAAGAGATGATTGGGCGTTTTCGCGATCGCATCCTCGCCGAGCGCGGCTCCGCAGCACTGAACAATTTCAAGGTACATACGAAGTTCGTGCCGGACTGGGACGCCCTCTCCCGCGTCGACGGTCCCTATGTGCGGGAGATCATCAACCGCTCGCTCCAGCGGCTCAGGATTGAGCGTCTCGATCTGGTGCAGTTCCACTGGTGGAACTACGCCCTTCCAGGGGCCGTCGAGACAGCTCTCATCCTCAAGGAACTCCAGAATGAGGGGAAGATCCACCAGATCGGCGGCACCAACTTCGATACACCCCATACGCGAGCCTTGCTCGATTCCGGGGTGCCGCTTGTGTCGATGCAGGTCCAGTACTCGCTTCTCGATCAGAGGCCCGAGAACGGCCTTATTGCGCTGTGCCAGGAGCGCGACATGAAGCTTCTGTGCTATGGGACGGTAGCGGGCGGCTTTCTTTCGGAGCGATGGCTCGGGGTGCCGGAGCCGCGGGAGCCCTTCGCCAATCGTTCGCTGGTCAAGTACAAGCTCATCATCGACGATTTCGGCGGCTGGTCCTTATTCCAGAACCTGCTCGGCACCTTGCGGGAGATCGGGCGCAAGCACGGGGTCAGCCTCACGGCGGTGGCCACCCGGTGGGTCTTGGACCAGCCGGCAGTGGCAGGCGCCATCATCGGTGCCCGCTATGCCGAGCACCTGCCCGACAATCTCGATGTGTTTCGGCTTGCCCTCGATGAGGAAGACCGGGCCGCCATCGACAGCGTTCTGGCACGCAGGGCTGGCCCGGAAGGAGATACCTACACGCTAGAGCGTGATCGGGAGGGTCGGCACGGTCGCATCATGCATTACAACCTCAACGAAGCGTGACCCTCATGGGCCTCGACCACCCCCTCGTCCAGGCTGTATTGCAAGAGGTGGCCGATCTACATGCCTTCTTTGAAGCATGGCTCAGCGGAGAGGCCGAGAACACAAGCGCGGTATTTTCGCGCGTGGAGAGAGCTCTCGGCGAGGAGTTCACCATGGTGTCTCCGAGTGGACAAAGGCTTCAGCGATTAGATGTGATCGGGTGGCTGCGGGGAGCCCACGGTGCCAGGGCAAGCCAGGGCTCGTTCCACATTGCCATTGCCGAGCCCGAGATCTTGCTCTTGCGACCGCCGCTCGTCCTGCTCGGCTATGTCGAGGAGCAAACAGTGGGCGACGTTGTCACCCGACGCCAATCGACCGCCCTGTTTGAAGTCGCAGTTGAGGACGGCCGGCATGTGCGTTGGCTTGCCCTGCACGAGACTTGGATCGATCCGGGCTCTTGAGGACCATTCCAGCTCGACACACTTGCCAAAAGGCCGCCGAGACGAAACACTGTCTTGTGGCCAGGAGGGGCAAGTGACGTCAGAGCTCACCCCGGCGGACTAGACCAAGGGAGAGTGTTCACCGTGCGCTTTACATCCATTGTTTCAGCCGCCAGCCTCGCGATTGCTCTCGCGCCACTGCCCGTATCTGCACAGCAGCCCTGTACGCACACGGTTGGTGTTGTCGTGGAGCTGACCGGTCCGGCCGGGCGCTTCGGTCAGGCTGCGGCCAAATCCATCGAGCTTGCCTTTAAGGAGATCAACGAGGCGGGCGGTGCCGCCGGCTGCCAGCTTGCCGCGGACCTCAGGGACTCGCAGAGTCAAGGCTCCGTTGCAGTCGACCAAGCCCGGCAACTCGTTGACCTCAAGCGCGTGCCGGCGATCATCGGCGGCATCATCTCCTCCGTATCGCTTCCCATTCTGACCTCGGTGACAGCGCCAGCGAACGTGGTTCAGATCTCGCCCGCCTCCTCGTCGCCGACGCTCACCCGTACTGCACAAGAGGGAAAGACCAACGGTATTTTCTTCCGCACCATCACCTCGGACGCGCTTCAGGGCACAGCAGCCGCGAAATACGCGATGGATCAAGGCCTGAAGAAAATTGCGGTCATTCACGTCAATAACGACTTCGGCGTGAATATGGTGGCGGAGTTCAAACGTGCCTATGAAGCGCTCGGGGGCCAAATTACCTCCATAACGCCGTATAACCAAGGTCAGGCTTCCTATGCACCGGAGGTCACTCGCGGTCTAGAGGGAGATCCACCTGCCCTATACCTCGTCTCCTATCCGGGTGACGGCACAGCGATCGCACGCACCTGGATCTCGCAGGGCGGCGCCGCAAAGTTTCTCCTGAACGACGGCATGAACAGCGCGGACTTCATCCGCGACGTCGGGCCGCGTTACCTGAACGATGCGTTTGGAACTTCGTCTGGCACGACCAAGACGCCCTCGACTGAGCATTTCGTGAAGGCCTATCCGGCAATGTCCGGCGGCTTTGATGCCAATGCCCCAGCCGCTGACAGGGCTTATGACGCGGCAGCAATCCTTGGCCTTGCGGTGGCTCAGGCCGGCAAGTTTGAGGCGGCAGCGATCCGGGATGCCATTCGTAAAGTCACCGGGAGTGACGGCGAAGTAATCCATGCCGGTCCGGAGGGCTTCAAGAAGGCGCTCCAACTCATCAAGGACGGCAAACCGGTGCGCTACGAAGGTGTTATTGGCCCTGTGCGCTTCGACCAATATGGCGATATCACCGGCCCCTTCCGACTGTGGCGAATTCAGAACGGTGAGATCACCACGGTCGGCCAGATGGGCGTCGATGAGGTCAATGCTATCAAGGCTAAGATCCCGTCGCGCTAGAACCTACTGGTTATTGACTCAGGCTCCGCGCTCGGCGCGGGGCCTTCGCCTTTTTGCCGGAGATTTCCATGTCCATTCGCCCCGATCGGACACTGCTCGCACCCGGTCTCGAGATCAGCCGTGTGGTCACAGGCCTTTGGCAGGTGGCCGATATGGAGCGGGATGGCCGCTTCTTGGATTGTGACGCGGCAGCCGCCGCCATGGCCGATTATGCCCGCGGCGGCTTTGACAGCTTCGATATGGCTGACCATTACGGCAGTGCGGAGCTGATCACCGGTCGCTTTTTGAGCATGCAAACTGGAGCCGAGAAGCAGCGTCCGGCGGCTTTCACCAAGTGGTGTCCCACGCCTGGGCCGATGACCGCGGACGTCGTGCGGGCTGGTATCGCCCAGCGCCTCGAGCGCCTTGGTGTCGCATCCATTGACCTCTTGCAGTTCCATTGGTGGATGTTCGAACATCCCGGCTACATCGATGCCATGAAGGAGTTAGTTGCGCTGCAGCAGGACGGGCGTATCCGCCATCTCGGCGTGACGAATTTCAATACCGACCACCTGCGCCTGCTGGTGAAGCACGGATTCCCGATCGTATCGAACCAGGTCTCCTTCTCCCTTCTCGACCGACGCGCTGCGGAGGACATGAGCACGTTCTGTCTCGCCGCCGGCGTGCGCCTGCTGGCCTATGGCACACTCGGGGGCGGCTTCCTGACGGACCGGTGGGTGGGTGCGCCCGAGCCAACATCAATCGAGGATTGGAGCAAGTCGAAGTACAAGCGCTTCATCGACACCATCGGAGGGTGGTCGTCTCTCCAGACGATTCTGTCGGCCGTACACGAGATTGCTCGCAGGCACGGTGTATCCGTTGCCAATGTGGCCACGCGCTGGGTGCTCGAACAGCCGGCCGTCGCGGCTGTTATCGTTGGGGCTCGGCTGGGAGAGCGCGAGCATCGGGCAGACAATGCAGCCCTGTTTTCGTTCTCGTTGGACGACGATGACAAACAGTGCATCGACGAGGCTTTGGTGTCTACTCGGCGCATCCCGGGTGATTGCGGTGACGAGTACCGTCGCCCACCTTTTCTTACGGCTTCCGGGGATCTCAGCGATCACCTCGAGAGCTTTCCGCCGGTGTTCGAGGCAGTCTCGATCGATGGGCGATCTGACCGCCTACGCATTGACTCTGGCAGCGCCTGGGAGCCCATCTGTGGGTACAGCCGTGCCGTGCGGATCGGCAATCGGATCCTTGTTAGCGGAACCACGGCCACCCACGGCACAGGTGAAATCATCTGTCCAGGTGATCCCGAAGGGCAGGCGGTCTACATCTTGGATAAAATTGCAGCGGGCATCGCCTCTCTGGGCGGAACGCTCGCGGACACAGTCCGAACCCGTGTCTATCTCAGCAGTGCAGACGACTGGGAGCCTGTTTCCCGGGTGCATGGTCGATACTTCGGAGCCGTGAGACCCGCAAATACTTTGCTCGAGATCTCGCGCTTGGTCGGGGAGTACGCGGTTGAGATCGAGGCTGAAGCTGTCGTCGGTTAGACACCTTCGCCTGAAGCGGGTTTCACTCGCAGATTTGTGCGTGCTTATGTGCATGTAGCTATAGCCAGTCGTATGGACCGAAATGCTTGCTGACGACGCGACACCCACTCAATTCAGAGGCCCCTTATGCTACACGTCCTCGCCATTATCACCGCCAAACCAGGCATGCGCGATGCCGTGCTTCAAGAGTTCAGAGCCAACATGCCGGCTGTGCACGCGGAGGAGGGCTGCATCGAGTACGTCCCCATGATCGACGTTCCGACCTTCGGCCCCTTTCAGGCCGAGCTCGGATCAGACACTTTCGTCGTTGTCGAGAAATGGGCGAGCACGGAAGCCCTCAACGCCCATGCCGCGTCTGCGCATATGAAAGCCTATGCCGCTAGGACAGCCGATATGATCGAGACGCGTGTCATACACGTCCTTTCACCTGTCTAGACCCTAATCTAGCATGGGTGGTTGGCCCCGCGGCAGCCGAGCGACAAAAGCTACGGAGCTAGCTCTGCCTCGGGGTCTTGCCGCCGAGGATATCCGCGGCCCAGCCCCTGTCGATGTTGCCACCGCTGAGAATAACACCAGCTTTGCGTCCCTTAATCTGGGCCTGCTCCTTGGCAAGAGCGGCAAGCGCTAAAGCACCGGCTCCTTCTGCAAGGTTGTGGGTGTCCTCGTGATAGATGCGGACGGCCTGAGCGATATCATCCTCAGCGACTTCAACGATGCGGGCAGCACCGGCTTTGATCAGGGCGAAGGCCGTTTCATCAGGAACTCTCACTGCCGCGCCATCCGCGAAAGTGGCGACCTGGTTGACCGGTACGACCTGACAAGCATCGAACGACAACCGATAAGCATTTGCTTCCTGCGGAACGACGCCCACGACTTCCGTCCTGAGGCCCAGGAGGTCACGTGTACGGATAAGCCCGCAGATGCCGGATCCTAGGCCAATGGGGGCATACACCACGTCAAGATCGGAAAAGGCACCAAATAGTTCGTGGGCATAGGTCGCCACACCTGTTACGAGATCGGCGTGAAACGATGGGATGAACTCATAACCTCGCTCTTTGGCGAGTTCCGATGCATGGTGCTTGGCATCATCAAAGTCTCGCCCATGCTCGATGAGCTTAGCCCCAAAGGCGCGCATCGCGGCATTCTTCTCAACCGAGTTGCCTTGCGGAACGACAATGGTGACAGGCAAGCCGAAATGGCTTGCTGCGAGGGCTAGGCTCTGGCCGTGATTGCCTCGTGTAGCGCTGATGATGCCGCGGATGGGCTGGCGCTCTCGCCTGAGACGATCGAGATAAACAAGGCCGCCCCGCACCTTGAAAGCGCCAATAGGTGTGTGGTTCTCGTGCTTCACAACGACCGTGCATCCGAAGCGCTTAGCGAGAAGAGGCCAAGCATATTGTGGAGTCGGCGGCATGACCGAGCGCACGATGGTCATCGCGCTGTTGAGATCATCAAGTGTGAACATCGAACCCCCTTTGGAGCAGCCCAATCCCAACGAACTCTTCTGGAAATTGTAAGGCAATCTCCTCTGAGTTGCAGCTTTCAGCAGTAGCGGAGGCGTGTTTCAAACCATAGCCCCGAAATCTATTGGTCCCTCACCTCCTCCGTCACTGCCCTGTGTCTGCTTTGACCGGGTCCCACGATCTTACAAAACGAAAGGTAAGGAAGAACGACGTAGAGAGAGTCCGATTTGCCGACACGTCCACAGTGGTGGTTGTCCTCCCGCCTTCCCGGGGAGGTTTGCTGATGGTTCGCGCTTCTTGGCGAGAGATGCGTCAAGCTCGACCTCCCTGGTGCCTACCAGATGCTCGGCCAGACTTGGCAGGAACACGGGGTGCCGGAGGTGCTGGAAGACACAGGCATTGTGGTCGGCCCTGCCACACTTTGGATCGTAACGGTGGAAACTACCCCGGATCGACAGCAGAAACTCCTATGTTGCCAGAGCCTGCCATCGAGAATGAGGGTGCATTCGTTCATGACGCGGCGGTCTCGGAGGTGCTCGTCATCCACGAGCCAGTTGAAACAGTGTTCTACCTGCACACCCGCATCGTCAGTCAGTGATTTGCGCCCTCCAATCCGATCTAACGATTGGCTGTGACAGTTGGGGCGGCTTGATCTCCGAAAGCGACCCAGGCTTTGCCGCTGGTGCCCTCCCGCTTGATGAAGGTATACCCAGTTTGGCGCCAAGGCAGGACAGCGTTTCTCTTGTTGTCGAGAATGAAATCGCCTTGGTCGGTGAGGGCCATGAGTACCGCATGCCCCTGCCCCTTGTCGTCGATGACGGCTGTCATCCGCAGGGCACGGTGCGGCAGACCGGCCTGAACCAGCAGCTTGCGCTTCATGAGTTGAATGTCCTCGCAATCACCGAGCCCATCATCCGGATAGTCCCACCGGTCGAGAACACCCCAATGATTCTGGTCTGTGACAGCCAGGATCGATGAGTTGACGCGCTCGTTCACCTGCGTGAGAGCCGCCCAGATGTCAGGGGTTATGGCGATGCGCGTGGGCTGTGAGAGATCGATATGGCATTCACGAGGTTGGTGCTGGCAGAAGCTGATCCAAGCCTGCGTTGGTCCTGCACGTCCTACCACTTGGATACGATCAGTCCCTCGCATGGAGATCAAGCTCTGGGCAGACGCAGCCTCCGAGAACCCCGAGAGGCTCACAAGGGTAAGACCCATCAGGGCCTGTCCCAGAAGCATCCGCTTGGTTTTGGCACCACGACTGAGGCGGCTGCGGAGAATCTGCTCAACATTGATCATGATAGGCTCCGATGGCGGAGCCAACACGATGTGCTCTCACGGTAAATGAGGTCTTAACCCGCTTCAGCCTGAGGTGCGGCATAGCCGCCGCACTTCCGGGATACCGGTACGGGAAATTGGCGGAGCCGCATAAAAAACCGGTGCTGGAAGCACCGGGTTTGATTGAAAGAGCATCTAAACGGCTATGGCCGCCGTACAGTGCAGCGAGGTGAGCTAAGCAGCCTTCTTTGTACGTTTGCCCTTGGTAGACGCAGCCACTTCGTCCGATGTTGCAGTCGCCTTCGCAGCAGCCCTCTTGGGTTTGGCAGGAGCAGCATCATTGGCAACGGCATCCACCAGAGCAGCAGTCTTTCTGCGCTGCTGACCGAGCCCCATGGTCTTAGCAAGCTCGGAGCGTGCCTTGGCATAGTTCGGCGCGACCATCGGGTAGTCAGCGGGCAGACCCCACTTCGCCCGGTACTGCTCGGGGGTCATGTCGTAGGTGGTCCGCAGATGGCGCTTAAGCGACTTGAACTTCTTCCCATCCTCCAGACAGACAATCGCATCCGCAGTCACAGATTTCCTGAGTGGAACAGCGGGCGTCAACTCAACCTGCGGCTCCTGGCTCTGGGCCTGCCCTGTCTTCGTCAGAGCCGAGTAAACAGAACTAAGGAGGGCCGGAAGCTCAGAGGCCGGAACGGAGTTATTGCTGACATAAGCCGAAACAATGTCAGCAGAGAGTTCGATGAAGTTCGGAGAGGTTGTGCTCTCGCTCATAGTGTTCATGTCCTAAGCTGCACAGGAACAGGTTTCAGGAGGTGAATAGAGCTATATGAAATCCTAGCAGGATCAGCAGGAACGGCCCGTGCAGCACAGTAAATACCCGTAACCTTGGCTCCACCTATGCCCCTTGCTCACCTTTTGCAAGGCACCCCTACCGAATTCAATAGGAGACTTTATCCCCTCATTCAGCAGAAGCTGAGGATCACGCTGATGTTTCAACACCACTGGGTCGCAAACGGCCAAGCTGAAACGCCTTCGTGAGGACGTCGTTAACGTGGCAGAAGATCGCAGTTCGCGATTGGTTCGTTGGAGAAACAGTCATGCGCGCACATATCAAATACGCTGCTCTTACAGCTGCCCTCCTGATTCCGACCCTGGCCTCAGCCGATCCAGGAGGGGCCGCAGCCGGTGCTGCAGCAGGCGGTGCAGTAGGTGCCGTTGTTGGAGGGCCCGTTGGCGCAGCCGTCGGGGCTGGTGTAGGCGGCGCAACTGGTGATGCTGCTTCAGGACCGAACCAGAAGAACGTCGTGATTGAGAACCGGGATGTCGGCACAACCGGCAGCACCGGCTGCTCGACAACAACGAAACAGACGACTGACGCGACCGGCACCACCACAAAGCAAAAAACGGAGTGCTAGGGCCACTCTCCCGTCAGGCGGTGCCGGTTGGTGCACCGCCTGCTCACTGCACCACTTCCTCTTACGGTTCTGGGTCTTGAGGGGAGCTTTGGCGAAAGACGACAACTCCCCTTAGTCAGTGATGCTCCTCATCGGAGGATTGGTCGGCCAACCGTTTGATCTCGAACACCGTAGCCGTGACAAAGGCGGAGATGACGAGGAAGGTTGCAACGGTCGTGAAGGTTCCCTCCTGAACCCCTGGGTTCATCCCGACCAAAGGGATCAGCAGCAAAGCCGGAATGCCTAGGGTGATTGCGCCAAGAAGGTAGACCGGGTTCGCTGATCCTTCAGCCTTGTCGCCCCCACTAACCCTGTGCTCCAACTGCTCTTGCGCCCAGACCTTCACACGTCCCGAAGCACCTCTCGCCCGTTCTGACGCAGCCTGGAGGCGTGGGCTCCACACTCTGATCGCTTGTTGAACCTGGCCTTCGAGGCCGGCACCGAAAGATCTCTTCCTATCCCCTCGACCTTCCGACTTGAGGTCACGAGTCATAAGATGACGCTGGGTTGGTTCCTGCTTTTGGGCGACTTGCATCTCAAGCCCCTCGCTGGGCCGGGGCTGACCACTTGCAAGGCCGTGATGAGGCTCTGTTGGGCCGAGACCAACCGTCCGCACCGGCTGCTCGACCTCGTCTCTGACCCTGCTGTGAAGGTCTTGCTGATCTGGCGTGTTCCGATTGTCTTCCATTGCCAAGTTGACGCCTGGGGCGAGGGTGTCGCTCTGCGCTGGCGGAAGTCGGGAGCCAGTGCTCCCTTCTGGTCCCTCTAGTCTCCCATGGGGCATCTCAGCGCTCAGGGAATCCAGAGCCGTGTTCGCCTTCCTCGGCGCAGCGCGCGGCTTACGGGTGGTGGACTTGGGCCGCTGCACACCAGCCTCGACATCCGGCCGTTTGAGGTCATCACGTTGGCTTGGGCGTTTGGGGGCTTTGCTCATATAGGGATCAAGGGCAGATACCTTGGCTTTTTGATGACACTGATGCTGAGGCTTTAGGCCAGAAGAGCATCTGGCGTGATCCTTGCTGTAGGGCTTGGGGCGCGACACACGGGAACCTCGATCCAGCATCTCTGTTGGCCTGACATGCTCCGTCAGCTAGGAGGTCGAGCTAATGATCTGCCCGTTCTGCAAGCAAGAGGTCGATGAGCCCTGCCGCAACACCGTGGAGATGCAGCGGCGGGCCAGCGATCACATCGAACGATGCGATAAAGCTTTGAAGAACCTAAAGGGAATTGTGTTCGGCTAACCGTGGCGGCTGGCGTAGCGACGCTTTTTGGTGAGTTTCTTCTGTCCGTCGAGCGTCTTGGCCGGGGCAATCACCTCCCTGTAGCGGCGGGTGTTCTTTTTGAACGAGGGTCGCATGCGCGATTTACCGGCCATGGGCTTGTCCTTAGTTTGGAAAGCATCGGACCACATTAGACTGGGCTGAGCAGCTCATCCTGAGTGGGTATCTGAGGCTGTCCGAGGTCCAAACCATGAGGTGATAAACTCTTGCGGCTCATCCGAACGCATTGAGCCGGGACGGATAGATGCCAACCTTCTTCGGTTATGGACGATTCACCCGAGAGGCTATGCGCGGCATATTGCATGCGTTTGAAGATCGGACAGAGCCTGTCCCCAAGCTGCTTGAGCCTCTGGGGACGGCCGATCTCCTGGGGCATGACCCCAGGCTGTGAGTTCGACTGGATGCTCCTGGCAGAGGCTCCCAACGAGGGGTTAGTGGCCACAGCCGGTCTGGTTGCAACAAGTGGCAGGGCTCAGAACACCAAGGTAGCTCGTGCTCGAACTCATTGGAGAAACTATGAAGATCATTGCACTGACCGGAGCTGGCGCGTCAGCCGAAAGCGGCCTGGGCACCTTTCGGGATAAGGATGGACTGTGGTCCCGCTTTGACCCGATGAAGCTCGCCACACCAGAGGCATCCGCTCACAATCCGGACGAGGTGAATGCCTCCTACAACATGCGCCGCCAGAACCTCCTGTCGGCAGAGCCCAACGCCGCTCACCGGGCGCTTGCCCGCTTGGAGGCCGGTCTGGCCGAGCGCGGCGGTAGCCTGTTTCTGTGTACCCAGAACATTGACGACCTTCACGAGCGCGCGGGCTCGCAGCAGGTCGTGCATATGCATGGCGAACTGCTCAAAGCCCGTTGCACAGCCTGTGGTGAGACAATGCCTTGGCACGAGGACTTGAGCGTCGAGGTCCCCTGCCCGTCCTGCCGCTGTCCCGGAGGGTTGAGACCTCACGTAGTCTGGTTTGGCGAGATGCCACTGGAGATGGATGCGATCTATGACGCTCTGCTCGGGGCAGACCTTTTTGTTGCAATCGGCACTTCGGGCTCCGTCTACCCAGCAGCAGGCTTCGTATCGGAGGCGCGGGGACATGGCATCCGCACCTGCGAGATCAATCTGGAGCCCTCGGGTAACGCCCGCCGGTTCAATGAGGGACGGTATGGGCCAGCCAGCGAGGTCGTCCCAGCATGGGTTGAGCAGGTACTCTCGTCAAGATTTTCAAGCGACCAAGGCGGGTTTACGGCTCACGGCTCATCTCATCCCAAATAGTAGAACCGTCACGTTGGCTTATGGCCTGGCGAGGAGCATAGTCCTGCTCTCCCGTTCTACGTTCGGCGGAGGTGTTCATGTCCAGCCTTCTTGTCCATGTCACCTGCGGGCCTGAAAACCCCACTAAGGCTGCACTCGCCTTCTTCGTCGCGGCAGCAGCCGTCGAGGCAGGGCATCAGGTTTACCTGTTCCTGGCAGGCGATGCGGTCCAACTCATCCGCGAACCCACGCGCACCGGCCTCGTCGGGCTTGGTACGGGCGCCCTTCGGGAGCATTTCGACAAGGTGATCGCCGGAGGTGGCCGGCTCTATCTCTCGGCTGGGTCCTGTGCCGCGCGGGGCGTCAGCGATGCGGAGCTTCAGGGCATCTCTCATGAGAAGGCTGGCCCGCCTATGCTGGTGCGGCTGGTGATGGAGTGCGACCGCAGCATTGTCTACTGACCCGGTGTATCTCACGAGCCAGGAGAGGAGGCCTGATGGCAGACGCTGTTTATATTTCCCTTCTCGACGAATTTGCGGCGGCTTGGAACCGGCATGACACGGATGCGATCCTGTCGATGATGACGGAAGACTGCGTGTTCGAGGCCAGCCGGGGTCCTGACGTGAAGGGGACGATCTTTACAGGTCAGGCTGAAGTCCGCCGTGGAATTGAGGAGGTCTTTTCAACCTTTCCGGATGCCCGGTGGAATGATCCTAAGCACTTCATTGCTGGAGATCGGGCCGTCTCCGAGTGGGTGTTCACGGCCACCGGGCCCGACCGTGCTCATGTGGAGGTTCAAGGCTGCGATGTCTTCACCTTCCGCAACGGCAAGATCGCAATCAAGAACTCGTACCGGAAGCAGCGCACCGGCTGATCTCCGGAATTCCCTTGTTCATCATCAAAGTACCGGTACGCTCGGCTCTCCATTATGTTGCGGGAGAGCACAGGCATGAACGGCGCTGCCATAGATCATCGAAGCCTGTGGTTCCTCAATACCTACGTCACGATCCGTATCTCGGCACGGGATGGTTAGGACGGCATCTCGGTGCTTGAGCACCGAGCCTCGCAGGGGGACTCTCCGCCGCTGCATATCGCCATGACGAGCTGAAATCTTCCACGTGCTCGAAGGTGAGGTGCGCTACCGGGTCGGGGGTCAGGAGCACCGCGCCAGCGCTGGGGAAACGCTGCTGACCCCCAAAGGAATTCCTCACACTTACAGGGCAGAGTCGGCTGAGGCCCGCATGCTCACCATCACCCGTGGCGAATTCGAAACCTTCATCCGCGCCTTCGGCCGTCCTGCTGAACGGCAGGGCCTGCCTGATTCGCTCGGTCCACCCACCCCCGAACACGCTGAGGCCCTTGCGCGGGCCTGCCGCCAGTTCGGGATCGAACTCGTAGGGCCGCCGCTTTCATAAGATAGGTTACCCGTTTGCGGGGTGCTCCTCGACAAGGGTGCCGATCAGACGCAGCAGCTCCTGCTGTTCTGGCCCTGCGCCCCGCCCCAGGAAAGCCGCGATGTCTTCATGTTCCACCTGCCCTCCGGAGGCGACATTGGCTTCGTGGCGGACGAACAAAGCCCCTGACGGGTCTCGGATGAGGTACCAGCGGTCACCGCTTGAACTTTCATAGAGCTTGCGCGCCTTCTTCATGCGGGCTCCTGTCGGGTCGAGATGGCACATCCACTGTAACGCATCGCGGCAGAAGGCGGAAAGCACTGATTGTGCGAGCACTGCTTCAGGATGAACCCAAGCCGCATGTTCACCAGAGCTTGCGACGGGTCTCTCATCCGAATGCAGCTCGATCTCAACCGGACAGGCTCTGTTGGGTGGATAGCCCGGACCACATGTTTGTAGACGGTCTGCCTTCTATTAGTCCGAACAAGCCCGATCTCATGGTTTCAGGGTGCCCTCATCGGTAGCCTGACGCCTGCAATTCAAACAGTTCGGCGTAGCGACCGCCTGATGCAACGAGCTGTTCGTGTGACCCAGCCTCCACGACCTGCCCGTTCTCGAGAACAAGGATGCGGTCGGCCATCCGCACGGTCGAGAACCGGTGCGAGATCAGAATGGCGGTCTTGCCCAAACTCAGATCCCGGAATCGCTGGAAGACCTCGTACTCCGAGCGGGCGTCGAGAGCGGCGGTCGGCTCATCCAGGATGAGCACCTCGGCATCCCGCATGTAGGCGCGCGCGATGGCGATCTTCTGCCATTCACCTCCGGAGAGATCCGAGCCCCCGTGGAACCGCTTGCCGAGCGGCTGGTCATACCCTTGGGGCAAGCGTTGGATGATTTGATCGGCGAGGCTGCGCTCCGCCGCCTGCTGAATCCGGCCGCGGTCATCGGTGACCTCGATGCGACCTGCTCCGATGTTCTCGCCGGCCGTGAAGTGAAACCGTACGAAGTCCTGGAAGATCACGCCGATGTGGTGCCGCAGATCGGCCAGGTCGTAGTCGCGCAGGTCATAGCCATCCAGAAGGATCCGTCCCTCTGTCGGATCGTAGAGCCGGGCAAGGAGCTTCACGATCGTGGTCTTGCCGGCTCCGTTCTCCCCAACCAAAGCCACAACCTCGCCAGCCGCCAGCGTCAAGCTCAGGTGACGGACGGCCCAGCGATCTGAATCTGGGTACCGGAAGCCTACGTTCTCAAACACGATCCCCGACCGCAGCGGCCGCGGAAAGGGTCGTGGATTTGGCGGTGACGCAATGCTTGGACGGACATCGAAGAATGAGAACAGATCCTCCAGGTACAGCGCCTGCCCGGCGATCTGGGAAAACCCCAGGAGCAATCCCTCCAGCAGCCCCCGCAGCCGCAGGAAGGAGCCGGACAAGAACGTCAAGTCACCGATGCTGAACTCGCCCCGGACGGTTCGCCACACGATCAGAGCATAGGCTAGATAATAGGCGCATGACGCGAGCGCGGCGAAGAGCGTGCCCCATGCGGCCCGGCGGATCGCAAGCCGCCGGTTGTCCGCATACATCCGATCAGCAAAGCCCCTGAAGCGTTCCACTAGGAAGGCGTTAAGACCAAAAAGCTTGACCTCCTTTGCGGTTTCGACGCTCGAGCCGAGATAACGGATGTAATCGAGCTGACGTCGCTCCGGGGTTCGAAAGTAGTTGAGGCGATAGCCCTGCGCGTTGAAATGCACCTCCCCAACAAAGGCTGGCAGCAGAGCAAGCAGGATCAGGACGATGAGCCACGGCGCATAGGCGAGCAGGCCGGCAGCCAGTGAAAGTGCAGTGAGCCCATCCTGCACCTGCCCAAAGATCTGGGTTAGGAGAGTGGTCCGCCCAGTGACCTGACGGCGAGCCCGCTCCAGTCGGTCCTGCTGATCACTGCTCTCGAACTGCTCAAGATCCAGGGTCGTCGCATGCTCCATCAGACGCACACTGGCGAAGTTGCTGTAGCGCTCAGAGAGGAGGCTGTCGACGAGGGAGCTGGCCCGCCCTAAGAGATCAGCGATGATTGCGAGGGCCAGCTCCAAAACGAGCAGCCTACCGAGAAAATCAAGTCGGCCGCTCCCGATCCAATCGCTGAGATTTGCCCCCGGTGAGACGAGCTGTGTCTGGGCCACCACCTCATCAATGATGAGTTTTCCGATATAAAGTAGCATAAGGGGGAGGATTGAACGCGTTAGACGCAGCCCGAGACTTGCCGCTGTAAGAGCAGGGCTGGCCTGCCAAACCAGACGGAACAGAGACGGAAGGTGACGTAAGGCGCCAACCCGCTCACGCAGCGAGCGGCTGGAGGGGAACACTGGAGCGGCCATGCCATTAAGATGGGGGTCCAGGGCTTACTCGTCGAGCCACCTAACCGCCGCCGTTGGGTCTGGTCCCAGAACAAGGATGAAAGCCATCGCTCCGGGAGGGCGCCATGACAGACGACGATCAAGACAACTCCCCTGATCAACACGAGCACTGGAAACACCACGGCGCTCAAGTGATCAAGGGTGATCGCCTCGACCCGAACACCGCTCAGACCCCGGGCATGTTTCGGCAGGCTGCGATCAACCATGCGCGGGTTGGAGCACAGAAGATCTGGGCCGGCACGGTGTCGATCCAGCCAAATGCCAAGACTGGAGTGCACCACCACGGTGAGTTGGAGAGCGTCATCTATGTCGTGCGAGGCAAAGCTCGCATGCGATGGGGTGAGCGGTTGGATTTCGTTGCGGAGGCTAGACCTGGCGACTTCATCTATGTGCCGCCCTTCGTGCCTCATCAGGAGATCAACGCCAGTCCGGATGAGCCCCTCGAATGCGTTCTCGTGCGCAGCGATAACGAGGCCGTCGTTGTGAACATCACCGACGTCGATCCTGTCGAAAAGCCGGAGGAGGTTTACTGGGTCGACCCGATCCACAAGCAGCCGGACTAAGGGCAATCCAGAACCACAAATCCTACAAGTCTGTAACAGCCCCGGTGCTTTCCCTGGACTGACTGCAGGGTCACTTAGCTCCCCGCAGAGCCGGCGGGATCAGCGCCAAGGACGGAGTTCACACCAAAATGCAGGTCTACCGCTCGCTGGAAGAACGTTTTGCACGCATCAGCTCGATCGAGGACGCGATCGGTATTCTGCAATGGGACTCTGAGACCATGATGCCGGAGGGGGCTGCCGACAGTCGTTCGGACCAGCTCGCGACGCTTAAGGGTCTCGCCCATGAACTGCTCACCGCGCCCGACACGGGCGAGCTCCTGGCCCAAGCGGATCAAGACAGTGATCAGCTCGACGATTGGCAACGCTCTAACCTGCGTGAGATGCGCCGGATCTATCTCCACGCTTCCGCCGTTCCGGCGGACCTCGTCGAGGCCAGCTCCAGAGCCGTGTCCAAGTCGGAATTGGTCTGGCGCGAGGCGAGACAAAACGGGGATTTCGCCCTCCTTCTCCCGCACTTGGCGCAGGTGCTCTCCTTCCAGCGGCAGATCGGCCAGGCCAAGGGCGAGGCGTTGGGGCTATCTCCCTATGACGCACTGCTCGACAGCTACGACCCCGGCCTGCGCCAAGAGACAATTGATCCACTTTTTACAGAACTTGGCGCCGAACTGCCGGCCCTGATCCAGGAGGCGCAAGAGCGCCAGAAGGAACTCCCTGCCATCCAGCCGCTCAACGGCTCCTTCCCTGTCGATGATCAGCGGCGTATTGGGGAGCAGTTGATGAAGGCCGTCGGATTTGATTTCAACCAAGGACGGCTCGATGTGAGCCTGCATCCGTTCTGTGGTGGATCCACGGGCGACGTCCGGATCACCACCCGCTACAGCGAGGCAAACTTCATGAGCGCGCTCATGGGCGTGCTTCATGAGACCGGCCACGCACTCTATGAGCAGGGCCGCCCGGAGAAGTGGCGCCGTCAGCCGGTCGGGCTCGCACGCGGGATGAGCATGCACGAGAGCCAATCGCTGCTTATCGAGATGCAGGCTTGCCGAAGCCGGGAGTTCGTCACCTATCTCGCCCCTCTTGTACAGGAGACATTCCAAGGCGAGGGCGCGGCTTGGAGCCCGGAGAACCTCCACCGGATCTTGACCAAGGTGGAGCCGGGCTTCATCCGCGTGGATGCCGACGAGATCACCTACCCGGCTCACATCCTGGTCCGCTACAAACTCGAAAAGGCGTTGATTGCCGGCGATCTTCGGATCCAGGACTTGCCCGCAGCGTTCAATGAGGAGGTCGAGAAGCTTCTCGGTCTCACAGTTCTTAATGACAGCCTGGGATGCTTGCAGGATATCCACTGGCCTGGCGGCGCGTGGGGCTACTTCCCCACCTACACACTTGGCGCTATGACGGCGGCCCAGCTCTTCAGAGCGGCATGCCAGGCTGACGCGGATATCCTTCCAGGCCTATCGAAGGGTGGTTTTGCTCCTCTTCGAGCATGGTTGCGCGCCAATGTTCATGCAAAGGGCAGCCTGCTGACCACGGACCAGCTTCTGGTCGCCGCAACCGGTCGACCACTCGCTGCGGAGGTCTTCCGCACCCACCTGCACGAACGATACCTCGGACGCTGAAGGGACCTAAGCTGCGCATGGAACTTACCATCTTCACGCTGGGCCGGTGGTTCTCCCGGACAGCCATCATCCTGTTCACGATCCTAGTCTCTCTTGGACTGCCTGCCAGCCGAGCAGTGGCTCAGCCGAACAGTAATCCGTGCCGGCCAGTCCAATATGCTGACAGCACCTTCGTGGTTTGCACGGTGGATCTCCGACAATACGAGGTCAGGCTGTTCTGGCGCGGGCCTGACGGGAAAGTCCTTGGCTCGTTCGATCGGTTGAAAGAGACACCGGAGGGTTCACGCCTTGCGGTCGCGATGAACGCGGGCATGTACCATGAGGATCGCTCGCCCGTGGGACTTTACGTCGAAAACGGAAAGGAGCTGAAGGCGGCCAACTCAAGGAACGGCCCCGGAAACTTCCACCTCAAGCCCAACGGCATCTTTTATGTCAAAGGCCGTCAAGCAGGCGTGCTCGAGACAGGAACCTATCTGAAGGGGAAAATCAGGCCGGATTTCGCGACGCAATCGGGCCCGATGCTCGTCATCAACGGGCAAATCCACCCTCAGTTTTCGGAACAAAGCACCTCACGAAAGATCCGGAACGGCGTTGGCGTGAAAGGCCAAGACAAGATCGTGTTTGCGATTTCAGACGCCCCGGTCACGTTCAGCACATTCGCTCGCTTGTTCCGGGACCAGCTAGGCTGTGCGAATGCTCTGTTCTTGGATGGAAGTGTCTCCAGCCTCTATGCCCCTTCATTGCAGAGGATGGACACGCTCATGCCCATGGGGCCGATCGTTGGTGCCTTACGCCGACACCCATAATTAACGGCTTTAACGGCAGCGCAGACGTATCAGATCGAAGCTGTAGGCGGAAAGGCGATGCCTTCAGGGTCCATGCACAAAGTATTCATTCACAAAGCAGGTGGTTACGAGCAGCTTAGGCTAGAAACTCATCCCGTGCCCAAACCTGACGATCGAGAGGTTTTGACCCACACCGAGGCAGTGGGTGTGAACTTTGCTGACATCTGTGTTCGTCGGGGCGTGTATGAGTCTGCGCGCCGATTTGTGGGCTGGCCGATCACGCCCGGATTCGAATATTCAGGCTGGGTGGAAGACGTCGGCCGTGAGGTCAAGCATGTTAAACCGGCGATCCGGTGTTTGGGGTCACTCTCTTCAACGGCTACTCCACGCACGTGTGTGCTCCGGCAGATCTAGTGTGGCCTAAGCCTCGGGCTCTGGACTTTGAGGCCACCGCTGGTTTCTTGGCCGTCCACCTGACCGTGTATCATGGCTTGCTGCAGAACGTGGTGATCCGGCCCGGCATGAGAGTGCTCGTGCATTCTGCAGCCGGCGGGGTAGGCTCAGCCCTTGTTCAATTGTGCAAGCTGCACAACCTACACGTCACTGGCGTAGTGGGAAGAAGTCACAAGGTCGAGTATGTGCGCGAGCTGGGCGCAGACGCCGTGATCGACAGATCGACTCAGTCGCTCTGGGATGAGGCCAAGCGCCTATGTCCTGAAGGCTACGACTTGGTCTTTGACGCGAACGGCCCTGAAACCCTGGCGCAGAGCTACGCCCATCTGAAGCCCACGGGTAAGCTGTTGGTCTATGGCTTCCATACTTTGTTGCCCAAACAGGGTGGACGCATCAACTACCTCAAAGCGACCCTCGGGATGCTGAGGATGCCGCGCCTCAATCCTTTGTCGATGACAAGCGGGAACAAAGGTGTGGTAGCGTTCAATCTATCATTTCTCTTTGCCCGCTCTGACCTGCTGCACGCCGCTGTCAACGACCTTACCACCTGGTTAGAGGCAGGGATCATACAAGCACCAAAAGTCTGATCCTTTGCACTGGCAGATGTGGCTCAAGCTCATCAAGGCTTGGAGTCGGGCGAAACCACGGGCAAGGTGGTCTTGCGAACAGCACCACCCCTCGTCAGTGCGGCAGCGTCCGAGGCAACTGTTTACCAAGCCTCTGCTCCCGATCGATGAGGGCCAGAGTTGCTTGAATGCGCTGTGGGAGAGGCTGCCTGATCACGTCCGCATAAATGGAGCGGAGATCCTGCCCGATCCGGCGCAGGAGTTCGGTGTCGGACACTGGTGAAGGTCGTTTGCCACCATCGGGCCCGTTGTCCATTCTCACCTCCTAATCAGCAGCCAGCCCCTGAGTACCGCTTCGCTACCCGATCGTTAACCATCTTTCTTTTCGGCTGTGGAAACCGGGCAGAACCCTCTGAATGCTCGGGATTGGAGCTTGCATAGCCAGCACCACAACCAAATCGGAAGATTGCCACCGGGGGAGCCGAGTTAATCCGAATCGCCGCAAAAAAGCCCTGAAACAAACCCAGAACATCTGCAGCTACAGAAGGAGAGCATCCTGGTCAGTGGTGCCATCCAGCGATACAGTCGGAGGGGCTAGGAGCTTTCCCTGGCAGGCACCATGAACCAGATGATTCGCCCCTCACAAGTTGATCAGAGGCCGGTTCTCGAGACGCTCGCAGGATCGGTGGAGCGCGTCACCTTCCACAATACCGAAAATGGCTTTGCTGTCCTTAAGGTCCATACACGGGGCAAGCGTGACCTTGTGACTGTCGTAGGCCATACGCCTGCGATTTCTGCTGGGGAGTGGATCACCGCGAGTGGCATTTGGATCAGCGACCGCACCCATGGGCTTCAGTTCAAGGCCGAGGTGCTCAAGACCACGCCGCCGACCAGTGTTGAGGGCATTGAGAAGTACCTAGCCTCAGGCCAGATGCGCGGCATCGGACCGGCCATGGCCAAGCGGATTGTCGCTGTCTTCGGCGTAGACACCTTTGAGATCATCGAGGCCGCCCCTGAGCGCTTGACCGAGGTGCCTGGAATTGGCCCGATGCGAGCCTCCCGGATCGTCTCAGGCTGGGCCGAGCAGAAGGCGGTGCGGGATATCATGATCTTCCTTCACGCCCACGGCGTCGGTACCGCTCGGGCAGTGCGCATCTTCAAGACCTATGGCTATGAGTCCGTCCAGGTCATGACCGAAGACCCATACCGGCTGGCGAAAGATGTACGCGGGATCGGCTTCCGGACGGCAGATGCCATCGCGGCCAAGCTCGGGATGGAGAAGACTGCCCCTCAGCGCATCCGGGCCGGTATCTCATTCGCGCTCCAGACGGCGACGGACGAGGGGCATTGCTCTTTGCCGGTCAATGCTCTCACCCGCCTGGCCGAGCAGCTCCTCGGAGTGGATGAGGCATTGATCCGCACAGCTATCGTCGAGGAGCTGTCTAAAGGCGAGGTCATCTCCGACACCATTGGGGATGAGACCTGCCTCTTCCTCAAGGGGCTGTACTTGGCCGAGCAGGCGATTGCCGCCCGATTGGTTGAGCGAGCGTCTGGTCCATCACCCTGGCCCGAGATCGACCTCGACAAGGCCATTCCGTGGGTTGAAGGCCGCACGGGCAAGACCCTGGCTGCCTCGCAGCGCGAGGCTCTGAAGCTTGTGCTCGGCTCCAAGATGACTGTGGTTACAGGTGGTCCTGGTGTCGGCAAGACAACCCTGCTCGACACGATCTTGCGTCTGCTCGTCGCCAAAGGCGTTCGCGTCGCGTTGGCAGCACCCACAGGACGCGCGGCTAAGCGCATGACCGAGCAGACCGGTCTGGAAGCCAAGACCATCCACCGCCTCCTCGAGATTGATCCAAAACACGGTGGCTTCTCACGCAATGAGGAGAACCCGCTCGACTGCGATCTGCTGGTGGTGGACGAGACCTCCATGATCGATGTGCCGCTGATGAACGCCCTCACCAAGGCCATCCCAACTCAGGCGGGTCTGCTGCTGGTGGGCGACGTGGATCAGTTGCCGTCGGTTGGCTCGGGGCAGGTGCTGGCGGATATTATCGCCTCGGAGCGCATCCCGGTCGCCCGTCTGACCGAGGTCTTCCGGCAGGCGGCAGAGAGCCGGATTGTGGTGAATGCTCACCGGATCAACAAGGGTCAGATGCCCGAGGTGCCAAAGGCCGGCGAGGAGACTGACTTCTACTTCGTCGAGATCGCCGATCCCGAGGAGGGTGTGCCGAAGATCATTCAGATGATCAAGGAGCGCATGCCGCGTAGGTTCGGGCTCGATCCGATGAAGGATATTCAGGTGCTCTGCCCGATGAACCGAGGGGTGCTGGGCGCTCGCAATCTCAACATCCAGCTGCAAGAGGTGCTTAATCCCAATCCGTCATCCAAGGTAGAGCGGTTTGGCTGGCGCTTCTCGCCGGGTGATCGGGTCATGGAGACCCAGAACGACTATGACCGAGAGGTCTTCAACGGCGACTTGGGCACTGTCGTCCAGATTGACGATGAGGAAGGGGCCTTGATCGCCTCCTTCGATGGACGGGAGGTGTCCTATCCCTTCGGTGAACTCGACACGCTGGTGCCCGCCTACGCCACAACCATCCACAAGTCGCAGGGCTCGGAGTATCCCGCCGTTATCATCCCTGTCGTGACGCAGCATTTCACGATGCTGGCCCGCAACCTGCTCTACACGGGAGTCACCCGCGGCAAGCGCCTCGTGGTGCTGGTGGGCCAGAAGAAAGCCGTCGGGATCGCCGTCAGAGGTGGGCAGATGAAGAGGCGCTGGACGAAACTCCGGGAATGGTTAGTTGCTCACTGATCGACAGCTCAAACTTCCGTTCTCATGGCGCGTTCGAGACGGGGGGTTCAACACCATCAACTGGTCTCGAGGTAAGACAAGTTAGACCATGCCGCTTCTCGCATATACCCACTCAGGAGAGCCGCTTATTGCTCCACTGATGACCGATGATGAATGGGAGCGATTGCGATCAGCGCGAAATCGCGATGCATGGATGCCATATGGGAAAGGGCGGGCCATCCCAAAGACATCGCGTCTTGGAACACGCTTCTTCGCCCATCCTCCTGGGCAGACTTCCGAGGGAGCAAAGGAAAGCGACCTTCATCTCTACATCAAAGCACAGAGCCTGATTGGAGCCCGAGCCGCGGGTTGGGATGCTCTGCCAGAACAATCTGGGATGACACCCGATGGTCAGGATTGGCGGGCCGATGTCCTGTGCCGCCGCCCTGGGAAACTTTGGACCGTCGCCATTGAAGCTCAGGTTCAGCTCCAGGGCGAGGAAGCCTACCGCCAGCGGCAAGAGCGCTATGTGGCTTCAGGAGTTCGTGCTCTCTGGCTGGTCGCTCATGAGCCTGCAGCCCTGCACCATTACTGGCTCAAGCCTGACCCGCATCTCCCGGCATTCAAAACCATGGCTTGGAGGGATCAGGATGGCCAACCGGGAGCCCACGTGCATATCGATGGCCTGTCGCTCAGTATCTCTGACTTCGTCGCCGGTGCACTCACCGGGCAGCTTCAGTGGTGTGGGAACGGCCGACATGGGCTTGTCCTACTCATCCTCCGCGACGACAAATGTTGGCACCGCACATGCCGAAAAAGAGTTCTCCTGGCCTACAGGGCCGAAGCAGCACGCGGGAACCCTCTTGAAATTGAGGTGGTCCAAGCGATGGAGAGCTATGCGGACGCTTATGCCAAGGCTCAAGCAGCTCTTCCTGATCTCGCAGAAAGCCCAAGGCCCTTCAGAAAAGTCCTCGCGTCGCGCTGTCCTCATTGCAACCGAGAAATTCGATATCAGCGCGAAGACTGGGCGGGCCAGACCGCCAATTATCAGTTGCCGTTTGGCATCAATATCCCGGAGCAGGGAAGTGAGATCGGCTTGACTCCACATGCCCAGTGGCGCTGGGGGCCCGAGGCTCGGTGGCCCCACTGGGCTCCCCTCGGCGGCATTGGCCCGATCTCCCATCAGCCTCTTGGGATGCGGCCAAGGCGCCTGGACCTCAGGACAGGTTGATGCATCTCGACCCCCGGAATTAACCCGAGAGTCACAGGCCCTGCATCCAGAATGAGGAGCTTGCAGTGCCGCCGAGCTGTGCCTAACAATTGGCGATCACGAGATCATACATGCTGCACGTTCTAGCCTATATCACTGTAAAGCCCGGTATGCGCGAAACCGTGCTCCGGGAGTTCCAAGCGAACATGCCGGCCGTTCATGCCGAAGAGGGTTGCATCGAGTACGTTCCCGTTGTCGATCTTCCGGCATTCGGACCGTCCCAAACCGAACTTGGGCCGGACACCTTTGTCGTGGTCGAGAAATGGGCGAGTCCTGAAGCGCTCAAAGCGCACGCAGCCGCCCCGCACATGCAGGCCTATACTGAGCGGACGGCTGACATGATTGAAGACCGCGTGATCCACGTCCTCTCGCCACTCTAAAATTCTCCCTGACGAGTCGCGCTTTGAGTGCACGGCATACCGCAGCGGCTCCCATCATAACTTATCCAACATTGCCCCCTGCTGCTGGAGTTTTCCTTTGATCACATTCTACTACAACCTTGCCCCGAACCCGATGAAGGTGGCTCTGTGCCTGGAGGAGATGGGCCTCCCGTATGAGCTCAAGCCCGTGGATACACGCAAAGGCGAGCAGCACCAGCCTGACTTTCTGGCCATCAATCCGAATGGCAAGGTGCCTGTGATCATCGACCAGGATACTGGAGCAAGGGTCTTCGACTCGAACGCGATCCTGCTCTATCTTGGGGAGAGGACCGGAAAGTTCCTGCCCGACAGCACACCGGTTGCGCGTGGTGAGCTTCTTTCTTGGCTGATGTTCATTGCAACAGGCCTTGGCCCGTTCTCGGGTCAAGCCGTGCATTTCAAGCACTTTGCGCCTGAGCCCAAGGACTATGCCGTCGATCGTTACCTATACGAAGCGAAGCGGCATTACGGCATCATCGATGCGCAACTATCCGGGCAGCGCTACATGGTGCGAGAGACTTACACCATCGTTGACATGGCCCTATGGGGATGGGCGCGCATGGTGCCCTTCATCCTGGGCGAGAACGCATGGGACGACTTCCCAAACCTCAAGCGTCTCTTTGACGAGATCAGCGCTCGCCCGGCCGCTCAGACGGCTGCCGCGCTGAAGGAGCGGCACAGCTTCAAAGCTGAGATGGACAATGAAGCACGTCAACATATGTTCCGACATTTGGCTGCCCCGGCTAGCTGACATTTCAGGCGTGCCGCCGTTCCTCCGTCGAGCCAGAAGAATGGCCGCTGGGCGGAGGTAAGAGCCGTGGAGAGACATAGGAGTCCAGGGGAGTTCCTCGTCGGACGCTGGAAGTGCAGCACCAGATGCGTCGAACGGCTCATGTGCGAAGCTGCTGAGGCAGCCTTTCCGCCTTATGTCCCGCAGAATGTCCGATAGACGCGCTGGTGCGGTCCCGGTGGCTCAGAATAGTGGACGAAAGCTGGCTGATCCTCATAGGGCTTCGAGAGAACAGTCAGAAGCTCCTCGAAGGGTGCAAAGTCGTTCCGCTCCACCGCAGCCTGTATCATCGCCTCCACCCGATGGTTGCGCGGGATAAAGGCTGGATTGACGGATCGCATTGCCGCTTGGCGGCTTGCACCATCCTGCGGCTCGAGGCTCAACCGCTCCCGCCAGCGGGCGGCCCAGGCATCGTAAGCAAGAGGGTTGATGAAGAGGTTTCGGACGGGCTCGTCCCCCTCCTGGCCAGCGGCGGCATCGGTCAGCCGCCGGAAGGTCAGGGTGAAGTCAGCCTGGTTCTCTGCCATGGCTTTCAGGAGATCCCCGGCGAGTGCCGGATCCTCATCGTGCTCCCTCAGCAGCCCGAGCTTGCGCCTGAGCCCTGCGTGATAGGCTGCCTCGAACTTGCCCGCGAAAGCTTCGAGCGCCTCGCTCGCTTCAGCCACGGCCTTCTCCTCATCCTCAGACAGGAGCGGCAGAAGCGTCTCGGCAAGTCGCGTCAAATTCCAGAGGCCGATGCGCGGCTGGTTGCCATAGGCATAGCGGCCCTGCCGGTCGATGGAACTGAAGACTGTCGCCGGATCATAGGCATCCATGAAGGCGCAGGGGCCGTAGTCGATCGTCTCGCCCGCAATGGACATGTTGTCGGTGTTCATGACCCCGTGGATGAAGCCGATGTGCAGCCAGCGAGCGATAAGGTCTGCCTGGGCAGCAATGACCTGGTCCAGGAACGCGCGATGCGGTCTGTCGCTCTCGGCAGCCTGCGGGTAGTGCCGGGCAATGACGTAGTCGGCGAGGAGGCGCAGTCCTTCCATGTCCTGCCGGGCCGCAAAGAACTGGAACGTGCCAACCCGAACATGACTCGAGGCAACCCGGGTGAGGACTGCACCGGGAAGCGGCGTCTCGCGTACAACTGTCTCTCCGGTCAACACTGCGGCGAGCGCACGTGTTGTCGGCAACCCAAGCGAGGCCATTGCCTCGCTGAGGAGATACTCGCGCAGGACCGGCCCCAACGCTGCTCGCCCGTCGCCGCGGCGCGAGAACGGCGTCGGACCTGAGCCCTTGAGCTGGATATCCCGGCGGATACCATTGCGGTCGATCACTTCACCAAGGAGAATGGCGCGGCCGTCACCGAGCTGCGGCACGAAGTTCCCGAACTGGTGGCCGGCATAAGCCATGGCAATGGGCTCTGCCGCATCCGGAACGCGGTTGCCGGACAGAAGCTCAGCGCCTTCGAGACTGGAAAGGCGATTAGGATCGAGGCCGAGGTGTAGGGCAAGATCTCGGTTCAGCCGAATGAGCCTTGGAGCCGTGACGGCTTCGGGTTCCACGCGCGCGTAGAAGCGATCAGGCAGGCGTGCGTAGGTGTTGTTGAAGGGGAAATGAATTGTCATGGTCCGGGCTCGCCACAATGACCACATGAAATCGTAATGGGTGCGCTAGAAAGCAAGAGTCAGGCTGTCAATGCAGACTGGGTTCAAGGCACTCCCATTGCAACCTTGTATAACTGATCTGCCCACACGCATGGGAGCAGACTACCCGCTCCACGGTTCAGCTCCCTCCCGGATACCTTGTGCATTAACGATCTGGCGACCCGCACCCTCTAGTCTGCCCCGCTGGGTCCCACGCGTGGGCCTGTCCTGTTGGCAGGCGGAAGGTGTGGGAATGCGGGGCCAAGCTGACTTCTTCTTAGACTACGACACACCGCCGGGTCCGATCGAGACGGGTCCCGCCAGTGACATTGTCATTAAAGCCAAGCATCGCAGCGAGTCGTTCAGAGCCCCTAACCTTGAGACCGCCGCCCGGATGCTGGAGGCCACAGGTGACTACCGCGTTCTGCGTCGATTGACACCACGCCCCATCGTCGCCTCACGCACCGCTCGCCAGGATGAGAAGATCGCCGTCATCCTCGACACCGAAACCACAGGTCTCGATCATACGAGGGACGAGGTCATCGAACTCGGCATGATTGCCTTCACCTATGATCATGAAGGCCGGATTCGTGATGTGATCGGAACGTTCAATGCGCTGCGTGAGCCGAGCGTAACTATCAGTCCTGAGATCACCCGCCTGACCGGGATCACGCCTGACATGGTCGCCGGCCAGCTGCTTGATCTTGAGGCAGTGGAGAAGTTCATCGCGCCAGCGGAGTTGATCATCGCGCACAACGCTCGCTTCGACCGGCCCTTTTGTGAGCACCTGTCCAAGGACTTTCAGGTCAAAGCCTGGGCCTGCTCTCATTCCGAGATCTCCTGGAGCGGGTTCGGCTTCGAGGGATCGAAGCTGGGCTATCTCCTGACGCAGTGTGGCTGGTTCCACCAGGGGCACCGCGCAGTAGAGGACTGCCATGCCCTGCTTGAGGTGTTGGCTTCTCCCCTACCGTCGGAGGCTGATCTCCCTTTCAAGCACCTGCTGGCCTCGGCCCGAAAGTCGCTCCTACGCATCTGGGCGGAGAGCACCCCGTTCGACATGAAGGATGTGCTGAAGGCGCGAGGCTATCGGTGGAATGATGGGACCAATGGACGCCCAAAATCGTGGTGGGTGGAGGTTGATGAGGAGGCCGGCGAGGCGGAGCTCACGTTTCTTCGGCGCGAGGTTTACCGGCGTGAGGTCGAGCCTTACACCCAGAAGATTACTGCCTTCGAGAGGTTTCAGTCGGCACGCTAAGCGGCACCTGCTAGATACGAACACGGCTGCCCTCACCCGAGGCTTTCAGCCTTGAAATCTTGGCTGTGCGCTGCCATCTCATCGGCCGCTGGAGCAACAAGGTTCATCTCACGTCATGACAACTGCTGACACCACTCCCGCCCCTGAGAGCCATTCCTTCGAGGCCGATGTCGCCAAGCTGCTGCACCTGATGGTGCACTCGGTCTACTCCGACAAGGACGTCTTCCTGCGCGAGTTGATCTCGAATGCGGCCGATGCCTGCGAGAAGCTGCGCTACGAGGCAATTTCCCACCCTTCCCTGCTCGGCGATGATCCCAAGGCCCGCATCACATTGCGGATCGATGCCGATAACCGCCGCCTGACGGTGGAGGACAACGGCATCGGCATGAGCCGCGACGAGATGATCGAGGCGCTCGGCACAATCGCGCGCTCGGGCACCAAGGCATTCATGGACCGGATCCAGGCCGCCCAGGGCGGCGAAGGAGCCCAGCTCATCGGGCAGTTCGGCGTCGGCTTCTACTCGGCCTTCATGGTGGCCGACCGGGTCGATGTCGTCTCACGCCGGGCCGGCAGCGACGAGGCCACGATCTGGTCGTCCGACGGCAAGGGATCGTATACGGTCGCTCCCGCAGCACTCGATGAGGCCCCGGCCCGCGGCACGCGGGTGATCCTCCACCTGATGGAGGACGCAGCATCCTACACGGAGCGCTACCGGCTCGAGCGCATCGTGAAGGAGCAGTCGGGCCACGTTCCGGTGCCGATCTCCATCGTGGACAAGCCCGGAGCGGAGCCGCAGGAGGTCGTCGACGGCGCTGCTCTGTGGGTGAAGCCGCGCTCTGAGATCACGCCCGAGGACTACACCGACTTCTACCGCAGCGTGGCCGGCCAGTTCGACGAGCCGGCCCTGACGGTGCATTTCCGGGCCGAGGGCCGCCACGAATACACGGCGCTTGCCTTCGTGCCGGGCTCCACGCCGTTCGACCTGTTCGATCCCGACCGTCACGGGCGGATGAAGCTTTACGTGAAGCGGGTCTTCATCACCGATGAAGCCGAGCTCCTGCCACGCTACCTGCGCTTCGTGCGCGGGCTTGTCGACTCGGCCGACCTGCCGCTCAACGTCTCGCGCGAGATGATCCAGGAGAGCCCGCTTCTGGCCGCCATCAAGAAGGGTGTGACCAATCGCATGCTCAGTGAACTCGAGAAGCTCGCGCAGAACGATGCGGAAGCCTACACCAAGGTGTGGGAGACCTTCGGCCCGGTGCTGAAGGAAGGGCTCTACGAGGATTTCGAGCGGCGGTCGACCTTGCTGGGACTGGGCCGGTTCAAGACCACCGAGTCCGGTGGCGGGTGGCGCTCGCTCAAGGATTATGTCGGCTCCCTCAGGGAGAACCAGACGGCGATCTACTACGTGACGGGTACGGATCTCGCCCGGCTCGAGGCCTCGCCACAGCTCGAAGGCTTCCGGGCCCGCGGCATCGAGGTGCTGCTGCTGCCCGATCCGGTCGACAGTTTCTGGGTCACGGCCGGCGTCGGTTACGAGGGCAAGCCGTTCAAGTCAGTAACCCAGGGCGGTGCCGACCTGGCGCAGATCCCGCTGACCGAGGCCCAGGAGAATGCGGGCGCGCCGGCAACGGAGGCGGTGACGGGCTTCATCCAATCCGTGAAGGCTACCCTGGGCGAGGCCGTGGCCGATGTGCGCGCCTCCGAGCGGCTGACGGAAAGCGCCGCCTGCCTCGTGGCACCCGAGACTGGCATGGACCGCCAACTGGAGCGGCTCCTGGCTCGAGCAGGACAGCTGGGATCGGCAGCAAAACCCATCCTAGAGATCAACCCGCGCCATGACCTCATTGTCGCCCTAGCAGATCTCGGAGATGCCGAACAGACACTTCGTGAAGACGCGGCCCATCTCCTGCTGGACGAGGCCCGGATCCTGGACGGGGAATTGCCGGCCGACGCGAGAGCATTTTCGCAACGGCTCGCACGGGTCATGCGGCGGTGCATTTCGAATGGATAGACTGAAACGATTGTACGCGAGAGCGTGGTTTGCAGTCGCCGCGCCTGGCTGCGACTAGTGCCACCTGTGTGTACCACTCGGCAGCCATGAAGCGGTTGTCGTGATCGAACGTCATCATGCCAACGTGGAGGATCGGTACCCTGGCTCACTGGCAGGGATCCGCCACCTGAGACAACAAAGGCGCATCTCATCTATAAGTAAAAGTGAAGAGCCCAGCTGACGTCGACGCGCAAAAAGGGGCGGCGCCCTCCCTAGGCCTTTTCGGCCTGGGGTACATTGAAGACCTCGATCGTGCTCCTGCCGGTGGCGAGCACGGCCTCCCATTCCACCTCGGCCGTGACCCGCGCAAGAGCTGGCGTAAGCAACTCCTCGGCGCTCGTGCGCGGCACGATCACGAGGCCGTCGTCGTCGCCGAGGATTAGATCGAAGGGCGAGACCGGTACTCCTCCAAATGAGATCGGCTCGTTAACCGAGCCGCGCTCCATTGAGGAGGGCCCGCGGGGCGTCACCCAACGGGAGAAAATCGCGAAATCCGTCCATTCCGACAGCATTCCGGCATCGCGCACGGCACCATCGACGATGACGCCAGCGATCCCCTTGCGGCGTGCGGATCCGCTCAGGAGCTCGCCGATCATCGCCGCATCGCTGCGCCCGCCTGCATCGACCACAACGACGTCACCGGCCTCGGCCACATTGATCGCGTGGTGGACGGCCCCGTAGTCAGCTCCTTCGCACCGGGCTGTGATTGCACTCCCCACGAGCCACGATTTTGTGCCGAACCGGCGCAGCGGTCGGATCCCGGCATCGGCGTGCCCAGTGCCGCGTAGCAGATCCGCCACCACGGCGGCCGGAATCTTGCGCCACTCGTCAATGAGCGATGTCGGCAAGCGTGTGCCTTCAGGCTGGAAAAGTCGTGTCGGCATGTTTCACTCTTATTCTGCTACCGGCTGAAGGGCCGCAAATTCCCGCGCGGCCCGGCTTAGACGACGAACACCTTCCTGCAATACATCGGGAGGGTTGGCGGTGAAGTTCAGGCGCAGGCTCGGGCTGACCAGCCCACGGGGGTCGAAGACGCTTCCAGGCACGAAGGATACGCCCGCCTCCAGAGCGAACGGAAGGAGAGCGTTTGTGTCGAGTCCCGACTGGCGTGCCGTCATCCACACGAACATGCCGCCCTCCGGCACTCTCCATTCGAACAGGTCAGCCAGGTGTTCCTGCGCGGCCGCACAAAGCGCGTCCCGGCGCTCGCGATAGGCATTGACCAGTGTCGGGACGTGGCGTCGGTCTGCGTGCTTCCGGATGAGCTCCAGCGCGACCGCCTGGCAGAACGTGCTTGTGCTGAGGTCGGAGCCCTGCTTCGCCTGTGCGAGCGCACGAATCATGTCGGGTGCACCGACAGCCCATCCAACTCGAAGTCCTGGCGCGATGGTCTTGGACAGCGTTCCGAGATGCACCACGGAACCCTCGTAGCCGGCAGCTCCCGGTGCCGCACTCATCTCCAGCAGGGAGGGCTGCACGGCTCCTTCATAGCGGAGCTCTCCATAAGGGTCGTCCTCGACCAGCCAGATGCCGCTCTCCGCGGACCGGGAGAGCAGGGCTTCACGAGCCTTGCGCTTTAGGACCGCTCCCGTCGGGTTTGAGAAGTTCGGTACCACATATGCGAATTTCGCCTCTGGCCAAGGCCCTTCGTCGGGCAGCTCGGCATAGCGCGGCAGGCGTGGGAGCCATGCATCCAAGGCACCAAGATAAGTGGGATACTCGGCCAGGATTGCATCACCGGAATCGATAAGAGCCTTGCCGATGAGTTCCACAGCCTGCAGCGATCCGGTCGTGATCAGAACGTTCTCAGGCGCGAGTGACAGGCGATCGGTTGAGAGACGGTGCGCAATGGCCTTTCGCAGATCGAACAAGCCCTCCACAGCTCCATACCCAAGAGCTGCACTCCCATGCTTCTTGAGGGCGTCACATGAGGCCTCCTGCACATCGGAGATTGGATAAAGGTCGGGAGCCGGCAGCCCTCCTGAGAGCGCGATTAGGCCAGGGCGGCGGCCGAAGGAAAGGAACTGCTGGGTAATTTCGTTACCCTGCTTCATCCAGGTTGCAAATTCAGGGCGGCGCGGTCCAGCACTCGGCGCCGTGTTGCTGGAAGTCGACATGGCACTCCATAGGAAGGCTCTTGCCTGATGAGGGCGCGAGCATGATGAACGATCAGAGAGGCTTAGGAATGCCAAGTCAACCGGTGCCGAGACCACATCCGATATTTCAATGCACTGCCCATTCCATTGTCTGGCACATGCGCTTCTTTACGTCAGCACTCAGCTGATTTGCGGTTGAATGACGTGTTGCGACCATGAATGATTGCGCCTGCCAGACCAGAAAGGATGCATCACGATGACGAACTCCCTTCTAGCCGCCGTTCTGCTCACCAACACTGTCTTTTCTCCGGCGGCCTTTGCGCAGCAGCCAGCCCAGCAGCAAACTGGACTATGGTCCGTCTACGAGCAAAGCATCAAAGGCGCCAAGCATATCGACCTCACCCATGCCTTCGCGCCCGTTCAACCGGTCTGGCCGGGTTTCGGCCAAGCCGATTTCAAGCCGACCACGGCAGGAGCAGACATCCCGGGTTATGTGAAGAAGGGGGAGGAGTATACCTACGACAAGCACGGCTTCGTCGCCACCAGCTACACCCTTACTACTGACCAGTATGGCACGCAGCTTGACCCGCCGGCCCACTGGGATGAGTATGGGGCAACGATCAGCGACCTTCCGCCCACCTATGCAGTGCGCCCGCTCGTAGTGATTCCCATCCACGAGAAAGTGGCTGCAGACCCGAACTATCACCTGAGCATGCAGGATATCCGGGACTGGGAGAGCCGCAACGGACGGATTCCTGAAGGTGCCGTCGTGATGGTCCGCTCGGACTGGTACAAGGGCTGGAGCGACACGGCGCGTTTCGCGGCCAAGCCCCATCCGGGGGTGAGCCTTGATGCGCTCAAGTTCCTGCACCTTGAGCGTAAAATTCTGTTCCATGGCCATGAGCCGCTCGACACCGATACGACACCGACGCTCGAAGGCGAGTCATGGCTGATGCACAACCATTTTGCCCAGGCCGAAGGCGTGGCCAATCTCGACAAGGTACCGGAGACGGGTGCGCTGATCAGCATCGGCTTTGCGAAGCCGCTCGGGGGCACGGGAGGCTATGCCCGCTATGTGGCGATTGCTCCATCGGACTGGCCGCACGGCGTCACCGTCGCCGATGCTCCCGGCGCTCCCCTGCCGAAGCAGCCGGCTCCGTTGCGGCGAGATGAAAAGGGTGTGATGCGGCCGCAGGGAGCCAAGTAACAAACTTCCCCGGCGCGGTGCTGCAATGCGGCGCGCCGGGTGTTGAGCGCATATGAGAGCGGATCAGGTTAGCTGGCCACAAGCCGCAACGGGCGACACGCCGCGATGGCCTGGTCCCCGCGCGCCGTGATAAGGCGATCGACAATGTTGACTAGCACGCAGACATAGTTCGGCACGAAGCGCATCAAATCGCACACCTAGAGGACGGTCGTTGCAGACCAAGAGGTTCAGAAACCCGTGCTCCTCTGCAAAGCGCGCAATCTTTGCCTGCGGATATTCGATGATCAGTCCATAACTTCGAGGCTGCCCGTGTCGCTCCTAAGGGCCTTCGAACTTGAACCGAGAATGCCGCTGGAGGGCTGGCGGCCACAAGCTGATGGCTCACATGGTCTATAGCGCCGCCTTTGACTCCCTCCGGCCGCCACAGCGGTAAGACGAGATCCCGCAACATCAGAGGCCTTTAGGCAAGGGGGTACGCTGCGGAGCCAAGAGGATGGCCTGGTTGAGGGCCTCAAGCATGCTTCGCTCATCAGCCAGGCCCGTTCCAGCGATATCAAAGGCCGTGCCATGGTCCACTGACGTGCGGATCACGGGCAGTCCCACGGTGACATTGACGCCGTCCTCAATCCCAAGAACCTTGACCGGGCCATGGCCCTGGTCATGGTACATGGCGACCACAAGATCAAAGTCGCCGCGCTGAGCACGGAAGAACAGGGTGTCAGCCGGAAGAGGGCCTTCGACATGGATGCCACGCGCCTGGAGCGCATGCACGGCTGGCTCGATCTTCTGCTCTTCTTCGCCATCGCCAAACAATCCGTTTTCGCCAGCATGAGGATTGATCCCGCACACCCCGATGCGGGGGCTTGCGATTCCTGAGCGCACAAGAGCCTCGTGCCCGCGCAGAATGGTCCGTTCGACCAGCCCCGGCTCGATTTTCGCAATGGCATCGATCAGGCCGATGTGGGTGGTCACGTGGATGACGCGCAGCTTCGGCGTCATCAGCATCATCGAGACTTCCGGCGTATGCGTCAGCGCCGCCAGGATCTCGGTATGGCCCGGGAAGGGATGCCCTCCCGCGTGGAGCGCCTCCTTGTTGAGCGGGGCCGTACAGATGGCATCGACCTCATTCGTCGAGGCCAATGCGACCGCCTGCTCGATGTACCGGAATGCCGCATCGCCCGCGAGTGGCGATAGCTTGCCCCACGGTAGATTGTCGGGGATCAGGCCAAGATCGACGCAATCAACAGACCCGTACTCGAACGCAGTCTCCTTTGGACCTGACGCAGGTCGAACTTTCAAAGTGCACCTGACGATCTCGCCCGCCTGCCGCAGGCGGTTGGCATCACCGATGATAAGAGGCTTACAGCGCTCGTAGACCTCCCGATGAGCAAGCGCCTTCATGATGATCTCGGGGCCGACACCGGCCGCATCGCCCATTGTGATTGCAATGATAGGCTGACTCATCCACGCACCCCCAGGCCAGGTGCCTACATTACCCGCTCTTTGCAGAATTGGAATGATTGCTCGGACCGCCTCGCAGGAACGCGCGGCACCGTTTCAAAGTCGCAGGATCGCCGAAGGCCCCAGCCTTTGTAATCACCGGGATGGCAATAGCACCGGTTGATATGCCAAGGGGCGCTCCGGGCTCGATCTCGCCATGCATTCTCAAGCCTGCTATGCCCGCTCGATCCAGGATCGTCCGTGCCGTCTCGCCGCCGGTCACAATAAGCCCTCCGACCTGGGGCAGACGCGGGGCAATCAGCTCGGCTAGAGCTGCGGCAAGCTGTGGCCCCTCCTGAAAGTTGACTTCCTCACCCCGGAGTGCGACCGCAACGTCTGACCCCGACGCCAGGGCCGCATCCAGTATTCGGGCATAGGACTGCACCTGCTCTGGGGCTCTACCCTCCCGGAGAGCGGACGGTAGAATGGTCAGGGACATGACGTCCTGTTCCTGTGCCAGCGTATCGAACTGCGTGTGTGACACACTGGATGCACTGCCCACGACAACGAGAACGGGCTTTCCTGCCGCCGCCTCTATTGAGGCAGATGGGGAAACGACTTCCCCCTTCCCGGCCCTAACGAGAGCCCGCATCAGGCCGGCAGACCCGACCCACAGCGGCTTTTCAGGCAGCATAAGTGATGCGGCCGCAATCGTGTGCAGGTCATCCTTGGTCTGAGCATCGCATACGACAACATCGCACCCGGTATCTGCCCACTTTGCGAGCCGCGTCTTGAGTGCCTCTGACCCGAGCGCGACCTGCTTAAGAGAGACGACCCCAACCCTGAACCCCGCATCCTCAAGGATAGTCCGCAGATCGCCCGAACCTGCCAGGCTTGCCTGCTTCCAGAGGCCTGTGTTCCCAAGCGGAGCGCCGTTGACGAACACCTGCCCGTCGATCGTTGCGCGTCCCGTTCCGGGGAAAGCGGGTGCAACGATCACAGGAGGCGCATGCCCCAGCACATCGGTTGCGACTTGGCGGATATGAGCAAGCTCCAATGGCCAGTTTCCGCGTAAAGTCGAGTCAATCTTGTGGTAGAGGATGTGTGTGCTCTTGCTGTAGAGGTGTTTGACAGCTCCTGTTACAGCGGCTCCGGCTTCCTGGGCCGTCATGGCCCGCGAATTCACATCGACTGAGACAGCAGTTGCACCGCCCGGATCTGCCTTTGCATTGAGGAGAACCACTGTGTGGGCACCCGCCGTGACGCAAGAAACAGCGCAATCTGCAGCACCAGTCAGGTCATCAGCAATGATAAACGTTTCGATCATCGGCGTCCGGCTACCCCAGCTGCCACGGGCATACTTGCTTGCCACAGATGAGATCATAAGATGCCTGCATTGAGGTGCGCTGATGGCGCGTCACTGTCGCGATAGCGCCTTCAGCATTCGCTCCGTGGACCTGAAACAAACACTTGGCCAAGTCTAGACCGACTGTCTTAACTTCCATGGTGGATGGCTCCTTGCTCGGGTTTGCCTGATAGAACCTATCCTGACGCTCAGATTCCGTCAGTGGGAGCCATCCACCTCTTCTGCTTATTCGATTAGATCGATGGCTCCCCCAGGATCGCTAAGGTCAACTTAGGAAGTCTAGGCATGCTTGCAGAACGTCTGCTCACCGCGTGAGAACGGACCTTCCGGCCTAATCACAGGGCACTCTTTAACACTCTGCGGCTACGCTGGGCGTCAGGGACGGGCAGCCGCCAAACGACTCACCTAGTCGTTCGCGCTCTTGGGCTCGGCTTGGCTCTGATCCGGGCCACTCTCCGCGTTCAGACCGCTGCCTACCTAGATGAAAGTTACTCAAAGGAAAGGGTAGGTGCCGGTAACCCTTTGAAGTTGTTGGTGAGCGCGCTAGGGCTCTAACCGAGGACCCTCTGATTAAAAGTCAGATGCTCCAAATGGGGTTGATGCACTCACACCCCACTCGACTGTGGACTCGGGTTCCGTGATGCAACTAACTCACAATTCGGTGGGTTTAACCCGCTAAGGTTATGCTACATAAAATTGCGCGTTGAACATCTGGTTTTTGGCTAGGACCAGAAGCGAGAGAAAGGTCAGCCTCGTGCCAACAAGCGACGTTCCGATGGCTCCTCCCTACAGGGTGTTCCGCACCGCTTCCATCGCTTACTGAATCGAGCATCCTTCCTGCCTGTTCTCCCATCTTCGCAGGTCTCCCAACCCGGATGTGCTAAGCTCCGCTTCTGTGTCCCGCATTTACAGGCGCTCCCTCAAGCTCCACATCTTTGGAGAGGGAGATACAATGGCTGACAAGAAGGATCTCACACGACCACCTGCAACTGCCGGCAGTCCAGCCTCAATGGTTGACTCATTTCTTTCGGAGGCCAAGCGGCTTGGACCGTTGGTGGGCAATGCACCGCGGGCGCGGCTCGTGTTTGCTCTCGACGCTACCATGAGCCGGCAGCCCACCTGGGATCTCGCCTGCCGTGTCCAGGGCGAGATGTTTGCCGCGGCCAGTGAGGCCGGAGGACTCTCGGTGCAACTGGTCTACTTCCGAGGCTTCGGCGAGTGCCGCTCCTCCCGCTGGGTCGCCGATCCGCGGGCGTTGATGGACCTCATGACGAAGATCAGTTGCCGGGGAGGTCAGACCCAGATCGGACGGGTGCTCCGTCATGTCCGGACAGAGGCCGGCCAAGCGCCATTGAAGGTGCTCGTCTATGTCGGCGATGCCATGGAGGAGCCGATTGACGATCTCTGTGCCGTTGCAGGCGAACTTGGCTTGCTGGGCGTCAAGGCCTTTATGTTCCATGAAGGGCATGACCCTGATGCCGCCCGTGCTTTTCAGGAGATCGCCCGCCTGAGCAGCGGAGCTTATGCCCGCTTTGATGCAGGAGCTCCCCACACCCTGTCCGAACTCCTGCGCGCTGCCGCGGCCTATGCGGCCAACGGTGTCGAGGGTCTCACTCGGTTGTCCGCTGGCAACGCACAGGCTCGCGTTCTGCTCACCGCCATGAACGGACACAAGCCGTGATGCTGCTGTACGGCATCGCGGCCGTCACCGTTCTATGGTTTTTCCTGAGCAACTTCGCGCATGCGAACCCAGCCTCCCTTGCGAAGCTTCTCAAGGTCACTGGCGGCATTGTGGCCCTTGGCATCGCGGGACTGCTCGCTATCCGGGGACGGATCGACATAGCCCTGCTGATCGGAAGTCTCGGAGCCTGGCTCCTCGGGTGGAGCCGCCTCGCTTTCCCCAATCTCGGCAGGGGAGCGCAGCCGGCTTCCGGCAGCACGTCACGGGTCCGCTCGCGGCTGATTGAGATGACGCTGGTTCACGACACCGGCGAGATGGACGGCTCCGTGCTTGCCGGTGCTTTTGCCGGGCAGCAACTCGGATCACTGGACGAGGCACGCCTGCGGAAGCTGCTGACGGAGTGCCAAGCCAGCGATTCCGATGGTGTCCGCCTTCTCGAGGCTTACCTCGACCGTCGCTTTCCTCATTGGCGTGAAGACACACAGGGTGAGGAGCAGCCGCGAGCAGACGCTCAGCCCGCATCGGGTGTCATGACTCCCGAGGAAGCCTACCGGATCCTAGATCTCCAACCAGGGGCCACCCACGATCAGATCCGGCAGGCACACCGGTCCTTGATGAAGAAGCTCCACCCGGATCAAGGCGGTTCGACTTATCTCGCGGCGCGGGTGAACCAAGCCAAGGACATTCTGTTGAGCCGGCATGAGGGGTAATCGATGATGCTGCAGCCACCGCCATCCTGGTTGAAGGGTGGATTGCTGATGATCCCGGATCTATGCCGCCACAATAATATCGAAGCGCCCATGGAGCGCGCCGGGCTCAGACACTTGCCCGGAAGACAAGGGCACAATCACGGTGCGGCGAGCCTGAGAGTCACGGATGCGGTTGAGGATCCCGTCCCGTGCGTTGAGGGGCTCGCCCTCGATGTACATCTGTGTGATCAGGCGTCCCTGCCCCGGCACATGCACGGCAAAGTGGATGTGGGGCGTCCGCCCTGGATACGGTACCGGGCGGATCGTGCGGAACCGGTATCGGCCCTGATCGTCCACCTGGGTGCGGCCATAGCCCTGGAAGGCATGGTCGATGCGACCCTGCCCGGCTGCACGGGGATGGCGGTAGATGCCATTCGCATCACACTGCCAGATCTCGACCACACTGCCGGGCTGCGGCTGCCCGCGGGTGTCCAGCACCCGCCCTGACACGTGGACCACCTGTCCCAGAGCCTGAGCGGCCTGACCTGTGACCTTCACCAGATCGTTGTCCATGTCGGGCGGGAGCTCGACCGGGTAAAAGGGCCCTTCCGTCTGCCCTGGTGTCGGGACAAGCTCGGCCGCAACCAGGCTCCTCGGGATGATGATAGAGGCTGACGTGATGGCAGCCTTGATCAGCAAAGAGCGCCGATCAGGATCGATGAGAGGATGGTGGCTCATGCGAGAACCCCAGGTGTGGATCACTGAATGGCAACATAGACGATCGGCCTATCCAGACCAGTTCGCCGCATCTCACGTCGCACGAACGTGATGGCAGGCCTGCGCTCTAGGTTCGGGAATGAGACGGGCAGCCCCTGCAAGCATGCGCTGCCTTTGGTTTTCCGCTCGTCATGAAGGTCGGCTCAATGTGACCAGACGAGGTTTGGCCCGGGGCTGTATGGATCTATCATCAGAGGAAGCCGACATCACCTTTAACGTATGAGCGGTCGCTAGGCTGGAGTGTTTTCAGGTGATTGTCTCGAGCCGGCCGAACCGCACAGGCAGGAGTTCCCGAACTCCGGTCTGACCATTGGCACCCTTCTCGATGACGGTGAGATGCTGCATCTCCTCCGGGCCCACCGGCATCACCAGGCGCCCGCCTGGCTTGAGTTGCTCAAGCAAGGCGGCGGGCACCTTGTCAGCCGCAGCCGATACGAGGATCTTGTCGAAAGGAGCATGCTCGCGCCAGCCGCGGGACCCGTCTCCCTCGCGGATCTCGATATCGGCATAACCGAACTTTTGAAGGAGCTCACGTGCAACTCCGGCAAACTCCTCGACGATCTCAATGCTCCGGACCTGACCCGCAAGCTCCGCCAGGATCGCCGTCTGGTATCCCAAGCCCGTCCCGACCTCGAGCACCTTCTCGCTGGGTTGTGGCGACAGAAGATCGGTCATGAGCGCCACGATAAAGGGCTGCGAGATTGTCTTGTCGAAGCCGATGGGCAGGGGCGTGTCCTGATACGCATAAGGTGCAAGAGGGGCCGGGACGAACAGATGCCGTGGCACTTTCCGCATCGCAGCCATCACCCGCTCATCCAACAAGGCTCGGCCAATCTCGTCGCTGGCCAGATCAGCGTGGATGGCAACCATCTCAACCATATGCCGCCGCAGGATCGCTAAGTGGCTCTCGTTCATTGGCTTCATGACACCGGCTTTCAATCGAACCACTTACTGGTCGTTCTACCTGCAAGCGATTGGCGAACCCTGAGTAACGCTCAGGAGGCCTGTCAGGTTGTCCCGATTGGCCGAGTCCCAAATCTCAGTCGGCCATGGAACCTTAGCCGTTTTCGGTGGTCATTCTTCTAAGAGCGCCTTGGCGGAGAGGGTGGGCAGCAGGCGGAGTGGACCATGCGGAGAATGATCCCGTTGATGGTTGTGCTGATTGCGGCCCTCGCCGGGGCGACCACGGCCATGGGAGCCGAGGTCCTCATCTCTGTCAACAAGACAACGCAGCGCATGACAGTGATGGTCGATGGTGCTGAGTGGTACTCCTGGCCTGTATCGACAGGTCTGGCGGATTACGCCACTCCGACCGGAGCCTTCACGCCGTCTCGTCTGGTGAAAAACCACTATTCGAAGGAGTAGGACGATGCGCCGATGCCGCACTCAATCATTTTCACCGACTCGGGGCACGCCATCCACGGGAGCCAAGCCATCCGCCGGTTGGGCACACCGGCCTCCCATGGCTGCGTGCGGCTGGCGCCGGAGAACGCCAGGATCCTCTTCAGCCTTGTCATGGCGGAAGGGCTTGGCAACACGCGGATCGAGGTGACCGGCGTTGATCCTATCGGGACCGGACCCGGGGGCAGCTATGGCCGCCTGACCAGCTTCGAGCCGCTCACATCCGGAATTATGGTTGGAGGTTCTGCTGCTCGCCTACAGTCAGAAACTCGCAGACGCCCGTAACGACGAAAGTGTGGTGGCAGACATAGGCCGCTCTGGCTCATCCAAGGAAATTGCGGGCGCCTAGGGAAGGTCTGTTGCTCCGCGCTTGACCGGACATTCGGTGTTCTTCCGAGAAGTGCCAGGATAGGACCTTTGCCATCGTTCAATTCTGAGCCGAAAATGCGTCGCCAAGTCCGTTTGAATTTCCTCTACACCCTCGATGCGCCGGGTAGAAATGGCGTTCAGCTCTTCTGATGAGAAAGGGGCCGCTGTTTCTAGCGGCCCTCCTGTGAGATGAAGCTGCAGTTTTATCCGTGAGCACACGTGGGGTTGAGCTCCGTGGATCTGTGAGCGTGCGTGGGGCAAGCTCACTTCCCCTGCATCGGCATCTCCCAATCCTCAAGCGGCTTTGACGCCCTGGAGGAAGCTCTGGACCTCGCGGGAGAGGTCGTTGGAGTGGCGCGACAGCTCTTGCGCTGCACCCAGCACCTGGGAGGCGGCCGCGGTGGTCTCGCCGGCGCCCTGCTG
>JAESGY010000201.1_pt1 | contig 44798 bp, 33 predicted proteins | sample 9269841 | NCBI WGS metagenome assembly JAESGY01 (sample SAMN17022865, study PRJNA683097) | algae metagenome | isolation source: Spirirestis rafaelensis WJT71-NPBG6 and co-occurring heterotrophs from... | place: USA: Pinto Wells, Joshua Tree National Park, Colorado Desert, CA | collected 2006-08-15
ATGCTCGGAGGCTCAAGACCCTACGCGGCCTCACCCCCTACGAGTACGTCTGCCACCTCTGGACGAAGGAGCCCGAAAGGTTCAGGCTCAACCCGTCACACCACATCCCGGGACCATACACCTAGCCGGCCAGAGGATGGGTCGGACGGGAAGCCCGTCCTCCAGGCCTGGCCTGTCCGGCCGTCGAACCGAGCCGCTGCGCCGGAAGGCGCTGCACACCCACCCGTTCCGCTCTGGTTCCGGTTTTCCTGGCGGGGTTGATCTTGTCGCCTGATTGGATCTCGGCGTTGGCTAATCTCATGATGGGCCTGTCGGCTGCGGTGGCCGGCTGGGCCGGCATCCACGGGCTCAATGTTTGGCGAACCGAAACGGTCGGTCGGCGCAAGGCCAAACTCGCCGAGGAGGTGCTGGCGCAGTTCTATCGCGCCCGGGATGTCCTGACCTGGGCGCGCTTTCCCGCATCCGACGACGAGGAGGAGAAAGCTCGCTCGGAGGCAGGAGTTAATAATGACGAGCTTGAAAGGAGCGAGATCTTCGCCTCTGTCGACCGTCTGGCCAAGGAGAGCCAGGTGTTCCCAGAGTTTCAGGCGAGCCGCTACAGCTTCATGACCAATTATGGGGAGGAGGTCGCACGCCCTTTCGAGGAGATCAGGTCCATTCAGGGCGAAATCATCGACTCCGCCCACAGTCTGGTCCGCACCTATGGCCAGGAGGCCGCTGGTCCAGAGGCGTTGTAACGCGACCAATGGGACGCGGTGATTGGCTGTGGAGTGAAGGAGAAGGCGACGCGCTCAAGTAGCGGCTCGATCTGGCGTGAAGGCTATCGAGCAGACATGCCGTCCTCTGATCGAGGAGCGCCCCAAAACCCGCCGCACCGGCAAGTTCTGGGCGTGATGTCTCCCGCACGCCGCTGGCTAGCCCTCCCCCGATTGGCGGATCACGGGGCCTACTTCTTGCACGTGCCTTCGATCTGGGTTGACACCGCCCTCATGGCGGCATCCAAGTCGGAGTAGAGGCCCTCATCGATCCCAAGCAGCGGGTCGGCCGAGGCTTGGACCCGAAGCTGCCGGTCGTCACCTTCCTAATGGTGCCGAGGAGCAGCCCCTTCGGATCGCGTACATAGATGTCCCACCGTCCGACGGTGCCTCGGGTCACGAAGACGAGCGCGTCCATTCTCTCCCTTCGGTTCAGGTCGGCAATGCTGTGCCAGCATGAACCTCACCAAAAGCGATGCCTGTCGCTGATCGCCCTGAAGAGCCAACCGTCCTGACTTCGGATCCGGGGAAGCCGGGCTGCTCTGGCAGCTGCGTGCCTGCCGGAACATGATCCGCGCCTGGAGGAACCGACGGCTTCCGTCCCGGGTTGGATCGCCTGCCAAGCTCTTCGCCGCCGGCCATCCGGTTCAGGGATTTCTCTCGCCATGACTGCTATCACTCCACCACCCCAGGGACGGCCGAACGGCCAAGGACCATCGATGCTGTCGACTGTAGGAGCCGTCGTTCTGGGCTGGGCCCTGATCAGGCTTGTCGTTGGCGGCTCTCCTGTAACCCGAACGGCAGCCAAGCTACCTGCGAAGCAGACGGAGCACAGATCGGAAGGGAAATCGGTCGGGTTCGGCGGGAAGCAGCATGCTCCATCCCAGACCGCGCATGAGGCGGGGCGTGGTCGCGACGCCCATACCCCGACCCAGATCCCGCGCCTCGGCTGGAAGGACATCCTGTGGCGAACCTACGAGGAGTTCGGCCAGGACCGCATCATGTCCGAGGCTGCTCGTGTCACCTACTACGCCCTGCTGGCGATCTTTCCCGCCATCGCAGCGCTGGTGTCGATCTACGGCCTCTTCGCCGATCCGGCGACCATTCAGGACCATCTCAATGCCCTTTCGGGCGTGCTGCCAGGCGGTGCGATGGAGATCGTCAGCGAACAGGTCAAGCGCATCGCGTCCGAGGGCGGAGGCACGCTGGGCCTCAGCTTCATCATCGGCCTGGCGATCTCGCTCTGGAGCGCCAATGCCGGCATGAAGGCGATCTTCGACGCCCTCAACATCGTCTACGACGAGGAGGAGAAGCGGAGCTTTCTTTGGCTGAATGCTCAGTCCCTCACCTTCACGCTCGCAGCGATCGCGTTCGTTCTCCTCGCGCTGGCCGCCATTGTGGTTCTGCCGCTCGTGCTGGACTTCGTCGGCTTGCGCACCACAGTCGAGTGGCTTCTCTCCCTGGCGCGTTGGCCGATCCTCCTGGCTGCGGTGGTTGCGGGACTGGCTGTGCTCTACCGTTACGGGCCGAGCCGCGACAAGGCGGAGTGGAAGTGGGTGACGCCGGGAGGCATCGTAGCCGCGGTGCTGTGGCTGGCCGGCTCGATGCTGTTCTCGTGGTACGTGTCTAACTTCGGCAGCTACAACGAGACCTATGGTTCGCTCGGAGCTGTCATCGGCTTCATGACGTGGATCTGGCTGTCGAGCATCATCGTGCTATTGGGCGCCGAGATCAATGCCGAGATGGAGCACCAGACGGCGCAGGACACCACGGAAGGCCCGCCCCAGCCGCTGGGCGCCCGCGGGGCTCAGATGGCCGATGACATCGGACCGGCCAAGGCGTAGAGGCAGAACGAAGGGGATCGAGCTCTTTTCTACCTGGTGCGTCTGAAACACTGCCGGTGCGTTACGTGTGGATCACCAGCGTTAGGTGACTGAGAGCGGCAGGGTCTCATGCAATGCCCGCCGCTCCTTCACAACGGACCAGCGCGGAGTGGAAGTAGCATCCCCATGGACCTTGAGACGATCCAGACCACCATTGTCGAGTTCGTGCGCAACAACCGATCCTGGGCGCCGTTCATCATTGCCGGGCTGTGCCTTCTGCGAGTCGGTCGCCTTTCTGTCGCTCTTTGTGCCCGCTACCGTGATCCTGATCGCGATCAGCGCCTTTATCGGGGTGGCAGGGCTGGAGTTCTGGCCGCTGTGGCTCGGCGCAGCCGTCGGGGCAGTTACCGGCGATCTGGTGTCCTATGCCCTCGGCCGGCACTTCAAAACATCCATCTACCGGCTCTGGCCATTGTCGAGCCACCTGCATCTCATCGGCAAGGGCGAACGCTTCTTCTGTCGCCATGACCCTTGGGGCGTGTTCATCAGCCACTTTTTCGGTCCGGCACGAGCCGTCGTCCCGTTGGTCGCAAGTATCTTCGGGATGCAGTTGCCGCTGTTCATGGCGGTGAATTTCGCCTCAGCGTTCGTCTGGGCGTTTGCGCGTCTTGCTCCAGGAGTGGGACTGTCGGAGTATCTTGGCTGGTGACCTGATGCCCTTCCGTGGAGTACATGTCGATGCACCACCGCTTGCAGGTAGTCTCAACTACTCCGCCGGCGCGCTTCCATGCTCCTTATCGGCGGCATCCTTCCGGTCCTGGTCACGCACGAGCCAGTGTACCGAGCCGAGCGCCAGGATGGCCGCAGCCAATCCTATGATGGTCAGCGGCTCGGTCTTGGTTGCATCCAGAATGATGAACTTGCGCACCAGCGCCAGCAGGGCGATCAGCACCACAGTGCGCACCTGCACAATACTTTCCTTGCGGTTCAGGACGCCGATGATCGAGTGGTTGAACTCCAGGGCAATCAGCACCGTGAAGATCATGCCGAAGATGGCCTGGAACACGCCTGTTTCGGCTGGATCGAGCAGTCCGAACAGGACCAGCGTGATGATGCGGAAGGTCAGGTTGACCAGCGCAGCGGCAATCACCAACCCGATCAGGCTGGTAAGAACCAGCGAGACGACCTGCTCAAAGCGTTCGTAGGTGCTTAGGCCGGGCCAAGCCTCGCGGGTTTCGCGTAAGGCATGGTCCATGGCGGCCGCAGCTCGGCCGGCACCCGTCGCGGAGCGAGGATCGCCCCCCACAACTGTGGGGTGATCCCCCTCGTCCGATGGCTGCTTCATGCGTGCGTCCGCTTGCCTCAGGTGCTTGCCCCACCCGGTGTGTTGCCCGGCGCGCCGCCTTGTCCACCTTCGCTGCTCGTGCCACCGGTGCCTTGGCCACCTTGAGTGCTCTGAGCACCGGACCCGCGCCCTTGAACCTGAATACGGCGGGAGCGCTCCTGCTGAGGTGTCTTCGGTAAGGTGACGGTGAGCACCCCGTTCTCGAAGCTCGCCTTAACCTGCTCCGGGTTGATGGGGAAGGGCAGGCGCACGGAGCGTTGGAACGTGCCGTAGGAACGCTCGACGAAATGGAAGTTCTCCTTCTCGTCCGTGCGCTCGAACTTCTTCTCGCCCCGGATGGTGAGCACGTCGTCGTCGAGGCTCACGTCGATGTCCTGCTCAGTGACGCCTGGCAGCTCTGCCGTGATGCGGATCTCGTTCTCCGTCTCCGACACGTTCATGCTGGCATTAACGAAGCTCCCGCCGCCGGCTTGGCCTTGCCCGCCAGAGGCAGGTAGGCCGGTGCCGCGCAGCACATCATCGAACAGCCGGTTCATCTCGCGGTGAAGCGAGAGGAAGGGGTCGTTTCCTCCCAGCAGACCGAACCCGGAGCGGGAGGGGGTCAGGGGATTGCGGGCCATGGTGTGTCCTCCTTCAGAGTCAGGATCAGGCCGTGACGGCGACGAACAGATACTGGCCGTCACGCTTCACGCGCAGCAGAATCGGCTTCTTCTCCCGCTGCGCGCGGGTCCATTCCTCGGCCACGTCGGCTGGCCGGGAGACGTCACGGTTGTTAGCCGCGACGATCACATCGCCGGGGCGGATGCCGTTCTCGGCGGCGGGGCTGTTGGGCTGCACCTGCTGGACCAGTACGCCAGCGGTGTCTGCCCCAAGCCTCTGACGTGTCGCCTCATCAATCGGTGCGAGGGCTATACCCAGCCGTTTGCCGCCCGTATCCGGCCCCTGCAACGCGCCGGTCTGGGTCGGCTGCTCTTCCTGGCGCTCGCCGACGGCGAGGGTGATCTCCTGCGTATTTCCGCCTCTGACCACGGTCAGCCGCGCCTGTGTGCCGGGCTTCAGGCCAGCGACGGCCCGCGTCAGGTCCCGCGGCCTCTCCACGGCCTCGCTGCCGATGCGGGTGATCACGTCGCCGGTCTTGATCCCAGCCTTCTCGGCGGGCCCACCCGGCTCCACAGAAGCAACCAGCACGCCCTTGGCGTCCGGGCGTCCCAGCGCTTGTGCGATAGCCGGGGTCATCTCCTGCAGCCGCAGGCCGACATAGCCGCGCTCGACCCGGCCGCCACGGATGAGCTGCTCGGCCACAATCTGGGCAGTGCGTGAGGGCACGGCAAAGCCGATGCCGATATTGGCTCCCACCGGCGAGAAGATGGCGGTGTTGACACCGATCACCTCGCCGCGTGCATTGAACAGCGGGCCGCCCGAGTTGCCGCGGTTGATGGCAGCATCGGTCTGGATGTAGTCGTCCAGGGGACCGGACTGAATGTCACGGGAGCGGGCCGACACCACGCCGACCGTCACGGTGCCACCCAAGCCGAAGGGACTGCCGATGGCGATCACCCAGGAGCCCGGCTCGGCGGCATCCGAGTTGCCCCATGCGGTCACGGCCATCTTGGGCTGCGGATCGATCTTCAGCACGGCGATATCAGTGGCCGGGTCCCGTCCCACCAGCTTGGCTGGGACGGGCGCGTTGTCACCGAAGGCAACTTGGATGTCATCGGCGTCCTCGATAACGTGGTTGTTGGTCACGATGTGGCCGTCGGCGCTGATCACGAAGCCCGAGCCGAGGCCTTGGCGAGGCTGCTGCTGCTCAGGGCTCGACCGTTCCTCGAAGTAGCGACGGAAGAACTCCGGGAGCTGCTGATCATCGGGCGTGGCTTGCGCCCGCTGTTGGCGCTCTTCCACCCGCTGCCGGGTCGTGACCGCAACCACGGCAGGCATCTTCTGCTTCACGATGGCAGTGAAATCGGTTGGGACCTGCTGTGCGAAAACAGGGACGGGAGCAGCGGAAGCCAGAAGGAGCAGAGCTCCTCCGATCACACCAGCCCGGATGCGAAAACTTGATCTGCTGTCATGGGTCATGAGATCCTCGTGGCGGCTCGGTGGTCTGCATCGGCGTTCAAGGTTCGAAATGAATGCTGTGTCGAGCATCAGGTTCCGCGTTCAGCAACCATGGCGGGGGAGGCGAATGCAATGATCGGCGTGTTGGAGGGCGGCATTGCCCATACAAGGTCGCCCCACGGAACCGCTGCGCGTTCCGGTCGTTTGGTGTGTGCTCCATCTCGCATTCTGCCCCGGGCGGGCGGGGCTGCGCGGCCCTCTCTCCATACGAGCCATTTAGGGGTGGCCCATATGGAACCACCAGTGTCGAGCTCGGTCGGGTGTGAGCGTTCTTGAATGATCACTCCCTTGAACGAGCGAGAGCGAGTCCGCCATAAGCGGCGCAACCGGCTGCAGTCCCTTCTCCTGCTGGCCGGCATGGCCCTGCTGCTGTCCCTGTGCGGCTGGACCATCGCGGGCGGGGAGGGAATCTTCTGGGCGCTTGTCATGGGTGGGGTCAGTCTGGTCTTCGGTCCGCAGGTCTCGCCGTGGCTCACCCTGCGCATGTATGGAGCGATCCCGGTTCATCCGGCCGAGATGCCGGCCCTGTTCCAGGTTCTCAGGCAGGTCTCCGCCCGAGCCAGCCTGCCACATCCACCGCGCCTCTATTACGTCCCGACGCGCATGCTCAATGCCTTCGCGGTCGGCCGGCGGGAGGAGGCTGCAGTCGCCCTTACGGACGGGCTGCTGCGGACCCTGACACTGCGGGAGCTGGCTGGCGTGCTGGCCCATGAGGTCAGCCATATCCGCAACAACGACCTGGGGATTATGACCCTTGCCGACGTGATGAACCGGCTCACTTCGGCCATGTGGCTCGCCGGCATCGTGCTGCTCCTCGTGAGCCTGCCAGTCCTGGTGCTGGAGGGTAATCTGGTGCTCTGGTTCCTGATCGCGCTGCTCGTCTTGTCGCCTACCATCGCCAGCCTGCTCCAGCTCGCGCTCTCGCGCACACGGGAATACGACGCTGATCTTGATGCCGCTGGCCTGACCGGCGATCCGCGCGGGCTGGCATCAGCCCTGCAGAAGCTGGAGCGGTACCAGGGCGGGCTGTTCGAGACGCTCCTGCTCCCGGGCCGCCGCGTCCCACAGCCCTCGCTCCTGCGGACGCACCCACCCACGAGAGACCGCATTGCGCGGTTGCTGGCTTTGGAGCCGGAGGCGGCCCCACGCATCCCGGGGCTAACGTCCGAGGCGCTGCCCGCGCGCTTTCGCGCCGTGCCCAGTGGTCCCCGCTGGCGGGCGACAGGGCTGTGGTACTAGGCCGGTGCCGAACCACTCAACCGTTGGACGCAGAGATCGGTCCTCTGCGGTCCCGCTCAGCCGGAACTGCCTGCGCCGGTTTCCGTTGGTGTCCGTTCCCAACAACAGGAGTGCCGCGATGGACCTTTGGCAGATGATTGCGAACGACCACGCCAACATTGCCGACCTGTGCGGGGAGATCCCCCGGGCCTTCCCAGACGGTGGCGTCAGGAGCCGGGAGCGCCTGTTCAGTGAGCTCGACACCGAGCTCCGGCGGCACCTGGAGGCGGAGGAGGAAAGCCTCTACGACGCGCTTGAAGACCATGACCGCGCTGAACACCTCGTTGCTGAACTGGAGCACGAGCATGAGGAGATCGGGCGCAGGCTTGGTGAGCTCGCCCGCGTGCGGGATAAGGGGACCCAGGAATGGACCAAAAAGTTCCGCGACCTAGCCGCTCTGATTGAGGGACATTTCCATCGTGAAGAACAAGAACTCCTGCCGCTGGCCCGTGAGATCCTGGGTGAGGAGGAGGTTCGCGAACTCCGCCACGAATATGTGGAGGAGAACATCGAGGCGTTGCGGTCGCGGCATGGCGGCTGGGATGTGCCGTCGTCGGGCCTGCTCCTGGGAGCCCTGCTCGGCGCGGCAGCGGGGGCTCTTGCCTTTGCTGCGTGGCGCGGCGGCGCGCTGAGGGGGCTTGCGGCACGGACACCGACGCAACTCCTCCTGTCCCGGGCCCCGGTGCTCGACCGGCTAAGCCGCCGCTTCCGCCGCGGCGGCAGGGTCGCCAGCCAGCACGGGGCCGATGTGCTCCGGGACATCGCACAGCGCCCGCGCACCCCGGTCCAGGACATCTCGTCCCGCCTGCGCCTGCCCATCGGAACGATCTATACCGTCGTGGCCGAGCTTGAGCGGCAGGGGCTGGTGCGCTCCACCCGGCAGCAAGGGCCTGTGCGGGAGCGCGTGGTGGCGATCACCACGCGGGGCCGCGAGGAGGCGCCGCACTGACGGTGCCGCCCTCCTCGTTTCCTGTCATCTTACCGCCGGGCGGTCATGACGCCGTCCTTAGGCCGGCGTGGTGCTCGGGGTGGCGTTGGCGTCGCTGGAAGTGTCGCTCGACGTTGGATTGGTGATTTCCGAAGCAGCGCCTGTGGTGCCTGGCATCGACACGTTGGAACCCGATAGGGCTGCCTGAAGCCGTGCCTCCTGCTCAGGCGAGAGGGAGGAGCGCAGAACACGTCCGCGGAAGCCTTTCATCTCCTCCAGCACCTTTTCCGGCTGCACCTTACGGAGCAGGACGAACAGCGCCGATGTGTTGGGCTGCAGAGTATCGCCGATGGAGCGGATGAACTCGTCGTCGATCCCGTAATCCGCGAGGCTCCCCGACAGCGCGCCCGCGCCGGCTCCGAGCGCGGCGCCGGTGGCCAGGCCGATCAGCGGGTTCATGAACAGGATGCCGACGAGCGAGCCCCACATGGCGCCCCAGAGGCTACCTGAGGCTGCTCCGACGCCCACCAGGTCGACACTCTGCTTGAGGCGCAGCTTGCCGTCCGGACCGCGGATCGCCACCACCGCATCTTCCAAGTCAATGAGATACTCCTTCTGCAGGCGCGCCAGCTCGGTCAGGGCTCGATCCGCCTCATTCGGATCCTCGAAGCCCACCACAACGAGTTCTGCCATACTCTTTCTCCACGTCGTTCCGAGCCGGTTGGTCTGTTCTACCCGATGGTGGCTCCCGTCCATGCGGGTCGATCCGAGGCGGGAAACGACTCAAGCGACGCCTCTTCGCCGACGTCGAGGGCGTCCCTGTCACTCCCGCCGGCCGCTCCCTGCGTCGAAAATTGTCGCCGATCTTCCTCTTCGCTGCGAGGCTCTGGCCGGGCGATCTGGCCGATCCGCTCAAGGGCGGTCTTACCCACCGCGGGCCCGGGATAACGCGCCGCCCGCTGGATCGCATCCGCGAGGTCGTACCGGAAGCGGTCGGCATAGGACTTGAGCGTCACCCGCCCCCGCGGCGGCTCGTCGACTCGGTAGCGCCAGCCATGCCACTCGGCGAACCCGATGGCGCTCTGCAGGTCCGGGAACGTCAGGCGGATCGGCGCGAAGGGATCGTCGCCTGCGGTCCAGCCCAGGAGTGGCTCAATGAAGGGAGCCGAGCTGCGCTCGAACTCCAGCACCCATTCCTTGCGGGGCGGGCCCGACGAGGTCACGGAACGTCCCGGCTGATGGATCCGCACGAGCGGGAGTTCCCCGCCCGCGGGCGACGACGTACCGGGAAGGATCGGCGTTGCCCGCGCGAGGTTGTGATCCCGACGGATGGATGTCTCAGCCACGGCTGTCGCCTTCGGTCTGGCCGTCGCGGTGCTTACTCGGCTGCCGAGCGGCTCTCGTCGCCGGACCCACGCTGGGCCTCCCGGTCGACCTCGACCGCGTTGCGATGATCGTCCGCCGCATTGCCTGCCTGTGCGTCACCCTCCGCCTTTGGCTGCGGCTCCAGCATCACCTTCTGCTCATGGCTGTCCCAGCGCGCGATCACCCGGTCACCCTCGTGCACCTCGTTCGCCAGCATGGCGCGGGCGAGCTGGGTCTCAAGCTCCGAACGGATCAGGCGCCGCAACTCGCGGGCACCAAATTCTGGTCGAAAGCCTGCCGCCGCCAGGTGGTCGACCAGACTGCCGTCGATGACGAGCTCGACCCCCTGGCCATGCGCCGTGCGCTTCACCCGCTCCAACTGGAGCTCCACGATGGAGCGGATCTCGCTCCGGGCGAGGGCATGGAAGACGATGATCTCGTCGATGCGGTTGATGAACTCCGGCCTGAAGTGGCCGCGCAACACGTCCATCAGCTCGCGCTTGAGGCGGGCCTGATCGTCTTCCGCCGTGCCGCGCAGGTTGAGGTGGCGTTGGATGATATCGGACCCCAGGTTCGACGTGGCAATGAGGACCGTGTTGGTGAAATCAACCACACGCCCCTTGCCGTCGGTCAGCCGCCCATCGTCGAACACCTGGAGCAGCACGTTGTAGACGTCCGGGTGCGCCTTCTCGATCTCGTCGAGCAGCACCACAGAGTAGGGCCTGCGCCGCACTCGCTCCGTGAGCTGCCCGCCTTCCTCGTAGCCCACATAGCCGGGAGGCGCGCCGATGAGGCGGGCGACTGCATGGCGCTCCATGTACTCGGACATGTCGAGGCGGATCATCGCGTCCTCTTCACCGAACACCGTTTCGGCAAGGGCCTTGGCGAGCTCCGTCTTGCCGACGCCGGTGGGGCCGAGGAACAGGAACGTTGCGATGGGGCGGCGTCCTTCGCGCAGGCCGGCTCGTGCGAGGCGCACGGCATCGCTCACGGCCCGGACGGCCTCCTCCTGGCCGATCACCCGCTGGTGGAGGCGCTCCTCCATCTTCACGAGGCGCTGGCGCTCCTCGGTGGTGAGTTCATTGACCGGCACGCCTGTGAGCTTGGACACCACCTGCGCGATGTGCTCGGTAGTGACCTCGGCCGAAGCAGAGCCGCGCTCGCGGCGCCAGCGTTCGGTGGCCTCTTGCAGCTCCTTGTTGCGGCCGTCGTGCTCTGCCTGGATCTGTGAGGCCCGGTCGAACTGCTTGCGTGAGGCGGCGTAATCCTGCTCACGCTTGAGCTGGCGTACCTCGGACTCCAGCTCCTGCACGTCGACGGGCCGGGCGGTGGTCGAGATCTTCACCCGCGCCGCCGCCTGGTCGATGAGATCGATGGCCTTGTCGGGCAGGAAACGGCCAGTGATGTAGCGGTCGGAAAGTTCGGCTGCCGCGATCACCGCCTCGTCCATGATGGTGACCTTGTGGTGCGCCTCCAGGGTGTCGCGCAGGCCGCGCAGGATCATGATGGTCTGGGCCACCGTCGGCTCGGGCACGAACACCGGCTGGAAGCGGCGTTCCAGGGCTGCGTCCTTCTCAATGTGCTTCTGGTATTCGTTCAGCGTCGTGGCGCCGATCAGGTTGAGCTCGCCGCGCGCGAGCGCCGGCTTGAAGGTATTGGCGATGTCGAGCCCACCTTCGCCACCGCCCTGGCCAGCCCCAACGATGGTGTGGATCTCGTCAATGAACAGGATCAGCTCGTCCTGGCGCTCGGTGACCTCCTTCAGGATCTGCTGCACACGCTCCTCGAACTCGCCGCGGTACTTGGAGCCGGCCACCATGGAGTTGATCGAGAGCTCGACCAGGCGCTTGTTGCGTAAGGCCTCGGGCACCTCGCCGGCCACCATGCGCTGGGCCAAGCCCTCGACGATGGCGGTCTTGCCGACGCCCGGCTCGCCGATGAGCACCGGGTTGTTCTTCTTGCGGCGGGCCAGCACCTCGATGGTGGTCTCGATCTCGCGGGCGCGGCCGATCACCGGATCGAGCTTGCCCTCGCGGGCGAGCTTGGTGAGATCGCGGGCATATTTGTCGAGGTTAGGCGTGTTGGTCGGGTGTCGACGCGGCCTTCCTCGGCGCCGCGGCCGACGACCTTGGTGACCTGCTGGCGGATGGCTTGGGGCGTGAGGCCATAGCGGCGCAGCACATCGGCCGCGATGCCTTCGCCCTCTTCGGCAAGGCCGATGAGCAGGTGCTCCGGACCGACATAGGAATGGCCGAACTCGCCCGAGACGGAAAAGGCGCGGGAGAGCGCGTCTTTCACGCGGGGCGAGACACCGATCTCGCCGCCTTCCTCGGGGTTGAAATCGCCACGCCTGCTTTCCTGCACAATCTGGTTGCGCAGGTCGTCGAGGGAAACCTTGAACTGGTCCAGGATGGTGCGGACGACATCGCTCTCAGTGAGCGCCAGGAGCAGGTGCTCCGTGTCGACCTCTCGGCGGCCGAAGTCGCCGGCGCGTTGTGCGGCAGCCTGGAGGATTTCCTCCGCATGCCCGCTCAGGCGATCCGCCACACCCGCTGCGGCCCCGCGGCCGCGGGCGCGTCCGCGGCCGGACCGCACCGGAATGGGGGTGCCTCCGGCATCGCCCGTGTCGGGAACCTCATCGGCGCGCTGCCGGGCGCTGTTGAGCGGGCTCTCGCCGAAGAAATCGCCGCCGAAGACGTCATCGAACAGGCTGCCGCGTCCGCCGAAGAGGGATTCCAGCGGCGAGCTCGGCCGCTGCTGGCGGGCGAGGCGACGGTAGTCAACCTCGCACAGCTCCATGTTCTGCCGCTGGCCGTTGCTCACCACCTGCGCCCGAACGGTGGCAGGCCGGACTCCACAGACGTCACACAATCCATCCGCCATGGCTGAGGTCTCCTAGGATCACGCGCTTGTGATCCCATTCAAATGCATGGCCTGCTGCTTCGTTTCAGCTCGGCCTTTTAGAAATCAGCCGGACGGAAGGGCCGTGCCAAGTCGGATTGGCCTCGTCCGGGCTGAACCCACTCCCGAACCAAATGGACCGGCAAGCATTGACCGGGCTGAGTTTCCTAAGGACGAAACCACGGAGTTCGGCATCATGGCCGGTGATGACCCCCGACGCTGGATGTGGTCGGAAGCTGTCGAGATGCTGGCCCGCGCAGAGCGCATGCACCGGCAGATGTTTCAGCCGCCGTCCTCGCCGCGTCAGCCTGCCTGGGAGCCCCCCATCGACGTCCTTGAGACGGAGGAGGAGGTCTTGATCCTCATTGCCCTGCCAGGCGTGGCGCCGGAACAGGTCGAAGCGTTGATCGAGGATGGCTCCTTGGTGGTCACGGGTCGCCGCACCCTTCCGCCACAGCTCCGCACCGCCGTCATCCACCGGCTGGAGCTGCCGCAGGGCCGGTTCGAGCGCCGCATTCCACTGCCGCCGGGCCGCTACGACGCCGTCCGGCGCGCCGCAGGCGACGGATGCCTGATCATCAGCCTTCACAAAGCGGCCTGAGGAGCATCCTTCATGATCATCAGACGTGATCTCCCGCGAGCGGCCGAGGACGGCGCGAGCCTTGGCGCGGACAGCTCCCCAAACGACCTTCCGCCGGATGGTCTTCTCATTGTGCCTGTGCGCAACACGGTCCTGTTTCCAGGAACGGTGTTCCCGATTGCCCTTGGCCGCGAGCGCTCCATCAACGCGGCCCAGCAGGCTGTGAGAGAGGAGCGTCAGATTGGGCTCCTGATGCAGCGGGATGCGGAAATGGCCAACCCGGCCGCCGTCGACCTTCACCGCACCGGCACCATTGCCAATGTGCTGCGCTACGTGAACGCCCCCGACGGCACGCACCATGTCGTTCTCCAGGGCGAGCAGCGCTTCCGGGTCACCGAGTTCCTGAGGGAGCGGCCGTTCATCCTGGCACGGGTTCTCAGGATCGAGGAGCCGCGTTCCCTGACGCCGGAAATCGAGGCGCGCTTCCTCCATTTGAGACAACAGGCCCTTGAGGCGTTGCAGCTTCTGCCGCAGGTGCCACCCGAACTGGTTGGAACCGTGCAGGCGGCGGCCACGCCCGGAACCCTCACGGACCTCGTCGCCGCCTATCTGGATGTCAGCCCCGACCAGAAGCAGGAGCTTCTGGAAACCATCGATCTCACTGCGAGGCTAGACCGGGTCTCCCGCCTGCTGGCCCAGCGGATCGAGGTCCTCCGCCTGACGCAGGAAATCGGTCGGCAAACCAGGGCGACCCTGGACGAGCGCCAGCGCGAGGTGATCCTGCGCGAGCAGATGGCAGCCATCCAGCGCCAGCTGGGCGAGGGCGATGGACGCGCCCAGGAAGCCCAGGAGATCACCGGAAAAATCGCTAAGGCCAACATGCCGCCCGAGGTTGAGGAGCAGGCCCGCCGGGAGCTGCGCCGCTACGAGCGCACGCCCGAAGGCGCCATGGAAGCCGGGATGATCCGGACCTACCTCGATTGGCTCGTTGAGCTGCCCTGGGCTCTGCTTGAGGAGAAACCCATCGACATCAACGAGGCCCGCCGCATCCTCGACGAGGACCATTTCGGGCTCGAAAAGATCAAGCAGCGCATCATCGAGTATCTGGCCGTACGCAAGCTCGCGCCCAACGGCAAGGCCCCGATCCTGTGCTTTGCCGGCCCGCCCGGTGTCGGCAAGACTTCGCTCGGGCAGTCGATTGCCCGCGCCATGGGGCGGCCCTTCGTGCGGGTCAGCCTCGGCGGCGTGCATGACGAGGCAGAGATCCGCGGCCACCGGCGCACCTATGTGGGCGCCCTGCCGGGCAACATCATCCAGGGGATCAGGAAGGCCAGCGCGCGCGACTGCGTGATGATGCTGGACGAGATTGACAAGATGGGGCGCGGCATCCAGGGCGATCCCTCCGCCGCCATGCTGGAGGTGCTCGATCCGGAGCAGAACGCCACGTTCCGCGACAACTACCTGGGTGTGCCCTTCGACCTCTCGCGCGTGGTGTTCATTGCCACCGCCAACATGCTCGACACCATCCCGGGTCCGTTGCGCGACCGCATGGAGATCATCACGCTCGCCGGCTACACCGAGGACGAGAAGCTGCAGATCGCCCGGCGGTACCTGGTTCGCCGTCAGCTGGAGGCGAACGGGCTCACGTCCGAGCAGGCGGAGATCAGCGATGAGGCCCTGCGCCGGATCACCCGGGACTACACACGGGAGGCAGGCGTCCGGAACCTGGAGCGCGAGATTGGCCGGGCGCTGCGGCACGCTGCCGTGCGCATTGCCGAGGGCAGCACGGATCAGGTGGCCATCGACGTGGACGACCTTGCGGCGATCCTGGGACCGGCGCGCTTCGAGGACGAGGTGGCCATGCGCACCAGTGTGCCGGGCGTTGCCACAGGCCTGGCCTGGACGCCGGTGGGCGGCGACATCCTGTTCATCGAGGCCAGCCGGGCACCGGGCAAGGGCGGGCTCATCCTCACCGGCCAACTCGGCGACGTCATGCGCGAGAGCGCGCAAGCGGCGATGACCCTGGTGAAGAGCCAGGCCGAGACCTTTGGCATTGATCCGGCCCTGTTCGAGAGGAGCGACATCCACATCCATGTGCCGGCTGGTGCCACGCCAAAGGATGGTCCCAGTGCCGGTGTGGCCATGTTCACGGCGCTGGTCTCGCTCCTGACCGGGCGGACCGTGCGCAGCGACACGGCAATGACGGGCGAGATCAGCCTGCGCGGGCTGGTTCTGCCGGTGGGCGGGATCAAGGAGAAGGTCACGGCCGCCGCCCGGGCGGGCCTCACGCGGGTGATGCTCCCCGCCCGCAACCGGCGCGACTTCGAGGACATCCCCGACGATACGCGGGCCCGGCTGGAGTTCGTCTGGCTGGAGCGGGTCGACGACGCTGTCGCGGCCGCCCTGGAGAGCAGGCCTGCCGATGTGCCGGAAGCCGCCGAGTAGCCGTTTGTCCCCGAACGCCAGGCGTCCCTCCTTTCTGGCGTCATCCAAACGGGAGGCCACGCATGAGAAAAGCGCGAAAGCTTTATAGCAGCCCCAATGGTGACCGGTGGTATCTTATCCGGGACGCCTCGGGGGAGATCTTCGTACGGCACGAAGCCAACCTGGCCGCGGGAGGCAATGTGGCCCATATTGAGATCGGGACGTTCCTGAGCTCCGGACGTGGCCCGGAACACCAGGAGTTGCTCCGTCTGATCGGAACTTTGGTGGACAGCGACACCGATCAGGCTTGAAGTGGCGGCACGGTTGCGCCGTGGTTCCCGGGGTGATTGTCGCCGTCCGCGCCGTTCCGTACGGCGGTCCCATCGCAACGCTGGCTCTAACCCTTGGCCGCACCGGAGCCTGTCCCGCCGGCATGCAGCAGGCGACCCAGGAGGCCTGTCTCTGCGCGGCTTGGGCAGATCACGTCCGCCAGGACCGTGAAAGTGTCGGGATCCGTCTGTTCCGGGGCAGGGGCATCGTAGATGATGAGCAGGGCTTCCGGACCGGCTTCGGGCCAGAGTTCAAGTCTCTCCGGATGATCCACATGCAATTGGTAAGGTAGCTCCGCCACGGTCTCGATGCGGTCGGGAGCGTGCTGGTGGTTAAGTGTCAACGCGAAAGCCTGGGCAAGATCCCCCTTCAGCCTCCAACTTCCAAGGGCTGCCGCTTGCAAGTTCTAGCCGTCCCGTCCGGCTTCCGCGCGCTGGCGTGGGATGTCCGGCCGGGCGGGGCTGAGAATGGTCCGGACCTGGTTGATGCGCTCATCGACCCCCTGGGGCGACATCCCAAGCGCCCGGAGCAGGTGCTCGGCGAGGCCGAGCCCGGCAGCAAGGTTCTCCGGCAGGACGTGGGTCGCGCCGACCTCCGCCAACCGTCGCACCGATGTCGTGTCGTTGGTGCTGACGATGACCGGAAGCGCAGGGTTCATGTGCCGAACCCGATAGACTAGCCGCTCCAGTGCGGACGGGCTGTCCAATGTCGCCACCACAGCTTTGGCCCGGTCGAAGCCCGCCGCCCGGAGTATGGCGGGCCGGGTTGCGTCCCCGAACACGACGTGATGCCCCTGCGCCCGCGCCTGCCTCAGGCGCTCGACGTCGTGCTCGATGGCCACATACGGAATTCCGTCGATGTCCAACACCTGGGCAACCAGGCATCCGACGCGTCCGCACCCGCACAGGATGACATGCCCTGCGAGGGCGTCGCCGACCTCGGCCACGGCGGCTTCGTCCGGATGAGGCAGGGCGCTGGGTGAACCAAGGCCTATCAGGCGGGCCAGACGCCCGTTCCATTGGATCAGAAGCGGGGCCAGTGCCATGCTGAGCACGATGGTGACCAGAACCACCTGCCCCGTCTCGGCCGGGAAAAGTCCATTCGCCAGCGCCTGCGTCATCAGCAGAAGGGCGAACTCGCCGCCATGCGCCAGGACCACGCCGCCCCGGAACGCCGCGGGCGCCATCCAGCCGGCGGCCCGGGCCGCACCGAACAGGATGGCAGCCTTCAGAATGACAACGGCGGCCAGGGCAACGATGACGGAGAGCGGATGAGCGAGGATCGTCCGCGGATCGACGGTCATCCCCACCGTGATGAAGAACAGGCCCAGTAGAACGTCGCGGAAGGGGCGGATCTCGTCCTCCACTTGGTGCCGGAAGTCGCTCTCGCCGATGATCATGCCGACCAGGAAGGCGCCTATCGGCAGCGACAATCCAACCTCCTCGGCCCCGAAAGCGGAAAGCAGGACGAGGGAGAGGACACCGAGCAGGAAGACCTCGTTCGAGCGGGTGCGCGCAAGCGTCTCGAAAAACCGGGCCAGAATGCGTCGTGCCAGCAGGGCAATGGCCAGAAAGGCAACCACGGCGAGGACAGCCCGGCCCGCGGCGAGGGCGGGGCTTGCTTCGCCGCCCCCGCTCAGCGCATCGGTGAGGATGAGGAACGGCAGCGTGGCCAGATCCTGGAACAGGAGGATGCCGAGGGCGAGGCGCCCATGCTGGGTGTTCAGTTCCTCCTGGTCCGAGAGCTGCTTGGCGGCGATGGCCGTCGACGACATAGCCACAGCGCCACCGATCAGAACGCTGCCGGCCCAGCCGAGGCCCGCCACCCACGCCAGGATGGCCCCGGCCACGGTTGTGAGCGCGACCTGCAGGCTGCCCATGCCGAACACCAGCGAGCGGGCCGCCAGCATGCGCGGCAGGGAGAACTCCAGCCCGATGATGAACATCAGGAGCACGACTCCCAGCTCGCCGAGAAACCGGACCCCCTCCGTTGCGGGCAGGAGCCCCAGCCCATGCGGCCCGATCAGAACACCGGCGAGCAGGTAGCCCGTCACGGGCGAGAAGCGGAGGCGGACCAGCGCCGTCACCATGGCGAACGACGCCACCACAATCACGAGCATCTCGAACAACAGTCGCTCGGCCATGACCGCATCTCCCGATCACCTTGAACCGAAGAACGCGCGGGAGAAGAGGAAGATCGAGGGTGCGGTCGACCAGCAGGGCCGCACCGCCATGGTTCTGATCGAACCAGGACTGCCGCCTCACGTTGATCCAGTCTGAGGGCTTGGACCCGGTGGTCGAGCCGCTGCGGGGGACCGCGATGGACAAGAGCAAGCGCTTCAACACCTGGTACTGGGTCGCGGCCATCCTGGGCATCCTGCTGATCCAGTATTTCATGGCTATGGCCCAGCAGATCGCACCCATTCCCTACAGCCAGTTCCAGCAACTGCTTCGGGACGGCAAGGTGGCCGAGATCGGCATCTCCGACCGCTTCATCCAGGGACGACTCAAGGAGCCGCTGCCGGGCGGCCAGACGCGGTTCGCCACCACACGGGTTGATCCGGACTTCGCGCAGGAGCTGCAGCAGTACGGGGCCACCTACACGGGTCAGATTGAGAGCACATTGCTCCGAGACATCCTGTCCTGGGTCCTGCCCATCCTGGTGTTCTTCGGGATCTGGGCCTTTGTTATGCGCCGGATGGCTGCCCAGGGCGGCCTCGGCGGCGGCCTCATGCAGATCGGCAAGAGCAAGGCCAAGATCTATGTCGAGGCCGACACCGGCGTGCGCTTTGACGACGTGGCCGGTGTCGACGAAGCCAAGGACGAGCTGCGCGAGATCGTCGAGTTCCTCAGGAACCCGGAGCAATACGGACGCCTCGGCGGGCGCATGCCCAAAGGCGTGCTTCTGGTCGGTCCGCCCGGCACCGGCAAAACCTTGCTTGCCAAGGCGGTGGCCGGCGAAGCCAAGGTGCCGTTCTTCTCCATCTCCGGCTCGGAGTTCGTCGAAATGTTCGTGGGCGTCGGCGCGGCGCGCGTGCGCGACCTCTTCCAGCAGGCCCGCGAGAAGGCGCCCGCTATCATCTTCATCGACGAGCTCGATGCGCTGGGCCGCGCCCGCGGTATTGGTCCGCTGGCGGGTGGGCACGACGAGAAGGAGCAAACCCTGAACCAGCTCCTGGTGGAACTCGACGGCTTCGACTCCCGGACGGGCCTCGTCCTGCTCGGGGCCACGAACCGGCCGGAGATCCTGGATCCGGCTCTGCTGCGCGCCGGCCGCTTCGACCGGCAGGTGCTGGTGGACCGGCCAGATAAGAAGGGCCGTGTCCAGATCCTGCAGGTGCATATGCGCAAGGCCAAGCTGGCAGCGGATGTGGACGCCGAGAAGGTTGCGGCCCTTACCCCTGGCTTCACGGGTGCGGATTTGGCCAACCTCGTCAACGAGGCGGCACTACTCGCCACCCGCCGTGGGGCCGACGCGGTTACGATGGGCGACTTCAACAACGCAGTTGAGCGGATCGTCGCCGGCCTGGAGAAGCGCAACCGCCTGCTCAACCCGAAGGAGCGTGAGATCGTGGCCTACCATGAGATGGGTCATGCGCTCGTTGCCATGGCGCTCCCGGGGGTCGATCCGGTGCACAAGGTGTCGATTATCCCCCGGGGAGTGGGGGCGCTCGGCTATACGATCCAGCGGCCGACCGAGGATCGCTTTCTGATGACCCGAGAGGAGTTGGAGAACAAGATGGCGGTGCTCTTGGGCGGGCGGGCCGCCGAGTTGATCGTATTCAGCCATCTGTCCACCGGCGCTGCCGACGACTTGGCGCGCGTGACCGACATCGCCCGTTCCATGGTGACCCGCTACGGCATGTCGGAGCGGCTCGGGAACGTCGCCCTGGAGAAGGACGAGCGCTCGTTCCTGAGCCCGAACCCGCTCGGTAACGGCGCGCGCGAGCGGTCTTACTCGGACGAGACCGCGTCTGCCATTGACGAGGAGGTCAGGACGACGGTGGACAGGGTGTTCGAGCAGACGCTGGCGCTCCTGCAGGACCGTCGAGATATGCTGGAGCGAACGGCCCGGCGCCTGCTTGAGACGGAAACCCTCGACGAGGCTGAGCTGCAACAGCTCGCCGGCTCTTTGCCTGCCCAGCCGCGAGTATCTGCTGTCGAGGTCGATCGGAACCAGCGGGTGCGGGGCGGACGCGCCACTTCAGGATCTGACCACACGTGACCGTGGCGGGGGGCAGCATGAGATATGAACGCACTCGCCAGTTGGCAGCGGGTTGGACGATAGCCATACGGTAGGGCGATCCCAAATATTCCATCCTGGCACTGGGTGGACCTGGGCTGATCTCCCGTTTTCAAGCGGGAAGCGGACTCTTGCAGGCTCCGCTCTTCGTCACACGTGGACTCAATGCAAACATCAGGGCCTCTTGGCAATCGGGCTGATAACTGCGCCCTCCGGCTGGCTCAGACAATAAAAAGGCCCGGGTTGATCCGGGCCTTTCTTTCTCATGGATGCAAGAAATCCTAGAAGGTGTTGAACTTAAAGTTCAGCTTGGCGCGCGCGATGAAGAAGTCAGCTTCGTCGTCGCGCTCAGTCCCAGCCACAAAGACCGCCTCACGAGGCCCACCAGCAACCGGCACGGAGCTGCCGATGAAGGTGCCGTCATTGTCGCCTTCCAGGTTCACCCACAGACCTTCAACACCGAGGGTCAGGTTGTTGGTGAAGGCGTATTCCACGCCCCCGCCCAGAACCCAGCCAGTGCGGATGTCGTCGTTGGTGCCATTGTTGAAGATGCCGTCAAACTCGTCATCCGTGTCGCCGCCGCCATAAGCAAAGCCGCCCGTGGCGTAGATTAGAGCCTGTCCGAAGGCCACACCCGCCCGGCCACGCACGGTGCCGAACCAGTCAATGCCGCCGGCCACGCCCGCCGCACGGAAGCCGAACGCATTGAAAGCTGCCGGGAAGGTCGCGCCGTTGCGGTCTGCACCAAGGTCAGCGAACTGCAGGTCGGCCTCAACGCCGACCACGAATGCGCCAAACTGGGCGTTGTAGCCGATCTGGCCACCACCGACGAAGCCTTCAGCCTCCTCGTTACCAAAGGTGATGGTGCCGGCCGGGGAGGCGACGCCACCGCGCGTGCCAAGTGCGCCAGTCGGCACAAAGACCGAGCGGGCGGCAGCCTCGTCAGTCCAGCCATAACCGGCGTTCACGCCAGCGTAGAAGCCGGACCAGGTGAAGACCGGAACAGGGGCGATGAATGGAGCTGCCGGAGGAGCCGTGCGCATGGGAAGGTCAGCCGCAGAGGCAGCCGAGATAGCAAGAGTGGTGAGAGCGGTTGCGGCCAGGAGGCCGAGAATACGTGTTTCCATGAAGCTCATCCCTTGTGCGAGGTTTCGCCAGCAAACTATGGGGCTGTGGCCAAGAATAGCTGTAGCAAAGCTGCAACACTGGAATTCATTCACGCGTGATCGTCCGGATCTTCAGGATGGATTGGTTAGATTCTGGTTGAGGCGCCGCTGCCGTTGACAGGGACCGGTTCAGATGCGTTACTGCTCCTGCCTTTCGGACACCCATCCTTGTCCCGGAAGCGAGGTAACGCAGAAACCCTGCCCGTCAAACGGCAGGGTTTTTCCATTCAGGCTCTCGCATGACCGCCACAACAGGCAGGAAGGCCGGGCAGGGCTGCCCGTCCTGAGCCTCGACCAGGGTCACGTTGACAGGGTTTGGAGCGTGTGCGTGACTGATCGTGTTTTCGGGTGAGCATCCGAAGGCGAGGAGAACTTAAATCCTGCCCCGAAAAGGCAGGGTTCTTTCATTGCTGCATACAATCGGTCGAAGAGATCAACGGATGTCGAACGGAGGACGCCCGTGCTTTACGCAGAACGTTGCCGCCGTTACGAGCAGTGGCCGCCTCTCATCTTGGCGGGCCATTACTACATCGGCTGGGCGACAGTATCGGCTACAGCCGCACCGCGTCGACCGAGCGGCAAAGCGGCTCCCTCTGTCGTGTCTCGAGCAGTCTGACGCTCCAATTCGGCATTCAGCTCGGCACCAAACAGCACGGCAAAGGAGCTCAAATAGAACCACGTCAGGAATAGCATGACGATGCCAAGCGCCCCCAGGGCCTCATTGTAGGACCCGACGTTCGCAACGTAATAGGAAAAACCGGCCGAGCCGGTCAGCCACAACACCGTTGCCACTGCTGCGCCTGGGCTGGCCCACCGCCACTTCGCCGCTCGACGACAGGGAGCCAAGCGGTAGAGCATCCCGAGCGCCAAGATCATAAGCAGCGCCAGCGCTGGCCACCGAGCGAGCGAGATGAGGGTCCGCTGGCCAGAGCCAAGAGGCAGAACCCCAAGTGCCATTGGGAGGACCGCCACCAGGGTAAAGACTAACAACCCGAACAGACCGGCTGCCACCGCGAGTGTCAGCGCAACCAGTTGGCGGCGAGCAAAACTGCGGCCTTCGTGCTCGCCATAGGCCTTGTTGATCGCTCCGATCACGCCAGACGCGGCGGACCATGCGCCCCAGAGTGCTGCGACGATGGCGCTACCGAGTCCTGCCCCCAGCCCAAGCTTGGAGGTGGCGGCGATGGCCTGCATCTGATCGGCGAGGAACTCGCTGGCTCTTCCCGGCAGCAGACCGTGGAGCATCTCGATGGGGTGGTGGACTGCCTCTGGATCGGCCAAGAGGCCAAAGATCGAGACCGGGACTACTGCACAGGGGATGGCAGCAAAAAGGGCGCAGAACGCCACACCAGCTGCCCTGAGCCAGATGTCATCGCGCGAAAGCGAGCGGCCCAGCCGTAGCAGAATGTGCCACCAGCCAGAACCGGGAATGGCATCAGGTCGATCCGCATCGCAGAGGCGACCGTCTATCTCGGTGGTTGCGGCTCCTACACTGCGAGCGTCGTCCATTGTATAGTGTTCCAGATGCTGCGCGCCTGGGAGGGGCGCGATCCGAGCAGTGCTCAACCGAGGTCACTAGCTCAAGGTTCCAGCTCGGCAGCCCACCGTTCCAATGAAGCTTGCTCATTTGGAACGTGACCGCGCCTCCGGTGCTTACGGTCGAGGTGTCACCCGCCGCAGCACCCGCGATACCTCCTCGGCCGTATAGGGCTTGTGGAGCAGCTCGAAACCGTGTGGCCCCTCCTGAGCCAGCACATGGCTGTAACCCGAGGTCAAAACCACGGGCAGGCCTGGATGACGGCGCTCAATCTCGTGGCCGAGTTCCACCCCGTTCATGCCGGGCATCACTACGTCCGTGAACACCACGTCGAAGCGAGCGCCCTCCGCGAGCACCCTGAGGGCCTCATCGGCATTGACCGCCCAGATTGTCTCGTAGCCGAGATCATGGAGGAGTTGCGTCGAGAACTGCCCGACTTCGATGTTGTCCTCGACAACGAGCACACGACGGCCCTGCCCATGCTCGCCAACCCCATTCTGTTCCATGCCAGAGCTTGGACCTTGGACGTCCACGTCGCGGTCGATCTGCGGCAGGTAGAGCGTGAAGGTGGTGCCGCAGCCGACTTCGCTCTCCACGCTGACATCACCTCCCGACTGCTTGGCAAAGCCGAAGACCTGCGAGAGCCCGAGTCCAGTGCCCTTGCCAACCTCCTTGGTGGTGAAGAACGGCTCGAAGATCTGACCAAGCTTGTCGGGTGGGATGCCTGAGCCGGTGTCCGTCAGGGACACTGCCACGAACCGACCCTGTCTTGCTTCATGCCCACGGAGTTCCGGCAGTCGCGAGACCTCCCGGAGATGAACCGTCAGCCGTCCTTCGCCCTCCATGGCATCGCGGGCGTTCACGGCCATGTTGACCAGCGCTGTCTCGAACTGCGTGACATCCGCCTCGACGAAGCAGGGGTCGCAGCCGATCTCGGTCACGATCTGGATGCGCGAGCCTATCACGGTCCGGAGCATGTCCCGAACCGAGCGGACGCGGTCGGCAACGTCGAACACCTCCGGGTTAAGCGCCTGGCGCCTGGCGAAGGCGAGGAGCTGGTTCGTGAGCTTGGAGGCCCGGGTGACCGTCTCGCTGATCGCCTCCATGTAGCGGCGGCGGCGCTCCTCGGGGAGGTTCGGGCGCTGCAGGAACTCGACCGACGAGCGGATGATGGTCAGCAGGTTGTTGAAGTCGTGTGCCACGCCGCCTGTGAGCTGGCCCACCGCCTCCATCTTCTGGGCTTGGCGTAGCTGCTCCTGTGTCGCTTCAAGCGCAGCCTGCCGCTCCTTATCGGCCGTGACATCGCGCCCTACCGCATGGATGAAGTTTTCGTCCGGCACGGCGATCCATGACAGCCAGCGGTAGGAGCCATCCTTGTGCTGGTAGCGGTTCTCGAACCGCTGCGTCGGGACCCCCTGTGACAGGTTGCCCACCTCCGCCAGGGTGCTGGCCTGGTCGTTGGGGTGGACCAGATCCATGAAGGCGCTGCCGACGAGTTCGTCCTCGTGCCAGCCGAGCAGGCTCGTCCACGCCGGGTTTACCGCTGTGATCGTCGCGTCGAAGCGCGCAACCAGCATCACATCGGTCGACAGGCGCCACATCCGGTCCCGATCGGCCGTGCGCTCCGCCACCTGAGCCCCAAGAGTCTCATTGAGCTTGCGTAATGCCTCCTCGGCCCTCGCACGGGCGGTGATGTCGCGAAGGGTCAGCACAGCGCCGATCTTATCCCCTTCAGGGGTTCGGATCGGGCGGGCGCTTCCGACTGCGATCACGTCCCGCCCGTCTGGGCGGCGAATGCGCCAGCGGGCGTCCTCGACGGTCTCTCCGTGCAGAACGGCGCGGGCGAGGGGCAGCTCTTCAGGTGGGTATGGATGACCGTCTTCGGTGACGAGGTGGTAGGTGTTAGTGTAGGCCTCAGGAGCGACGCCGAGCTTCTCGACGCCATGGATGTGGGCGGCTGCTTCGTTGACGAACGTGATCTGCCCGGAGGCGTCGGTGACGATGACCCCCTCGGCAATCTGAGCCAGGATGGCGGAGGTTCTCCCGGCCTCGCGCGCAGCCTTAAGATGAGCCTCCCGCAGCGCCTCCTCGACCCGCTTCCGGTCCGTGATGTCGCCAACAAAGCCAAAGATCTTGGCGACACGGCCGTCGGGACCCCGCAGGGGTTGGCTGTTGGCTGCAATCCAGCGGATCTCGCCATCACCGACGCGACGGATGCGGCACTCAAAGTGCCACCCTGTTCCCGTCTCAGCAGCCTGTCGGAACTTCTCCTCGACGTGCGGCCGATCCTCTGGAAGGACATGGCTGATGAAGGTCTCGAAGCCCCAGTTCTCAACCGGCTCGTCGTAGCCGAAGATCTGGTCGTGGCGCAGGGCCCGCACCGACGTATCGGTTGCGATGTCCAGTTCCCATTCGCCCAGCTGACCTGCCGCCAGTGCAAAACGGAGCCGCGCCTCGCTCTCCGTGATGGCCTCCTGCGCCACGCGCTCCGCTGTGATATCGCGCGACACCGAAAGGAGGCGCTCTGGCTTACCGTCGGCTCCGTTGATCGGGGTGACAACCACGTCCCACCACCGCGGCGTCCCTTTGACTGTCGGGGTGAAACCCTGGAACCGGCCCACACGGCCAGCGCTTGCAGCATCGATGGCCGCTTCCGCGGCCCCTCGCTCCGGTCCGGACCAGAACTCCGGCCAGGGGCAGCCCTTGATCGCCTCGAAGTCGTCGACCTCCATCACGACCTGACCGCCGGCGCTCATGAACTGCAGTTTGGCGTCGAGGTCGAGCACCTTGATGCAGTCGCCCGATGCTTGCAGGATCCGGCCCGTGAACTCCGCGTTCGCACGCTGCTCCTCTTCGGCCCGGGTCCGCTCGATTGCCGAGGTGGCGAACTGGGCGAGCTGGACGATGATGGACTCGTCGGTCTCGTCGAACTCACCCTCCACCCTGTCGGAAAGCTGGATCAGCCCGAGGTTGCGCCCATCGCTGCCGATCAGCGCCGTCGCGAGCCAGCCGCGCATCGGCGGATGCTCGCGGGCGTGCTCGCCGAAAGCGCGCCAGCGCGGATGCGCCTCAAGCGCGGCTTGCGTCATCCGGACGGTCTGGTTGCGCTCGCAGAGCCAGGCATAGATGCCTGAGCCGTCCGGCATTCGGTCATAGCCTTTCCAGGCCGCATACTTCTCAGACAGGGACACCGCAGTGACGGCCTGGGACCAGTCCGGCCCTCGCGTCATGCTGCACACAGCCTGATGCGCTCCTATGATGTCGCGGGCGGCGTCCGTGATGGCTTGGAGCGTCGCCGATAGATCCATGGCCCCCATGATTGTGCGAGCGGCCTCGGCCAGAGCCTTCATCTGATCCAGGTGGCGGGTCTGGTTGCGAGCGGCGTGGAGGTGCTCCGTGCGGTCCCGCAGGATCTTCAGGAAGCCCGGGGTGCCGCCCCGCAGGGGCATGAGGAGACCACTCGCCCAAAAGCGGGAGCCGTCCTTGCGCAGATGCCAGCGTTCGTCCACGGCCCGGCCCTCGTTCGAGGCCGTCCGCATCTCCTGCTCGGGAACGCCCTCCGCCTGATCCTCGGGCGTGAAGATCACCCGGGCATCCTGGCCGAGGATTTCGTCCTCGTGCCAGCCGAGGAGGCGCCAGGCGCCCTCGTTCCAGGAGGTCATGAACCCGCGCTCGTCCTTGGTGAAGATCGCGTAGTCGGTGGCGCTGTCCAGGACAGCTTGGAGGCGGTCTTCGGCTTCCACCGAGCGCGCGGCAGCCAAGGTGGCGTCGGTCCTGGCCTGGTGGCTGTCTTGGCGCAGCCGTTCGACCTCGGCCTTCAGCCGAGCAATTTCGAGCTGCAGAGCGTCTCGGTCATTTCCCAACATGGCGCCCACGGGGAGCTCGAGCTGGGCGAGGCTGAGCGGCCTGGGGGGGCTCCTGGTTCTGGAGCAGGCGAAGGGCGGCGCGCACGGCCTCGCTGGTGCTCTGGTAGCGGCCGGAGGCGATCTGACCCCTGATGAACCGGCTCAGCTCAGGGGTGAGGGATACATTGTGAGAGATGCGGTTGGGCATGGAACGGCCCATGCCACACCACTCCCCTTACGTCAAACTGTGGCACACACGCCTGGTTAGAAGGTGTGATTTATGCACCCGTCCGAGAAGGGTGGTTAGCGGTCCGTTCGCTTTGCAGCGAACCACAGGAAAGGCAAACCTACCTAAGCGGGACATGATCAACCTTGGGCACATCAAGGCGCGACAAAGGATCAATCGCGCCTGCATCAAAGGGCGTGAAGATCATTTGACGGATGAAAACGACGTCGGGCTCAGGAACGAGTTGCTGACCGAATTCCACCCGGCATGGCTCTGCCGATCTCCATGTGCCTGCATGAGCTTCTCACGAATGCGGTCAAGTACGGCTCCCTCTCTCTGGATTCCGGACGGGTAGCGATCACCTGGAGCGTCGACGGGACGGGCCTGGGGTGCCGATTGCTACTTCGCTGGCTGGAGACTGGTGGTCCTCTGATCACCGAGCCCACCCGCACCGGGTTCGGAACCCGGCTGATCAGCGCAGCCTGGCGCAGGAGCTTGGGGGTGAGGTCGAGGTGCGATACGCCCCTATGGGGGTGGTGTGCCTGATTGACGTCCCGCTCTCGGACGTACCAAGCCACGCAGCCCAGGCGGCAGCCTGAGTTCCGATCGGCATTTTGCTTGGCTGTTCCTGTCGCGCCTTCATGCCCTCTGCAGGGTTCCTATGGATGCTAGCCTGTGCGGCATCAACACGATGGGCCAGGAGGGCTGGGCATGCAGCCCAGCCCTGCCGGCTTCTCGCCTCAGTAATATCGCCGGCCCTGGGGACGGTTGATCCCCAGCGGCCGACCTGTCTGAGGATCCCGCTCCACAAAACCGCTGCCCGGCCGTGACGCCGACCACTCCAGAAACTGCACGAGGCTGTCCACCTGATCGTCGTAGCGCCCTTTGGGGAACGCCAGCAACTCACGCCGGAACTCCTCAAGCCAGGGGGCTCGCATCGGAAGAAGATACTTGCCTGTCTCAATCCGGGCGGTCTGGGCCTCAAAGCGCGTGACCTTATCAACCCTGGGCTTCCGGTACTGGTACCGGGCACCGATCCTGTCCTCGTGGCGAAGCTGCTGCATGAGCGGAAAGCCCGACCCGGCCTGTTCAATCAGGACGAGGTCAGCCTTCCAGCGGTCCGCCAGCCGGCGCACCCGCCGCTTGAGATCAGGGAAGTCCAGCCGCTCCCGAGTCAGGTCCAGAAGGTACCAGCAGTTCTCCCGAAAGCCCCAGGTGGTCCCAACAGAGAAGTCGCTCGTCGACTCCGCTGTCAGCGCCGTGTCCCAGCTCTGCGCAACCCATTGGAAGTCATGACGATCAAGCTCGCCCTCATAGGTGCCAAACCACTCCCACCGCACACGATTGCCGCCAGGCGGAGTGGGATCCTGCTGATACTGCGCTGAGAACGTCGAGGCCCCCATCTGGATGCGCAACTCGTCCAGGATCGCCAGCGGCTCGCGCTCCGGGCACAGAGCCTCGCCGCGGCCACGGTGATTGACCTTTCCAAAGCCGATGGGAATGGCCTCGTCCTCAACCGCAATGGCGCGCAGGTTCAGTTGCTCGAACTGGCCGGTCTCAAGAAGGTAGCCGGGCAGGTCATCCTCATGCAGCCGCTGCTGAATGACGATCACACGCCCTTCGCTCTTGTTGTTCAAGCGCGAGAGCAGAGTCTGCTCGTAGTAGTCCTTCACCCGCTGCCGCTCGACCGCTGAAGTGGCATCCTGCGCCTTCATCAGGTCGTCGATGATGATCAAGTCGGCTCCGAACCCGGTCGCTGCCCCGCCCAGAGACACAGCCTTGCGCCCGCCCTGAGCTGTGGTGATCTGCTCATCCGCCCGGTTGCCGCCCAGCTCGAGCAGGGTTCCGGGAAACAGGCCGCTGTACCAGTCGGAGGTCAGCAGGGTTCTGAAGTCGCGCGCATGCTTGGCCGCCAGGTCACCGCCGTAGCTGGCCACCATGATCTTGAGAGCCGGGTCCCGCCCGAGCATCCAGGCGGGGAGTGCCACGGCCGCACAGATCGACTTGCCATGACGCGGCGGAACCGTGATCACGAGCCGCTTTGTGGCCCCCACAGCGACCCTCCCCAGGGCATGGCACATGGCTTCAACATGCCAGGACGGAATGAACGGCTGGCCGGGATGCAGAAGTTTGAACCCGGACCAGACGAACGGAAACAGGTGCTGTCGTTGCAGCGCCGGCACAACAATGTTGCTATTCATGGCTGCTCTCCTCCGCAGGGGTGTTGTGAGCCAGGAACCACTTCAGGATCGCCTCGTCAGTGGCGCCTTGATCACCAGCAGTCTTCGAACCGGCCGCGCCCAGGGAACTGCCCTGACCTGAGACACCGGCCTCCTGCAGCTTCGTCAAAGCCACAAACAGCTTGGGGTCACCGGTCTCGGCAAAGCGGTTGACGAGCTTGGTGACGCCGATCTCGCCCTTGGACATGCGCTTCTCGCGCCCGCCCTCCCGGACCGACACTTTGGCGTCCAGCTTCTCGCGGGTGAGGGTGGTCAGGTTCTTGGCCCCCTTGGGTCGCCCCTCTGGATTACCGGAGCGCCCGGGCTGGAAGCGGGAGGCCAGGGGAGGGCGGCCATAGCCAACCTCGTATTCTCCAGGCTCGTGGGCCTGGTCAGGAGAGCTGGCCCCCTGGGACTTGTCATGTGCCTTAGCCATGCTTCGCCTCCCTGGCATCAGAGGAGAGGGCGGACTCAGCTGGTGTGGCCATTCCATCAGGGGCCCTCGCAGCCTGCATCTGGGCAAAGGTCTGGCCTGTGTCGCTATGGACTGCCTCCTTGCCTGTGAGCGCCTGCCAGCGCCGGATGGCAACATCGACATAGGCCGGATCCAGCTCAATGCCGTAGCCGATGCGACGCGCCTTCTCGGCTGCCATCAGCGTGGTGCCCGAGCCGCAGAAGCAGTCGAGCACGCTCTCACCCGGGCGGGTGCAGTCCTTGATGGCGTCAGCCACCAGAGCCCAGGGCTTGACCGTGGGATGAGCGCCAAGGTCGTCCATCCGGCCTTTGCGGAAGGTGTTCACACCAGGGTAGGTCCAGAGTGTCGTCCTGTACCGGCCGTACTTGCCGAGCTGAATATTGTTGGTGTGCGGGACCTCGTCCCCACCGTTCTTAAACACATGCACGAACTCGGTCTGCTGACGGTAGAGGCTCCCCATGCCGGCGTTGGTCTTGGCCCAGGTGCAGGTGGTCTTGAAGGTAAGCTGTGCCCGTCGCGCCGCGGTGAGCAGCTCCAGGGCATGGGGTGCATCCATGCACACGTAGTGCAGCGATCCGGGCCGGGAGTGGGCCTTTGCCAGGATGAGGTAGTCAGACAGAAAGCCGGTGAACTCGCCCTCGCTCATCTCGCCCGAGGCCATGGCGAACTCGCGGTGCTTCACCTGACCCAGGCCGCAGACATGCCCGGCCACGGGCACGTTGTAGGGCGGGTCTGACCAGACCGCCCGTACGAGTTCCCCTCCAAGCAGGCGTTGATAGCTTGCCGGATCCAGGGCTGAGCCGCACAGGAGCCTGTGCGCTCCCAGCAGCCAGAGATCCCCCAAGCGCGACACGGTGGGGCCTTCGTCCACTTCGGGCGCAGCATCGGCTGCGTCAGGAGCCGCTTCGTCCAGGCTCTCGAGACGCAGATCGATCTCGGCCGTCTCAAACCCGGTGAGTTCGAGAAGCTCGGGATCGATCTCGACGGCTGCAAGCTCCTGAAGCTCAAGAGCCAGGGTCCTCTCGTCCCAGGTGGAAAGCTCGCCCAGGCGGTTGTCGGCGAGGCGGAAGGCCTGAACCTGGTGAGGAGTGAGATGGCCGGCGCGGATCACCGGCACCTGCTTAAGGCCGATCTGCTGGGCCGCGGCCCACCGGCCGTGCCCGGCGATGATGACGTTATGCTCGTCGATGATGATGGGCACGAGAAAGCCGACCGAGCGGATCAGGCTGGCAAGCTTGGCAATCTGTCGATCACCGTGAGCCCGGGCATTGCGTTCATAGGCGGCGATCGATGCGGGCGGCACCTGCTCGATCACGGAGGCCAGCATCGGAATGCCAACAGAAAGGTGGGATGGTTCAGCGCCGTGGCGCTGGGGCCGAGGTGCGGTGGAGCCGAGATCCACTTGGGTGGGACGGGAACGCTTGGTGCTCATGGGAGCCTCGCTCAAGAGCCCGCAATGTGGCGCGGGCGGACTGATGGAGGATCTCGATCTCAGAGCCAGGAGGGTGGAAGAGCACCGGATTGGGCGAGCATCGACACTCCCGGACTCAGTGATGAGATCCGGTTGGGTCGTCTGCTGCTCCTATTGAACTCCCCTCGATTGTGTTGAGAGGCCCGGTGCTGCTGACGCGAAAGCGTACGAGGCAAAATCATCTTCTACCTCAAGCTTCACCGTGAGTGTTAGATCATCTTCCAAGCCGGGTCAATCGCCTTTTGCGGGGCAAGGCTTGCCTGTTTGTTGGGGTGAGGCTCCCTGCAGGCCTCCAGCAATTCCCTGTTCGGGCGCTAGGGAATTCTATTGGGAACCCATGTTCCCTCAGCAAGTTAGCGCGTTTGTGAAGGGCAGCAGGAAACGAGATCGCGCGGATGTCCCTGTAGTTTCCCGAACATTACGGAAATCAGCCCAGAGACTGGTTCGTAGCTGACTGCCTCCACCACCACCCATTCTCCCGATCCCCCGCTATTCCCAGATTGTGCCAGAGACAGGCCTGTCATCTAAGGCTTAGCCGGCATCGGCGGGCGCAGGCCCAAGTGTCCAGCAAACGATCTGCGTCCTCCTGTGCGCCGTGTCTGGCCTCATTCTCCCACCTGACAATTGCCCTTTCCAGCTCATAGCTGGCCCACGCTCAGAGACCGGTTCGCTGATCGTCAAAGAACGGCGTTCGCACCGCCGGGCCGAATCGATCTTGTCTTCGGCACAAGCCAGAAACTCGATCCCATATTCCGTCTCTGCGGCCGGACTTCGGCTGTGTTCCGGGCAGTGATGGGGGTGTCCTGACCCTCCGCGAGCCCAAGCGATCCGATGCCCCGCAGGCTTCTGGCCGCACGCGGGGCCGTGGTGGTGACGGCGCAGACCGTCGTAACACCACAAGGATCCTCCATGACCCTCACCGACGCCCAGTTCGTCCTGCTCAGCGCTGCCGCTCAGCACGAGGAGCACCTCATCGGGCGATCGCAGCCCCCGCGACAGGCTGCGCCCCCAGATAAGCCAGTGCAGCGTCGTTGACGACGCAGTCGTCACAGCCCGCCCGCAGAAGCGACAGGAAGTTCAGGCGCGGTTTCGACCGGTTGCTGCGACGATCCAGGGAGCAGGAGGCGGTTAGCTGCCCGTTGGGCATTCACGATAGCAGGGGAGGGCAGGTCAGGAGCGAAAAGCGAGCCTTCTCACGGCCAAGCTCAGGGGCAACCCGTGACCCAGCTTGGATATTCTTGCAAAACCTTACTTTAGCGGCAATGCGGGAATCCGCTGGCCTGATAGTCTTCTTATCTTTCGGCCAAGACCCAATCTCGCCGCGATTGTGAGGCTCTCTCGTGAGCGAGCATGGGAGCTCCCATGAAGCTTGGCATCACTCGCTCGGATTTCCTACGCGGCGCCATCGCCAGCGTGGCCACGGTAGCCGTCTCTCCGAGCCGCGCGGCTGATGCCATCGCCCAGCTTGCTCCACCTTCTGCCGGGCGTCCGGCCCCATCCCTCCTCGACCTCGAGTTCTCAATCGTCGAGCAGTTTCGACCTTTCGAACTTCTCCCCGAGGTGTTCGTTCAGGTCCGTGAGCAGTTTCGCGAGGCAAGCGTGAGACGCCTCATGCGAACGGGCCTGCAATCCGAAGGAACTCCGGCTCAGATGACCCTTTCGCCCGGTCGCCTGCGCCTGACTTCGTCCCAGGCTGAGCCCACGCTGCTCCGCACCGAGACTGGCCCCGTCGCGCCCTATTGCACGGTGGTCGTGACGATAGGCGCTTCCGAGACCGGAACTGACGAGGCCGGAACCATTACTGCCGGTCTTGTGCGGGATGCAAGCAATTACGTGGTCACATCTTTCGAGCGCAATGGTGACTCGGCTAAGGGCACTGTCGCGATCGATGTCCGGGTCGAGGGCAGGACGACTCGGGTTGCTGCGGCGAATGCCGATCTTGCCGGAGTGACGCGATGCGCCTTCACGATCAATGAGAACTATGTGACGGCCCTTGTGGCGAAGGGAGCAGACTGGGTTCCCGTCGCACAGCATCGCATCACCGACCTTCTTGATCTGCGAAGTCCAGCCGTGCTGCGTCAGTACCGTTACGGGTTCGGCGCCGGCGGGGCAGGTACGACCGTGACGATTGCAGATGTACGGGCGGGCTACTTCGGACAGGCTGGGATCAGAGACCTTCACGTCATCAGCCATTCCGACGGCAGACCGTATGTCAGGAATGGAAAGCTCTATTTTACTGCGACGCAAGCAGGTCTGTCCTTTTTCCAGGCTGCGCACTGGGGCGTGTGGACGCTCGACCTCAATGAGCCTCGCCAGGTTGATCCGGTTGCAGCCCTGTTTTTTGAGCGCGACACGCTCGTTCTGGGCGATCATGCCGGTCAGATCGTTGCTGATGAACATGATGGCGGCTTTCATGTTGCGGTGAGCAGTTGGGGCGACTTCGCCTTCAAGGGCGTGCATGTTCGCTACTGCCGCACTTTCAAGAACATTCTCAGCGGAGTGCATGTGCTGAAGACCGCGACAATGTCACTGCCGACCGACGTCAGCGCGTGGGATCCGTCGATGGTGCGCATCGGAGGCCGCTGGTATGTCGGCTTCGTCGAAAGCCCCTATCAAGATCCCACCCGCGGCTTCAATTTCCACCCCGCGCTCGCCCGCAGTGATAGGGGAGGGGCTTTGAACCGGTTGAGCAAAGTCGGGGCTGATCTTTCGCGGGACCAGACCGAGGGCACCATTCTCCAGAAGGTTGGTGGACGCTGGTATCTTCTCGCAAGCGACGGGGTTGATCGCCAATACCGTGTTTACGACCTTTCGATGAAGCTGCTCGGCTCTCTTAGGGCGCCGTACGGAAGCAATCTTCCACATCCTCAGGTGATTCCGATTTCCAATCGGGGGCAGACCACCTACCTGCTGATCACGTTCGAGGGCACGCAATACCACGAAGAGCTGCTCGGATATGGGACACACGGCGACCTCATCGTCATGCGTGCCGCTCAGACCAGGCGAGGGTCCGAGTTTGAACGCCCCTGATAGACTCCCGCTGATCACGCCGCTTTCATATAGGTCCTCTGTCAGCGCGGTGATGAACGTCTTTACTTGTCAATGTTCGGAAGTGGCACCTCTCGCAAGTAGAGCGTCCGTTGGCACTGTCACGAGAATGGCGGTCTGGTCGAGCCGGTGCGCGCTGGAGTACGCGGATGCAGCCAAACGCGGGTTGGGGCTTTGGGCTTGTCACGAGCGGGGTTTGGGAAGGAACAATCGGGCGGAAAACTCGCATCAGGTGGTGCGAAGTCCCGAATGGACGATGTTGGGCTTCAAGGCATCCGGATCAGCGCAGCGGCTCCTCTCCGTCTATTGCGCCGTTTACAACACCTTCAACCTCCATCGCCATCTCGTTCCCTGCCATTGGCTGCGCCTCCTCAGGGCCGGGGCCGCGGAGCAAAGGCAAGCTGCGACTGCCGCCGCCTGAATAGGATTGCCCATCAGCCCTCTTGCAGCTCCGTTCCAGTTCCCGTGACCCGCCGTACGCAGGCCTCGAGTCGGATCAAGTGCAGGAGCTCAAGCAGGTGTTCGAGGAGAACGCCCCCCTGAGGCGGCTGATTGCTGCTCAGCTTTGACACAACCGTGCTGCAGGATGTGCTGTCAAACCTGTTCCCATCCTACGGAATTTATCGACTTTTGCCGGATTGCTCTGTGCCGAAGTAGAAGCTAATTATGTTGTAGTTGGCTGGGTTGGCAGCAAAGCCGGTCGTAAGGCTTCGGGTGAGACCCCCGAGGTTTGCTGAAGGGAGGGGCAATGGCGTCCGTAGAAGTTCGGGGAATCCGGAAGAGTTTCGGCGGTTTTCCGGTCTTGCATGGAATCGACCTCACGATCGACCCGGGCCACTTCACGGTTATCGTCGGCCCGTCTGGATGTGGAAAATCGACCCTTCTGCGCCTCATTGCAGGTCTCGAAGACGCCAGTGAAGGAGACATCGTTATCGACGGCAAAGTCGTCAACGATGTCGCCCCGGGCGGACGCGACATTGCGATGGTCTTTCAGAATTATGCTCTCTATCCTCATATGACCGCGGCCCAAAACATGGCCTTTGGCCTTGAGAACACCGGAGTGCCACGAGACGAGATCCGCCGCCGTGTCGCATCTGCTGCGGAGACCTTGCGGATCCAGCCGCTCCTGGAGCGTAAGCCGCGGGAGATGTCGGGTGGACAACGCCAGCGCGTCGCCATCGGCCGCGCCATCGTGCGCGACCCCAAGGTGTTTCTCTTCGACGAGCCGCTCTCGAACCTCGATGCGGCCCTGCGCGTGCAGATGCGGATCGAGCTCGCCAAGCTGCATCACCAGCTCAAATCGACCATGATCTACGTCACCCATGATCAGGTTGAAGCGATGACCCTGGCGGATCGGATCGTGGTCTTCAACGAGGGACGAATGGAGCAGGCGGGACAGCCGCTGGAGCTCTACCATTCTCCCCGGAACACCTTTGTTGCCGGCTTCATCGGCTCGCCCAAGATCAACCTCTTGCCGGGAGCCGTAAAGACGATCGGCCCGGACGGCATCACGGTGGATCTTCAGGCGGGCGGCGTCCTCACGGCCCAGGTCGTGCCGGAGAGCGTCCAGCCTGGCAGCGAGGTCACCGTGGGCGTGCGGCCGGAAAACCTGCATCCCTCCATGGGCGGGGCAGGTTTCAGTGCTCGTGTCGAGGTTATCGAGCGCCTCGGCAATGAGACGATCGCGTACGCAAGCTTGCCAATGGGCGAGACCATCATCTTCGAGGACCGGGGAGCAGGCGCCATGGGGATCGGCAGCGCCGTGCAGCTCAGCGCCGATTCGAAACACTGCCATCTGTTCCGTAAGGATGGGTCCGCCCTGCCTCGAACGGAGCAGGCCCTTGCGGCCGCCCTGAGATCCTGAAGCCATGACAGCGTCCCAACCGGCCGCTCTCCCGCAAGATGCCAGCGCCTCGATACGTGTGCCGGTTGGGACGAAATCGCCCTTTAGGCGCCGCGACGGACTTGCGGCGTTGGCGTTCCTTGCACCCTATCTCGTGTTCTTCGTGCTGTTCCTCGCCTATCCGTTCTTCTGGGGGATCTGGATCAGCCTTCACGATTGGGAGCTCGTCGGCACCCTGCGGAACTTCATCGGCCTCGCCAATTACCTGGACATGTTCGAGGATCCGCTCTTCCTCGTATCGATCCGCAACACGCTCCTCTTCACGCTAATGACGGTGCCAGCCATGGTGGCGGTCTCGCTGGCGCTGGCTCTCGCGCTCAACCGCGAAACACGGTTCCATGCGGTCCTTCGCGTGATCTTCTTCACCTCGAGCGTCTTCTCGGTAACTGTCGCAACGCTCATCTGGATCATGGTGCTGAGCCCTGACCGGGGGCTCATCGCCCATCTTTTCAAGGGACTGAGCTTGCAGCCGATAGCCTTCCTGGGATCGCCGGACTGGGCGATGCCTGCGCTCACCATCACGACGATATGGTGGTCCGTCGGCTTCCCGATGATTCTTTTCCTCGCAGGGTTGCAGCAAATTCCGCAGGAACTCTACGATGCGGCCCGCATCGACAATGCCTCCGCCTGGAGGCGGCTCACACGGATCACGCTGCCCTCCCTCAAGCGCACAATCGTGCTGGTGGTCGTGCTTCAAATTATCGGACAGTTGCAGATCTTCGGTCAGCCGCTCATCATGACCGGGGGCGGTCCCGCCGATCGCACGCGGTCCATGGTGCAGACGATCTATGAGACCGGGTTTACCGAATGGCAGCTCGGATACGCATCGGCCATGTCGCTGTTCCTGTTCGGGGTGATGTTCGTGGCCTCCATGCTGCAACTCTATATCGCGCGCCAGGAGGACTGAGCATGGCCGCCAAACAGCTCCGATCCGAGCGTGCGGCCGAGTGGTTGATCCGGTCCATCCTCGTCGGCCTTGCCGCCCTCTGGATGATCCCGCTGGTCTGGATCGTCACCATGTCGTTCAAGCCGAACGATGTGCTGATGATGTCGACCGCAGGGCTCCTGCCGATCCCCTTCACCTTGAAGAACTTCAACGACATCTTCTTCGTCTCGATGACGCCGCGCTGGCTCTTCAACAGCGCGGTGGTGGCACTGGGAACCACGGCGCTCACCCTCGTCGTCGCGTCGCTGGCCGGCTATGCTTTCGCGCGGCTGGAGTTTCCTTTCAAGCGCACGCTCTTCATCGTTGTGCTCGCGGGCCTGATGGTGCCTGAACAGGCCCTAGTCATCCCGCTTCACTCCGTGATCACGAGCTGGGACATGCACAACACGCACTTCGCCTTGATGGCGCCCCGTGTGGCCCTGCCGGTTGGCGTCTTTCTGATGACCCAGTTCTTCAAGGCTGTGCCGAAGGAGTTGGAGGAGGCTGCGGCCCTCGATAACGCCAGCCGGTTCACCATCTTCCGACGCGTCATGCTGCCGCTCTCGATCCCCGCGTTGGTGACGCTGGGGATCTACACGTTCCTGCACAGCTGGAACGATTTCTTCTGGCCCCTCGTTTCGGCCACCAACACTAACATGTATACGATCACCGTCGGGCTGGCCTCGCTTCAGGGCAACTTCGCTCAAACCGAAGGACTGGGCTTCATCATGGCGACCGCGGTTTTCGCCAGCCTGCCCATCGTGATCGTCTACCTGATCTTTCAAAAATACCTCGTCCGCGGCGTCGCGCTGAGCACGGGGAAATAAGCTCGCAGCAAGGCGAGCCTTTTAGGTAGCCTCAGGTTCGAGGCCGATTGGAGGAAGAAGTGCTCAAGAGATCTATCCTGTCCCTGCTGCTGTCAGGCGCCCTGGTGGCGCCTGGGGCTGCCATTGCGCAAACGAAAACCGAGATCAGCTTCCTGCGGTTCTTCGGCGGCTGCGCCGACGAGTACGCCAACGTCACCGACCTGGACAAGGCGGTCGGCGAGTGCGGCGTCATCCAGGTGCTGACGAACAAGTTCAACGCCGAGAACAAGGATGGCATCAAGGTCAACACCCAGAACGTCGACTGGAATGCCTACTATGACCTCCTCTCGACAAAGCTTGCCAGCAACGAGGCGCCGGATGTCGCCGTGATGCACCGCAGCACGCTGCCGAACTTCGTCGCCCGCGACCTGATCGAGCCGATCGGCGAGGATCTGGCCAAGGCTGGCGTCGATCTCAACGACTTCGCCAAGACAGCCCGTGAGGCGGTCACCTACGAGAGCAAGACCTGGGGCCTTCCGTTCGACATTCACGCTCTTCTCTGGCACGTGAACGTCGACATCATGAAAGAGGCGGGGCTCGTCGACGCCAGCGGCGCCCCGATCATCCCCAAGAACGCTCAGGAGGTGTTCGAGCAGGCGAAGATCGTCAAGGAAAAGACCGGTAAACGTTACATGAGCATGGATGCCCGCAACGACGCCATGCCAGTGCGTGTGTTCAACATGCTCATGTGGCAGCAGGGCGCGGACGTGTTCTCGGCCGAGACCGGCAAGCCGACGATCAACACCCCGGAAGGCAAGAAGGCCCTCGACTTCATTCAGAAGGTCTACAAGGACGGCCTCGCTGTGCCGACGCACGGCAACGGGGAGTCCAGCCAGTCCTTCCTGCGCGGCGAGGCAGCCGTTGCCGTGAACGGCACCTGGGCCGTCAACAACTTCTCGAACCAGGCGGCAAGCGGCAAGGCCGGCTTCAGGACCTATGCGGTTGCCGATTTCCCGCCGATCTTCGGAAAGGCCACCTGGTCCGACAGCCATATGTGGGTGATGCCGAAGAAGAACCGCACGCCCGAGCAGAAGGCTGCCGCCATCACCTTCCTGAAGTATCTCAACGACAACGGCATCAGCTGGGCCAAGACCGGCCACCTGCCGGTGCGCACGTCGGTTCTGCAAAGCGAGGCCTTCGCCAAGCTGCCGTTCCGCAACAGCTATGCACAGACCGCCCAGATGGCTCGCGCCGTGCCGATGGTGCAGAACCAGCGCCCGGCTCAGGACGCCATGCGAGACAGCTTCGGCGCTGCCCTGCTCACAGACAAGTCCACCGGCGATGCTCTCGCCGAGGCTCAGAGCAAGGTAGAGCGTCTCTTCCGCCGCGTTCGCTGACCGACCCTGCCCCCGCCGCCATCGACCGCGGCGGGGGGATCCCATCTCCCCCATCTTTCTGCTGATTTGGACGCCGGATATGGCCGACCCTCACGCTTTCCGCCCGCCGGCCGTTCCTCTCGTCACCATCGATCCATATACCAGCGTCTGGGCGATGGGCGATCGTCTCTATGACGACTGGCCCCGGCACTGGACCGGAACCAAGATGCCGCTCTTCGGCGTCCTGCGCGTCGACGGGGTGCCTTATCGCTTCATCGGCGGCTCCGAGTGGCTCCGCCAGCATGCGGTGCAGAAGTCGTACGAGGTTCATGCGACTTCCACGGACTATCGCTTCCATTGCGGTCCGGTCGAACTGACGGTTTCATTCGTCACGCCGCTCCTGCTCGACGATCCCGATCTCATGTCCCGGCCGCTGACCTATCTCCGGTGTAGAGCCCGCGCGCTCGACGCGCAGCCGCACCGGGTTTCGCTTTATGTCGACCTGACCGGCGAATGGGCTGTCAACCAGCCGCATGAGTGGGTTGTCTGGAACCAGGAGTCCCGAGATGGGCTGGAGATCCTGTCTTTCCGGTCGAAGGCTCAGCGGGTTCTGGCCGAGGCCGGCGACCACCGGCGGATCGAATGGGGCACGGCCTTTCTCGGCATCCGTTCCGATCACGCCCAGGCCGTCGTCGGCGACATCGACATCTGCAGGGACGCCTTCATTGAGGAGGGGCGTCTGACGGGCGAAGGGTTGCAGAAACCGCCGCGCAAGGCAGGCTACAATCGCGATCCGGTGCTGGCTGTGATGAGCGATCTCTCGGTTGAGGCAAACGGCACGGCGCAGGACACGATCTTCATTGCCTACGACGATGAGGTTTCAGTCGAGTATTTTCATCAGCACCTCAAGCCCTGGTGGCGTCGGCACAGGGACGCCAATCCTCTCGCGATGATGGCAGGCGCGGCGGCCGAGGAGGAGGTGGTCGTCGACCGAGCGCGGGCGTTCGACCGGAAGCTTGCCGCCGACGCCACTGCGCTGGCAGGCGCCGGCTATGCAAGCCTGCTCTCGCTCGTGTACCGCCAGACGATCGCGGCTCACAAGCTTGTCGCGGGACCGGATGGGCAACCGCTCTTCTTCTCGAAGGAGAACTTCTCCAATGGCTGCATTGCCACGGTCGACGTCACCTATCCGTCGGCCCCGCTCTTCCTGGCCTTCAACCCGCTCCTTGTTCGCGGCATGCTCGATCCGATCTTCGCCTATTGCGCGAGCGAGGATTGGCCCTACCCGTTTCCGGCCCACGATCTCGGCACCTACCCGAAGGCGAACGGCCAGGTTTATCGCGGCTATGTGAAGGGCGGCACGAACAGCATCCTAGAGACCCAGATGCCGGTGGAGGAGGCCGGCAACATGCTCATCCTCACCGCCGCCGTGGTGCGGGCGGAGAGGCGAGCCGGTTATGCGGCACGGTACTGGGACCTGCTCACCCAATGGGCTGATTACCTGGTCGAGGTCGGCTTCAATCCGGGCGAGCAGCTCTGCACCGACGACTTCTCGGGTGTTCTGGCCTGCAATGTGAACCTTTCCGCCAAGGCCATCATCGGTCTTGGTTCCTATGCCGCCATGGCCGAGGCGCTAGGCCGGCCGGAGGTCGGCGCACGGTACCGGAAAGCTGCCGAGACCTTTGCGACGCAATGGCTGTCGGGCGCCCCCGAAGAGGCGGGAACGCGCCTCGCCTTCGATCAGGCAGGGACGTGGAGCCTCAAATACAATCTAGTCTGGGACCGCCTGCTGTCGCTCAACCTTTTTCCCGAAGAGGCGCTGCGTCGGGAGCATGACTTCTACCGCTCCAAGGTTCTGAAGTACGGTGTTCCCCTGGACCAGAGACGGACGCTCACCAAACCCGAATGGATGCTGTGGGCCGCATCCCTTGTCAACGATCCCGACCTTTTCCGCGATTTCGTTGATCGCATTCTTCTCTACGCGGACGAGACGCCCAACCGGGTACCCTTCGCCGATCTTTATCTGACCTCGAACGCCCGACAGATCGCTTTCCAAGCGCGCTCGGTCCTTGGGGGCTTCTGGATCCGCTTCCTGGAAGGTTGGACGCGGGACGGCTTCTCCTGGTCCTCCCTGTCACGAGACTAGACGTTCCCGCCGCAGAGACAATCATCGCCCCGCACCAGAAGCAAAAGCGCTCCGGTCCCAGGACAGGTGCGCCTTGTACGTCTTCATCGAGACAAGAGAGCTCGCACCTGAAGGTGGGATCCACCTTCAGGTGCGATGCTGGGGGTCCTGCTCCCTTTACCGGGCCAGCGTCGTCTTGAGCAGCGCGTCGACAAGATAGCTCGCGACCGGATCGAAGCCTGGCGCGTCCCCCGTCAGGCGGAAGGTGCTCATCACCATCTTGCCCTTACCGAAGGGACGCTCGCCGATCAGAGCCGCGGGCTTGTGCGCCCAGCCCACGAACACGCCGGCATGGATGCGGGACTCGATTTCCCAGGGACGGAAGCCGGTGAGGACGTGATGCGGGAGCACACGCTCGAAGGCGAGATCCAGCAGCGGACCGCCCGGGAACTGCGCGAAGGCCGCATGGCGGCGAAGCCAGTTGAAGCTGGTGATCCAGTCGCCGCGCCACATGGTTCCGTTGCGCTGATGGATGCCGATGGTCGGGAAGCGCCGGTCCATGTCGGACAGACCCGTACCGGAGGCGCGGCGGCGCGCACGCGTCGTGCTGCCCCCGTCCGAAGGATCGGCCGCGTCGCGCATGTAAGGAGGCTGCATCGGCGGCTCGTCGCGGCGGATGAACTTCTGCTCCGGATCGTCGCCTGCGAACATCAGATAGCGTCCACCCTGACGGATTGCCTCGACATCCTCCGCATCGACGGAGCGAACGACCACCACATCGGCATTTTCCGCATCCGGGGCCGCCAAGTAGCCGAGGGCGGTGAAGCGGTCGAGAATCTCCCTGTGAACGGACCAGACGCGAAGGGAGGTATCCACCTTGAGCTTCGGATAGGCCGAGACCTCAAGATTGTTGCGCGCGATCTCGAAGCCGGTAGCGTCCCGCAGGACAAAGGCGATCCGCAGCTGAGCGGGTGCGTCGAGTTCCGGAACGATCATGTTGATCCGGCCGAGCGCCTGAACAGACATCGATTCTGGGGCCTCCAATGGGAGGCGCCCGCCTTCTTGGTGTTCCTCCAGCGACCATTCGAGCGCGCAGCCCGCCGGGGGTTCGGCCATGCCGACGGCGACGGAGGGAGCGATCTCGATCGTCTCACCGCACCAATAGGCCCAGCGCTCTGTCTTCGGAATGATCACCACGTCCGTGTTGATCTCGGCGAACCGCTCCCGGAAGATGCGCGGGTTGCGGCGCATGTCCATGAGACCGTTGGCCTCCCAATGCACGTCCGTCAGCTCGGTCAGCACGTAGCCGCTGATCGACGCGTAAGAGCGCATGGACTCGATCTGGTATTTCAGATTGTAGAACTGGTGCCATTGTGTAGCGTCGACGAACTTCTCGAAGGTGCCGAACACGCGGTCGAGCCGGAGCACGTCGAAGCGCTGCTTCATCCCATGCGGATAGGCTGCGCCGTCGCCCCAGCTCTGGCCCGTCTCCATCCACCACGGCTCGGAGCCGTCCTCCTCGGCCAGCTTGTCCGGGTGAGGCAGGCCCCATACGCCGAACTCGGAGACGAGCAGGGGTTCCTTGCCCGTTTGCCGGCTGTCGCCGTGAGGGCTGTAGGTCCAGGAATCGGCGCTGGCGAATTCCTTTGTCAGCGCGTCCCACTCGGCGCGGCGCTCGGGCAGGCAGCGGTAGTAGTGGTAGTCGTTGATGTCGCTCTTCACATGGAAGTTCGGCTGGCAGGGCGAGTTGTCCACGACGATGCGGTTGGGATCGAGTGCCTTCATCCAGTCATACATCTCGGCGAGCCAACGCCGGTGATCCTCGTCCTCCGGCAGCTGGGTGCCCCAATCCTCGTTGATGATCGTCCAGGCGATGATCGAAGGATGGTTGGAGTCCCGGTCGAGAATGCCCTTGAGGGTCTCTTTGGCGCGCGCTCCGGCAGCGTCGGTGAAATACTCGAAATTCGGCAGCTCGGTCCAGATCAGCATGCCGAGGCGGTCTGCGACGTCGTAGTAGCGCGGGTCCGGCACCTTGATATGGATGCGCAGGCAGTTGAGGCCGAAGCTCTTCGCCTTGAGAAGCTGGTCTTCGAGGAATTTGAGAGACGGCGGGGTGCAGATGCCGTCCGGGTAATAATCCTGGTCGAGGGCGCCTCGCAGGTAGAGAGGCTTGCCGTTCAGGATGATGCGGCCGTGGCGAGCCTCGATGGTCCGGAAGCCGAAGCTGTCGCGCCAGGCGTCGAGGGTCCGGCTGCCTTCGCCGAGCCGCAGCTCTAGGTGATAGAGGTTCGGTTCATCGGGCGACCAGGCGGCCGGGCTGTCGACGCGCAGGTCGATCTCGGCCTCGGCTTGTCCGGCAACAGCGATTTTCGTTTGAGCTGCAACGGCGCCGTCAGGTGCGTAAACCGTTGCTTCGATCTCGCCCTGAGGCATGCTTGCGAGCAAGATCCGGACGCGCACATCTCCGGTTGCGAGATCCGACGATATGGCGCCGCGGGTCACATGCTGCGGGCTGCGGGCTTCCAGGCGGACGGACTGCCAGATGCCTCCGAGGGGGCCGTACCAGCTCTGCTTGCCGTGCGGAACCTCTGGAAAGGGGGCGTCCGGGTAGAGATCGGCCTCGCTCGAGGGAAGGGTCACGCGAACTTCGAGCTGGTGCTCGCCTTGAAGATCCGTTCCGAGAACGAACTCGAACGGCAGATAGCCGCCCTCGTGTGTTCCGATCAGCTTGCCGTCCAGGCTCACTTCGGCCAGATGATTTACCGCACCGAAGCATAGGGCGATCTGTCGGCCGGCCCAGTCCTGGGGAACGGTGAGGCTCTTGCGATAGAGAGTCGTACCGCTTGCATGCCGCATGTCGTCGAACAGCGCCTGCCAGGGGGCAGGCACCCGGGCGATGCGCCAGGCGTCCTCGCCCTCGACCTGGAAGTCCCAGGCGCCATCGAGCGAGAGGATTGCTCTTTCGCCGGGGCTCAATTGCGCGGTGCTCTCCAGAGCGGATGCTTTGAATACCAGGGTCATCGGATAGCCTCGAAATCGGGAAGGGCTCTTGAGGAGGTGATGGGCTCCCGCCCAACGAAGCGGACGCACCTCATGGCGGATGGATTGCACTTTTAGTTATTTTATTATCAACGTAAAGACACATCCGAAGCTGGCCTGCCCCATGCGGGTGATCCGGGTGTGATGTTAATTCAGGGTTGGTCTGGGTGCCAGCTTGGAAGCCGGTACCAGAACCTCGGGTGCGGGCGGCCGGTAGCCCAGGGATGAGTGCGGACGCACCGTGTTGTAGTGCCGCCGCCAGCTTTCGATCACAATCTGAGCCTCCTTCAGCGTGTAGAAGATCTCTCCTTTCAGCAGCTCATCCCGCAGCTTCGAGTTAAAACTCTCGCAGTAGCCGTTCTCCCACGGGCTGCCCCGCTCGATGTAGGCCGTCCTGGCTCCCACAGCCGTGATCCACTCGCGCACAGCTTTGGCCACGAACTCTGAGCCATTGTCCGATCGGATGTGGCCTGGCACACCCCGCAGGATGAACAGATCCGAGAGCACGTCGATCACATCAACAGCCTTCAGCTTCCGGCTTACTCTGA
>JAESGY010000202.1_pt1 | contig 44514 bp, 43 predicted proteins | sample 9269841 | NCBI WGS metagenome assembly JAESGY01 (sample SAMN17022865, study PRJNA683097) | algae metagenome | isolation source: Spirirestis rafaelensis WJT71-NPBG6 and co-occurring heterotrophs from... | place: USA: Pinto Wells, Joshua Tree National Park, Colorado Desert, CA | collected 2006-08-15
CAGATCGAGCAGCGGCAAACCTTGCTGGTCCGTGAGCTTCACCACAGGGTGAAGAATTCCCTGGCCACCATCCAAGCATTGGTGGGAGCCACGGGTCGGTCCAGCGGCAGCTTTGACGAGTTCTACCGCTCCTTCTCAAAGCGCATCACGTCCTTGGCGAAGACGCACAGCCTATTGACAGAGGATTACTGGCAGACAGCTTTGCTGCGGGAGATCGCCCTTAACGAACTACAGCCGTTTGCCGAGGGCAGGCAGCCTCGCTTCATGCTGATCGGGCCACCGGTGGAGCTTTCGGCTGATCTGGCGGTTCCGGTCGGCATGGCGCTTCACGAACTCACCACGAACGCCGTCCGTTACGGGGCTCTTTCGGTTCCAGCGGGATATGTCCGGATTCAGTGGCGTGTGGGTGAGACTGAGGGTGCCAGGAAGCTCCATCTGGAATGGCAAGAGTTCGGCGGCCCGCCAGTCAGCAAGCCACGGCACCACGGCTTTGGCTCAACGCTGCTCCAGCGGGTTCTTCCCATGCAATGCAATGCCAAGGTGGAGGTCCAGTATGACACCGAAGGGCTGCGGTTTTGCATGCACGCGCCCTTGGTCGAACAGCGGCTGGTGCCAGCTTATTGATGGCAGTGTGGCGGGACAAGAAGGTGCTGCAAAGCTTAACCTCGGTGCTCCTTTACCCTCTGGTGACGGTTTCTTGGACCACCGGATACTAGACAGCGGCCACGCACTCAACGGGAGGGCACTATGGCCATGAAGTATGTCATGCTCCGACTTGATGGTGGCGAGTTGCTGCCGCTGCTCTTTCCCGAATTCATGCAGCACTCTCATATGGCCCAGTCTGTTCCAGCCACAGTGGTGAGTGCAGGTCATGTGCATCTGCAGGACGGAAGGATCGTTGCCCGTGGGGCCTCGAGCTCGTTGGAAGTCTCGTCACGAGACGAGGATAGTGGCATCATCCGGGCGTACTTTGAGGGTCAGAATGTTATTCAGCAGGAGCTTTGACCCTCCGCAAGAGAGCTAGGGTAGGTCTTACCAGCCCCGGTGCCTTCACTAGGGGGTAGTGTGCTCTGGCCCAGCGATCATCCGACAGGAACAAGAAATGAGCGCACAAGGTACTTCAAGCCTTCAGGACGTTTCCTAAAGCACCTTCGCGATCACAAAATCGAAGTCACCATTTTTCTGGCCAACGGGATCAAGCTCCAAGGCCAGATCAGATCGTTCGACAACTTCACCGTCCAGCTTGTGCGAGGTGGTGGCACACAGATCGTCTACAAGCACGCCATCTCGACCGTCCACCCAGCGGAGCCCGTCGAACTGACGGACCCAACTTCATTCAGATAGGGGAGGTGAGCTACCGACTTCATCGCCATCCGCACATGAAGTTGGTGGGGGTAATGGGGACTGTTACCGGGTGTATGTCTCGTGGAAGATCGTGGCTTTAACGACCCGGTCAGCCCCTATGTCCTCTGGGCTTTCGATGTCGAGCAGTTCTGCAAGTCGGGTTCGGGCACGATTGACCCGGCTCTTGATCGTTCCAATCCGCGCTCCGCAAATCTCAGCAGCCTCCTCATAGGAGAACCCCTGTGGCCCCACGAGCAGGAGCGCCTCCCGCTGGTCGATGGGCAGTTGGGCCAAGGCAGCCTTGAGGTCCTCCACATCAACGTGCCCGTCCTGCTCGGGAGGCACTGCAAGGCGGGCTGCGGTGCCGCCATCGGGGTCTTCCACTTCCCGCCGCCTCTTCCGATAAAAGGTGTGAAACTGATTGCGCAGGATGGTGAAGAGCCACGCCTGAATGTTGGTGCCGGGTTGGAACTGGTTGATGTAAGTCAGTCCGCGCACCATTGCTTCTTGCACTAGATCATCGGCCTGATCGATGTTGCCGGTGAGGGAGATGGCAAAAGCCCTCAACGAAGGAATGGACTGGAGCAGGCCGTCGCGCAGGTCTGGCGGCAGGGTCATCGCTTCCTCCCGAAACGAGGCTGATCCAACTGCCGCACGAGGGCGAGAAGGCGGTCAGGGAGGGGCTCCTCCTCAAGCCTTCCATACATCGCACGAAGCTCCTCACCGAGCTTGTCTCGGACAGCCGAAACGGTACGCGGGTCAGTTTGCAGAAGGCCCGGTCGGGGTGCTGTGTTGGGCTTGTCGGTCTTGCTCATGCGTGGGAACTCCTGAGCTAAGCTCCAGTCCCAGAGGCTAAGCGATCATCGTCGCTGGTCGTGAACGATAGGGGGTCCGACTAAACGAGTTCTTAAAGCGCGAACTTCCATCAGAGGATCAGCCGCGATTGAACTGTTGTCCAGAGGGGCAGACGCAATGGAATGTTGCGACCGAGCAAGCGACCGAGAGCCTGCTCCAGGGTAGTGAAAGGGTGCTGTTCTAGGCGAAGCGAGACACGCTGCTCGTACAATTGCCACAAAATCCCGCTGCGTTGCACCTAAGAGACCCTGAACAGGGGCGAGATCGTAGGGGCATTCAACGGCCATTTGTGCCACTAGCGAGAGTGTCTCAATGCAACAAGTCCTGCTCCCGACAGACGCCCCAGCAGTTAGGCTTCCTCGTCGACCCGCCAGCATCCCGAGCCAAGCAGCAGGGTCGTGTGACCTTCAGCAGCTTGGGGAGCGGCTGCGGGTAGCCTACGGACCCGTTGAGGCTCCGCTTCCGGCTCGGCTGGCAGAGCTTGTGGAGCGGCTCGAACGGCGGGAGCAGACTGGGAATTAGGCTGCGGTTGGTAGCTGATGCCTCGGGTTCGGCCCCAACCGGGAGGTTTGCCTTTACCTTGAACATCCCAGTACAGAGGGGCGTCGATGGGCGGGCGCAGGTTTATACTGCTAAGCTTAGCCAGAAGTAGATCAGTATTGCCCAGTATTGGACCATCGGCGGAGCCCGTTAGGACAAATATCTGAACACTTGTGTCGGGATTCAGACAGACAAAGTTCCTGCTGCTTGTTTACCTTCTGTTAACATGAGGGGCTAAACAGGGGGCGCGGATGACTGCGCAAATGCTCACGCTTATTGATGATCGCTCGTCGGACACTGATTTTCCGTCCAGCAGACTGACCCCAGCCAACCCCACGGCTCTTGTCTGCGACAGTGCCCTGCTGCGTACGGGGCTTCAGCAGATTTTGCGGGACACGCCGTTTGCGATTGCCGAGGCTGCATCTGTCACAGGGCCAAAGCGCCCCCAATACTGTTCGCCCGGTACAGCCTTGCTGATCATCGAAGCCAGCCAGAACATCGGTCGTGTACTTGAGGTGGTCCAGCAGGTGAGAGAGCGCTCGCCTGACACGCGGGTCGTTGCTCTGGCGGATCAATTCGACCTCAGCTTCGTGCGGGCAGGGGGCGAGGCCGGGGTCAATGGCTTTTGCCTAACCGCCGCTCGTCCTGAAGTTCTGATCAAGTCTCTGGAAATGGTTATGCTGGGCGAGAGTGTTCTGCCCTCTGAGGTGCTACGCTCGATCATGGATGCGGCTCCTCAACGGGGACAGCAGCCGCTTCAGAGCACCACAGGAGGGCCGACGCTCTCTGACCTGAAGGCTTGCAAGCTCTCGGCACGGGAGGCTCAAATCCTAGGTTGTTTGCGAGAGGGCGCGCCCAACAAGGTCATTGCCCGCAAGCTGGATGTCACGGAAGCCACGATCAAGGTTCACGTCAAAGCCATCCTGCGCAAAGTTGGTGCAGCCAATCGCACTCAAGCGGCGATGTGGGCTTCGCAGCGCCTGCCGCAACAAGGCGGAGCCCCTGTGAATGCATGAGGTAGCAGCGACGGAGGTCGCGGTTGGAGATGAGGTCCGCGTCCACTTTCATCCTCCGGGGCCGATGAAGAGCTTTTTCGAGGGCGTGGTCAGGCGAGCAGAGTTGGCAGGCTCAGAAGGGCGCTTCTTCACGGTGGAGGTGACCTATGAGGTCATTCTCGACCGCGAGCACCGCATAAGACCCGGTTTTCACGATTACGTGCGCTACGAGTGCCCGAGCGAGTTTCCGGGCCGGATCGAGATCCTCTCAACCGCCACACAGGATGGAGAGGCGGAGCCTGCGCCCGTTTGCGAAGCAGTGCAGCCCCCAGAAGAAGCCGAGCAAGAGGCGGAGCAGGAAGCTAACGAGCCGCATCCGGTTGGACTGGAGGCTTATTTGGAACCTGAGATCGAGCAAACACTCGGAGCAGAAACTAATGTCGAGATGGCACAGGCTGATGTCGAGCATCGGCCTGCTCGCACGCCACGTGGACTGATGGCTGCACTGTTTGGGTGGAAGGGTTAGGCGCTCCTACGGAGCGTGAGGCGCGCGGGCTGAACAGGTGACGCGTCCGCTGAACTGGAACTGATGAGAGCTGATAGCGATCATCGGCAGCCATCTTCTCAACCACATCATTGCCGAGCAGTAGGAAAGGACGGCCTTCATCGTTCGGCCTCCCTCGAAACGTGCCAAGACTATCCGCGTATCTTGTAGAAAGAATGTGTGCTGGACCCACCAGAGCGATGCATAAGCACCGCTGCCGCCTATGGTGAGATTTGACCTCCCAGTGGCTCTGTCGTGGATTTTCCCAACCGTTACGCAGGAAAACAATCTGCCTCTGGGTGGTGGTGAGGGAGACATAGTCAATCTCGGAGAATTATACTTGGACGAAACAAAAATCCGCTCATGAACCGCCTTGGATTAGCCCTGTTCTGCACGCCGCAATAGCGAATTGCGAGCTTGGGTTTGCAGGATGGCACATGCACTTGGATGAGCCTTTTCCTCTCGAAGCTATTCCCCATTGGGTGGGACGCGTGCTTCTGCGTGAGTTCAAGGGGCGCTGTCCGAGCATCCGAGAGGTTGACGAAATCCCGGACAAGAATTGGCTGGCGACCCCAGGCATGGGTCCGGCCTCTTTGCAGATAATCCGCAGCATCACCACTGCGGCGCGCCAGCAGGAAGTCAGTCAGATCGAGTCACACCGCTTATCGGATGCCGAGTTGCTGAGGCGTCTTGAAGGGCTGCAGGAGGACCTGCGCTGGCTGGAAACTCATCTGAAGGCGCGAATGCCCAAAGATCTGAGGCGCAAACAGCACCGGCGGTGGCGCGGCCCCGTGACGCGAAATGAGGCTGGCCTCCTAGGTCACGAGGCTCGTGAGGCCGAAGCTTCAGAGCATCGAAGCGACTAAGACTATCTTACTTAGAAGTTCTTGGCCTTCACAGGATCAAGCTGCCGCTCTTGAATGCTTCATCCGCTTTCCTGCCGTGGCCTCCTCCAAGGCGAGCAGAAGCACTCCAATGTCTTCGTTCAGCAGATCAATGGCGTTGCGGGCATATTCCCTAAATCGCTCCTTCTGGGCTAAAGGCTCGCTATCCCATGAGAGTTCTTGGTGCTCGGCTCTCTGAATGGCCCGAGCCACCAGCTCGACCTTGTGATGCATCTTGACCTCCGGTGTTACGAGCAGGAGCTGTCCTGGCTCAAGGGAATACTCAGGTGCGCTGCCTTCTCAGGTGCTGGCCAGCAGAAGGGCTGCTCCAATGAAGGAGCTGACAGCGGCAACAAAGAGAAGCAACGCACAAAGAATTGACGGGCCAGGGTTGGTGAGGTGCTCAGAATTTGAAGCGATGCTCTGTGTGGCTGCTGAATGTCGGGTGACGCTCATAGGATGACCCCCCATCTGAATTGATGGTGAACGGTCAACAAACGGGTGCAGCGGCTGGTCTATTCCTTCACGAATTTTATATGAGTATTTCGGGAGTGCCTGCTGTGGTCCTATTCTCGACAACCTTGTTGATTGCTCCCACTGGTTGGAGCTAAAGCGCCCCTTGAGACGAGGGGCGCTTTGCTTTTGTGCTGGGCTGGAATGCGGTGATCTCGTGAGAGCCCCTATCAGACATCAACTGATGGACTGAGAGCGCTTGGCGATTTCCGCATAGGGAATGGCAAGGATCGGTCGGAGTTCCTCGTCTATAATCTCGATGACGATCTTGCTGCTGTAATCTGCCGAGAGATCAGCGCAGCCTTCCAGTAGTTTCTCGCCAAGTCTCAATGCCTCAGTTTTGGCAGTAGCAACGTCTGGTAGTTCAACACCATCGAGATCTTCGTTCCTCCCAAAAATGGCTCCGGACGTCAATATAGTAGCGCGGCATAACTGGTCCTGAGGGAGTAGCAGCTGTAGTGGAGGAGGTAACCCGCCGTCACATGCATCAATGTAGAACCAACTCGCGTCATTAACATTCGTTCGAGAGGTTCCCCTGCTCATTTGGGTGGCGGTTCTTCGAGTGGTCTTCAAGCGTCTAGCTATGACACCCTTTCAGTGATGCCGCCTGTCATGAGAGTCACCTGACCCTTTTTGGGTGCAGGGAGCAATCGGAACGCCAGCAAGCACGCCGCTGAAATGCTCGATCACCTTATTAGATGGGATGCGTATTTGGGGAGGAGTGCGCCTGGTGTTCATGAGGTCGGGTAAGCTGAGGCCGCTGGCGCGGGGACGTTGCGAGCATGCGGAAATCAGGATGGCGAAGTTCTTTTGATTGCTGAGGGCATCGCTCCGCTGCATTGGACAGCGGAGCGATGCCTGAGTGAGCAAGGGATGGATAAGGCAAACCGTGGAGCGGGTTACCGCTCGATCAGTAGGACATCATTAGGATCGAGACAGTAGCGGGTTCGAGCTGTCCGGACGGTACAGCGAGATCGAGTGATGCGGGTTTGGCCGGAGGAGTCCAGGATCCAAAGGGTTTTGGGCGTGACGCGGTAGACCACGCACCAATGGGCGGTTGCCCCTGTGATGCCGACGACGGCCACGCACGCTGGTCCCAGTTCCTGGTCCAAGGCAGACCACAGGTGGGGCAGGGTGCGCTGGTGCCGCTTCAATCGCAGGGTGCGAGCCTCGAACTTCAGTTTCCGACCCTGGATGCGACCCTGACCCGCAAACACCATGAGCCGCTTCAGCTGGGCGACGTACATCCCATAGAGAAGGGGTTGGTGGAGGTGATCACAGTCCTGCTCAAGCGCCTTGATCAGCTTTGCAAACAGCTTTTGGCACTGCTCGTCCCGCAGCCGCAGGACATACGGAGGGCGTTCACGATGGCGTAGACGCCACACAGCCCGTCGAGGTCGCCCTGCCGGAAGGCACGCTTGCGCTTCGCCATCAGCTCCTGTTTGGGGAAGGCGAGAGCAGCTGAGGAGGAGGCGGCAATCCCCGAGCAGCGGAGACTCTGCTTATAGACTTGAAGGGGTTCTCCGCAGGTTGCAGGTGCAGGGGAGGGGCGGCTGAGCGGCTCGCCTCAGACGAAGTCGGGAATTGGCAGCCAACACAGGACAGGAGAGTAACAGAACACATGAGCGTGGCTCCTCAAATGCAAAGGGAGCCTGACGGCCCCCAGGTGTGCGGTCGGCACAGGGTGCCGACCAATGATCGTGCTGTACGCGAAGCTTCGCCATACGAGTTGCCAAGCTGAACGGCCGCGCTGCAGGGGGCATCAACCGGCCATACCATTCTATATTTAATGATATATCTTGTCAATAGGCCGCAGCGAGCTTGGCCTTGCGGGCCTGCCTCCACTCGGCCTCGACCAGGGCCGCGACCTGCCGGTGCAGTCCCTTGGCGACCTGCGGGTCCTTGGTCCCGAGGCTGCGCTTCTCCACCGTCTTGCCGATGAGCGGCCGGAGGGCGAGGGGGATCCACTTGCGGAAGTAGTAGACCCCGGTGTCGGGATGCTTCCAGGGACGATCCATGCGGAGAGCCATTCTGTACCACCTCTCTGTACCAGGAGGGTGTTACGGAATCCTTGCTGCGCTTGGGATCGAGGCTGGGCCTAGAGTTCTGCAGGTGGATGGCGGACAGGGGGAGATTCGAACTCCCGATACGGTTGCCCGTATGCCGCATCTCGAGTGCGGTGCATCCAACCACTCTGCCACCTCTCCGAGGTGCGAAGCCGTTGAGCCCCGCCGGTGCAGCAGGGCAGGGACTACAGAGTTCTCTTTTCCCAGTGTCCGCTTGGAAGCCTCCAACTGAGGGCCCCCGCCGGTTCCAGAACTTTGATTGTTCGTCGAGAGGGTCATGTTCCCCTAGCCGAGCGCCACACGATCATGCTACATTCGTGCTACACGAGCTTCTGAAAATCGCTTTAGAATCAATGTTGTGAACTGTCTGGCACTGTCTCCCCTAGGGAGCGCCAAAGGTTTTCAGGAAAAAGCCCCGCCGAAGCGGGGCTTTTCTTTTTGGTTTAGTCAGCCCGAAACGAGCCGTCAGACTGCGACGACATCGTATCGCGTATGACCGGGCCTGTTCTCGATCAGCACAAATCGAAGCTCCGCCTGCGCGATCCATCAGAGGGCCTTTCCATCATGAACACTGTGGCGTTGCTGATCGCGCTAGGTTCATATCGAACATGCGTAAGTCATGCTCGTCCTGAAGCGGACAAGGGCGGATCTTGCCGCCCTTGGAGGTGTGATTCCTACTCGGCCGGCGTCAGATGGGCTGCCGGTCCGGGAGAAAGATCCTGCGCGGGGCGGAAAACGAAGTAGGCGAACAGGAGCATGGCCGCCAGGACGATCAGGGATGCCAGAGCGGCGATCGGATCGGCCGCGTGATAACCGAGATGGATGGCGGAGACGGCAATCGTGAGCACGACGGTGCCGAGCGACCATAGGACGACCTGGATCATGGCCAGTCGGCTGGTGTCGAGGGCAGGGCGGCGCTCGTAATAGATGCCGAAGAGGAACAGTGAGGCCCATCCCAGGAGGTTGAGGTGAGCATGAGCCGGCATGAGCGCATGGTTCTGTGTCGCAGCCATGCCAATCCCCATGGCCATGCCGGCGATGACGAACAGAACGGCGAGCCTGAAGCTGAGTGAAGAAGCGTGCATGATTGAGGGTCCTCCGACAAGTATTCCCTGGACGATTGATGGTTTCTGATTACAGCCGAGGTCAGAATGACCGATGTGCGCAAAATCACAATAGACTAATACAGGTTTCAATACAACGTAATAACGTGAAAAAACCGAATATCTTTCCTCTTTTATTGACAGTATATCTCAAGCCTAATATGAGAGAATTTCTACTTATTTTCTTTAACTCAGATCAGGTCAGCAAGCAGCTTATATATATCTCAAAATAAGAACTTTAAAAATTAAATCTTCAAACAGTAGACCATAGAAAATATGCCTTTGTCGCACTTGCCTAGTGAGGCCTATTTTGAATAGGTTCTTTGGAAGAAAGAAATCAGTCATTTCTGAGTTGGCATTATTTAGTTCTCATATGAACTGAATGATGGGCGTGCAATAACGAGGGCATCGAAGGCTACATTCAATGTTTTAATAGCGCTTGGTTTTACGCCGATTAACATGTTTCCTGCTGCCGACATCACGCAGGGTTCAGCGACGGCAACGGAGAAGTCCTACACCTTCACGGTCAACGGCCAGTCTCGCAAACTCGTCGTGACCGGACCGAACGGCGGGTCTGGCACCATCACGGCGATCCAGACCGTCACATTGTACGATGCCAAAGAAACAACCGTCCTCGCCGAGTTTGTCAATGTCGCCAACGTGGCGCTCTCCGCTTTCGAGACAGCCTGGCTGAGCGACACCGCGACTCCGAACGATGTATTCTCTCTGCTTCTCACCGGAGACCCCGTTCTGAACGGAGGTGCTCGTGACGACAGGTTCGTCGGCGGCATGGGTGACGACACCATCAACGGCAACAGCGACTACATCAACTTCACCACATATGATTATGTTGACTATTCGCATCGGACACAGGCCATCGTTGCGGATTTCAACAATGGCAACGCCACGGACAATATCAGCAAGGTGGCCATCGGGAGCGGCGGTACGGCTGAAACCGATACCCTCAACGGCATCGGCGGCATCTATGCGACCGCATTCAATGACAAGTTAACTGGCGACGCGCACGACAACGAGTTCTGGGCCGGTCTGGGCAGCGATACCATCAATGGCGGCGCCGGATTCGACATGATTGCCTATAACGGCCCTGAGATTCGTGCGAAGGGGATCGTCGCAATCTTTGACGGCGAGCAGTCCGGGGTCGTTTTCGGCGAGACCAATGAGATCGACTCCTTTGCCGGCATCGAAGCTGTTCATGGAACGAGCTTCGGCGACTCGTTCAAGGGCGCGGAGGGTTTCCAGCGTTTCCGCGGCTTTGCGGGTAATGACACCTTCGATGGCGCTGCAGGCGACGACGAGGTCGACTACCGGAGCGACATTGCCGAAAGTGCGGGCGGCAAGGGGGGTGAGGTCAACCTGTCCTGTGTTCAAAGCGACGGTTTCGTTCATGCCAAGGGGCCGAACAGCGATACCGACCGATTACGCGACATCGAGTTCGTTCGCGGCACCCAGAACAGCGACACCATCACCGGAAGCAACAGCTTCAATCGGCTGCGTGGCGATTCAGGCAACGACAGCCTTAACGGCCTGGGTGGCGACGACAGGCTCGAAGGCGGCAATGGCAGCGACACTCTCGATGGCGGCGATGGGCGCGACTTTCTGCTGGGAGATGCAGGCAACGACGTTCTGATCGGCGGTGAAGGCTTCGCCGACAGCATGGAGGGCGGCGCCGGCAACGATACGATCTATGGCGGGGCCGGCACGGGCGGAGCCAGCAACACCAACGACCGGGCGGCTTACAACCTCGGTGCGACGACAGGTGAACTGGGAATCGAGACCTTGTCGGAAACGGAAGTTTTCATCACCCTGACGGAGGCCGGAAACACTTTTGAGATCTTCAAGATCACCAGAACATCTCCGACCAGCAACACCTTTATCGTCGAGGATCTGCGTATCGATCCGAATTCCAACCCGCCCAAGTCGATCCTTGGCACCGACACCGTCTCCAACATCGACGAGATCCTGTTCTACTTCCCAGGCCGCCCGAACGACAGCTTCAGGCTCCAGATCGGCGTCTCGGTCTTTCAGCATCAGGATGGCTACAACATCGAAGGCGGCTTCCGGGATGACGTCATCAACGCGAACATGATCGTCGGCCTCAAGGGCACGGACGCCGTTCACGTCTTCGCCGGAGCCGGCAACGACACGATCACCGGTCACAATGGCGACAACGGGTTGAACGCCGGCGCCGGCGACGACATCATCAACGCCGGCGGCGTCAACTACATCACGTCCGATGCCGGCGACGACACCATCGATGGCGGCGCCGGCTGGGGCGGCTCGATGAACTATATCCTGCCGGAGGACACGGCCGGGACGTTGAAGAGGGTTGAGGAAGGCGACAGTATCATCTTCAAGCTCGTCGACCCGGATGACGAGACCTTGGAGTACACTCTCGTCATCGCGACCCGGAACCTTGATGGCTCCTGGACCGTCGACGCAACGAATATCGGCCATGGAACCGACAGGCTGACCAATATCGAAGCCATCAACGTCTCGATCGGCGGCAGTTTCCAAGAAGGGAATTTCATCGGGGCGACCTTCGGCCTTCACGCCTTCGGCGATCCAGACACGGACGGGTACAAGGTCGCCGGAACCGGCGGCGATGACTTCATCCTGATCAACGAAGCCAATGTCTCGACAGGAATCGCCAACAAGGTTGTCTCGGCCTTCGGCGATCACGGCAACGATACCATCATCGGCCACACTGGCGAGAATGTGCTCGTTGGCGGCGACGGCAATGACATCCTCGATGGCGACGATGGCAACGACTTCATGGATGGCGGCTTCGGCAACGATATCCTGATCGGCGGCATCGGAAGCCTAGTCGACGAGGATTATTTCCTCGGCAGCAGGGGTAACGACACGATCGTCGGCGGCAGCACGACTGCCGGCGACAACCCGGACACCAATTGGAACGAGATCCGGTATTTCGACCGCGGATTCGCGGGCATCGAGGTTCGGTTCGGCGACAACGGTGGACCGGGAACCGTCCAGAAGAGGGAAGGCGAAACTGTCTTCACCACCGATACCTTCTATGCAATTAGCGCGGTTCTGGGCACCAATAGCGTAGACAAGTTCTATGGCGGCAACACCTATGGCGTTCAGCGTTTCGTCGGCTACGAAGGAAATGACCTTTTCGACGGAACCAAGGGCATCAACGAGGTCGATTACCGAACCGAGGCGCGGGTATTGGGGGGCACGACGGGTATCACGGTCGATCTCGGATCAGAGGACACCGTCACGGTAACCGATCTCAGCGGCCACACCGATACCTTGATCCGGATCGAGCGTGTCCGCGGAACGGAGCAGGATGACACCCTGCGCGGGAACGGATTCGACAACCGCCTTCGTGGCGATAAGGGTGGCGACATTCTCGATGGTCGGGACGGCAACGATCGTCTCGAAGGCGGGGATGGCAACGATACCATCACCGGCGGGTCGGGAAACGACACCATTCAGGATGGTGCCGGGAACGACTCGCAATGGAGGCATCGGGGATGACGTCATTGAAGGAGGTGCGGTGACGACACCATCGATGGAGGAGCCGAGAACAACAATCCAGACGCCTTCAACGAAATCAACTATCGCAACACGGCCTCCGCCCGCATCGTGGTCGATTTCTGCCATGATCAAGCGCTGGCTGGTGTGGTGACGGATGACGGCAACGGAGGCCGGGACACCTTCACGAATATCAATGCCATTCACGGCTCCCGGTTCGGCGACACCTTCAAGGGCGGCACAGGAAACCACCGCTTCATCGGCCATGGCGGCAATGATACCACGAAGGCGGCTCCGGCAACACCGAGGTGGATTACCGTTCCGAGGCAAGAGCCGTCGGACGGACGACCGGCCTCACCATCGATCTCGGCACCGGATCCGAGGCGATCGTGCTGGATGCCTCCGGCGGCGTCGATACCCTCATCAACATCAAGCGCATCCGCGGAACCGACCATGCCGATATCATCTCCGGCAATACGCTGGACAACCGCCTCAGAGGCGATGGCGGCAACGACATCATCATGGGTCGGGCCGGTAATGATGAGCTGATAGGCGGCGCAGGAATCGACACCATCATCTACAACGGCAAGCGCTCTGACTATCATGTGACCTACAATACCACGACGGATAAACTCACAATCAATGATCTCCGTAACGGAGAGGGTCAGGATACAGTGAGTGAGGCCGAGTTCTTCAACTTCGGCGGCACGACCCTGAACCTTGCCCAGGTGCTCAACTATGGCTCCGGAATCGACCTGAGCAACGGCATGGTGGCCGAGAACAGCAAGACGGGCGACGATGTCGGCGTCCTGTCGGTCGCCAACCCGGATGCCACCAGCAGCTACACCAAGTACGTGCTGCTCAATGATGCCGGCGGTCGCTTCCAGCTGGGGGTGGATGGCAGGACCGTGGAGGTCAAGAACGGCATTCTCCTCGATTACGAAGCGGCCAAAACCCATACGATCAAGGTTCAGGCCATCGATGAGAAGCTGCAAAAGAGCCTCACCTTTGACCTCACCGTGGTTCTCAAGGACGTCCTGAACGAAAACACCGTCGGCTCTACCACGAGCGATACGCTCTCGGGCGGTGCCAGCACCGATACCCTCGCCGGCGGTGGCGGTAACGACATCCTGGATGCAGGGGCCGGCAACGACAAGGTCGATGGCGGCGTCGGCAACGACCGGATCCTCGGCGGCGCCGGCAAGGATCTGCTGAGCGGCGGAGCCGGCAAGGACGTGTTCGCGTTCGCCAACAAGGATACGAGCTCGAGCAAGGCCACGGCCGACACCATCACCGACTTCTCCGGCAAGGCAGGGGACAAGATCGACCTGAAGCTGATCGACGCCGACGTGGAGAAGAAGGGCGATCAGGCCTTCTCGTTCGTGGGCAAGAACGCCTTCACCAAGGCCGGCCAGGTGCGCTACGAGAAGGCCGGCAAGGACACCTATGTCTACATCAACACCGACAGCGACAAGACGGCGGAAGGTGTGATCAAGGTGAAGGGCGCTCTGGACATGCAGAAGAGCTGGTTCGTGCTGTAACGGGCAAAACTTCAGCTTTGGCATCAAGACGGGACGGGGAGCTCAGGCTCCCCGTTTTGCTTTGAGAACAGCTCAGTTCTTGCGGGCGCCGTTTGGAATGTCCGTCGACGGGGATCGTTACGTGTGGCTACCGCCCTGCCGTTCCAAGGCGCTTCGCAGCGGCCGACGTCGCTCTCGGCCCGCTGCTGCATCTCGTGAACATCGTAACCTGGGTCGGTCATGTCCTGCTCGCAGAATGCGCAGATAATAAGCCTGACCTCCGGTTGCACCGTTGCTTTAGGGTCAACGTGAAGCCGGATCGCATTTCCTCGCCGTCAATAGCAAAACGGCCCGCCGATGCGGGCCGTCGCTAAAGCCTGCGCGGATCAGCTGCGCTGGGTCACGCGCTCCTTGCGCGAGCCCGAGGCCTTCTGCTTGCGCTTGGTGGCTTTCTTCCAGGATGGTCTCATGCGGGCTTTGCGGGCCAAGGCATTCTCCTCTGGCTTGGTGCGGTCACTTATTCCGCGGTGTATCCGGATCGGTCCGCTCGAGACCTTTCCGCTGATCGTTCTCGGTCAGGCGTCGGTTGCCGGCGGAGCGATCACCCTGCTCGGCGTGATCCGGGCTGCTCTGGTCCGGATGCACGATGCTGGTGTTCACGCTCTGCTCGGCCAGGCCTTGCGCGCGATCCTCGCCCTTGCCGGGCATAACCTCAGCTGCCGCTCTGGATGTCGCGGCGGTGGGCGCCGGAGTTCATGCCCTGCTGATCCTTGAGGGCATGCTCGCAACGGTCCACATGGCTTGCGGCGCGCTGCTGCATTTCCTGCGTGTTATGGCAGGGGTCGGTCACGTCTTGCTGGCAGAACTGGCACTTCATGATGGCCTCCTTCAGGCATGAACAGGAGGCCAACGTGAGGGCGCTTTCAGGGTTCCGGGCTTGTTTAGAAACTTTCTATCCAGCAGCTAGAGCATCGGACAGTTTGTCGGACCCGCTCGGTTCCCAACTTTGCCTAGCAGAGACGGATGGGGCGTCGCGGATCCGCCTTTTCGTCCGATGCTCTAGAGCCTTAGCCGTAGAGATAGCGCGGCAGCCACAGGCCCAGCTCCGGGAAGATGTAGAACATCGCCATGGCGACGACGACTAGAAACAGGAACGGCATGACGCCTGCGAAGATGTCGTTGATGCTCACATGCGGCGGCGCGATGCCCTTCAGGTAGAACGGCGCCATGGCAACCGGGGGCGATAGGAACGATGTCTGAATGTTGAGGGCGATCAGAATGCCGAAGAAGATCGGATCGATGCCGAAATTGTCCAGAAGCGGCAGGAAGATCGGCACGAAGATCACCACGATCTCGGTCCATTCCAGCGGCCAGCCGAGCACGAAGATGATCACCTGGGTGAGGATCAGGAACCAGAACGGGGAGAGGTTCAGGCCTGTGACGAAGTTCTCGATCGGCTGGTGCCCACCGAGGAAGGCGAAGATCGACGAGAAGATGAACGAGCCGACGAAGAGCCAGCACACCATGGCCGAGGTGCGGGCCGTGAGGATCACCGATTCCTTCAGCTTGCCGAACGACAAGGAGCGATAAGCGGCAGCGAGCAGCAGGCTGCCCAGCGCCCCGACGGCCGCGGCTTCGGTCGGAGTCGCGATGCCGAAGAAGATCGCGCCGAGCACGGACAGGATGAGCAACGCGAGCGGGAAGAACGACGTGGCCAGCGACCAGACAATCTTCGCAAGAGGAACCCTGCGTTCTTCAATGGGGAGCTTGGGCGCGAGGCTCGGATTGATCATGCAGCGGATCAGCACATAGAGCATGTACAATCCAGCGAGCATGAGACCCGGGAAGAGGGCGCCGGCATAGAGTTTCGGCACGGACACGCCGGCTGTGGCACCATAGAGGATCAGCATCACGCTGGGCGGAATCAGAATGCCGAGGCATCCGCCGGCGCAGACCACACCCGAGGCAAGTCGTACGTCGTATCCGGCCCGCAGCATGGCCGGGAAGGCGAGAAGGCCCATCAACGTGACGACGGCGCCCACAATGCCGGTCGCCGTGGCGAACAACGCGCAGGTGACCAGAGTCGCGATCGCAAGCGATCCGGGAAGCCCGCCGACCGCGATCTGGATCGAGTGGAACAGTCGGTCGAGGATATTCGCCCGCTCGATGATGTAGCCCATGAAGACGAAGAGCGGGATGGCGACGAGCGTGTCGTTCGTCATCACCGAATAGGCGCGCTGCACCACGAGCGCGAACACGATGTCGCCCATGGCAAAGTAGCCGAAGCCGAAACCGAGCGCCATCAGCGTGAACGCGATGGGAAACCCGAACATGATGAAGACGACGAACAGGCCGAGCATCACCACGCCCAGTTCGGGATTTCCCAGCCCCCAGGATGCGAGCATCAGATATTCCCCTTTGTAAGGCCTTGCTGCTCGGCCTGTTCGAGAATGAGCTTCTCGGTTTCTTCCACATCATGCAGGCGCTGCGGCCACTCGCCATCGCGCAGGCATTGAATGCATCGGATCACCTCGACGATGCCCTGGAAGGCCATGAGAATGCCCGCGAGAGGGATGAGCGCCTTGAAGGGATAGATCGGGGGGCCGTTCGGTGAGTTCATGGAATGCTCGTTCATCATCCATGACATCTGGGAGAACGGAATGCCGGCATAAACGAGGGCGAGGATGCCGGGGAAGAAGAACAGGAAGTAGAGGGCAAGATCCATGGCCGCCTGACGGCGCGGATGCCAATTGCGGTAGAGGAAGTCGCCTCTCACATGGTTGTTGCGCGCAAGCGTGTAGGGGCCCGCTATCATGAAGAGCAGGCCGTAGAGCATGTAGCTCGCATCAAAGGCCCATTCCGTCGGCGCCCGCAGCACGTAGCGCGCAAACACCTCGTAGCAGACTGCGAAGGTGAGGGCGAGGATCGCCCAGGCAACGGCCTTGCCGATGAACGTGTTGACGCGGTCGATGAAGTAGACGAAGCGCATGGGCTAAGGCCCTTCCGGATGCCTGCGGGACAGTGCAAGGGCGGCACGCATGATGCCGCCCTCGTGGCTTGTAGACGATGCCTCAAATCGAGGCCGGCCGGATGGCCGTTCCTCAGGTGGTCTTGAAGAAGTGGTCGTAGGCCATGTCGCGCGAGGGCTCGTTCAGGCGCTCGTAGGCATAGGTCCGCTGCACCCAGGCCTTCTGGCTGTCGATCACCTTCTTGAAGAACGGATCCTTCGAGAATTCTTCGATGACCTTGTTCCAGGCGTCGAGCTGCACTTTGAGCACCGAGTCCGGCGTCTTCTTCACCTGGACGCCGCGGCCTCGGATGGCCTCCAGATCCTTGGAATAGCGGTCGAGCGCCTTCCAGGACATGTCGGCCGAGGAGGATTCCGCCGCGTACTTGATGATCGCCTTCTGCTCCGGCGACAGCGCATCGTACTTCGCCTTGTTGAAGATGAGCTCGAAGGTCTCACCGGATTGGTGATAGCTCTGGAGCATCAGGTTCTTCGACACGTCGGGGAAGCCGAGCACGAGGTCGGAGGACGGGTTGTTGAATTCGGCGCCGTCGATGACGCCGCGCTCCAGCGCCGGCACGATCTCGCCGCCGGCCAGGATGGTGACGGCTGCGCCGAGCTGGCGGTTGAGATCGGCGGCCAATCCCACCGTGCGGTACTTCAGGCCCTTGAAGGCATCGGCCGAGGTCACCTCGGTCTTGAACCAGCCGAGGGGCTGGGCCGGCATGGGGCCGGACAGGAACCCGACGATGTTGAGCTTCAAGATCTGCTGCTGCAGCTCGTTGTAGAGATCGTAGCCGCCGCCATAGTTCATCCACCCTAAGAACGAGTTGGCGTTCCAGCCGAAGGACGGGCCTGTGCCGAAGAGCGCGAAGGCCTTGTTCTTGCCGTACCAGTAGGCCGCAACGCCGTGGCCGCCGTCGAGAATGCCGGCATGCACCGCATCCTGCAGCTGGAAGGCCGGAACCACCGCGCCGGAGGCAAGAACGTCGATCTTCAGACGTCCGCCTGACATATCGTTGATGCGCTTGGCGAAGTCGTTGCAGAACTCGTGGAAGATGTCGCGGTTCGGCCAGGTGGATTGGAACTTCCAGGTGGCTGTCTGAGCCCTGGAGACTTGCGGCGCTGCGACGGTTGCTGCTGCTCCCAGGCCGGCGACTTGCAGAAACCGACGGCGAGACTGCTTGGATGCACTCGGAGTCTGAGACGCTGGTGTTTTATCTTTTTTCACTGCTTCCTCCCTTCAACGTTATCATTGTGAGGGACCGCGTTTTCTTATGCTGGAACGCGTTATTCCGCAGAGGATGGTGTGTCATTTCCCCTGTGACTTCAAGGGGTCCGGTCGGGCATGCGGTATAGACCTCTGGCCTAGATGAGTTTGACTTCACCGGCCGATGTTCTGCATTGATCCTCTTCTACAAAGACCTTAGGAGAGCCCCCGCTCCATCGCCAGAACGGCTCGGCGCCGGGCGGGCAACGCTCATGTGATCCGGTTGTCCTGAGAAGGCCTCAGATCGGCATCACGCGCTTGTGATGGTCAGGCGTGCTCAAGGGCGCGGGCGAGATCCTCAAGCAGGTCGTCCTTGTGCTCCAGTCCCACCGACAGGCGCACCAGTCCGTCCGTGATGCCCATCTCGGCACGCTGCCCGGGCGTGAAGCGCTGATGGGTAGTGGTGGCCGGATGGGTAACGAGGCTCTTGGCATCACCCAGGTTGTTGGAGATCCTGATCAGCCTGAGGGCATTCAGGAACCGGAACGCGCCGTCCTTGCCGCCTTTGACGTCGAGCGCGATCATGGTCGAGGCGCCGCTCATCTGGCGCCGGATCAGGTCTGCCTGCGGATGGTCCGGGCGGCCCGGATAGGTCAGGCGCCGCAGCTTCGGATGGTTATGGAGCGCATCCGCGAGAGCGCCGGCGGTGGCCGTCTGCCGCTCGACGCGCAGGGGCAGCGTCTCGAGGCCTTTCAGAAGAACCCAGGCGTTGAAGGGCGAGATCGACGGTCCTGTCATGCGCAGGAACTGCTGCACCTTTGTCTCAATGAACGCGGTGGAGCCGAGGATCACGCCGCCCAGACATCGGCCCTGGCCGTCGATGTGCTTGGTGGCCGAATACACGACGCAATCGGCGCCAAGCGCGAGCGGCTTCTGGAAAAGCGGCGTCGCGAAAACATTGTCGACCGTGAGCGTCGCGCCGGCCGCATGGGCAATCTCGGCAACCGCCGCGATGTCGATGATCTCCAGGCTCGGATTGGTCGGCGTCTCCAGCAGGAAAGCCCTGGTCTCAGGCCTGACGGCGTCCCGCCACTGGCTCAGATCCATTCCATCGACCAGGGTGCAGCCGACACCGAACCGGGGCAGAAAATCCTCTACCACCCAGCGGCAGGAGCCGAAAAGTGCACGGGCTGCCACCACATGATCGCCGACCTGCACCTGCCCGACCATGGCGGCCGTAACAGCCGCCATGCCGCTTGCCGTCGCGCGGGCCGCTTCCGCGCCTTCGAGACCGGCGATGCGCTGCTCGAAGGCGTCAATGGTCGGGTTCGAGTAGCGGCTGTAGCTGTAGCCGGGCTCCTCATTGAGGAAGCGCCGTTCGGCGCTCTCGGCGCTCTCGTAGACGAAGCCCTGCGTGAGGAACAACGCCTCGGAGGTCTCCCCGAACGGCGTGCGCTGGTTGCCTTCGTGCACAAGGCGAGTTTCGAGGCGGTAGGAGGGCTCTTTGGGCGTAGTCATCCATTGATCCTACGGTTGTTCTTTATAAAGAACAACCGTCTACTTTTGACGGATATTCTCTGCTTCCGCCCGCTCAGCCCACATTGCCGCGGAGGAATTCCTTGCGGGTCTCCTCGATGAGGCGCTTCACGCAGGGCTCAAGCGACGAGCGCCAATGCGGCAGCGTGACACCGTGCACCTCTTTGAGCTTGGTGCAGTCGAGCCGGGAGTTGGCCGGCCGCTTGGCAGGGGTAGGGTAGTCCGACGTCGCAATCGGCCGGACCTTCGCTGAGGGCCCCTCGAGATGAGCCGATAAGGTAAAGATTTCCGCGGCGAACTCCGCCCAGCTGGCGAAGCCCGCGCCGGCCATGTGAAACACACCGCGCAGGCTCTTGTCCTCCGGCCGTTCCAGCATGTTGCGGGCGACCGCGATGATCCCGTCGGCGATGTCCAGGGCACTGGTGGGCGAGCCGTGCTGGTCGGCCACCACACCAACCTCGTCCCGGTCGCCGGCGAGGCGCAGCATCGTCTTGACGAAGTTCTTGCCGAAGGGGCTGTAGACCCAGGCGGTGCGAAGAATCGCGTAGTTCTCGGCCTCGGCCGCGACGGCCTCCTCGCCCAAAAGCTTAGAGGCGCCATAGACGCCCAGAGGAGAAACGAGGTCATCCTCGCGATAGGGACGGTCGGCGGTGCCGTCGAAGACGTAGTCAGTGGAGATGTGGATCAGGGGCACGTTCATAGCGGCCGCGGCACCGGCCACGACGCCGGCGCCGATCCCGTTGATGGCCTCCGCCAGTTCCGGGGCGGACTCGGCCTGGTCAACGGCGGTGTACGCCGCCGCATTCACGATAACATCGCCGCCGGTCTCAACCAGCGCATCCTCGATGCCCGACGGGTCGGCAAGGTCGAGCTTGGGGCGGCCGACGAGCACGGCCTGTGCCCTGTGTGCCCGCGCCCGCTCTGCCAGAGAGCGGGCGACCTGACCTTCCTTGCCGATGACGATGATACGCATGAAAACCGAACCCTCTTCAATGTGGAAGCAGCGTTATGACACACGCTGCCAAGCACATGTCAGTTGCCGATGGCAACACCTTCACGGCGGCTGTCCGCACCGCCGACGAGACCTGCCGGCGTGACAACGATGGCATGAATGCCGGAGTTCTGGTCGATCAGCTTGACCTCGTGGCCCTTGGCCTCGAGCGCGGCCTTCCAGGCTTCCGCCTCGGTGCCGGCCTCAAGCTCCGTCGGTCCGTTGCGGCTGCCCATGTTGGGCAGGTCGGCGGCAACCTGAGGATCGAGCTTCCAGTCCAGGATGCCCACGAGCGTCTTGGCCACGTAGTTGGGGATGAGACTTCCGCCCGGCGAGCCCACCACCGCATAGAGCTTGCCGCTGCCGTCGAGCACCATGGTCGGCGCCATGGACGAGCGTGGGCGCTTGCCGGCCTCGACGCGGTTGGCGATCGGCTTGCCCTCCTCCGTCGTGGCAAACGAGAAGTCCGTCAGCTCGTTGTTGAGCAGGAACCCGCTCTTCGTCATGATCCGCGCCCCGAACCCATCCTCGATGGTGGTGGTCATGGACACGGCATTGCCGTTGCGGTCGACAATGGAGATGTGGCTCGTGCCGTATTCGATGCCGTCCGACGGTCCCCAGAGGAAGGTCTTCTGGAACGGCGGATCGCCGGGCTTGGCCTTTCCCATGGACTTGTTCGGGTCAACGAGGGCGGCACGGCTCTTGATGTAGCCGGCATCGGTCAGTCCCTTCACGGGAACGTTCACGAAGGCCGGATCGGCCAGGAAGAGCGCTCGGTCCGCATAGGCCAGGCGACCGGCCTCCGCGAACCAATGCACCGCATCAGGCCCGGGCTTCACGGCGGCCATGTCCTGGGTTTCCAGGACGCCCATGATCTGCTGCACGGCGACCTGGCCGGAGCTCGGCGGGCCCATGCCGCAGATCCTGTAGGTGCGATAGCTGCCGCAGAGGGCTTCACGCTCCTGCACCTTGTAGCCCTTGAGATCATCGAGGGTCATGTCGCCGGGATTGGTGGGGTGTCCCGTCACGGTCGCCACGATATCCTGGGCGATCTCGCCGGTGTAGAAGGCCTCCGCTCCCTTCTCGGCGACGGTGCGCAGCGTCTTCGCAAAGGCCGGGTTCTTCAGGACGGTTCCGACCGCCTTGGGCTTGCCGTCAGGTTCGTAGAAATAGGCGCGCGCCACCGGATCGTTCTGGAGGTATTTCTCCTGGGTCAGCGATCCATTGAGCCGCGGCGAGATGGCAAACCCTTCCTCGGCCAGACGCGCCGCAGGCTCGATCACCTGCTGCCAGCTCAGCTTGCCCCAGTTCTTGTGAGCCATCTCAAGCAGGCGCAGCGTTCCCGGCACGCCGACGGAGCGGCCGCCCACCACCGCATCGTAGAACTTCATCGGCTTGCCGTCAGGTCCGAGGAAGCGCTCGGGCTTGGCAGCCGCGGGCGCCGTTTCGCGGCCATCGAGGGTTGCCATGGTCCGGCCGTCCCAGAAGACCATGAAGGCGCCGCCGCCGATGCCGGAACTCTGCGGCTCGACAAGGTTGAGAACCAGCTGAACGGCAATGGCAGCATCGACGGCGCTGCCTCCTGCGGCCAGGATCTCGCGGCCGGCTTGCGCCGCCAGGGGATTGGCCGCGGCAACCATGTCCTTCGTTGCGGTGCCGACAGACTTGGACGTGCGACCGGTGGGTGCCTCGGGAGAAGGGGCAACTGCCTGAGCCAATGCCAGCGGCGCAAAGGGCAAGCTGGCCAGGAGACCCAGACCCATAAGGTTCCGGCGAAGGGTGCTCTGAGTAATCATGCGATGCGCTCCCTGATTGTTCCGGCTATTTCCGTCTATGAGGCGAGCCTAACAAAGGATCATCCCTTTGCGCCACTTCCATTCGGCACCGTAAAAGAAGAAATTCTGCTGATGCTGCGCTGCGATATCACACTCCTGTCACTGTTGGCGGGCAGGATGTGATTCGTCGCGAGAAGAAAAGGAGCAGGACATGTACGCATATAATCTGTTCCAGAGTACGAAACTGGACGGCCTCGTCTGTGCTGTCCCGGAGGAGCGCACCGTTCCTCCCTTTGTCGTAGAGCCGAACTGGCGGTTCGAAGGGCGGGTGCAAAGTCAGGACGCCCCCTTGGGCTTCGACCGGAAGGCCGCCATGGAAGGCGTACGCTTCAACGGCTTTTATCTTTTCGCCAGCTTTCAGAAGGACCGCGCGAGCCGGTAGGCTCGCGCACGCAACAGCAAGCTTGTCCGGCCCTTTGGCCAGACCAGCCGGCTGACCAAAGACCATCGGTTAAGAACCGGATCGACTCTTGATCTTGGGCGTCACCTGCTCTCTATCTTGGTGACCTTCGCGCCTGCCGCCTCCATTGTCGATTCGATTGTGAACTCCTCCCTTGCTCTGATCTGGACCATCACGGCCGCCACGACCCTCTTGCAGGCCGGGAACGGTCTTCTGCAGGCCCTGATGCCCCTGCGCATGCAGGCGGAGGGCATTTCCGTGGCTTCCATCGGTGTTGTGGCAGCAGCCTATGGCGTGGGCTTCTCGACGGGGTGCTTCCTTGCGCCGAGCTTCATCCGCCATGTGGGATACATCAGGGCCTTCGCCAGCCTGGCAGCGGTGGTGTCCGTGCTGATCCTGGCCATGACGCAGGCGCATTCGACCTTGGCCTGGATTCTGCTGCGCGGGCTCACAGGCGTTACGCTCGCCTGCATCTTCACCGTGACTGATGGGTGGATCAGCGCCCGCGCTACGTCGAGCCATCGCGGGCGGATTCTCTCCATCTACATGATCTGCACCAAGGTCGCCCTGATGCTGTCTCCGCTCGGGATCAGTTTCGGCGACATCCGCACGGATGGCTTGTTCATGGCGGTGAGCGCGCTGATCACGCTCTCGCTGCTTCCCATTGCGGCCACGACCACAAGCGAGCCGAACGCTCCGCAGGGCGTGCGCATCGAAGTCAGGAAGCTGTTTGCCACAGCCCCGTCGGCGGTGGTCGGAGCCTTCGTGGTCGGCCTGGTTAATGGACCGGTTATCGCGATCACGCCGGTATTCGGCGTCAGCATCGGGTTGAGCCAGGATCAGGCTGCGGCGCTGCTCTTTGCCCTGCAGGCGGGAAGTCTCGCCATGCAATGGCCGCTCGGATGGTTGTCCGACCGGGCTGATCGACGTTACGTGATTGCGGGCCTGGCCTCAGGGACGAGCCTGGTATCGCTCCTGATCCTCTGGGCCAGCACGCAGAATGCGAATCTGCTGATCCTGTGGTCGTTTGCGGCCTGGGGCGGCCTCGCCCTGTGCATCTACTCAGTCTGCGTGGCCCATGCCTGCGATATCGTCGATCCGGGGCAGATTGTCTCCACCGTCGGCACTCTGCTGTTCTCCTGGGCGACCGGGGTCACGGTCGGCCCTCTGCTTGGTGCATTGGCTATGGAGGTCCTTGGGCCTCAGGGGCTTTTCATCTACGCGGCCTTGGCTTCACTGGGCCTTGCCGCCTTCATCGTGATGCGGATCATTCGGGTGCAGCGACCGCCTGCCAAAGGCGGCTTTGTCGATATCGCGCCCACCAGCTCCGCTTCGGCCGGCTTGGCGCCTCGGGCCGATCTTGGAACGGAAGAGTCTCAGCCTCACACCTCAGATCTGGAGGGAGAGGCCGAGGCGCCCGATCAGAAGGGAAGGTCTCCGGCCACGCGGGTCGAGACGTCGCCGTAGCGGTTGAGACGCTTGTCGATCATGTCGTCGATCCTGCCATAGACCTCGGCCACGCTGAGCTGGCGGGTCTTCTTGCCGTCCTTGGTGAAGAACAGCGACTTGTTCGACTTCGCCGCGGCCGGGAAGGCGGCGGGCGCGCTCTTCTTCGGCGTGTCGTCCACCAGGGCGATGAACTTGCTGGCACTGTCCACGCCGAAGAAGTGGGACATGTAGAACTCGGAACGGTTGAGTTTGCGGCCAAGCCTTGCTTCGATCTTCGCCTTGTCTCGCTTCATCATCTCGGCGGCCATGAGGGACGAGATGTAAGGATTGCGGCGCAGCCCGAGAATGTGCTCGCGCATGGTCTCGTCCGCCACGGCGAGCTTGCCGTCGATCCGCTCGATCGCCTGCGCTTCCGCATCCAGGCCATGAGCAGGCCCGAAGGAGCGCACGACCTCGAGCCACGTGCTCGTGATGAACTGGAACAGGCCCACGGCCGAGGAGGTCGATGCCTTGTTGCCGGGCAGGAAGCTCGATTCCTTGTCCGCAAGAGCCATCATGTAGACGGGGTCGGCACCGGTCATCTGGGATGCGCGCAGGATCGTGTCCACGATCCACACGGGCACGCGCATGTCCTCGAATTCCATGTAATCCGTGAGTTCCCGCGAGACGGGCTTGTCATCCTCGCTGCCGGCCCGGGTTGCCGGATTAGTCAACGGGATGGTCAGGATGATCTGCCTCTGCAGGTCAGCCTGGTTGGCCTCAGCGGACGGTACCGTGACGATGGCCTCCAGCGGGTCCGCCGGAGCGGCATCAACCGCCGACACGGCAAACCTCTCTCCATGCTGAGCCGGGATCTTGATGGCCTTCTCGCCGGCATCGAAAGCCGCCGGGAGAGCTGACCTCTGCTCCGCGGCCGAGGCGGATTGGGGCATGGCGACGGTGCCGAGGGCCAGTGTCATGCAGGCCCCGAGGCCGAGCATCTTGGTCAGGTTGAGCAGGGTCTGACCTCCCTGAGGAGTGGGACGCTTCTGAGCCGTGCAACGGCCCTGAAAACCGCTGTGCTGCTCGAAATCGAGGCAAGTAGCCTTCTGCTGGCATGCGTCGCGAGACGCCGTCAGAGCAATCTGCATATGAAGAAGCCCCCTAGAAATGCGCCGCTTCACTGTCGTGACAGGTTTGCGGTTGTTCTTCGTTCAAGTGAGATGAGTATGTGCGTGCCAGATATGTCCAGAATGGGTCAGCTTAACGGTGAAACTGGACTTTGTTCCCAGATGCGACTGTTTGCAACTATCCGGATAAGGGGATAATCTTCAAAGAACTCCTGATTTCTCAAGAATAACGGCGCGAAGACGCGGGTAAGGCGAAGATTAACTATAAAATGCGGGTCATTCCGCCGCACCTAGGAAATTGCTCAGATTGCCATGGGACAAGGCAGTCAGCTCTGGTCGCGGGAATGCGGCCCCGACCCTTCCGGGCTGTCTCGCGATCTGCGGAGGTCCCTCGACGCCGGCCGTGATCGAGGCCTTGAGGAATGAGGCGCAGTTCAAGCGGCCATGAAAATCAGCGTGTTCAGGCCAGTCTCAGGTCCAGGGGAGGAGCCGGCTTCAGCATGATCGGGCAGCCCGCAGCCACGAAGACGACCGCATCGCATGCTTCTGCAATCCGCTGGTTCAGGCGCCCCTGTTCGTCGCGGAAGGACCGCCCGAGAGGGGTCGCCGGCACGATGCCCTGACCCACCTCGTTCGACACCAGGATCAGAGGGCCCTGGGCCTCCCGAATCGCCCCGATCAGCTGGTCGGCATCGTGGGCGGGTTTGCGTTCGGCGAGCATGATGTTGGAGAGCCAGAGGGTCAGGCAATCGACAAGCACTGCCTTGTCGGGGCCTGTCTGAGCCCGGATAGCCTGCGGCAGCTCCAAGGGGGCATCCACCGTCTGCCAGGAGCGGTCGCGCTCCAGGCGGTGCAGAGCGATGCGTTCGCGCATCTCGTCGTCGAAGGCCTGCGCGGTCGCGACATAGACCCGGTGTGATGAGGCCTGTTCGGCAAGCTGCAGGGCGGTGCGGCTCTTGCCGGAGCGCGCTCCGCCCAGGACCAGGACGCGGCGATAGGAAGGCATGGCCGGTCAGGCGCTCAGCCGGTTTAGGGGAATGACCATGTGAACGCGCAGGCCCTCCGGCCGCCACTCCCGATCGAGGGTCCCCCCGAGCTGTCCGGCGATGCTCCGCTGGGCCAGCTGCGTGCCGAACCCTTCGAAGCTTGGAGGGGCCTCGATGGATGGTCCGCCGTTTTCGGTCCAGAGGAGGTCCATGTCCTCGCCCTGGAGCGTCCAGCGGATGGTGAGGTCGCCCTCCGCACAGGAGAGACACCCGTATTTGGCCGCGTTGGTGGCAAGCTCATGCAGGACCAGGGCAAGGCTCGTCGTCGTGTTGGAGCCCACGGCAACACCGGGGCCTTCGATCACGATCCTGTTCTGGCCGGATTGCCTGTAGGGTTCGAGGACAGCCTCGATCAGGCGGGAGAGCTCGACATCGGTGCCGGAGCCTGGCTCCGCTATGGAGGCCGGCTGGACCAGCTCGTGGGCCCGTGACAGGGCGCTGAGCCGTCCCCTCAGGGCGGTCGCCATGTCCTTGGGGTCCTTGGCCGTGCGAGCCGTCATCGACACCATGCCGTTTGCAATGGCGAACAGGTTCTTCACGCGGTGATTGAGTTCCCTGGTCAGAAGCTTCTGGGCTTCTTCAAGGGCTTGGCGCTCCGTGATGTCGCTGATCACACCGTAGAGGCTGACGGCGCGACGCGTGCCGCCGTCATGCACGTGGAGGGCTTGGCCATGAGAACGGAACCAGCGCAGGCTCCCGTCGGGAAGCTGCGCCCGATAGCGGTTGTCGTACTTGCCATCCGAGTCCGGAGCGGCGGCGGCGGCAATCCGCGCCCTCGCGTCCTCTCGATCCTCGGGATGGATCATGTTCAAGGCGTCGTCGAGCGAAAGGCTATACAATCCGTTGTGAGGGATATGGTAGAGGGAGCAGCTTTCCTCGTCCCAGGTGATCTGGCGATTATCGAGATCGATCTGCCAGGTTCCGAGATGGGCAGCTTCGAGAGCCAGGCGATATTGGCTCTCAAGCATCCGGACGGCTTCCTCGTTCTTCTTCTGCTCATCGATATTGGTGCTTGTGCCGAACCAGCGGGTAATCTGGCCGGTGAGGTCCTGAATCGGAATCGCACGGCTCAAAAACCACTTGTGGTCTCCTGCGGCGTTCCTGATCCGGTGCTCCCACTCATAGGCCTGTCCGGATTCGAGGGAGCGTTTCCAATGGTCCCGGGTTTGGGTCAGATCATTCGGGTGGATGGATTCCTGCCAGCCGTCGCCTAGGATCTGCTCGCCTGAACGGCCCGTATATTCACGCCAGCGGCGGTTGACATAATCAACATATCCATCGGGTCGGGATGACCAGACGAGTTGGGGCAGAGACTCCGCCAGAACGGCATATTGGGTTTCTGTATCCTTGAAATCCACGCAGAACTCCCGGGCCACCCTTTTGGCCAAAGTCACTCACAAACCAGCTTCGCTTAAGCAAGCATTGTTGCAGGCCTTTTTCGAGGCTGACAACTCACATCCGCTCCCCTGTGCATTTTCTCGGCACAAAGAGTAGCGCCAATTGTGTGAAACCATTAAAAAGCCGCTTGCGTCTGGCGGTTCCCTCCGTCAGCGCCTAGATGCAGGACAGCCTACGCACCCGATGCGACCCTACCTACGCTGAGGCTGGTTGACAGTTTTTCATGAATGATATGAGCCCCAAGCCGGTGTCTCCACCGGAGATGTCATCTGCCGAAGCCCTTCAGCCGAAGGAGCGCCGCTCGCGTCGGTTTGCGTGGATCGGGATGGCCGCGAGCATTCTCCTGTTCGGCGCTTCGCTTGTCGTTCTCTGGCATATCGTATCCGATATCGACATCAACGAGCTGAAATCCGCGTTCACGACAGCCAGCCTGCGTCAGATCGGGCTCGCGGTGCTCTTCACCGCCATCAGCTATGGCCTGCTGACCTGCTATGACGCCATTGCGCTGCGCCAGCTCAAGCTGCAGATCCCCTACCGCACCACGGCGCTCGCCTCCTTCACGAGCTACGCGGTGAGCTTCACCCTGGGTTTTCCGCTGCTCACGGCTGGGACGGTCCGCTACTGGATCTATTCGCCCAAGGGCGTGAAGCCGGGACGGGTGGCAAGTCTCACCGTGATCGCCGGGGTGACCTTCTGGCTCGGCATGGCGCTCGTCCTCGCCTGGAGCCTGATCAGCAAGGCCGATGAACTGGCGAGCCTCGTCTACACCCATATCTGGATGAACCAGCTTGTCGGATTGGGCGCCGCCGTCTTCGTCGCCGTCTACATGATCTGGGTCTCGCTCAAGCGCCGCTCCGTCAAGATTCAGGGCTGGAAGCTGGAGCTGCCGGGCTTTCGCCTGTCCCTGGCCCAGATCCTGATCGGCGCCGGCGATGTCTGCGCGGGCGCGGGCGTTCTGTTCGTGCTCCTGCCGGGTGGTCATGGTCTCAACTTCGAGACCTTCGTGGCAGTCTACATCTTCGCCGTCATGCTGGGCGTGGCGAGTCATGCGCCAGGAGGCTTGGGCGTCTTTGAGGCCACCATCCTGCTCGCCCTCTCGAGCTATCCAAGAGAGCCGGTTCTCGGAGCGCTGCTCCTCTATCGCCTGTGCTACTACCTCATCCCCTTCGTGATCGCTCTCGCGCTCCTCGGCGGCTACGAGATCCGCAACCGGATCCGGGCGGCGCGGCTCTCGTTCAAACCCGATGAGGATGATGTCGCCGCCGGGGCGGAGCTTGGCGGGAGATGACACCTGCCAGGGCCTGCCTTAAAGAAGGCATGCAACTCCTCCGAGACCTTCCGTTTCATGAGCGCACCCGACGACGATCCGACGCCGGAACCCAGACTCCAGGGCTCTGCGCTCCTGCGTGATGCAGCCCTGCGGGCCGCGGTGGTCACGTGCTTCGTCATGGTGGTCGTCGCGCTGGTGCGGGGCCGTGGAGATGCCTGGCTTCTGCTCTGGGCGGCCCTTGCCATCATCGCCGGATTTCTGGTTGCCAGCCCGAAGCGCAGTCTCGGTGTTGGAGTCCGGTCGCAGCCCAGCAGGCCCCAGCCATCGAGCGTCGCCGAGGCTGTGCTGGCCCAGATCCCCGACCCGGTCATTCTGGTGGATCAGCGCGCCGTGGTGATCGAGGGCAACAAAGCCGCCTACGGGCTCCTGAGCGGCTTGAAGACCGGACACCCTTTGTCCTTCGCGCTCCGCAGTCCCGATGTGCTCGACGGCATCCAGAGGGTTCTGGAGAAGGGCGAGCCCCTCAAGGTGGAGTATTCGGAACGGGTCCCCACCGAGCGCACCTTCGAGGTCCATATCGGTCCCCTCCAGGCCGATGCGCCCAGCACCGGGGTCCAGGCCGGGGTCGTTCTTTTCTTTCGCGATCTCACCTCAGCCCGCCGCCTGGAGGCCATGCGGGCCGATTTCGTGGCCAATGCGAGCCATGAATTGCGCACCCCGCTGGCCTCGGTGCTCGGCTTCATAGAAACCCTGCAGGGCCCTGCCCGTGACGATGTGAGGGCCAGGGAGCGCTTCCTCGACATCATGAAGGGGCAGGCCGAGCGCATGAAGCGCCTGATCGACGATCTCCTGTCCCTGTCGCGCATCGAGATGCGGGTTCATCTCTCGCCAACCCAGAACGTCGATCTTGCCTCCATCGTGGCCCAGATGGTTGAAACCCTGTCACCCATGGCCCGGGAGAGGGGCGTTGTCATCCAGGCGAAGCTGCCCGGGCAGCCCATCCTCGTGCGCGGTGACCGCGACGAACTCCTGCGCGTGGCGGAGAACCTGATCGAGAACGGGGTGAAATACGGCGAGAGCGGGGGCAAGGTGGACGTGGAGGTCGCCAGCATCGGGGCCTCCCATGGCGAGCAGGGGCCGCATGTCACCTTCACCGTCCAGGATTACGGCCCCGGCATCGCGCCGGAGCACCTGCCGCGCCTGACGGAGCGGTTCTACCGGGCCGATGTGGCCCAGAGCCGAGACAAGGGCGGGACGGGCCTGGGGCTGGCTATCGTCAAGCACATCGTCAACCGCCACCGGGGCCATTTCGACATTGTAAGCGAGCCAGGTCAGGGCGCCCGGTTTACGGTGACGCTGCCCGAGGCCCGCTCCTGACCCGGCAATTGTCCCCAGGCCAGAAAATGAGACGCTCCAAGGGATCTGGAAGGGGTGTCATGTAATTGTCATTCAACTGTCGTAGAGGAGACATCCGTCGGGCCTAGCTGTCCCATCGCGTGACGCGGCCTCAGGCTTTGTAAAGCCGCCTGTCACACTGCATGAACAGGAGATTGACCCTTGAAGATCATGTCCTACGCCATTGCGGCTGGCCTTGCCGTCGCGAGCTTTACGACCACGGCCTCTGCCGCTGACATCACCGGCGCAGGCGCGACGTTCCCGTTCCCGATCTACGCCAAATGGGCCGAGGCCTATAACAAGGAGACGGGCAACCGGCTGAACTATCAGTCCATCGGTTCAAGCGGTGGCATCCGCCAGATCCGGGCCAAGACCGTCGATTTCGGCGCGACCGACGCTCCGCTCAAGGGTGAGGAGCTCCAGAAGGACGGCTTCGTCCAGTTCCCGGCCGTCATGGGCGGCGTCGTGGCTGTCTACAACATTCAGGGCGTTGCCGCCGGCCAGCTGAAGCTGACGGGCGAGGTCCTTGCCGACATCTTCAACGGCAAAATTTCCAAGTGGAACGATGCCAAGATCGCGCAGGCGAACCAGGGCGTGACGCTGCCGAACGCCGCGATCACCCCGGTCTACCGCTCCGACGGATCCGGCACCACCAGCGTGTTCACCACCTACCTGTCCCAAGTCTCCGAGACCTGGAAGAGCGGACCGGGCGTGGGCGCGTCGGTGCAGTGGCCCGTCGGCCAGGGCGGCAAGGGCAATGAGGGCGTCGCCGCTCTCGTGAAGCAGGTGCCGAATTCGATCGGCTATGTGGAATATGCCTACGCCAAGCAGAACAGCATCCCGTTCGCTCAGCTCCAGAACAAGAACGGCAAGTTCGTCTCGCCGGAAGCCAAGACGTTCCAGGCTGCCGCCGCCAATGCCGATTGGAAGTCTGCTCCCGGTTACGGCATCTCGCTGACGAACCAGCCCGGTGACGAGGCTTGGCCGATCACGGCTCCAACCTTCATCCTCGTTCCCAAGGCTCCGGAGAAGCCGGAGCAGGTGGCCGAGGCCTTGAAGTTCTTCGACTGGTCGTTCAAGAACGGCGACAAGATGGCCGTTGAGCTCGACTATGTGCCGCTTCCCGCCCAGCTGAAGGATCAGGTGCGCGCGACGTGGAAGAGCGAGATCAAGAACGCTTCGGGTCAGCCTGTCTTCACGCAGTAATCTGACCTCGATCAAACAACACAGCGGATCGGCGAATGGTAGCTCTCTCGCAAGGACGTCTCGTTACGAGCGCGGATGCTCCCGCTCGTCGGTCCCCTCCACCAAGTTTCGACCGGCTCTTTCGCCTCGCCAGTCTCGCATCGGCCCTTCTGGTGCTGATCGTGCTGCTGGGCATCATCGGGTCGATGATCTACGGCGGGATGCCCGCCTTCCGTGAGTTCGGCTTCGGCTTCATCACGTCGACCGTCTGGAACGTCAACGAAGACCAGTACGGCGCGTGGGTTGCCATTGTCGGCACCCTGACGACGGCGCTGATCGCCCTCATGATCGGTGTGCCTCTTTCGCTGGGCATCGCCATCTTCCTGACGCAGCTCTGCCCGCCCTGGCTCAAGCGGCCCGTGGCGACGACCATCGAGCTTCTCGCAGCCGTTCCCAGCATCATTTACGGCATGTGGGGCCTCTTCGTCTTCGCGCCTCTGTTCGCGAATTACGTGCAGATCCCCGTCTCCAACATCGTCGAGGGAATGCCCATCGTCGGCACAATCCTGTATGCCCGCACGCCCTCCGGCGTCGGCATCCTGACGGCCGGCATCATTCTCGCGATCATGATCATTCCTTTCATCGCCTCCATCGCGCGCGATATTCTCGACCAGATCCCGTCGGTCCTGCGCGAGAGTGCCTATGGCATCGGCTGCACCACCTGGGAGGTGGTGCGCAACGTGCTCCTGCCGCAGGCGGGCGTCAGCATCATCGGCGCGATCATGCTCGGCCTCGGCCGCGCACTCGGCGAGACCATGGCCGTGACCTTCGTGGTCGGCAACGCGAATCGCCTGTCGGGCTCGCTCTTCGATCCGGGATCCACCATCGCATCGCGCATTGCCAACGAATTCAACGAGGCCATCGGCCTGCAGCTCAACGCGCTCATGGGGCTGGGCTGCATCCTGTTCCTGGTCACGTTCACCGTGCTCGTGCTCGCCCGGCTGTTGGTGTCACGGGTGAAGGTGGGTTGAGGAGACGATGATGGACACCGCTCTGCAGCACCGGCCCTCAGCTGAGACGACGATTGCTCCGGCCCCCTGGGGACGGGTGCGCCGCAGCCGCCATGTGGCCGACCGCGCCCTCAAGATCGTCTGCACCCTCTTCACGGTTCTGGGTGCGTTTGTCCTCGGCTGGATCCTTCTGATGCTTCTCGTGGAGGGGATCGGCGGCCTGTCTCCGGCGGTGTTCACCGAGACGACGCCTGGACCTGGAACCCAGGGCGGCGGCATCGCCAACGCCATCGTGGGCAGCCTCATCCTGACCGTCCTCGGCATCGTGGTGGCCACGCCTGTTGGCGTGCTGGCTGGTACCTATCTGGCCGAGTACGGCAAGGGATCCAAGCTCGCGGAAGTCATCCGCTTCGTGAACGACATTCTGCTTGCCGCGCCCAGCATTCTGATCGGTCTCTTCGTCTACATGCTCATGGTGCAGCCCATGGGCGGCTATTCCGGCTGGGCTGGCGGCGTGGCGCTTGCGATCATTGCGGTGCCCGTGATCGTGCGCACCACGGAAGACATGCTGCGCCTCGTGCCGGGTTCGCTGCGCGAGGCGGGGGTCGCGCTCGGCGCGCCCATGTCGACCGTGATCATCAAGATCAGCTGGAAGGCGGCGCGCGCCGGCATGGTGACCGGCGTGCTGCTGGCCACCGCCCGCATCGCCGGCGAAACCGCGCCGCTGTTGTTCACGGCCCTCAACAACAATTTCTGGTTCAACGCCAACCTGATGGGCGGCGTCGCCAACCTGCCGGTCATGATCTACCAGTTCGCTCTCTCGCCTTATGAGAACTGGCGCGAACTGGCTTGGGCCGGTGCCCTCATCATCACCATGTCGATCCTGGCGCTGTCGGTTGTGGCGCGCCTGCTCCTGAGGAAGGATAAAGTCCGATGAGCACGATTGCCCTAAACACGAGCAGCGCCGTCGGAAAAGCCGCCGCCGGAAATGCCGAAGCGCCTGTGCGCATTGCCGTGAGAGACTTGAATTTCTATTACGGCGATTTCCGCGGCCTGAAGGATATCTCCCTCGATTTCTACGATCGGCAGGTGACGGCTCTCATCGGTCCGTCCGGCTGCGGGAAGTCGACCCTGCTGCGTACGTTCAACCGCATCTACAGCCTGTACCCTGAGCAGCGCGCCGATGGCGAGATTCTGCTCGATGGCCAGAACATCCTGTCGCCCTCCATCGACGTGAACGAGCTCCGGGCCCGTGTCGGCATGGTGTTCCAGAAGCCGACACCGTTCCCGATGTCGATCTACGACAACATCGCGTTCGGCATCAAACTCTACGAGAGGCTGCCGAAATCCGAACTCGACGGACGTGTCGAGGAGGCCCTGCGCAAGGCGGCCTTGTGGGACGAGGCAAAGGACAAGCTGCGTCAGTCCGGCATGAGCCTGTCGGGCGGCCAGCAGCAGCGCCTGTGCATCGCGCGCACCATCGCGCAGAAGCCCGAGGTGATCCTGCTTGACGAGCCGACCTCGGCGCTCGATCCGATCTCCACCGGCAAGATCGAGGAACTCATCGAGCAGCTCCGCTCCGAGTTCACCATCGTGATCGTCACGCACAACATGCAGCAGGCGGCCCGCATCTCGCAGTTCACGGCCTTCATGTATCTGGGCGAACTCGTGGAGTTCGGCCCAACGACAAAGATGTTCATGAACCCGGCCAAGAAACAGACTCAGGACTACATCACGGGCCGCTTCGGCTGATCGAAGCGGCTCAAGGAGAACCTCCATGTCAGAGCATATCGTCCGCTCCTACGACGCCGATCTCCAGGGGCTCCGGCAGCGCATTGCCGAGATGGGCGGCATCGCCGAGAAGATGCTGGTCGATTCCGTTTCCGCGCTGGCCCGCCACGACAAGCCTCTGGCCCAGACGGTGATTGCTTCCGACCCGCGCCTCGATGTTCTCCATCGCGAGGTCGAGGAGAACGCCATTCTCACTATCGCCCGCCGTCAGCCCCTGGCGGTCGACCTGCGCGAGACCATCTCGGCCATCCGCATCGCCGGCGACGTGGAGCGCATCGGCGATCTCGCCAAGAACATCGCCAAGCGGGCGCTTGCCATCGGCGACGATTTCCAGCCGCATAAGATCGTGGTCGGTCTCCGGCACATGAACGATCTGGTGATGGGGCAGCTCAAGGACGTGCTCGACGCCTATGCGCAGAAGGACACGGCGAAGGCGCTCGATGTGTGGAAGCGCGATGGCGCTATCGACGCGCTCTACACCTCCCTGTTCCGGGAGCTCCTCACCTACATGATGGAAGACCCGCGCAACATTTCGTTCTGCACGCATCTTCTCTTCTGCGCCAAGAACATCGAACGCATCGGCGATCACACCACCAACATCGCCGAGACGGTCCACTACCTCGTCACGGCCGAGACGCTGGCCATTGACCGGCCGAAGAACGACCGCTCCATCGACACGACAGTCGAGGCGGGAGCCTGATCATGGGGCCCCGCGTTCTGATCGTGGAGGATGAGGAGCCTTTGATGCTCCTCCTGCGCTACAACCTCGAAGCCGAGGGCTATGACGTGGACAGCGTGTCCCGCGGCGACGAGGCGGAGATCCGCCTGCGCGAGCAGGTGCCCGACATCGTGCTGCTCGACTGGATGTTGCCCGGGCTGTCCGGCATCGAGCTGTGCCGGCGCATCCGGGCGCGGTCGGAAACCGAGCGCCTGCCGGTGATCATGCTCACGGCTCGGGGCGAGGAGGGCGACCGCATTCGCGGCCTGTCCACCGGGGCCGACGATTACATCGTCAAGCCGTTCTCGGTGCCGGAGCTGCTGGCGCGGGTGCGTGCGCTCCTGCGCCGGACGAAGCCTGCCCATATCGCAACGCTTTTGAGAGCCGGCGACATCGAGCTCGACCGCGAAACCCATCGCGTGCGCCGTGCAGGCCAGGAACTGCACCTGGGTCCCACGGAGTTCCGCCTGCTCGAGTTTCTGATGCAGAGCCCCGGCCGCGTCTTCTCCCGCGAGCACCTTCTCAACGCAGTCTGGGGCCACGACGTCTATATCGACGAGCGCACGGTGGACGTGCATGTGGGCCGCCTGCGCAAGGCGATCAATCTGCCGCGCAAGCCTGACCCGATCCGGACCGTGCGGGGCGCCGGCTATTCCTTCGACGAGACTTTTGCCCGCGAGGAGCAGGCGCTGGAGGCCTGAGGGATCAGGGTGCCTGACAAGAGAAAAGGCCGCGCTGAAACGATCAGCGCGGCCTTTTCTCTTGAAGACGATGAGGCTTAAGCCCGGGCGAGCTTGCGGTCGCGCTTGCGGTCGGCCACCGGCTGGTAGGCGACGCGGGCGTGGTGGGTGCAATAGGGCAGGCCCGTGATCGAGCGGGCGCCGCAGAAGCGGAACTCGGGCTTGGTCGGGTCACCCATGGGCCAGCGGCACATGGACTCGCGCAGATCCATGATGGTCACCCGCTCGGAGACCGGAACGGCAAGATCGTCCTCGATGTAGACGCTCGGCTCCTGGGTCACGGGCTGGAGGGCGATGGGGGCGATGACCACATTGTTGGTGTGCGGCTGAGGCGGCAGGGGAGCCGGGGCGCTCGGCGCACGGGTCGCCTTGCGGGGGCGGGCCGCGGCGGCGGCAGCCGGCTTGGCATCCTTGGCCCGGCCGGACAGGCCGAGGCGGTGAACCTTGCCGATAACCGCATTGCGGGTCACGTTGCCAAGCTCGGCGGCGATCTGGCTCGCGCTCAAACCATCGGTCCAGAGCTTCTTGAGAAGCTCGACCCGCTCGTCCGTCCAAGTTGCGCCCGCATCAATCATTTTCAATCTGCCTCCATCGGAGACGGCTTCAAACACTCAGAATCCCGGATGCCTCGCGGACAGGGTTTTTATGTCCGACCGCGTTGCGAGGGTCGCTCCTGAGGGTGAATGCCGCCGCACGAATGCCGTACTCGACTGACCCGAAGGTACAGGATGGGTGGACTCGGGCGCAAGAGTCCCCGAACAAGCCCTGCCGTTTTCCCCAAGGAACTCACCTTTGGGAAAAGTTCCTTGTGATGAGTCAGTTCATTTCTCTTGAATTGACAGGGTCTCGCACCTCGTTAGAATCCCCAGCCGTGCCGCCCCCGCTGGGGCGGCGCTTTCTTTTTCGGACCCGGGTGCGACCTTGGGTCCTTGGAGGCGGAGACAACCTGTGACATCGCCATTGCTGCCAACCTACGCACGCGCCGAGCTTTCCTTCGAGAAGGGAGAGGGCCCCTGGCTCTTCGGCCGAGATGGCGAGCGATATCTCGACTTCGGAGCCGGCATCGCGGTGAATGCCTTAGGGCATGCCCACCCACACCTCGTGCAGGCCCTGACGGAACAGGCCTCCAAAGTCTGGCATACCTCGAACCTGTTCCAGATTCCCGAAGGGGAGCAGCTGGCCAGGCGCCTGGTCGAGAACACCTTCGCGGATGTGGTCTTCTTCTCCAATTCCGGCGCCGAGGCCAATGAAGCCGCCATCAAGATGGCCCGCAAGTATCATGCCGTGAACGGCCATCCGGAACGCTTCCGCATTGTCACCTTCGAGGGTGCGTTCCACGGCCGGACCCTGGCAACCATCGCGGCCGGCGGCCAGGCCAAGTACCTGGAGGGCTTCGGTCCCAAGGTGGAAGGCTTCGATCAGGTGCCCGTCGAGGATCTCGACGCGCTGAAGGCCGTGATCGGACCCGAGACCGCGGCCCTGATGATCGAGCCGATCCAGGGTGAAGGCGGCATCCGGACCGTCTCCAATGCCTTCCTGCGCGAGTTGCGCCATCTCTGCGACAGCCAGGGCCTGCTCCTCATCTTCGACGAAATCCAGACCGGCGTCGGGCGCACGGGCAAGCTCTTCGCTTATGAATGGACCGGCGTCACGCCCGACATCATGGCGGTCGCCAAGGGCATCGGCGGCGGCTTCCCGATGGGCGCTTGCCTTGCCACGGCGGAGGCCGCCAAGGGCATGACGGTCGGCACCCACGGCACCACCTTCGGGGGCAATCCGCTGGCGATGGCGGTGGGCAACGCGGTGCTCGACGTGATCCTGGCGCCCGGCTTCCTGAAAGAGGTCGAGCGCAAGGGCCTTCTGCTCAAGCAGCGCCTCGCCGAGCTCAAGGACAGACATCCTGGCGTCATCGCCGATGTGCGCGGCCATGGCCTGATGATGGGGCTGCGCAGCGTGGTGCCCAACACCGAGTTCATTGCCGCCGCCCGCGCCCAGAAGCTGCTTGTGATCGGAGCCGGCGACAACGTGGCCCGCCTCCTGCCGCCGCTGATTATCAGCGACGCGGAGATCGGTGAGGCTGTCAACCGCATCGAGGCCGCCTGCGCGGCCATTGAAGCTGCGCAGCAGAACACAGCCCAGCGGGGAGCAGCCCAATGAACACCCGCCACTTCCTCGATCTGAGCGATTTCTCCGGATCCGAGATCCGGGGGCTGTTGAAGATCGGCTCCGAGATCAAGGCCAAGCGCCGCCGTGGCGAGAAGGCCACGGAGCGCCCGCTCGAGGGCAAGGTCCTGGCTATGGTCTTCGACAAGCCCTCCACTCGCACTCGCGTCTCCTTCGATGTCGGCATGCGCGAGCTCGGCGGCGAGACCCTGATGCTCACGGGCAAGGAGATGCAGCTTGGCCGCGGCGAGAGCATTGCCGACACGGCGCGGGTCCTGTCGCGCTACGTTGATGCCATCATGATCCGCACCCTGGATCATGCCATGGTGACGGAGCTCGCCCAGTACGCCTCGATCCCGGTGATCAACGGCCTCACCAAGATGACGCATCCATGCCAGATCATGGCCGACATCATGACCTTCGAGGAGCATCGCGGCTCCATCGAGGGCAAGACGGTCGCGTGGACGGGCGACGCCAACAACGTGCTCGCCTCCTGGGTCCACGCGGCGGCGCGCCTCGATTTCACCCTGAAGATCGCGTCCCCGCCGGAACTTGCCCCCCGCCCGGAGCTTTTGTCCTGGGCGAAACAGGAAGGGGCCAAGATCAGCGTGACCACCGATGCCTTCGAGGCCGCCGAGGGCGCCCACGCGGTCATCACCGATTGCTGGGTGTCCATGGGCGACGACGACGAGTTTCGCCGCCAGAACCTGCTCAAGCCCTATCAGGTCAACGGCAGGCTCATGGGCGTGGCCGACAAGGAAGCCATCTTCATGCACTGCCTCCCGGCCCATCGCGGCGAGGAGGTGACGGACGAGGTGATGGACGGTCCGCAATCCGTGGTCTTCGACGAGGCCGAGAACCGGCTTCACGCACAAAAGGGCATCCTGGCCTGGTGCCTCGGAGCAGCAAGCGCATGAGTTCAGCCTCGTTTGAAGGAACCGACGACATTGTCCTCCCCTTCGCGGTCGAGCCCCTCGACGTGCGCGGACGCGTGGTGCGCCTCGGTCCTTCCATCGACACCATCCTGGCCCGCCACGGCTATCCCGACCGGGTCGCCCGCGTCATCGGCGAGGCGGCGGCGCTGACCGTCATGCTCGGTGCGTCCCTCAAGCTCGAGGGGCGTTTTCAGCTGCAGACGAAGACCGACGGCATCATCGACATGGTGGTGGTGGACTTCAACGCGCCGGATCGCCTGCGCGCCACGGCCCGCTTCGACAAGGATCGGCTCGAAGCCCTCGATTCAGCTTCAGCCGGAACAGGCGAGCTTCTCGGCTCCGGCTATCTTGCCATGACCATCGACCAGGGTTCCGAGCGCAGCCGCTACCAAGGCGTCGTCGCGCTGGACGGTCAAGGTTTCGAGGAAGCGGCGCACCAGTATTTCCGCCAGTCGGAGCAGATCCCAACCCAGGTGCGCCTCGCCGTGGCCGAGCAGTTCGAGAACGGACGCCATACCTATCGTGCCGGCGGTCTGATGATTCAGTTCCTGCCCTCGTCGCCCGAGCGCGTGCGGCAGGCGGATCTTGATCCGGGCGATATCCCTGAGGGCCACCCGTCGAACGATCTTGCGGGACCGTCCGAGGACGATGCGTGGGTCGAGGCCAAGTCGCTGGTCGGCACCATCGAGGACCACGAGTTGGTCGATCCCACCGTGTCCAGCGAGACGCTTCTCTATCGCCTGTTCCATGAGCGTGGCGTGCGGGTCTTCGAGGGCCAGCACGTGCATGAGGAATGCACATGCTCGCATGAGCGCATCATGGGCATGATGCGCCGCTTCCCGCCGGAAGACCGCCGCGACATGGTGGGCGAAAACGGCCGCATCGGCATCACCTGCGAGTTCTGCTCGCGCTTCTATGATTTGGATCCGGCGGAGGTCGAGGCCGAGATCGCGAAGTTGGAAGCTTAAGTCCGCATCCAGCTTGCCGCTGCGCAGCCCGTAGGTCGTGGTAAAGGACCCCCAACTCTCTTCACGTCATCACCGGCCTTGTGCCGGTGATCTCGATTGATGGACCGCCGCGCTTTCACTAGTTGGGATGGCCGGGACAGGCCCGGCCATAACGGAGCGAGGGTTATCAAGAACTCGCGCACGCAGCCGCAAGCCGCCGCATGAAGCCGGATCCTGCCTCAAGCTGGTCCAGGGTGATATATTCATCCGGTTGATGCGCCTGATCGATGGAGCCTGGACCGCAGACCACCGTCGGAATGCCGGCCGCCTGATAATGGCCAGCCTCGGTGCCGAAGGGTACGGTTTGCGTATGGTTCTTGCCGGCAAGCCGCAGGGCGAGGGTTTCCGCGAAGGATCCCGGCTCCGGTGCAAGACCGGGCACCGCCACCTCGAGCTTCGTGTCGATCCATCCGAACTCGCCGAAGCGGTTGAGGCGCTTGAGCGCGACCTCCTGCACAAACGCCTCCAAGCGGGTCGGGATCTCCTGCGGGTCGAGGTTCGGCAAGCCGCGAAACTCCCAATGGAAGCTGCAGGCCTTGGAGAGAATGTTGCGCGCCGTGCCTCCGGCAATCGTGCCCACATGCACCGTTGTGTAGGGCGGGTCGAAGCGCCCGCTCGTGTCGCCGCGCTCCATCATCTCGTCGCCGATGCGGTTGAGCTCCGCGATCAGTTCGGCCGCCGTCATCACGGCGCTTGCGCCGAGATAGGGCTTTGACGAATGCGCCTCGAAGCCATGCACGGTCGTGCTGAAGGTCACCACGCTCTTGTGCGCATCCACCACCTCCATCATCGTCGGCTCTCCGACGATTGCAGCCTTCGGCGTCGGCAGATCGTGCCCGAGGCGTCGGATCACGTCGACCACGCCGAGACAGGTTGTCTCCTCGTCATAGGACAGCATGATGTGAATTGGCGTGATGAGGTTCGCCGCCAGGAATTCCGGAACCATCGCGAGCGCAAGCGCATCGAAGGCCTTCATGTCCACAGCGCCACGCCCATAGGCGCGCCCGTTCTCCACCCGAAGCGCGAAGGGATCCGACGTCCAGGCCTGTCCCGTCACCGGCACCACGTCCGTATGGCCGGAGAGCACGATCCCGCCGCGATCCTGCGGTCCGACCGTTGCATAGAGGGCCGCCTTGTCGCCGGTCTCATTCGGCACGCGCACATAGGGCACGTTCCAGCCCTGCAGATAGCTTTCGACGAAGTCGATGAGCGGCAGGTTCGACTTCGAGCTCACCGTGTCGAAGGACACGAGCTTCGCCAGCATTTCGAGCGGCGTGAGCCGCTGGCCGTTAGGTGACATCGGGAACCTCAGTGCAGCACGCGCTTCGCGCGCGGGATATCGAGTGAGAAGGCGGGGATTTCGGCATCGAAAGTTTCGCCGCTCGCGGTCTCCATCAGATAGGTGCCCTGCATGGTTCCGCTCGGGGTCGTCAGGGGGCAGCCGCTCGTATAGCTGAAGCTCTCGCCCGGCCCGAGCACAGGCTCCTCGCCGACCACGCCTGCGCCGCGCACCTCCTGCACATGGCCGTGCTCGTCGGTGATCCGCCAGTGGCGGGCGCGCAGCTGAATCCGCTCCAGGCTCGTGTTGATGATCTCCACCGTATAGGCAAAGAAGTAGCGGCCATCATCGGGGGAGGATTCTTCGGGCATGTAGCGGGGCATCACCGTCACAGAGATGCCGCGGGTCACAGCCTTGTACATGCGTCTGCCTTCACCCAGTAGAGGAGTTGGACCCACCCGTGGTAAGGCCGTCCTCACACGTCGTCAATCGAGGCAGGGGAGAACCGGTTATGCTCGACGGATGGGTGCGGCGCAGGATTGATCCCTCGATTGATCGGCTGGGGCAGGGCCTTGCCCGGGCAGGCATCTCCGCCGATGCCGTGACGCTGGCAGGGCTGGGACTGGGGCTGATCGCAGCCCTCATGATCATCTTTGAGCTTGATGTTGCGGCTCTCGTCCTGTTCGGCCTCAACAGGCTCCTCGATGGGCTTGACGGTGCGATCGCCCGCTCGACCCGACGGACGGATCGGGGCGGCTTCCTCGACATCGTTCTCGATTTTACCATCTACGGAGCCATTCCGTTGGCTTTCGCCCTGCGCGATCCGGGTGTCTTCGCCCTGCCGGCAGCGGTTCTCCTGTTCGCCTTCTATGTCAATGGGGCAAGCTTCCTCGCCTTCTCGGCCGTCGCCGCCAAGCGGGGGATGAGCAGCGACGTCAGGGGCATCAAGTCGATCTATTTTACGGCGGGCTTCATGGAGGGCACGGAAACAATCCTGTTCTTCGTCGCCATGATCCTGCTCCCGGGACACTTTGCGGTCCTGGCCTACGCCTTCGCCGGGTTGACCGTGATGAGCGCGCTGGCCCGCATCACCCTGGCCTGGCACGCCTTCCGCGACGAGGCTTAAGGAAAGCGATTGAGAATTCCGTAACAAGGCTTAGAGGATACTGAAAGGCTCAACACGTTTATGGGGCAGGGCTCTCGGATGACGGACATGGTAGCGTTGAAGGACGGAATCCAATCGGCTGATGCCATCATGCGCCTTGCGGAAGCGGGAGCCATCAAGCCGGAGACTCCCTTCGCGTCCGACCAGGTCCAGCCGGCGAGCCTGGATCTCCGACTGGGCCGTCGAGCCTACCGGGTGCGGGCCAGCTTCCTGCCGGGGCGCAACCATACGGTCCGGGATCGGCTCGATCAGCTGAGCTTCCATGAGATCGACCTGAGCCGGGGCGCCATCCTGGAAACCGGCAGCGTCTATATCGCGGAGCTGCAGGAGGAACTGGCTTTGCCCCAGGATCTCTCGGCGGCCGCGAACCCCAAGAGCTCCACGGGCCGCATCGACGTGTTCACCCGGGTGATCACCGATCAGAGCCAGGAATTCGATACGATCGGGGCCGGCTATCGCGGGCGTCTCTATGCCGAGATTTCGCCGCGCACCTTCCCGGTGCTGGTCCGGACGGGCACGCGCCTGTCCCAATTGCGCCTGCGGAAGGGTGAGGTGCGCCTGAGCGATGCGGAACTCCTGGCGCTTCACCAGCGCGAGCGGGTGGTGGCCTCCGCCGAGCCCTCGATCCAGGATGGTGTCGCGGTCAGCGTGGATCTCGCCGGCTTCGGCTCGGACAACCTGATCGGCTACCGGGCCAAGCGGCATACGGGTCTCGTCGATGTGGACAAGCCGGGCTCCTGCCGCATCGCCGATTTCTGGGAGCCGCTCTATGCGGATGCCTCCCGCACCCTGATCCTGGACCCGGGCCAATTCTATATCCTCGCCTCCAAGGAGGCGGTGCATGTGCCGCCGGATTACGCCGCCGAGATGGTGCCCTTCGATCCTCTCGTGGGCGAGTTCCGGGTCCACTATGCGGGCTTCTTCGATCCGGGCTTCGGCCATGCCCAGGCAGGAGGGGAGGGGGCTCGTGCCGTGCTCGAGGTTCGCTCCCGCGACGTGCCCTTCATCCTGGAAGACGGGCAGATCGTCGGCCGCCTCGTGTACGAGCGTATGGCCGAGCGGCCGAAGGTGCTCTACGGCGCAGGCGCTGGCTCGAACTACCAGGCGCAAGGGTTGAAGCTGTCGAAGCACTTCCGGTGATCCTTCAAGCCGCCTCCTTGCCAGATCGCCGCAAGGCCGGATATGAATAGGGACGCGCGGGCGTAGTTCAGAGGTAGAACGTCAGCTTCCCAAGCTGAATGTCGTGGGTTCGATTCCCATCGCCCGCTCCAATCCCCCCACAACCGGACAGAAGCCTGCGGGCGAGCGCTTCCGTTTACCCTGGATGACGAGCGAGAGGAAAAACCCCTCAAACCGCCATGGCCGGGTGTTGACAAACAAGTCGGGAATCGACATATCCGCAGCCCCGCCGGAATTCAGTTCGGGCGAGCTTCAATATCAAAAGACGTCGACGCGACCGAGGTCTCCGGATCTCGTTGATTGTTCGGGTCTTGATCGGTGACCCTCAAGGGCGCAGATCTGCGGCACGAGCCATGAGCGCCAGTATATGGCAGTCCTTCATGGCTCCTCTGACGGAAAAGTAAAGGATTCAGATCGATCTCATCGAGCTGGACCAAGTAAACACAGAGATGAATTCAATCTCTGTGAACGAAGAAGCTTGTCTTTATACTGAATGACAGCATCGGTTGGCGCCGGTTTCGAAAATTTCTTCGAAAAAGGTGTTGACCTAAAGAAGGGGTTCGGCTAGAACATCTTCATCGACGGCGCGGTTCGGATGAGCTGCTGCCGGGGAAGCTTCAAATCCTGGATCGCCCGCAAGGGAAGCCGGGGTGCTTGAGGTTCTTTCCAGTCTCTATTGAGACGAATGCTCTTTGACATTGTTGAGAGGGGAAGAGAAGCGTAGGCGGCGGTGTCCTTGCGCCGATCCGTAAGGATTGGATGAACGATACCGACCTGATCTATGCTTTGGTGAGTACACCGCTGTGGGGAAAC
>JAESGY010000203.1_pt1 | contig 43749 bp, 43 predicted proteins | sample 9269841 | NCBI WGS metagenome assembly JAESGY01 (sample SAMN17022865, study PRJNA683097) | algae metagenome | isolation source: Spirirestis rafaelensis WJT71-NPBG6 and co-occurring heterotrophs from... | place: USA: Pinto Wells, Joshua Tree National Park, Colorado Desert, CA | collected 2006-08-15
TGTTAATCTAACTAATGAAGATTCAACACAAGCGAGGCTCGCTCTCGTGCATGCCCTGAAGGGTGTGCTCGCATCTGGTCTCGCAATCCTGGGCGTTACGGCACCTGACGAAATGCGATAGTGTTTCCTTAAGCGGATCAAGCGCTTAGGGAGCTGATCGCGTCGGGTCCTGTCACGTCGTGCCGGCGGAGCAACAGGTGCTCTTGTCGCGTAACTGGAGATCCGGCGCATGAGCGAATCACCGAAGCCCCGTTTTGCCATCGACCTCAGTGAGATCGAGCGGCAACTCGCCCAGGCGGGCGCCCCGCAGAACCATCAGGCCTCTGCCTCGCGGAACGATCCGCTGGCGGAATTGGCCCGGATCGTGGGGCAAGACGATCCATTTCAATCGATTCTGGCCAGTGACGGCTCGTCCCGCCAGCGCCCGCAGGGCGCGTCGGCGGATGATCTTTTTGCCGTCCGCGACACTATGACGCCCGCCGCCCGCGAGGTGCCGGTGCGTGGGTCCCACGTCGGTCAGGCTGCCCCCTCCTACGATCAGGATGGCTATGCCCATCAGCCGGCGCGTCAGGACCAGGGTTACGACGAGCAGAACTCTTACGGCAACGAGGCCTATGCGCAGGACTACTACTCGGATCAGGCCGCTCAGTACCCCGGCCAGGGTTATGACGACACCGACCGCCTCGATTATCCGCCGGTGGAGAAAACCCGTTCGCGCAAAGGTCCGGTTGCCATCGCGGCGGTTCTCGGCGCTCTCGTGCTCGGCGGCGGCGCCTACATGGCTTCAGGTTCCTCGTCCATCACCGGAGGCGAGCCGCTGCTGATCAAGGCGGACAACGAGCCGACCAAGGTGCAGCCGCAGAACCCGGGCGGGGTCGAGATCCCTAACCAGAACAAGCAGATCTACGAGCGCGCCAACCAGAACGGTGCCACCAAGGTGGTCAACCGCGAGGAACAGCCCGTCGACGTGCAGCAGGCCGTGCGCATGAACGGCAACGCCGTGGCGGACGCCACCGGCGGCACCATCGGCGCATCGGGCAAGCCGCAGCAGACCGCCAGCCTGAACCTCGGCGAGCCGAAGAAGGTCCGCACGGTGACGATCCGTCCCGACGGGACCACCGCCGGCGAGGCACCGGCGCCCCAGCCTGCGGCTCCGGCAGCCATGACCCTGCCGCCCCAGGCCCAGTCCGCTCCGGTTCAGGTCGCTTCCGCCCAGATTCCGGCCGCGCAGCCAAGGCCGGTCGCCAGCACGCCCGTGGCAGCTCCGGCAACCCCGGCTCCGACCCCGAAGCCCACACCGGCCGCAGCAACGCCCACCAGCACCCCTGCGCCGCAGCAGGTGGCCTCGGTTCAGCCGACGGCGCCGGCAGCGACTGAGACGACGGGTGCCGGTGGCTTTGCCGTGCAGCTCGGCGTCGCCACCTCGGAGGCCGCAGCCCAATCCGTCTTCGCTTCGTTCCAGCGCAAATATTCCGATCTCGGAGGTCAGCCTTCAATGATCCGCAAGGCCGAGGTGAACGGCAACACGGTCTATCGCGTTCGCGTCGGACCGATGTCGAAGGAGGAGGCATCCTCTCTCTGCTCCAAGCTCCAGGGGCAGGGCGGCCAGTGCTTCGTGGCCAAGAACTAGAGCAGCTTGGCCATCGAGAATTCTTGACCCTGCCGAGCAGGGGACGTAAGGCGCGGGTATGAACACCCGCGCCTTTATTGCTGGATGCTCCGGCTTTGAACTCACCCCCGACGAGGTTGCCTTCTTCCGCGAAGCGCAGCCCTGGGGCTTCATTCTGTTTCGCCGCAACGTGGATACGCCTGAGCAGGTGAGGGCGCTCTGCGCCTCCTTGAGGGACACGGTCGGACGCGTCGACGCCCCGATCCTCATCGATCAGGAGGGCGGCCGGGTTCAGCGCATGGGGCCGCCGCACTGGCCGAAATACCCGGCCGGGCGCACCTATGGGCAGCTCCACGCCAACGATCCCCTTGTCCAGCGGGAGATCACGCGCCTCGGAGCCCGCCTGATCGCCCACGATCTGCGGTCCGTCGGGATTACGGTGGATTGCCTGCCTGTCCTCGACGTGCCGTCGCCGGGCTCCCACGACATCATCGGCGATCGGGCCTATGGCAAGACGCCCGCTCAGGTGGCCGTGCTCGGCCGGGCTGCCGCCGAGGGGCTGCTGGCCGGCGGTGTCCTGCCGGTGGTCAAGCACATGCCGGGCCACGGACGGGCAGGGGCCGACAGCCACTTGGCCCTTCCGGTGGTCGAGGCCTCCCGCGAGGAGCTGGAGCGGCACGATTTCGCCCCGTTCCGCATGCTCACCGACATGCCCCTCGCGATGACGGCCCACGTGGTCTACACGGCCCTCGATCCGGACCATCCCGCCACCACCTCCCGCATTGTCGTGGAGGAGATCATCCGCGGCCATATCGGCTATGACGGGCTGGTGATGACCGACGACCTGTCCATGCATGCCTTGTCAGGATCCTTCCGGAGCCGGGCCGAGGCGGCTTTTGCAGCCGGCTGCGACATGGGCCTCCACTGCAACGGCAGCATGGAGGAGATGAGCGCGGTGGCCGAGGCTGCCCCCATCCTGGCGGGCGATGCCCTGCGCCGCGCTAACGCTGCGTTAGCGCGCATCACCCATGATCCGGAGCCCCTGGATCCTGTGGATGCCCGGGCGCGGCTCGATTCTGCTCTTGCGATGATCGCCTAAAGCCCGTGAAGCTTCGCGCGCAATGAGTTGAGTACCGTCCATGGCAAAGCCCTTACCCTTCGAGGATGTCGAGCTTAACCAGCGCGCCGAGAGCGAGCCGGCTCTGCTCGTCGACGTGGACGGGTTCGAAGGGCCGCTCGACCTGCTGCTCGAACTGGCCCGCCGCCAGAAGGTCGACCTGCACCGCATCTCGATCCTGGCGCTCGCCGAGCAGTACATCGCCTTCATCGAGGCGGCGCGGCGCATGCGCCTGGAACTGGCGGCCGACTACCTCGTGATGGCGGCATGGCTGGCCTACCTCAAGTCCCGCCTCCTGCTGCCCGAGCCGCCGAAGGGCGAGGAGCCGAGCGCCGAGGATCTGGCCTCGGCTCTCGCCCTGCGCCTGCGCCGCCTGGAGGCGATCCGCGAGGCGGCCAAGAGGTTGGGCGAGCGCGCCTGGCTCGGCCGCGACGTGTTCGCCCGCGGCGCCCCGGAGCCGGTGATCATCAACCGGGATTCGCATTACGAGGCCAGCCTCTACGACCTGCTCAAGGCCTATGCCCAGCAGCGGCAGATGCGGTTCAACGCCAGGGTTTCGCTCCATAAGCGGAATGTCTGGTCCCTGGTCGAGGCACGGGAAGCCCTGGAGCGGCTGGTCGGTCACCTGAGCGATTGGGTGACCCTCGACACCTATCTGGTGGAATACATGGTTGAGCCCGCCATGCGCCCGACCGTGCTGGCCTCAGCCCTCTCCGCTACCCTGGAAATGGTGCGGGAAGGCAAGCTCACGATGCGGCAGGACGAGGCTTTCGCGCCGGTCTGGGTCAAGCCCGTCGCCGACCCGGCCGAGGCAGGAGTTTAAGATGCTGCCCGACATGCAGGACGAAGCCCCCGAGACCGTGGAAGACGAGGCTCCCGAGGTCGGTCATGTCCCCGATCACGGCGAGGCCATGCGCATCGCCGAGGCACTGCTGTTTGCCTCCGCGGCTCCCTTGAGCGCCGAGGAGCTGAGCGGCCGCCTGCCGCAAGGCGCGGATGTGGACAAGATCCTGCAGGATCTCACCGAGCTCTATGCGATGCGGGGCGTCAACCTGGTCAAGGTCGCAGGGAAATGGACCTTCCGCACGGCGAGCGACCTGTCCTTCGTGCTGGCCCGCGACGTGGTCGAACAGCGCAGGCTCTCCCGCGCCGCCATGGAGACGCTGGCGATCATCGCCTATCACCAGCCGGTGACCCGGGCGGAGATCGAGGAGATCCGCGGTGTGGCCACCTCGAAAGGCACCATCGACCTGCTCCTGGAGACGGGCTGGATCCGCCTGCGCGGCCGCCGGAAGGCGCCGGGGCGCCCGGTCACCTACGGCACCACGCCGGCCTTCCTGGAGCATTTCGGTCTCGATGCCATCGAGGACCTGCCGGGACTTGAGGAACTGAAGGGCGCGGGCTTCATCGAAGGCCGCGTTCCCTCCGACTTCTCGGTCCCGGTCCCGTCCGATGCCGATGCCCTGCGTGAGGATGAGGATCCCCTCGACGACGATCTCCTGCAGCCCCTGGACATGCACCAGACCGAGGCCGGCGAGGAATGAGCAGCAAGCCCGCCGGCTCGGCTCTCGACCTGTTCCGTCTGCCCCGCTGGGGCCAGCGCGGCACGGCGGGCGCTTCGATCCCCGCCCAGCTCACCTTCGAGAACATCGTTCAGGCCTATGGCAGCCAGCGTGCCCTCGATGGGGTCTCGCTCACCATCGAGCCGGGCGAGATCGTCTGCCTGCTCGGCCATTCCGGTTGCGGAAAGACGACCCTTCTGCGCATCGCCGCCGGCGTGGAGGCTCCCACCTCCGGCCGGGTGCTGATGGACGGCCTGGAGGCGAGCGGACCCCGCGCTTTCGTGGAGCCCGAGAAACGCGGCATCGGGCTGATGTTCCAGGATTATGCCCTGTTCCCGCATATGACGATCCTGCAGAACATCATGTTCGGCCTGAAGGATCTCTCGGCTTCAGAGGCCGGAGTTGCGGCTCGTCGAGCCTTGTCCCGCGTGGGTCTGGAGCATTACGCCAACGAGTATCCCCACACCCTGTCGGGCGGCGAGCAGCAGCGGGTGGCTTTGGCGCGCTCCATCGCGCCCCGTCCCGGCGTGCTGCTCATGGACGAGCCGTTCTCCAACCTCGACCGGCGAATGCGCGATGCGATCCGCGACGAAACCGTCGCCATCCTGCGGGAGACCGGCGCTACCACCATCGTGGTGACCCACGACCCGGAGGAGGCCATGCGGATCGCCGACCGGATCGTGCTGATGCGGGCCGGCGCGATCATCCAGCACGGGGAAGCGGAGGAGATCTACCGGAGGCCGGCAAACCTCTTCGCCGCCCGGTTCTTCTGCGACTTCAACGAGCTCGAGGGTGTGGTCCGCAATGGCCAGGTGACCTGTCCGGTCGGTGTTTTTCCGGCGCCGGATCTGCCGGACGGGCCTGCCATCGTCTGCGTGCGCCCCCAGGGCGTGAGGCTGAAGCCTGCGGGCTTCTGCCTGCCGGGCCGGGTGGTCTCGCGCCGCTTCCTCGGGGAGGTCGATCTGGTCCATATCGACGTGCAGGGCGTCGACCGTCCGCTCCAGGCCCGCGTTCACGATCCCGTTGGCGTGAAGGAAGGGCAGGATGTGGGCATCGAGGTCGATACGAAGGATGTCCTTGTTTTCGCCGCCTCCGACGCATAGGTTGACGGCGAGTTCTTCATCTGAAATGCCGCGCCCTTGAGGGCGCAGGAGGATTGCCATGGGTGGCACGAGTATTTGGCACTGGATCGTTGTGGGTCTCATCGTCGTCCTGCTGTTCGGACGCGGCAAGATCTCCGACATGATGGGCGACGTCGCAAAGGGCATCAAGGCCTTCAAGAAGGGCATGTCCGAGGACGACACCCCGGCAAAGCCGGTGCAGCCCTCCGAGCCGGTTCGGACCATCGATCACCAGAACGGCACGACGACGACCACCACCGTCACGACGGACCACAAAGTCGGCTAAGCTTTCGTCAGCCGCCGCTTCATGCGGCGTATCAGTACGCGTGAGTACCTAAGGGCAGGTTCGAGGCCACGTCATGTTGGACATGAGCTGGGGTGAGATCATGGTGATCGGCGCCGTCGCGCTGATCGTGATCGGCCCGAAGGATCTGCCGAAGGCTCTGCGGACCGTGGGGCAGATGACCAGCAAGGTCCGCCGGATGGCGGCGGAGTTCCAGGGCCAGTTCAACGAGGCCATGCGGGAGGCCGAGCTCGACGAGGTCAAGAAGCAGCTCCAGAGCGTCAATGAATCCGTTCCGTCGCTCAACACGAGCTTCAACCCGATCCAGACGATCCGGGACGAGCTGAAGACCTCCATCGAGGCGCCTGCCGCAACCCCGGAGAAGGCGCCGGAGCCGGAGAGCACTCCGGAGGGTGCCCAGGCGATCACTCAAGCGCCGTCCGATGCTTCGGTGCAGGCCGTGGTCGAGGGGCGGGCGCCGGCGCCCGCCGATCCGCTCGTCGACCTGCCGCTCCCGCCAAGCGTCGACCCGGCAACGGAGATTGCCGAGTCCCTGCGGCGGGAAGCCGAATACGAAGCCCAGCAGGCTGCTCTCGCTGAACAGCTCTCAGAAAAACCGGACGCGAAAGTCGGATGACCACTGCCGTTGAACAGGACGAGGTCGAGGCTTCGCGCGCGCCTCTGATCGAGCATCTGACCGAGTTGCGCTCCCGTCTCATCAAGGCGCTGGCCGCCTTCGTGGTGATGTTCTTCGCCTGCTTTGCCGCCGCGAAATACATCTACAATGCGCTGGTATGGCCCTATGTCCTGGCAGTCGGCTCGCCCGAGGCGGCGCGTCTCGTTTACACTCACGGATTGGAATACCTGTTCACGCAGATCCAGGTGGCGGCTTTCGGAGCGGGATTCCTGGCCTTTCCGGTGATTGCCATGCAGGTCTACAAGTTCGTGGCGCCAGGCCTCTACAAGAACGAGCGGCGGGCCTTCGTGCCCTACCTCGTCGCGACACCCGTTCTTTTCGCCGTCGGCGCAGCCTGCGTCTACTTCATCGCCATGCCGCTCCTCATGCGCTTCTCCGTGGGCATGCAGCAGCTGGCCGTGGAAGCCGGGCCGACCATCGAGTTCCTGCCCAAGGTCAGCGAGTACCTGTCGCTGATCATGACCCTGATCTTCGCTTTCGGCATCTGCTTCCAGCTGCCGGTGATCCTGACCTTGCTGGCGCGAGCCGGGATCATCGACTCGCAATTCCTCAAGGACAAGCGGCGCTACGCCATCGTGATCGTCTTCGTGATCGCCGCGGTTCTGACCCCGCCGGACGTGATCAGCCAGTTCGCCCTTGCGATCCCCACCTTGCTTCTTTACGAGGCATCCATCTTCTCCGTCATCATGGTCGAGAAGAAGCGTGCGGAAGCCGAGGCCGCGCGCGCGGCAGAGGAATAGGCGTCAAAGCCTTCACAACCCGCCGCCATCCTTGGCAAGAGTTGAAGGGCGGTCTTGTCATCGGGGCGGGGCCGCCTGACGAAGCAGGTACTCATCCCATGCACGACATCCGTTCCATCCGCGAGAACCCCGCGGCTTTCGATCAAGGCCTCCGGAACCGGGGCATGGAGCCCTTGTCCGCCCATCTCATCGCCCTCGACGACCAGCGCAAGAGCGCCATCTCGGCTCTGCAGTCCGCCACCGAGCGCCGCAATGCCATGTCCAAGGAAATCGGCCAGGCCAAGGCCAAGAAGGATGAGGATCGGGCCCAGGAGCTGATGGCCGAGGTCGCCCGCATCAAGGAGACGATGCCGGAGCTGGAGGAGGCCGAGCGCGTGGCCGAGAAGGCTCTGTTCGAGGCACTGGCCGCGATCCCCAACATTCCCAAGGAGGGTGTGCCTGTCGGTGCCGACGAGCACGGCAACGTGGAGCGTCACCGGGTCGGTACGCCCCGCATGTCGAACAGCGCCAAGCAGCATTTCGAGATCGGCGAGGCCCTTGGCCTGATGGATTTCGAGACGGCCGCGAAACTCTCCGGCTCGCGGTTCGTGGTTCTCAAAGCGGGCCTCGCACGCCTGGAGCGGGCGCTCGGCCAGTTCATGATCGACCTGCACACCAGCGAGCACGGCTACACGGAAGTGAACCCGCCGCTGCTGGTGCGGGACGATGCCATGTTCGGCACCGCACAGCTGCCGAAATTCGAGGACGATCAGTTCTGGGCCTTCCCGGGCAATTCGCTTGAGCAGGTTGTTGCCGCAGCCTTCGAAGGCCAGCCGCGGGATGCCATCGCCAGGTTGATCAAGGACACCCGCTACGGCATGATCCCGACGGCGGAGGTGACGCTCACCAATCTCGTGCGCGAGCAGATTCTGTCGGAGGAGGAACTGCCGCTGCGGTTCACCGCGCTCACCCCGAGCTTCCGCGCGGAGGCAGGATCTGCCGGCCGCGACACGCGCGGCATGATCCGTCAGCACCAGTTCGTGAAATGCGAGCTGGTCTCGATCACCACGCCGGAAACCTCGGCCGACGAGCACGAGCGCATGCTCACCAGCGCCGAGAACGTGCTGAAGAAACTGGAGCTGCCGTTCCGCACCATGACGCTCTGCACCGGCGACATGGGCTTCTCCTCGACCAAGACCTACGACATCGAGGTCTGGCTGCCGGGGCAGGGGGCTTATCGCGAGATTTCCAGCTGCTCCGTCTGCTCGGATTTCCAGGCTCGTCGTATGAACGCCCGTTACCGCGCCGCCGGCGAGAAGCAGCCGCGCTTCGTGCACACGCTCAACGGCTCTGGCCTCGCCGTCGGCCGCACGCTCGTGGCGGTTTTGGAGAACTACCAGAACGAGGACGGCAGCGTCACGATCCCCTCTGCTCTGCAGCCCTACATGGGCGGTCTCACCCGCATCGAGCGTCAGGCGTAAACCATGCGTATTCTCTGCACCAACGACGACGGCATTCATGCTCCGGGACTGAAGACCCTGGAGGCCATCGCGCGCGAGCTGTCGGACGATGTCTGGGTAGTGGCTCCGGAGACGGATCAGAGCGGCGTCGCCCACTCGCTCTCGCTCAACGATCCCTTGCGCCTGCGCGAGATCTCCAGCCGGCACTTTGCCGTCAGGGGCACGCCGACGGATTGCGTGATCATGGGTGTGCGCCATCTCATGCGGGATGCCAAGCCCGATCTCGTGCTCTCCGGCGTCAACCGCGGGCAGAACGTGGCCGAGGACGTGACCTATTCCGGCACGGTGGCGGGCGCCATCGAGGGCACGATCCTCGGCGTGCCCTCCATCGCGCTCTCCCAGGCCTATGGGCCAACGACGCGAGAGGCGCCGCGCTGGCAATGTGCCGAGCATCACGGCCCGAAAGTGGTGCGCAGGATCCTTGAGGCCGGAATCGACAAGGGCATCCTCGTCAACGTGAACTTCCCGGATTGCGAACCGGACGCGGTCGAGGGGACGGCTCTCGTCAACCAGGGCCAGCGCACGCAGGAGCTTCTGCGCCTCGACGAGCGCCGCGACGGACGCGGCAATCCTTACTTTTGGATCGCCTTCGAGCGTCGTCCGTTCACGCCCGGCAACGGCACCGATCTCTGGGCCATCGCCAATCGGCGCATCGCCGTCACGCCTTTGCGCATCGACATGACCGACGAGCCGACCCTGACCCGCTACGCGCAGGCTTTCGGCTAAGAGAGAGTGCGGACGCGATGAACCAGGATCTGCCATACCTGCCGGATGCGGACGATGCCCGCGACGAGCAGGCGGCGATCGGGGCTGCGTCCTTCATCCTGTCGTTGCGAGCCAAGGGCATCCGCGACACGGCTCTCCTGCGGGCCATGGAGCTTGTACCGCGCGAGGTTTTTGCCCCGCGCCGCTTCACCGATCTCGCACGTACCGACGTGGCCCTGCCTTTGCCCTCCGGCCAGACGATGACCGGCCCCGCAACGGTCGCGGCCATGCTGCTGGCGCTGGGCGTGCAGCCCGGTCACCGCGTGCTGGAGGTCGGCACGGGCAGCGGATACGTGACGGCGCTCCTGGCGCGGCTCGGTGCAGAGGTCACGAGCATCGAGCGTTTCAATACCCTGGCGGCGGCGGCAGCCCAGCATCTCAAGATCGTCGAAGCGGGCAGGGTCCGCCTGGAGGTGGGCGACGGGCTCGCCACGCGGGTGCGGGATCGGTTCGATCGCATTCTGCTCAACGGCGCACGCCCAGAGCTTCCGGAGGCGTTAATGCCACTTCTCGGACCCGGCGGGCGCCTCGTCGGTGCGCTCACCGTCGAGGGCATGCCCCGCCTCGTGAAGATCGAGCGCAACGCCGACGGAGAGCTCATGCAGAGCCTTGGCGGACAGCTGCGAATATCGCCCCTCGTCACGGGCATTGCGGCAACTCTCTGACGAAAACGAAATTTTTTCGACAAGGTTACGAGAAAGTGCGCACCATCAACCGTTGCTTAACCTGAACAGGCTTTTAATCGCTCCATCGAGTTGCGTTCGGTTGGGGTTGAGTGATGCGTTTGCGTGTGAGTTCTGGACATTGGGCTGCGGTGTCTCGGATCGCTCTGGTGGCTTTGATCGGGAGTGCCGCTGCGGCATGCAGTACCGACAGCGCGCGGTTCGCGGAGAACCCCTTCTCCAATCCCTTCGCGGCCAGCGAGCGGATGGACACCGGCGCCTCGGCCCCGTCGCAGCCCCAGTCTTCCCCGTCCTACGCGGCGGCTCCCATGCCGACCCCTTCGGTCCAGGCTCTGGCCCTGCCGCCGGTGCAGGCCAAGCCCCTGTCGCAGCCCACCCGCATCGCCTCGGCTCCCGCTTCCGTCCAGCCGCGCCCCGCGCCGGCCGTTCAGACCGCTTCGGCTCAGCCCAAGTTCCGCCTCGTCGACACGTCCAAGGTGCCGGCCGCAACGACGCCCGTCGCCGCCGCCGAGCCTGCCAGGCGCGTTCGCCCCGGCATGACCACGACGGTGCATGCCCCAGTGCCCGCTGCTCCGGCCCCCGTGAAGTCGGCTCCCATGCAGGTCGCCTCGGCTGCCGATGAGCCTCTCGTGACGGCCCCGAAGCCGCTCGTTTCCGCCCCAAAGCCGGTCGTGGAGCAGCCCAAGGTGGCGGCTCTCACCCAGCCTGAGCCGGTGAAGACCGTTGCTCCGGTGTCGGCGGCTCCTGCCCCTGCCGCGCAACCGGAAGCCGCAAAGGCTCCCGCGCCGGAGCCCGAGGCCACCGCCAGCGTGTCGGGTGACTTCCGCTGGCCGGCCCGCGGCCGCGTCATCGCCGGGTTCGGCGCCAATGGCGGCAACGAAGGCATCAACATAGCCGTTCCCGAAGGCACGCCGGTGAAGGCAGCCGAAGCCGGCACGGTGACCTACGCGGGCAGCGAAGTGAAGGGCTACGGCAACCTCGTCCTGATCAAGCACGAGAACGGCTACGTCTCGGCCTATGCCCATAACGGTTCGCTGAGCGTGAAGCGCGGCGAGCAGGTGAAGCGCGGCCAAGTCATCGCGACCTCCGGTCAGTCCGGCAACGTGACCTCGCCGCAGCTGCACTTCGAGATCCGCAAGGGTGCGCAGCCCGTCGATCCGCTGAAGTATCTCGGCGGCTGATCGCGAGAGACGTTTAGGCCGGATCTCGACTTCGAGGCCGGTCAAATGAGGGGACGGTGGAGCTCAGCCACCGTCCCTTTTTCATTCATGATGACTCCGGTGTCATCCCCGGCGAGCGGCATCGAGGGAAGGGGATCCATAGCGCAGCGCGTGCGTGTGGATTCCCTTCCCCTCCGCTGCGCTTCGGCCGGGAATGACACTATAGGCAATGGTCCAGATAGATCATTCAGATCGCCTTTCCGAGGCGCCCGGCAAGATCCTGAATGAACTGCCAGGCCGTGCGGCCCGAGCGGGCGCCGCGGGTGGTGGCCCATTCGAGGGCTTCCGCGCGCACCGCCTCGCGGTCCGCCTGCAGGCCGAGATGGTCCACATAGCCGAAGACCATGTCGAGATATTCGTCCTGGCTGCACTTGTGGAAGCCGAGCCAGAGGCCGAAGCGGTCGGACAGCGAGACCTTCTCCTCGATGGCTTCGCCCGGATTGATGGCGGTCGAGCGCTCGTTCTCCATCATGTCGCGGGGCAGGAGGTGGCGGCGGTTTGACGTGGCGTAGAAGATCACGTTGTCGGGCCGGCCCTCGATGCCGCCTTCCAGCACGGCCTTGAGCGACTTGTAGGAGGTATCGTCCGCGTCGAAAGACAGGTCGTCGCAGAACACGATGAAGCGGTGCGGGTCGGCCCGCAGGAGACCCATGAGGTCGGGGAGGGTCTCGATGTCCTCGCGGTGAATCTCGATGAGCTTCAGGGGACGGGAGTCCGCGGGCCGCGTGTGGTTGATCTCCGCATGGACCGCCTTGACCAGGGACGACTTGCCCATGCCCCGGGCGCCCCAGAGCAGGGCGTTGTTGGCTGGCAGCCCCCTGGCGAAGCGCCCAGTGTTCTCCGCCAGCTGGTCCCGTACCCGGTCGATGCCCCGCAGGAGGCTCATCTCGACCCGGTTCACCTTTGGCACGGGGGAGAGCCTGCGCCCTGCCGCCTGCCAGATGAAGGCGTCCGCCGCCGTAAAATCCGCGTGAGCCGTGCTGACGGGAGCAAGACGCTCAAGGGCACCGGCAATGCGCGTCAAAAGCGCCAGGGTTTCGGGAGAATTGAGGTCTGTGGGCATCTTCGATCAGGGCCATCAAGGTGAGTGTGGGGATTGCTTAGCGCAGAAAGCGTCAATGGGTCCATGGAAGGAGCCTTGGGAAAGGCCTCTAACTTCATTGATTTCGTGAAGTCGATGGGTATAGTCCGCCACTCTTTGTATCCCGTCCGGCGCGGGTAGGCCTGAAATGGGCCTGCCACGCGCCTTTATCCATGGAGAGCCGCTTGTTCATTTCACCTGCCTACGCACAAGGGGCCCCCGCGGCCGGCGGAATGGAGATGATCCTTCAATTCGTCCCGTTCATCCTCATATTCGTCATCATGTGGTTCCTGATCATCCGGCCCCAGCAGCGTCGGGTGAAGGCTCACCAGGAGATGATCAAGAACGTGCGCCGCGGCGACACGATCGTCACCTCCGGCGGCATCATAGGCAAGGTGACGAAGGTGACCGAGGACGCGGCCGACATCGAGGTCGAGATCGCCGACGGCGTGAAGGTGAAGGTGGCCCGGGCCATGATTTCCGACGTTCGCTCCAAGAGCGAGCCGGTCAAGGCCTGAGGGAGACAAGGCCGGCCCTCCTTAAGCGGATGGGCCGGTTCGCCGCAGCCCGCTGCGGCAGAGAGTGTGAAAGGTTGAGCTGACGATGCTGCGTTTCTCGAGATCGAAAATCATCGCCACGATGGCGATTATTGTGATCGGCCTGCTCCTGGCGGTTCCGAGCACCATGAACCGCGAGCAGCGTCAGGCGTTCCTGAATGCCATCCCGAGCTGGGTGCCGTCCTGGCTGGTGCCGTCCCGCGCCATCGTGCTGGGCCTCGACCTGCAGGGCGGGTCGCACGTGCTCCTTGAGGTGGACAACCAGGACCTGCTGCGCGGCCAGATCACCCTGCTGCGCGACGACGTCCGCCGCATCCTGCGCGACACCCGTGTTTCGTCCCAGAACGGCATCCAGACCGTTCAGCGCGGCGTGCAGATCCGTGTGCCGGATGCCGCTGACCGCGACCGGCTGCTGCCGCGCCTGCGCGAGCTGTCGCAGCCGACCGGCAATGCCATGCTGGGTCAGACCGGCGGCAACACCATCGACATCAACACCACGCCCGATGGCGTGATCACGCTGACCTATACGGAAGCCGGCATCAACGAGCGCATCCGCCGCGCGGTCGATCAGTCCATCGAGGTCATCCGCCGTCGCGTGGACGCCACCGGCACCACCGAGCCCAGCATCCAGCGTCAGGGCGCCGACCGCGTGCTCGTTCAGGTTCCGGGCCTCCAGGATCCGCAGCAGCTGAAGGCGCTGCTCGGCGAGACCGGCAATCTGGAGTTCCGCCTCCTTGCTCAAGCCGGCGCAACCGATGTCGACCTGCTCCCCATGGACGACCAAGGTGGCCAGCGGGTGCCGGTGGAGCGCCGGGTGATCGCCGAGGGCGGCGACCTGACCGATGCGCAGCCCTCCTTCGATCCGCAGACCAACCAGCCCATCGTCAATTTCCGCTTCAACATCCGCGGCGCGCAGCGCTTCGGGCAGGCGACCACGGAAAATCTCGGGCGCAATCTCGCCATCGTGCTCGACAACCGGGTGATCTCGGCACCGACGATCCAGTCGCCCATCACCGGCGGTTCGGGCCAGATCTCCGGCAGCTTCACGGTCGAGCAGGTGAACAATCTCGCCGTGCTGCTCCGCTCCGGCGCCCTGCCGGCCAAGCTGACCATCGTCGAGGAACGCACCGTCGGCCCAGGCCTCGGACGCGACTCCATCGAGGCCGGCAAGATGGCCACCTATGTGGCGGCCATCTTCGTGATCATCTTCATGTTCGCCACCTACGGCCTCTTCGGCCTCTTCGCGAACATCGCGCTCATCGTCCATGTGGGCCTCATCTTCGGCCTCATGTCGGTGCTGGAGGCCACGCTGACCCTGCCAGGCATCGCCGGCATCGTGCTCACCATCGGCACGGCGGTGGATTCCAACGTGCTGATCTACGAGCGCATCCGCGAGGAGGTTCGTGCCGGCCGGTCCATTGTGTCGGGCATTCAGGCGGGCTTCGACCGGGCCTTCGCGACCATCGTGGACTCGAACAGCACCATGGCCATCGCGGCGGTGATCCTGTTCTTCCTCGGCTCCGGCCCCGTGCGCGGCTTCGCGGTCGTGTTCATCCTCGGCATCCTGACGACGGTTCTCACCGCCGTGACCCTGACGCGCATGATGATTGCGCTCTGGTATCACTGGATGCGTCCCAAAGTTCTTCCGTTTTAAGGAGTGCGTATCGTGCGCCTCGTTCGCCTCTGGCCCGAAAACTCCCATTTCGACTTCATGCGCTTCCGGCGCTTCTCGTTCCCGCTGTCGGCTGTGATCTCGATCCTGACCGCGGTGATGCTCCTGGCAGGCGGCCTCAACTTCGGCATCGACTTCCGGGGCGGCACGCTCATGGAAATTCAGGCCAAATCGGGCCAGGCCAATGTCGCCCAAATCCGGCAGACTGCCGAGAGCTTCGGCTTCGGCGACGTCGAGGTGCAGGAATTCGGCACCGCCGGCGAGGTCTCGCTGCGCTTCCCGATTCAGGAAGGGGGCGAGGCCGCGCAGGCTGCCGTCGTGCAGAAGGCGCGCGATACCTTCAGTGGCGCTTACGAGTTCCGCCGCGTTGAAACCGTGGGACCGCGCGTCTCGGGTGAGCTTGTGCAGTCCGGCACCATCGGCGTCGTGCTCTCGGTCATCGCGGTGCTGTTCTATCTCTGGTTCCGCTTCGAGCGCGAACTGGCGATTGCTTCGATCATCGGCACTCTCCACGACATCGTGCTGACCATCGGCTTCTTCGTGATCACCGGCCACGAGTTCAACATGACCTCGATCGCCGCGATTCTGACCATCGTGGGCTACTCGCTCAACGAGACGGTGGTGGTGTTCGACCGAACCCGCGAGCTGATGCGCCGCTACAAGACCATGCCGGCCGAAGAGCTGTTGAACCTGTCGATCAATCACACCATGTCCCGCACGGTGATGACGGCGGCCACCACCGCGCTCTCGCTTCTCGCGCTGGTGCTGTTCGGCGGCCAGGCGATCCAGGGCTTCGCGCAGGTGATGCTCTACGGCGTCGTCATCTGCACGTATTCGGCCATCTGCATCTCGTCTCCCATGCTGATCTATATCGGCCTGCGCGGCTCGGAAGCCGTGAAGGTTCCGGAGGGCCGGGCCGCCGCAGCGGAGTAAGATCATGAGCTCTGGCCGCGTCTACGACGGGTTCCTGCCGGGCCGCTATCAGTTCGATGCCTACGGCAATGGCGGCTTTCGCTTCGCGGACATGTCCCATCGCGGCTCTCTGCTCGCACTGCCCTCGGGGGTGAGGGCATGGCCGGTTGCGTCCATGGCGGAGCTCACGGACGAGGTGCTCGATCCGATCTTCGCCGAGGGCGATTCACTCGAACTCCTGCTGTTCGGCACGGGCGTCGATATCGCGGCACTGCCGGTTGCGTTCCGGAATCGGTTTCGCGAGGCAGGAATCGGGCTCGACGTGATGCAGACCGGGGCGGCTGCGCGCACCTACAACATCCTGCTCGCCGAAAACCGCAAGGTCGGCGCCGCCCTGATCGCCGTTCCTTGAGATGGCGGAGCCGATTTCCAACTTCGCCCATTGCGAAGCGCTGGTGCGGGAAGCCGATCCGGATCGCTACTGGGCAAGTCTCTTCGCGCCTGCCGACAAGCGGCCGCATCTGTATGCGCTCTACGCCTTCAACTTCGAGATCGCCCGCGTCCGCGAGGCGGTGCGCGAGGCGCTCGTCGGCGAGATCCGTCTGCAATGGTGGCGCGATGCCCTGCAGGGCGAGGCGCGGGGCGATGTGCGGGCCAATCCCGTGGCGGCTGCGCTCGACGACACCATCGTCCAGTTCCGCCTGCCGCGCCAGTCGCTGGTCGACCTGATCGATGCCAGGATCTTCGATCTTTATGAAGATCCGATGCCGAGTCTCAACGACCTTGAGGGTTATTGCGGCGAGACGTCTTCGAGCCTGATCCAGCTCTCGAGCCTCATCCTCTCGGACGGCGCAAATCCCGGCACCGCCGATGCCGCCGGACATGCTGGTGTCGCCTACGCCATCGCAGGCTTGCTGCGCGCTTTCCCGATCCATGCGCGCCAGGGGCAGGTCTATGTGCCGGCCGATATTCTGACCAAACATGGCGTGGTGCGCGACGACATCGTCACGGGGCGTGGCGGCCCGGGTCTCCAAGGGGCGCTCGCCGATCTTCGCGCCGTCGCCCGCAGGCACCTGCAGCAGGCACGCGCTCTGCGCCCCACGATCCCGAATGCCGCCAAGCCCGCGTTCCAGCCGGTTTCGCTGGTGGAGCCTTATCTCAAGGCCATGGAGCGGCGGGATTACGACCCGTTTCACACAGCGGTGGAACTGCCCCAATGGCGGCGCATCTGGGCGCTCTGGCGCGGGCCGTTCTGAGCGGCCGCTCACTCTTCATCGTCATCCCGGACGGCGAAGCCGATCCGGGATTGTGCAAACCAGTCCAGCACTGTCATTCCTGGCCGCGTAGCGGAGCCCGGAATCCATAAGCGCTAACAGTGCAGAACGAAGCACGACGCTGATCGCTTTTTTGGAGACGCTGTGTTTATGGATCCCCGCCTGCGCGGGGATGACAGCGGGGAGGTTCCGGCGCTCGATTCGGCCTGCAATCCCGGATCGGCTCCGCCGTCTGGGATGACGATAAGCGCTTACTCCGCAGCCTGAGGCAGTACGCCGTCCGCCATCCACGCCGCCAGATCCGCCCGCGCCCGATCCGTCAGCGCCTTCTTCCGGGCAACGGCCTTGGCCGGCCCGCGCAGCCGCTTGCCGTCTTCAGCCTTCGGCGTGAAATTCAGCGGCGGGAATAGGCCGAAATTGACGTTCATCGGCTGGAAGGAGCGCGGTCCCTCGTCGATGGTCTCGATGTGGCCGCCGGTGATGTGGTTGATGAGCGCGCCGAGCGCCGTGGTGTGGGGCAGCGGCTGGACGGGACGGCCTAGCCTCTCGGCGGCGGCGAAGCGGCCGGTCATCAGGCCGACCGCCGCGCTCTCCACATAGCCCTCGCAGCCGGTGATCTGGCCGGCAAAGCGCAGGCGCGGCATGGCCTTCAGGCGTAGCGTCGGATCGAGGAGCTTGGGCGAGTTGAGATAGGTGTTGCGGTGAATGCCGCCGAGACGCGCGAACTCCGCATTCTCCAGGCCCGGGATCATGCGCAGGATCGCGCTCTGCGCGCCGTATTTCAGCTTGGTCTGGAAGCCCACCATGTTGAACAGGGTGCCGAGGGCATTGTCCTGGCGCAGCTGCACGATGGCGTAGGGCTTCCTGTCCGGGTTGCGCGGATCGGTGAGGCCGACCGGCTTCATGGGGCCGTGACGCAGGGTCTCGCGACCGCGCTCGGCCATCACCTCGATGGGCAGGCAGCCGTCGAAATAGGGGGTGTTGGCCTCCCATTCCTTGAACTCGGTCTTGTCGCCGGCGATCAGCGCGTCGATGAAGGCATCGTACTGCTCCCTGGTCATGGGGCAGTTGATGTAATCCTTGCCCGTGCCGCCCGGCCCGACCTTGTCGTAGCGCGACTGGAACCAGGCGATGTCCATGTTGATGGACTCGCGATAGACGATGGGCGCGATGGCGTCGAAGAAGGCCAGCGACGTTTCGCCCGTGAGATCAAGGATCGCCTGCGCCAGAGCCGGCGAGGTGAGGGGGCCGGTGGCGACGATCACCGAGGACCACTCCGCCGGCGGCAGGCCCGCAATCTCGCCCCGGTCGATGGTGATCAGGGGATGAGCCTCGAGCGCAGCCGTCACGGTCGCCGAGAAGCCATCGCGGTCGACCGCCAGGGCACCGCCGGCAGGCACTTGGTTGGCGTCGCCCTTGGCCATGATGAGCGAGCCGAGGCTTCGCATCTCCTGATGCAGCAGGCCGACCGCATTCGTCTTGGGGTCATCCGAGCGGAAGGAGTTGGAGCAGACGAGTTCGGCCAAGCCGTCGGTCTTGTGTGCATCGGTGCCGCGAACAGGGCGCATCTCGTGCAGCACGACCGGGACACCGGCCTGCGCGATCTGCCAGGCAGCTTCCGAACCGGCGAGGCCGCCGCCGATGACGTGAATGGGTTCGATGGTGCTCATGGTCATTCTCCCGAGCGGCTTTGTTGACTCCCTCGGGAGCCCTGGTCAAGCTGAGCCGGTTTACATTAGGAAAGGCATTCAACGCCATGCAATCCAGGCGTCCGATCGTCCTTATTACAGGCGGAAGCCGCGGCATAGGGGCTGCGGTGGCGCAGCTCGCAGCCGAGCGTGGCTACGAAGTCGCCATCACCTATCGCGCGGAGCGTGAGGCTGCCGAACAGGTTCTTGCCGCCTGCCGCAGTATGGGGGCGAGAGCGGTGGCCTGCCAGGGCGACGTGGCTGTCGAGTCCGACGTGGTTCGCCTGTTCGACGAGGCCGCGGCGGCCCTGGGGCCGATCTCGCACGTGGTCAACAACGCGGGGATCACGGGCAGGTCCGGCAAGCTGGCGCAGACCTCCGCCGAGACGATCCGGGACTGCATCGACATCAATGTTCTGGGAGCCCTTTGGGTGGCGCGAGAGGCCGCGCGTCGGTTGCCGCAGAGCCCCGGCGACGGGGCCAGAACCATCGTCAACATCTCGTCGGTGGCAGCCTCCCTTGGCAGCCCCAACGAATATGTCTGGTACGCCGCCTCGAAAGGAGCCATCGACTCGCTGACGATCGGGATGGCCAAGGAGCTGGCGCCTGAGGGGATCCGGGTCAATGCAGTCTCGCCCGGCATGACGAAGACCGACATCCATGAGCGCAGCACCCAGGACGCCGGCCGTCTGGAGCGGCTGCGGCCGAACATTCCGCTCGGCCGCATTGGAGAGCCTGTGGAGGTCGCAGAAGCGGTGCTGTTCCTGATGTCGGACCATGCTGCCTACATCACGGGAGCCAACATTCCGGTGTCCGGCGGGCGCTGACGGTCTCCAGACAAGCAAACGCCCGCCAAAGGGGCGGGCGAGGGCTTTATGCTGCGACGCAGCAGAAACTTACGCGGCAGCGTGCTCGCGAGCGATGTTCTCGATCTGGAAGCGGGAAATGCCGAGATCGTCGAGTTCGCGGTCCGAAAGGAGCGAAAGCTCGCGGACAGTATCGCGATAACGCATATAGGCGCGGAACTTAGAAAGAATGTAGGACACGAACATTGGAAAACTCCTGGTCAGTGACCGGCCCCTGTGGCCGGTGGCTTTTGTTCTTGCGTGTGCAGTGCGGATATAGGTGTGTGCAGTGCCGAAGAGGAGTGGTAATAATGTAGGGCTGTTATGCTTTAGTAGCATATCGGGCTAATGGCAGGTTAACGGCAGTGCCCGTCAGGCATGCCTCCACCGTGGTCAGTCCGCCTAACACAACCTTCTGACAACGTCTCCATGAGCGTAGCCGTGTGCAGGGCCGTTTGTGGTGAGTCTGACGCGCGCACCTCCGTGTTGGTCAGGGCTGCATGGAGATCTTTAGGAGTGATCCGAGGCTCCTTTAAGCATTGATGCGCCTATGTAGCATTTTGAACAGATGTTCATCTTGCTGCACGACTTCATAGGAATCTGGAGTTGCTTTGGGATCGTTGGAACAGTCTTCAAAGGTCTGCGTTCACCTCGCACCTTTGCAGTAATGGAGATGGTTCCGTGAAGAAAATCGCCTTTGGAGCCGCCCTTCTCTTGTTGAGCAGCGCGGCCTATGCCCAGACATCAACCCAGACCAACACCAGCACCAGCACGACCTCCCAGTCGCAGTCCTCGGACTCGAACAACCTGCTGCGCAACCAGTCCGGGACCAGCAGCCGGACCGAGACCACCGGCGCAACCCGCAGCGAGTCCTCGGGCACGCAGACCAATGTCCGCACCCGGGAAGAGGGCAGCACCCGTGTGGGCGTCGGCATCGAAACCCGTGAGCGGTCCGGCGTGTCCGTTCGCTCCCGCACAGTGCGCGAAGTTGAGGAGCCGAGCGTCTCCGTCACCCGCCGCCGCAGCGTGACCACCATCGAGGAGCCGGACACCGAGGTGCGCCGCACGGTGGTCAAGAAGAAGCCCACCAAGAAGGTTGCGGTGAAGAAGACGAAGAGGACCAATAAGGTCGTCTCGAAGAAGCGCCGCTATCAGGTTGTCGATGAGCCGGTGGAGGTTCGTCGCCGGACCGTGCGCCGCTACGAGGAGGTCAACGAGCCGAGCGTCTCCGTCAATCGCCGCACGACAATCCGCCGGACGCAGGATACCTCGCCGAGCGTTGGCGTGTCCGTGGAGCAGCGCCGTTCCAACGACGTGAATGTCTCCACCAGCCGGACCCGTTCGAGCGCTCCGGAGACAACCGGCACCGTCTCGACCCGCAGCCGCACGGATGTGAACAGCAACACGGGCAGCAATACATCGGGTTCGAGCAACTCCTCCACGACCGTTCGTCCGCAGCAGGGCGGATCCTCGTCGGGGAGCAGCACGAGCACCAGCGAGTAATCTGGTCACCACAGAGTAAGAAAGAGGGCCGTCTCTGGCCCTCTTTTTCTGTTCTTCTGGTCGGTCTGCGGAGTTGCTATTAGGAATTTGAAGGAGACGCTGAAATTCGACGCAGCGTCTCACAACAACGATGCTCAAGTGCTGATGATTTTCATGCCTTTTGGCTGCTATGTGATTGGTGATTTTGGAACCGTTCCTGAAGATGGCTTTTATATACGAAACTGTTCTGGAGTAGATCTATGAAGAAGGCTCTTGTTGTTATCAGTGCAGCTCTTCTGGCTGCAACCTCTTTCGCCGGTGCCGCCGAGGCCCGCCCTGGAAAGGGCAAGGGTCATGCCTATGGGCACCAGAAGAACCATAAGGCTCAGCGTTATGTCGTGCAGCGTCGCAATAACAACAACGCTGCCATTGCAGCTGGCGTAACGGGCGCCATTCTCGGCGGTGCGCTCGCTGCAACGGCCCGCCCGGCTTACCGCACCTACGAGCAGCCTGCCTACAGAACTTATGAGGCTCCGAGGCGCACCTATTATCGCGAGGAATACTACGACGATTACGACTACTGATCGTCGTCAAAATGGGCGCCTTCGGGCGCCCTTATTCTTGGCCTCTACCGCTGCGCAGATTTCCAATGGCGACAACAGCGCGCAGGGGGCCGTATTCGGTCTGCTTTCTCACGTCGATCTGCAAGCGTGCACCCGAATGGGTCCGGTACGAGCCGGACCCGGCCTGCCGCCCCGAACCGGCAAGGGCATCGCCCCGGACAGTGCCGCTGATCCGCACGCAGGTATCCGAGGCCTGGAGCATGGCAAAGCCAGGAGGGCAGGAGGAAGCAGCGTGTGCTTGGCTCGCCAGGCCCGAGCCCATCAGTGCAAAAGCTATTGAGAAACGCTTCATGGTGGAGCGGAGCTTAGCGTCTCCGCTCCAGGAGGCAAGATAGGATTACGGAGCTTCAGAGCCCGCCCGTTCCGCTCCGGCGACCGTATTGCTGCGCCACGTCCCGACGGTCGACTTCCACGTGGAACTGCTCGGCCTTGAGGCTGTAGTCCTGAATGGCGCCAATCCCGTAGCGGTAGGCCATCTCGCCACCAAGCCAGCCGCTGAACAGCAGCAGGGCCGTCTGGATCCCGGACAGCCAGATGCCCCAGCCCTGGACCCCGGCAGCCGGATCGTCCAGGCGCACGCCCACATTGACAAGGGCAAGGGCGACGACCACCAGATTGGTCACCATGTGAGCCCATGAGATCCAGATATTGCGCACCCGGTCGATGGTCACGAAGTCGATCATGCCGGGAACGGCAGCCACAAGGGCAGTGACGATCCCTGCAATGAGCAGCCAGTAGGAGGCCTGAGCCCAGAACAGGTCCTGGGTTGCCAGGAAAACGACGTCAGTCCCCAGTGCTCCGATCAGGAAGGCGACCGGAAACACGATCAGCATGTGATGAAGCGGATGCCCGGCGATCGCGGCCGTGCTCTGCACCCCATGACGATGATACCGACCCATAGCGCTGCTCCTGTTAATGCTTGGCTTGAAGGAAAAATGCTTCGGTCAATCCTTCGTTCCGGTTCGGGTCGTACGTCTCGGTGGTTGTGGCTGGACATTCGGGCGGGGATGATGAATAGCCTGATCCGCTTTCCGCAGGGAAACGTCCTGTGGGACTCACCTCTGCGGCAGCCTGACAACCGCAGGACAGCTGCCCCGATGGCTCTCGACCCCGCTACGCTTACAATTGCCTTTATCCTGCTGTCGTCCGTCCTTGGCACGCTGCTGATCTTCTCATGGACGTTGAACCGGAGGTTGAGTGCTCTGGCCTGGTGGGGAGCCGCCTTCTGGCTGATCGCGGTCGGCATCGGCTGGGCAAATCTGGGCGAGGGGCCGCCGGGCTTTCCGGTTCTCCTGCTGGCGAACGCGCTCGGCATCCTGTCCTATGGCGCTCTCTATGTCGGATGCAGGGTCTTCAACGGGCGTTCGGGCATTCTGCTTCACGGCGGGGCAGGGGTGGCTGTCTGGGTGTGCGCCTTCCCATTCATCTACGACTCGCAGGGATACCGCCTCATCCTGGCGTCCTTGCTGACGGCTGCCTATTCGGCCCTGTCCGCCTGGGAGCTGATGCGTCATCCGCTGCAGGCGCTTGCCTCGCAGGGCGTCGCGGTTGTTCTCCTGTCCGGGCTGGCGGTGTTCAACCTCTTGCGCGGACTGCTCGGGATTTCCCTCACTTCAGTCCCCTGGATTGATACCTTTGCCCGGCGTTGGTCCTCGGAAATGGCTCTCTTCCTGGTGGTGATCGGACCGACTCTCGCCTTCATGTTTCTCTTCATGGCGAAGGAGCGCCTGCAATTCGAGTACAAGCAGGCGGCTCTCGTCGACGATCTGACCGGAATCCCCAACCGGCGCGCTTTCCTTCAGGCTGCGTCCCGACTCCTCACTCGTCTCAACAACCGACCAGCCAGCTGCCTGCTGTTCGACCTCGACAATTTCAAAGCCATCAACGACCGTTATGGCCATGCGGTCGGCGACAGCATCCTCAGCGTCTTCGCTCGCACGCTCACCGACAATCTGCCGAAGGATACCTTTGGTAGATTAGGCGGAGAGGAATTCGCGGCAATCCTGCCGATCGGAGCGCATGACGCCGCCATGCTGGCAGAGAAAATCCGCCATGCCTTTGCCGAAGCCGGAAGGGCTGCCCTCGGAAAAGCCGAGGAGGTCACCGTGAGCATCGGTTGCGCGACCGTCCACCAGGCCATGACCGAGGACCTGCTGCGGCGTGCGGACCACGCGCTCTACCGGGCCAAGGAGAGCGGCCGAAACGTGGTTGTGACCGCCTAAGCACCTCAGCTAGTAGCGGTCCAGCTCGTGCTCCTGCGGCAGACGCCCGTGCGGCGTCAGCTGATCGACGACACCAGGCAGCACATGAGACAATTCCGAGAGGAGATCCTGCTGGGGCATGCCAGTGTGCTGAGACAATTCGTTCACTGTGTCAGGCCCGAGTGCATCCGCGAGCTGGTTGGGGGCGATCGGTCGATTCTCGCCGGTGCCGACCCAAGAATTGGCGATGTCGCCATGGCCAGAGCGGTTAAAGCTGTCGAGAAGCCCGCCAAGACCACCTGCCAAGGCGCCGCCAGCGAGGCCGCCGCCCGAGCCACCGAGCAGGCCACCCAGACCTCCGCCGAGGCCGCCGGATCCGCCGCCCAGCATCCCGCCGAGGCCGCCACCGCCAAGGAGATCACCAAGGCCCCCGCCGGTCGAGCCGCGGCCGCTCATGGCCTTCTGCGCCAGGAGAGCCATGATAGCCATCATAATCGGCGACATGCCACCGGAGCTCGCCTGACCGCCAATCCCGCCACCGAGGCCGCCGCGCCCCCCGAGAACATTGCCGAGTACCTGATCAAGCAAACCCATTTGAGTGCTCCATGTTTCCAAGAAGGCTCAACGGGAGGGAACCCAGAGGGTTTCAGCTTGAGCATAACGGAGGGGCCGATCCCCGCCTATGGTTCTTTCAAAGATCGGGCTGGTCGCTCAGACGACGAAAAATTCGTTGTGGCTCAGAGCGAGCCCTTTCTTGAACTGCGCGAACTCCACAGCCTTGCGGGATCCGGAGCCGTCGGAGTCGTAGGACAGGATGCCGGTCTTTTTGTTGTAGAGGATGTAGTCGTCCGAGTCCTTACGCCTGTTGCCTGCATTGAAGAAGTCGGCGTCCAGCTTTCGCGGATTGCCGGCGCTGCCGGAGCCGAGCTTCCGGAAGGTGGCATTGTCGAGCCAGATCGAGTCGTCCTTGGCCCTGTAATCGGCGACGGCGTCGAAATTGACCTTTCGGTCCGTCGTAGATGACCCCAGTCTCGTATTGAAGACGAAGACGTCACGCCCCGTATCGCCGATCAAGGTATCGTTTCCAAGCCCGCCATGGAGCCTGTCGTTGCCGGTTCCGCCGAACAGCCAGTCCCTGCCGTTGTCGCCATAAAGACGGTCGTTGCCTCCATCGCCAAAGACGTAGTCGTTGCCGCCCATTGCGCGGATCGTATCGTTGCCAGAGCGTCCGCCCAGGTCTTCGTCGAAGGAAGTGCCGCGGAACACATTGGACCCTGCTGTGCCGATCCATTTCTGGACCGAAGTGAAGATTGCCCCCGAGTCCGTTCCGGAGATGGTGTTGCCGAAGAGAGTGATGTAGGTGGGGCCGCCGGCCGTGTTCGTCCGCTCCTCCCGGATCCCATAACGGGCATCGATGGCGCCGTCGGAATAGATGGTGTTATTGAGGATCTGAGTGTTCACGGAATAGTAGGTTTGCCCCGTGGTCGGATCCACCCGCATGCGGATGCTGATCTCGTCGAACTTGTTGTCGACGCCCTGGGCGTTGTTGAAGATGCGGCTGTTCTGCACGACTGAATCGGTCGAACCCTCGATCCGCACGCCGCTACTCAAGTTGCCGTAGATCGTGGCGCCGTTGATGATGACGTTGTCGGCCATGTTGAGGAGAATGCCCTCCTTCAGGTTGCCGTAATACTGGCCGCCGACAATCTGAATATCGCTGGGCCACGGGATATTCTCCGATCCCCGCTGCACCACCACGCCGGTGGAGCCGTTGCCGTAAGCGATGTTGTTCTCAAGCAGCAGCCCGGTGGTAGTGGTCGTGACGTTGAAGCCGTGGCGGTCGTTGTTGTAGGCGACGTTGTTCCGGTAGATGCCCTTGACGATGTAGTCGGCCACGAACCCGTCCAGCCCATTGCCGTGGGACACGCTGTTCTCGATGATCAGGCGCAGGGTCTGCTCGTGCGGGTCGAAGCCATAGCCCGAGCAATCCAGGATCTCCACGCGCGACACATGGATGTCGCTGTCCTGCTGTGTGCTTCCGGGCCTTACACCCGTATAGAAGCCGTCGATCTTGCCGGTCGTGGCATCGCGATTGCCGTCGATGGAGAGATCGAAGAGACCCACATTCGATGTGACTTCGTTGAACGGGGTGCGCACCACGCCGGTGATGTCGCCTGACCATCCGTCGGCCACCTTGAGGATCGTCCGGCCCATGCCGGCACCCTGAAGCGCCGTGCCGCTGAGCATCGAGATGGCACCATCGCTCTTATCGCCGGTCCCTTTGACGAGCAGAGTGCCTGTCGGGAGGATGACGGTCACCCGACCTGCAGATGGATTCTTGAGATATTCCGCATGCGCTGCTTTCACCGCCGCATTGATGGCGGCTGAATCATCAATGCTATCATTGGCGATCGCACCGTAAGTCGAGGCGTTGATGACGGTAGCCATGCTGAACGTCCTGTATCAGGAAAGGAGCCAGCATGCTTAAATGCGTTCGTGAAATCTTGGAGCGGATATTCCAGAGCATTCGATGGATTTGGAGGTACTCATCAGGTGCAGAGACGAGAGGTATTACAATTGATAGGGGGTTTTTGCGGCTCCTGAGGCATCGATTGTCCAAGACATACTGTATCGTTGTTTATCGCTTGCCCTCAACTCGCATGGCTTTGCAAATCAGCACGACGATGGTGCGAATGAATCTGCCAACCCGCTGCTCTTTGCGCTCGAAAGATGGATCGGCCGATCTGGTCAGCGACTGGTGTGCTGCCGAGGCAATCAGAGATTGGGCTTCTTCAAGTGCGAAGATGTGATCGAAGAAAATCTTGGGTGAAGAAATAGAACTTGTTTATTACCCTGCGTTAAGGTCTTTTCGACCAGACTATGGAACGCTTTGTCGAGCTAACCATCGCAGGGGGACGTGTGACAGACGAGGAAATTGAAGCCGTTGCCGAGGAGCTGGCTAAGGCGGGCGGTGTTTCGTGGTACCCGGGACGGACACGTGGCGCGCTCCTGAGGCCGGTCAGCGAACGGTACCGGGATCGGGCAAAGCTGGCGATTGCGGCACTTGATCGAGTCAGGAACGGGCATGATCCGGAAGCGAAGGCACCGTCGATTCAGGCCTCGGCTGCTCCGCGTCATCCCGACACGATCGAAGTGGGAGCGACTGTGGTTTACCGTCCCCCCGGCGATCAGAGGGCGATTACCTGCCGGATTGAGCGCATCGAGGAAGGCCGCGCCTATCTGGTGCCCGTGCCCCGGCCTGATATCGGCTGGGTGTCGTTGGACAATCTTCATCCCATCGGAGGGGAGGCTGCTACGAAAGGCGAATAGTGCGAGAAGCCGCAAGGTCTCTTCACTTCGCCGGCAAAACCCGCTAGCAGTTTCCATCCTTTCCGAGCGGGTGGATGGTCTGACATGCGTTGCTTCTTCCACCTCGTGAGCAATCATGACGAGATAATCGATAACGCAGGCATCGAGGTTCAAGACCTTGAGAACGCCAAGGAACAGGCGCTCCTTGCCATCGCGGAGCTGAGGGCGGAAATCGGTATCGAGGCGGATGATTGGTCAGGGTGGCGGCTGAACATCGTCTGCCCCCTTGGGACCCTTCTCCACTCCATGCAGCTGATTCAAGCGGTGCATTGACCGCTGACGGTCCCCTGGACTCCCTGACCCTGCCTACGCACTCACTTTGAGCGGAACGAATCCAAGAGTTCGATCGATGCAGGCGCTCAGCTCCGCCGAATCATAAGGCTTGCGAACGATGGTGAATCCGTCATCCATGGCCGCTTGGGCGACATTGCTGTAGCCGGTGGCGAGCAGGACCGGCAGGGAAGGCTGCTCGCCGCGGATGATGCGCGCTAGATCGACTCCATTGAGATCGCCCGGCATCACGATATCGCTGAACACAAGGTCGATGCGCGTGCCGGACCGGAGGACCGCCAGGGCCGCACGGGCATCGGCCGCATGCGTGACCTGAAATCCGATCTCCTCGAGACTGGCGCGGGTGACCTCGGCGATGTCGGCATTGTCCTCCACCAGGAGGATATGGCCTTGGCCGCTTCTGATCGGCCGTTCCGGCATCGGCGCGCCCGCGTCGCTCGCAGCCTCGATGGTGCGCGGCAGGTAGAGCGTGATCGTGGTGCCGCGCCCGGCCTGGGCAAGGGCGGTTGCCGTGCCTCCCGACTGTTTGGCAAAGCCATAGACCTGGCTCAGCCCGAGGCCGGTTCCTTTGCCGACGGCCTTGGTGGTGTAGAACGGCTCGAACACATGGGGCAGCACGTCCTCGGGGATGCCGCAGCCCGTATCCGTGAGGCTGACCGCGATGAAATCGCCCTGAAGGCCCAAGACGTCCGGGTCGTGCAGGCTCAGGTTCCAGGCTTCGATCTTCAGCCGTCCGCCATCGGGCATGGCATCGCGGGCATTGACCGCAATGTTGAGGATGGCGAGCTCGAGCTCGTTGAGGTCGACCTTGGTGTTCCACAGACCGGGCGGCAGCCGCATGTCGACGGCGATGTCGCCGCGCAGGGACGAGCGAAGCATGTCCTGCAGATCGAGCAGGTACTGTGAGAGATTAACAACCTCAGGCTCATGCGTCTGCTGCCGGGAGAAGGACAGGAGCTGGCGCACGAGGCTTGCCCCGCGCCCGGCTGCCGTGTCGATGGCATCGAGGGACCGCTTCTGCCGCTCCTCCATGGGATAGCGCCGCAGCCGGTCCACGCTTCCTTTGACGACCATCAGCAGATTGTTGAAGTCATGGGCGACGCCCCCGGTGAGATGGCCCACGGCTTCAAGCCTCTGCGCCTGCTTGAGGGCGGCCTCCGCCATCTCCCGCCGCTCGACCTCGGCATGGAAGCTTCGGGTGCGCTGCAGGGCAAGGAAGCTGATGGCAAACAGGCCCAGGGTCGCCGGCCCCCCGAACGCCAGGAGCCACCGCATCTTCGACCAGAGCTCCCACCAGACGGCGGCCGTCTCAACGCCAACCTGCACATAGATGGGATAGCCGGGAACCTTGCGGTAGCCGATCCGTCGCTCGATGCCGTCGATCTGTGAGACGGCGATGAAGCGTCCGGTCTCCGGGTTCTGCTGGATCGCCCTGACGAAGCCGCTCTGAGGGGTGAGGCGCATGGGCGCGGTGCTGCTGTATGGATGCCGCGCCAGGAACTCGCCATCGGCCCGAATCAGCCCGAAGGAATCCGCGATGCCCCTCGCAATCCGGCTGTAGAACTCGCGGAAATGCTCCGGCCGCACGGAAACCGCCACGATCCCGTCGAAGCTCCCATCTTGCGCCGGACGGCGCTGGCTCACCACGAAGAACCGGATGTTGCCGACCTTGGAGGTGATGATGCTGCCGATATAGGTGCCGGCATCCCGTTCGGCCTGCACCTTGAAGTAGTCGCGCTCCGAGTTGTCGAGATCGCGGGGCACGGGCAGGATGGTGCTCGACACGAGCGGGCGTCCGGCCTTGTCGAAGACCCAGATCGCCTCGATCTGCGGGAGGGCGTCCTGGGTGCGCCGCAGGCGGTTCTGGAGACGGGCCTCCTCGGCCAGGATCTGTTCCGGCGTGAGGCCGCGCAGCACCTCATTGGTCTCGGCCATCGTTCGCTCGATGGTCTGAAACGCCTTGAGGCTGTGCTCCTGAACCACGTCCAGAGCACGCTCGATCCGCTCATCCGCGTGTTCGCTCAGGCGGCGGTAATCGTCCCAGGCCGTATAGGCGAAAAACAGGGCAGGCCCGAGCAGGCTCGCGACCAGCAGCAACTGCAAGGGCCATAGAACGGTGCAGCTCTTCGGCGTTACGCGACCCACAAACGAAGACCTTCCTGGCATGGCTTTGCGAGAGTCTCTCGAACTTGAGCGTCCGTCTGGCTCGTGAAGTCAAATTCCGGGTTTCCATGCCGCTGCACAGGAAGCCTGGCTGGCCAGATATAGTCGTGCAAAGGAGTGTCAAGAGCGCCAGTGAACGTCAGCGCCGGGACCAGGATGCGGCACATCTACCTCCAGGCTGTCACGACCAGGGCGCTCATGCGGTTCTCGACAGGTGACGAGCCGAAATGGCCGGCGAGCGCCTCCGTAGCCCGGGTCGTGATTTCTTCGAGCCGATCAGGGGCGCGGGCTTCGATTTCGGCCCGCAGGGGAGTGCCCTGGCAGAGCCCTACGGCCGGCTCCCGCGGGGAGGGCGCCTGGCTGACCTTGTCGACCACGTCGATGTCGACATTCTCGAACCCCGCCTGCTGAACCTCGCCGCGGATTCGGTCAGGGTCGAAATAGCCGAAGGGCACCCGCTCGATGAACCGGGGCGGGTCATCGGGAAAGGCCTTCGCGACGGTCTCCGACACGATGCGGCTGACCGGATTGAGGTCGAGGGCGTTCCAGACATTGAACAGGAAACGTCCGCCGGGTTTCAGCACCCGCAGGGCCTCCCGGTAGCCCGTGAGCTTGTCGGGGAAGAACATCACGCCGAACTGGCACACGACCGCGTCGAAGCTGGCATTCTCGAAAGGCAGGGTCTGGGCATCTGCCTGGAGCCAGCGCACGTTCGGAGCCTCTAGCCTGGACTGGGCGAGGTCCAGCATGGCCTGATTGAGATCGGTGGCGGTGATCTCGACCTGCTGCGGCAGGGTCTTGGCGATGTCACGGGTGACGATGCCTGTTCCCGCCGCCGTCTCCAGAATGTGGCCCTGGGTGATATCCGTCAGCCGCCCCGCCAGATCCTGGGCGAATGGCTCGAACAGGAGCGGACCGAGATACTGCTCGTACAGGGTCGGAATGGAGCCTTTGAAGACTGCGTCTGTGGCGCTCATTGCTCCCTCCGCTGGAGAAAGCCGGGATGATCGCCTCTTTGAGGAAGGGGAGCAAGGTCGCAGAAGTAGCAGCGCGGGTTATCCCAGCAGCCAAGCGAAGGCACGCTCCAAATTCATCATCCCATCCCGGTCGAACCAGCGGCCGTGGCTGAAGATGACCCGCTCCGGGTTCCACGCGACGATCCGCGAGACAGCCTCCTGCGCCTCCTTGTGGCGAAGGCGAACGACGAAGCGTAAGTAAGCCGGGGCCTTGCCGCTGGGCGCGTCCACGCCGGTGAGCCTCGCGAAGAGGCGCGTTCCCAGCGGCAACTTCTCCGGCTCCAGGTTCTGGATCAGGTCCGTCAGGATGAGAGTTCGGGTAGGCCCGTGCAGGAACGCGACCTCGCGAAAGCCGGCGCCGCCCGGGACGATGATTTGCTCGATCTCGCCACCCCAGTCATCCGGCGGTAAATCCGTCAGGTCGCGATCGAATCGGAGACCGGCCTTGCGCACCTGCGGCCGATGCCGAAGGTTGGGCGCGGCGGATGTCTTAGCGGCCGGGCAGCCGCCTTGCCAGCCCTTGAGGTGCGTCCAGTGCGCGATGTTGGGCGCGACGAGATGGCGGATGGGCCCAAGCGTCTCGATCTCCCGCCGCAGCTCCGCATTGTAGCGCGTGGGCGAATGAAGCCACACATCGCCGTTGCCGAGGCGGATCACCGTCATCCGCACCGGCAGGCTCAACCCCATCGCCTCCTGCGGCCCGCTGTCGACGATCCAGAGGTTCTCGGCGACGGGCTTGAGCACGTCGAGGGGAGGGTAGGTGACGTCTTCGCCCGGCATGGTTCGTCTTCTTCCCTATCGGCGATGAAGAAATAGCGTCGTTTCGCGCGAAACCCTCGTCAAAAGCTACGCCCGATATGACAGAATGCCCATCGGGCTGTGAAGGTTGCGCCCTTGTGTGGACTTCTCATCGAGCCTAGCACTGGAGCAGCGAATTCCCGCAGCACAGCGAGGCAAACAGTCGTGTGGACCGACCGACGCATTCTGGATCTCCTGGGCATCGAACTCCCCATCATTCAAGCTCCCATGGCTGGAGCCAATCTCTCCGCCATGGTCGTTGCCGTCTCGGAAGCGGGCGGATTGGGATCTCTCCCCTGTGCGCTGCTCAGCCTGGACAGGGCAAGGGAGGAACTGACCAGGATCCGTCAGCACACGAAGAGATCCATCAATGTTAATTTCTTCTGCCATCGTGCGCCTGATAGCGATGCCGGCCATGAAACCGCATGGAAAGAGCGCCTGAAGGGCTATTATCTTGAACTCAGCCTCGACCCTGTTGCGCCGACATCACCCCCGACACGTGCTCCCTTCGACGAAGGTTATTTGAGTCTCGTAGAGGAATTCAGGCCCGAGGTCGTGAGCTTTCATTTCGGCCTGCCTCAGCAGGGCCTGTTGAAACGTGTGAAGGACATGGGCGCCAAGGTCTTATCCTCCGCGACCACCGTCGACGAAGCGCGCTGGCTGGAGGACGGGGGATGTGACGCGATCATCGCGCAGGGTTTCGAAGCGGGTGGCCACCGCGGCATCTTTCTCTCTGACGAAATCTCAACCCAGATCGGCACCGTGGCCTTGGTCCCGCAGGTTGTCGATGCGGTGAAGATCCCCGTGATCGCAGCGGGCGGCATTGCCGATGCTCGTGGTATTGTTGCGGCTCTTGCTCTGGGCGCATCGGCGGTACAGATCGGAACGGCCTATCTGTTCACGCCGGAAGCGACGATAGCACCGCTTCACAGACAGGCTCTCATGTCTGCGAAGGATAACCAGACGGCGCTTACGAATGTCTTCACCGGACGTCCCGCACGCGGGATCGTCAACCGGATCATGCGCGAGGTCGGTCCGATCTCACCGGCGGCGCCTCCGTTTCCCTTGGCCGGTGGTGCGCTCGCGCCCTTGCGTCAGAAGACGGAACCTCTCGGTTCGAACGATTTCATGCCTCTCTGGTCGGGGCAGGCAGCGCGCCTTGCCCGCGAGCTTCCCGCTGGCGAACTGACAAAGACGTTGGCGCAGGAAGCATTGATCAAACTCGGACAGGGTTCTGCCTAAGGTTGGGCGGCCGATCTGCCTTACTCCGCCGCCTGCCGCGTCACCTTCCTATCCTTCCTGGGCGCCTCTTTCTTCGCCGGCTCCTTCTTGGCAGAAGCCTTTTGCGGCGCGTCCTTCTTCAACGGCCTGCGCTCCAGCACCTCCTTGAGGAAGCGGCCGGTGTGGCTTTCCTTGGATTCGGCGATGTCTTCCGGCGTGCCCTGGGCGACGATGCGGCCGCCGCCGTTGCCGCCCTCGGGGCCCATGTCGATCACCCAGTCAGCGGTCTTGATGACTTCGAGATTGTGCTCGATCACCACCACGCTGTTGCCCTGGTCGACCAATTCGTGGAGCACTTCGAGGAGCTTTGCCACGTCGTGGAAGTGCAGGCCGGTGGTGGGCTCGTCGAGGATGTAGAGGGTGCGGCCGGTGGCGCGCTTGGAGAGCTCCTTCGACAGCTTCACGCGCTGCGCCTCGCCGCCCGAGAGGGTCGTCGCCTGCTGGCCCACATGCACGTAGTCGAGGCCGACGCGGGCGAGCGTCTGCATCTTCTCGCGGATCGACGGCACCGCCTTGAACAGCTCGCGGGCTTCCTCCACGGTCATGTCGAGCACGTCGGCGATGGACTTCTCGCGGTATTTCACCTCCAGCGTCTCGCGGTCGTAACGCTTGCCCTTGCACACGTCGCAGGTGACGTAGACGTCGGGCAGGAAGTGCATCTCGATCTTGATCACGCCGTCACCCGAGCAGGCCTCGCAGCGGCCGCCCTTCACGTTGAAGGAGAAGCGCCCGGCCTGATAGCCGCGGGCCTTTGCCTCGGGCAGGCCTGCGAACCATTCGCGGATCGGCGTGAAGGCGCCCACATAGGTGGCCGGGTTCGAGCGCGGCGTGCGGCCGATGGGCGACTGGTCGATGTCGATGACCTTGTCGAGATGCTCCAGCCCGTCGATGCGCTCGTGCGGGGCAGGGTGCTCCAGCGCGTTGTTGAGCTTTCGCGCCACCGCCTTGTAGAGCGTGTCGATTACGAGCGTGGACTTGCCGCCGCCGGACACGCCGGTGATGCAGGTGAAGGTGCCGAGCGGGATTTCCGCCGTCACGTTCTTCAGGTTGTTGCCCTTGGCGCCCACGACCTTCAGCATGCGCTTGGGATCGCGCTTGCGGCGTTTTCCCGGCACCTTCACGGACATCTCGCCCGTGAGATACTTGCCGGTGAGCGACTTCGGGTTCGCCATGACCTCGTCGGGTGTGCCCTCGGCCACAATCTCCCCGCCATGGATGCCCGCACCCGGGCCGATGTCGAACACGTAATCGGCCTGGAGGATGGCGTCCTCGTCGTGCTCCACCACGATCACCGTATTGCCGAGATCGCGCAGGCGCTTCAGCGTGCCGAGCAGGCGCTCGTTGTCGCGCTGGTGCAGGCCAATGGAGGGCTCGTCGAGCACATACAGAACGCCGGTCAGGCCGGAGCCGATCTGCGACGCCAAGCGAATGCGCTGGCTCTCGCCGCCCGACAGGGTGCCGGAGGCGCGGGCCAGCGTCAGGTATTCCAGGCCCACATCGACCAGGAAGGTGAGGCGCTCGCGGATTTCCTTGAGAATCCGGCCGGCGATCTCGTTCTGCTTCTTGGTGAGCTTCTTCGACAGGTCGCTGAACCAGACCTGCGCGTCCTTCACGGACAGCGCCGTGGCGTCGCCGATGTCGGAGCCGGCGATCTTCACCGCCAGGGCTTCCGGCTTCAGGCGCTTGCCGCCGCAGGCCTCGCAGGGCGTCTCGCTCATGAAGCGGCCGATTTCCTCGCGCGCCCAGTCGCTCTCGGTTTCCTTGTAGCGGCGCTCCAGATTGGGGATCACGCCCTCGAAGGGCTTCTTGACCTCATAGGCCCGCATGCCGTCGTCATAGGCCATACGGATGTTCTCGCCATCCGAACCGTAGAGGATCACCTCGCGCACCTTCTCCGGCAGCTCCTCCCAAGGCTTCGTCATGGACGCCTTGAAGTGCTTGGTGATCGCCTCAAGCGTCTGGCCGTAATAGGGCGAGGTGGACTTCGCCCAGGGCATGATGGCGCCGCGCTTGAGCGACAGCGTCTCGTCCACGACAAGGGCCTCGTCGATCCGCATCTCATGGCCGATGCCGCCGCAGGTTGGGCAGGCGCCGAAGGGGTTGTTGAACGAGAACAGGCGCGGCTCAATCTCCGGGATGGTGAAGCCGGAGACCGGGCAGGCGAACTTGGACGAGAAGACGATGCGCTTCGCCTGTCCCTTCTCGTCCTTCTCATCGGCATATTCGATGACCGCGATGCCGTCGGTGAGCTCAAGCGCGGTCTCGAAGGAGTCCGCCAGGCGCGCGGCGATGTCGGCCCGCACCACGATGCGGTCGACCACCACGTCGATGTCGTGCTTGAACTTCTTGTCGAGGGCCGGGGTCTCGTCGATGGCATAGTATTCGCCGTCGATCTTCAGGCGCTGGAAGCCCTTTTTCTGGAACTCGGCGATTTCCTTGCGGTACTCGCCCTTGCGGCCGCGCACCACCGGGGCGAGCAGGAAGAGGCGGGTCTTCTCCGGAAGCTCCAGCACCCGATCCACCATCTGGGAGACGGTCTGGCTTTCGATGGGCAGGCCGGTGGCGGGCGAATAGGGCATGCCGACGCGCGCCCAGAGCAGGCGCATGTAGTCGTAGATCTCGGTGACGGTGCCCACCGTCGAGCGCGGGTTCTTCGACGTGGTCTTCTGCTCGATGGAGATGGCAGGCGAGAGGCCGTCGATCTGGTCCACGTCCGGCTTCTGCATCATCTCCAGGAACTGGCGGGCATAGGCCGAGAGGGACTCCACATAGCGTCGCTGCCCCTCGGCATAGATCGTGTCGAAGGCCAGCGACGACTTGCCGGAGCCGGACAGCCCCGTGAACACCACGAGCTGGTCCCGCGGGACCATGAGGTCGACGTTCTTGAGGTTGTGCTCCCGCGCCCCGCGCACGGAGATCACGCGCGCATTCGGATCGCCCGCCTTGGCGCGGTTGAACAGGTCGTCGAGTTTAGCCATTGCCCGCTAGCCTTTTGAGGAAGACCGGCCTCGCCAGGCCGGCTCCCGCATATGTGATGCCCCAGCCGCCGGCGCAATGCGGCGGATGATTCCAGGATCTGGATCCTAGAACAAAGAGGGTACGGAGGGCAATGGGGGTCAATGCGAGCGACACGCAACGCATAGGCAAGGCATTCTACTGCTGTTTTAAGGTTCTTTGTGCGTTTTCACACATGACGAACAGTTCACAATTAAACAATTAGGTTTTTATTCTGTTAAGAGACTGATCGAATAAAGTAACAATAATACGTAACACAAGGTTAATAAGACGTTTGGAGATTTCGCTATGGCAGCATCGACCTTCTGGGGAACGCAGTTCCTCATCAATACAACTATCAAAGACGATCGGGAAAACGTCCGGCTCCACGCTCTGAAGGACGGAAGCTTTCTGGCCGTTTGGCAGGACTTCAGTACTTTTGGTGGCGCAACGGACACCAGCCTCATTCGCGCTCAGATCTTGAATGCCGATGGCTCGAAGCGGGGATTGGAGTTTAGTGTTGGCTCAGCGGTTGGTGCTCATCAGTCCGACCCTGCGGTAACGGTTTTGAACGATGGCCGCTTCGTGGTTGCTTGGGAAAGCCGGGGCTCAGGAGATTACAGCGTTCAAGCGCGTGTCTACCAGCCTAATGGCACGGCTATTGGCAATGACTTCCAGATTGCCACCACAGGCAATGTTGGTCCAGATCCTTCCATCACGGTGCTTTCTGATGGCGGATTTGCCGTCGCCTTCGAGACTGGGAGCGACGACATTGCCGTGCGGAGCTTCAATAGTGCTTTGCAGCCAGTCGGCACCCAAGTGCACATCAGTTCCCCGACGGGTCGTTCATACTCTGCTCCTACGATCGTCGCCCTTGAGGGGAGGTATGCGGTTTCGTTCCGAGAGTCGACAGACGCCGGTTATGTCAACCACCAACAGATGTTCAACAACGATGGAACGGGTGCTACAGGATCTGTCCCATTCACGGTTTCCATCGTTAGTGAAAATGGCACCTCCCCAGACGTAGAAGCCCTCGGCAACGGCAAGACAGTTTTTGCTTGGCATGAGTCGACGGAAAACACTGAAGGCAAGATCGTCGGAACGCTCAAGGCGCAAATTCTCAACTCTGACGGAACGAAGCAAGGTGGTGAACTCATCATCCAATCCGGGGTCGGAAAGGTAGTAACGCTAGGGAATATCACCCACTTGCCTGACGGCGGCTTTGCCGTTGCCTATGTTGTCAATGAAGATGGCGTGAACAGCAACGGATTGTACCTTGCCGTGTTCAACAGCAATGGCGCTCGCGTTGCGCCCGATCTTCTTATCGAGCAACTCTACGGTAGCGGCGACATATCCCTATCATCGCTGGCAGATGGCCGTGTCGCCGTCTCATGGCAGACCTGGTACAGCAAGCTCGACAACATGGGAGATGGTATCCATGCCCAGATCGTCCACCCGCGTCAGAAGGCGATCAGCCTGAATGGCACAAGCTTCGATGACCAGTACATCGGAACCCGCTTCAACGACAGGCTCAAAGGGGCTGCGGGCGATGACCGGCTGGAGGGGGCCGAAGGCAAGGACACCCTAACGGGCGATGCCGGCAAGGACGTGTTCGTTTTCGACACGCCGTTGAGCAAAAGAACAAATCTGGACAAGATCGCCGACTTCAAGGTGAGGGACGACTCGATCTGGCTCGACAATGCCATTTTCACTAAACTTGGCACGTCGGGCTCCGATGCTAAGCCTGTCCAGGTCAAGAAGGCTTTCTTCACCATCGGTGACAAGGCCAAGGACAAGAACGACTACATTGTCTACGACAAGGCCAAGGGTGTACTCTATTACGATGCCGACGGCTCAGGCGCAGGCAAGCAGGTGGAGATTGCTACCCTTTCCAAGAACCTCAGCATGACCGACAAAGACTTCTTCGTCATTTGATATGAGAAGGACGGCTCAAGGGGCGGCGTTCCGAAGGCGCTGCCCCTGAGTGTTTTTGATCTTCGCAAACAGGCTCAGGTTCAGAACACCAGCTATGGCTGGGACACGCTGTTGGGCATCGAGAACCTTGTCGGCGGTTCCGGCAACGACCGCTTCACCGGCGACGGCGCGGTCAACCGGCTCGAAGGCGCAGGCGGCAACGATACGCTTCAGGGCGGGGGCGGTGGCGACACCCTGGACGGCGGCAGCGGCGTCAACACGGCGGTGTTCTCGGGCCAGCGGGCGCAGGCCACGGTCACCCGCAACAGCGACGGCAGCATCGCCGTCGCAGGACCCGACGGCACCGACCGGCTTCACAACATCCGCCTCCTGCAGTTCGAGGATCGGCTCGACGTGATCAACACGGCCCCGACCGGCCTTGCCCTATCGGCGCAGAGCGTGGCGCAGAACGCCCCGCTCAACGCGGTGGTGGCCACTCTCTCGGCCGCGGATGCGGACGGGGATGCGGTGCGCTACAGCCTTGCCGCCGGCAGCCCCTTTGCCCTCCTGGGCAACAGCCTCGTGGTGGCGGGCGCCATCGACTTCGAGGCCGCGCGACAGCAAAGCGTGACGGTGCAGGCTCGGGAGGATTACGGCGGCGTGACGAGCCAGACCTTCACCATCACCGTGAATAATGCCGTGGATACCACGCCGTTCGTGCTGCGCGGCGGATCGGGAGGCGACGTGCTCCTGGGCGAGGCGGGCAACGACACGCTCTATGGCGGACTGGGCAACGACGTTCTGACCGGCGGAGCCGGTAAGGACGTGTTTGTGTTCGACACGCGCCCCGGGCGCACCAACGTAGACCAGGTGCTCGACTTCAACGCGTCCGACGACAGCTTCCATCTCGACAACGCGGTCGTCACAAAGCTGGGACGGGGCAGCACGGCGGGAGTGAAGTTCAAGGGCGACATGTTCGTGGAGGGCAGTAAAGCGCAGGACCGGGAAGACAGGGTCGTCTATGACAGGAAGACCGGCGCGCTCTTCTACGACCAGGACGGAACCGGCGCAAAGGCGCAAATCAAGATCGCCACCATCACCAATAAGACCAAGCTCCACTGGCACGACTTCTTCGTCGTCTGAGCCCAAGCAGGGCAGGACGGTTTGGCGCCGCCCATCCTTTCTGGGGACAGGCCTGTGCAGAACCTCCCGCCCGGCTTGCCCCCGGGGCGCCAGAGCCCCACAACAGCCTCATGTGAATGAGGAGCGGCTCCGATGGCGGGCAGTGTGAACAAGGTGATCTTGGTTGGCAATCTGGGGCGGGACCCTGAGGTTCGGCGTCTGGGCAGCGGGGATCCGGTGGTGAACCTGCGGATTGCCACCTCCGAGACCTGGAAGGACAAGGTGTCCGGTGAGCGCAAGGAGAAGACCGAGTGGCACTCGGTGGTGATCTTCAACGAGAACCTGGCCCGCGTTGCCGAGCAGTACCTGAAGAAGGGCTCGAAGGTGTACCTGGAGGGCCAGCTGCAGACACGCAAGTGGACCGACCAGCAGGGGGTGGAGAAGTACTCCACCGAGGTGGTGCTGCAGCGCTTCCGCGGTGAGCTGACGATCCTGGACAGCCGCGGCGGCGGGTCCGAGTACGGCGACGAGGAGCCGGGACAGGTCTCCCGCGGCGGCGACTTCGGTGGGCGCTCTTCGTCCCAGGAACGCCGTCCGGCACCGACCTCGGGCGGCGGCAGCGGCGGAGGCGGGGGCTCCCGCTACAATGACCTGGACGATGATATCCCGTTCTAGAATGTTATTTCGTCCTGCAATCTGAGCATCAGGAGAGGCCGTCAGTGTCGATGGACTCTCCTAATTTGCTCATGGGTTTTGAACCTTCTTGATCTTCCTGCAAAACGGAAAACTTACCTTGCGTCACTGCACGGAAACTGCTCATTTAGGGGTAGGCTCCGGAACGGCTTGAATCCGGCGGTTGAAGAGTTTTCCCAAGGCTGCTTTTGAGTGCATTGCTTCTTTCATCTCGTGCACAGGCATGAACGGATCCTCGATGAGACGGGCATTGAAGTCTCGGATCTGGAAGCAGCCCATTATCAGGCCATCAAGGCAATCCAGGAACTGCGCGAGGAAGGCGAACCGGACGAGGTCGACTGGCGCGGATGGCACCTTGAGGTTGCAGACGCTGCAGGCAGAGTTCTGTTCTCGATCCCATTAGATGGGGCACAGCATTGAACGCCCTCGACGGTCCATGCCTTCAAACCTCTTGCTGACATGCATGCGGCTGTGACGATGCCTGCGTTTTGAAAGCGTGACACCCGCACATCGGAGCGTTATGAGCTGTGAGGGCGGCGCAAAGCCGCCTTTTTCGTGAGTTTGGAGCCCCCTGACCTGTCATGACAGCTGCATCCCTCGACACGCTTTTCACCTGGATCCGCACCGAAAGCCCGACCTCCGACCGGGCCGGCGTCAACCTGATGATGGATCTCGTGGTCGCGCAGATGCAGGACGCTCCGGTGGCGGTCGAGCGCATTCCCGGCACGGATGGCCTGGGCGACGTGCTGGTGCTGCGGGCCGGCCCCCAGACGGGGGAGCCCGGCATCCTGGTGATGTCGCATCTCGACACGGTCCATCCGATCGGCACCATCGAGCGCGATCTGCCGATGCGGGTCGAGGGCGACCGTCTCTACGGGCCCGGCATCTACGACATGAAAGGGGGAGCCTGGTTCTGCCTCGAAGCGTTCAAGGACGTGGCCCGCCGGGGCACGGCGGCACGGCCCATCACCTTCCTGGTGACGCCGGACGAGGAGATCGGCTCGCCGATCACCCGGCCGGTGATCGAGGCTCTCGGCCGCCGCTCGGCCTATGCGCTCGTCACCGAGCCCGCCCGCGACGGCGGCCAGATCGTCACGGCGCGCAAAGGGGTCGGGCGCTTCGACGTGCATGTGGAAGGCAGGCCGGCCCATGCGGGCTCGCGCCACAAGGACGGCCGCAACGCCATCTACGAGGCAGCCCGCCAGATCCTCGCGATCGAGGCGATGACGGATTACGCGCGCGGCACCACCACGACGGTGGGCATGGTGTCCGGCGGTACGGCCATGAACACCATTCCCCAGCATTGCCGCTTCTCGGTGGATCTGCGGGTTGAAACCGTGGCCGACGGAGAAGCCGTGACGGCGGCGCTCCTCGGGCTCAAGCCCGACAATCCTGACTTCAAAGTCACTGTCACCGGCGGCATGAACCGGCCGCCCTATGAGTGCAATGAGGCGACCGCCCGGCTCTTCGACCATGCCAAGTCGCTTGCCGCGGAGATCGGGTTCGATCTCGTCTCTGCGCCTCGCGTCGGCGGCGGCTCGGACGGCAATTTCACGGCGGCGCTCAGTATTCCGACCCTCGACGGCCTCGGCATCGACGGGGACGGAGCACATACGCTCCAGGAATACGGCCTGATCTCGTCCATCGCACCGCGCCAGAAGCTCATGACGCGCCTGCTGGAGACCCTGCGCTGAACAGCATCACGATCAGCGATCTGCGCGACCGGCCGGACTTTGCCGAGGCGGTTGCGAATCGCGTGTGGCGCGCATTCTGGAAGGCCAAAGGGTACCCGTTGAGCCTGCTCGCGGGTCTCGTGCAGGAAACCCTTGGGCCGGGGCCGGTTCCCAGCTGTTTCGTCGCCCATCGCGGCGACATCTATCTCGGCACGGCGTCCCTGATCGCCTGCGACGAGGAGACGAGGCCGCAATACACGCCCTGGATTGCGGCCGTTTGGGTAGAGCCGGACCACCGGGGGCGGGGAATCGGCGCGGCCCTGATCGAGAAGGCTGCGGATTTCGCCTTCGGGGCAGGGGCCGGGCGCGTCTACCTTCTGGCCGGGCCACACCGGCGTTCGTTCTATGAGGGCCTGGGCTGGTCGGTGCTGGAGACGCTCGCGGACGGGATGTTCGTTCTGACCAGAGATGCGGAAGGCGGGGCGGCATGAACCCCGAGCCCGAGGCGCGTTACCGCCCCAATGTGGGGATTGCGCTCTTCAATCGGAGCGGCCTGGTTCTGATGGCCAGGCGCATCGGGGACGACGGTCCCGAGATCGTCCTGCCCGGCCATGAGTGGCAGATGCCGCAGGGCGGCATTGACGGGGAGGAGGACCTGCTGACGACCGCCCGGCGCGAGCTGTGGGAGGAGACGAACGTTACGAGCGCCGTTCCGCTTGAGGCGACCTCCCACTGGGTGAGCTATGATTTTCCACCCTATGACGGGCCGCCGCACCGGCTGTCCCCCTTCCGCGGCCAGCGTCAGCGCTGGGTGGCCTTCCGCTTCACGGGCGAGGAGAGCGAGATCGAGGTTGCGGGGGTTCGGGGCGCCATGGTGCCGGAGTTCAGCGCATGGCGCTGGGAAAGCCTCGAGCGGGCACCGGAACTGGTGGTGCCGTTCAAGCGCGCCGTCTACGAGCACGTCGCCCGGGAATTCCGGGCTTTTGCAGATGTGTAAAGGGAAGGCGCCTACAGCGCCGCCGGCTGCAGCAGCGCCAGCACGCCGTTGATGATGAACTGCACAGCCAGCCCTGCCAGGATCACGCCGAGCAGACGGCTCAGCACGATGTTGCCGGTCACGCCGAGCCAGCGCGAGACGCGATCGGCCGCCATGAAGACGGCAAAGCAGCTCGCGACGCCGAGAGCGATGAGCGCAATCAGGAAGCCGAGATAGACGGGGTTGCCGTCGGCCCGCCCCGCGAGCAGGATCGTCGCGGTGATCGCGCCGGGGCCGGCCATGAGCGGAATGGCGAGGGGAAAGGCCGCGACGTTGCGGATGTGGTCCTCTGTGATGGCGATGTCGGCGGTGTGCTGCTTGCGCTCGTTGCGGCGCTCGAACACCATCTCGAAGGCGATCCAGAACAGGAGCAGGCCGCCCGAGATGCGGAAGGCCGGGATGCCGACGCCGAGCAGGCGCAGCAGCACTTCGCCGCCGAGGCCGAAGAAGGCCAGGATGCCGAAGGCGATCAGGCTCGCCCTGAGCGCCACCCGGCGCCGCTCCGACGCGTTCATGCCCCGGGTCAGCGACACGAAGATCGGGGCAAGTGCCGGCGGGTCGAGAGTAACGAGCAGCGTGACGAGGGCGGCGGAGATATAGTCGAAGAGCATCGGCTGGACCTTATCGCGAGCTTTGCGTTATGGCCTTCCCGGGCGCGTTTGGCGAGGGGCGGGGCGACGATGTTCACGATTTTGGATCGGATCAGCTGGCCGGGGCATCCCGACAAGCCCAACGAGGACATCTGCGGCGTCTCGGGCGACTGGGCCTGGGTGATCGACACCTCAATCTTTCCCGGCACCCCGCCGGTCATGCACGAGACGAGCGACGCCACATGGCTCGCGGGCTTCGTGAGCCGGCGCCTCTCGGATCTCGCACCTCACGCGGTGGATGGCGTCACCCTCCTGCGTCATGCCATGGAGGAAGCCCGTACCGCCTACCGGGCTGTCGCGCCTGTAGAGCGGCATGAGGATTTCGTCACCTGGCCGCTCGGGGCTATGACCCTCGTGCGCCGCAGGGGCCATGTGCTCGATGCCTGGACCTTCGGGGACACCACGGCCTATCTCCGCCACCCGGACGGGACTGTGCAGGTGCTGGGCGATGCCCCTGGCTTGCGTGACCTCGAATCCGCGAAGGCCGCCGAACTGATGCGGCAGGCAGGCTCCCGGCCCACGGCCATCCTCGACGAGCCCGTCTTTCTGGCTTGGCTCGGGGAGCGCCGCGAGCGCCAGCGGAAAAGCGGCATCCCGGCCGCTCTCCTGAGCCTCAACCCGGCCGCCGCCGACTGGCTCCGGCACGAGACGGCGACCTGCGAGGACGGCACGACGATCCTGCTCGCCTCGGACGGCTTCTCGGCCCTGGTCGATCTGTACCGGGCCATGGATGCGGCCGGGCTCATGGAGGCGGCGCTCACATCCGGCCTCGAGCCGCTGGCGAAGCTGGCGCGGGAGATCGAGACCGAGCGCGATCCCGATGGGCGGCTCCATCCGCGCTTCAAACTGAGCGACGACACGACGGCGCTGTTGTTGAGGGCGTAGCCCATCCCGCTGAGTGGATCCTCGTCCCCTCCGCTGCGTGTCCTTCCGGGAATGATCCTGGTCCTGGCGCCCTTCAGTCCTGACACCCTCCTCGTCATCCCGGACGTGTTCCGGGGATCCCCGTCTTCCTTCATGTTCCGTTTCACAGACCTCATCCCGAGGAGGGCGCTTGAGCGCCCGTCTCGAAGGAGGATCCAGTGCTCTCTGGAGGCTCCTTCGAGACACAGCCTCCC
>JAESGY010000204.1_pt1 | contig 43649 bp, 39 predicted proteins | sample 9269841 | NCBI WGS metagenome assembly JAESGY01 (sample SAMN17022865, study PRJNA683097) | algae metagenome | isolation source: Spirirestis rafaelensis WJT71-NPBG6 and co-occurring heterotrophs from... | place: USA: Pinto Wells, Joshua Tree National Park, Colorado Desert, CA | collected 2006-08-15
GTTCAGCACTATGATTGACGTCGGTGTATCTCCACTCTTGATCAAGTGCGGTTATCGCTTCTTTTGTATATTCTAGTACTGTTTCCAGATCCAAATTTGTCCTCCGTCATATCAGTTTCGTGTAGTACAAAGTTTAGGTGGGAGCATCCCAATTTGGCAAGAAGATAAAAGAAAGGAGAAAATATTCGCGAGTCATTAGACTTTGTTGGCGGATGGTCGAGCATCGAAGCTAAGGCACTTACAAGTAATAAAATATCCAGCCGTGTATTGAAATAATTGGTTGGGTATCGCGGATCTAGGTTTGACGGCTGGATATTTTATTTTTTGGATCTCCCTAAACGAACCATTATTTCAGTCATGCGCCTATCACCGCACCCAGGACGGGCGATTAACGGGCGAAACAGTACGTGCGCTGATTGATAATCTCTGCAAAAAAGCGGGTATTACTAAGAAGATGTCGCCCCACCGCATTCGGCATAGCAGCATCACGACGGCGCTTGAGCATAGCAACGGGAACTACCAGAAAGTCCAAACGTTAAGCCGCCACGCCAGCCTGAATACTATCAAAATCTACGACGACAACCGGAGAGCGTCGCAGCAACAACAAGAATTATCAAATTTGCTGGGCGACTTGCTGGGCGCCGTCAGTTACCGTAACGTTACGGTAACTGACGGCGCCCAGGCTTTTTAGCAAAATTTCCCAGCTTGGGGCGTTGCCCATCGCCCCGCCAAAGAGCGATCGCCCAAAGCCCCGCGCAAGAGCGTCTCCCCGAATCGAGAGGATCGCTTGTTTGACGGAACCGGGATTTATTTCTTGGCAGTATGCTAAAACAAAAATTTTTCGTTTTGTCAGAGAGCTGGATAATAGTTGTGGTATTGGAAACAGCCATTCTCAATAGCGCAGCCCTTTTGTAGTCTATGAGTTCAGATAGAAAGCCAACTGACTTAGTTATAGTCGAAAAATTAGAAAATTCTCTTGAAGCGAAAATTGAGACATATTTTGCTGGCGTAATTGACTCTGACCCCGATGTGTTGGAGGAACTGCTTAAATCCAAAAACAGTGAGGGAACTCGTAGGGCTTACCGCAGAGATATCAATGATTTTTTTACTCGCATGACGGCATTGCGTCCTAACCGTGATTCTATCCTTGAGTTTTTGCATCTATCAGGTCACAAAGCAACGCTAGTAGTGACTAAATACAGAGCCATACTCAATGAAGCTGGGTTATCACCCAACACGATTAACCGCCGACTGGCAGCCATCAAGTCTCTGGTTGCTTATGGGCGTTCTCTGGGTGTGTGCAACTATGCTGTGGATGTGGATAATATCCCAGTGCAGGCGTACCGCGACACTAGCGGTTGTACAGGCGAAGAGTTTTTGACAGTCATTAAGGGGTGCGATCTCTGTACACTGGTGGGGAAACGGGACTATGCGTTGTTGCTACTTTTGTGGGGTAATGCTCTGCGGCGCAACGAAATCAGCACGCTTGACGTGGGGAATTTTAACACTGAGGGGACACTATATATTTTGGGGAAGGGGAAACAGACGCGGGTCAAAATCAATATCCCAAAAAGCACAGTGAATGCTATTACTGACTGGCTGATTGCCCGTGGCGGCGATATGTCTCAAAATCGCCCATTGTTTACTTCTGTGGATTTCCAAAATGCCGGACACCGTTTAACTGGAGATGGCATATATAAAATAGTTAAGCGTTTGTTTAAACGGGCGGGTATTGAAAAACATATGTCTCCGCACCGCTGTAGGCACAGTGCTATTACTGCTGTGTTGGAAAAGACTGATGGTAATGTGCGGAAGGCGCAAAAGTTAAGCCGCCATGCTAAGTTGAACACGTTGCAGATTTACGACGACAACCGCAACCGCGACCAACTGGAGATGTCTGAGCTATTAATGGACGGGTTGGAGTGAGTGATTTTGGCACGTACCCAGGCGCAACTCCAGTGAGTGCGATCGCTTTCTCTAAAGCACCCTGAAATAATTTTGGAATTTTTTCTCAATTTATTGCCTTGGTACATTTATACCGTCTTACTTTAAGGGATTACGAATATATCCCCACTTACCGCCAATCTGTACAGCAGCTAGCTTTTCTGAAAATTCCGAAGCCGCGTCAAATTGTGGCTTAATGACTGCGCGACCGCTTTTGTTGATATACGCCATCTTGTTATTGATCTGTACAGCAGCCAGTCCTTCTGAAAAGTCTGAAGCAGAATCAAATTGTGGCTTAATAACAAATTTTCCTTGTTTGTTAATATATCCTGCTTTATCACCAATCTGTACGGCAGCCAGTCCTTCTGAAAAGTCCGAAGCGAAACTGCCAAGCTTGATGACCATCTGTCCTTTCTTATTGATATAGCCTATTCGTACAGATGCTAGTCCTTCGTGAAAGGAATAAGCATCAGAAAATTGTGGTTTAATGACTACAAAACCATTTTTGTTAATATAACCATATTCTTTGTCAATAATTCCTGCTGGCGCTAATCCTTCGGAAAACTCTCCGGCAGCAACAAATTGCGGTTTAATAATAAAGTTACCTTGCGGGTTAATATAGCCGTATTTGCCATTAGCGCTTTTTCCTGCCACTCCTTGGACACTCACTGCTGCAAGCCCTTCTGAAAAGCTTCTAACTTCATCAAATTGTGGTTTAATAACGAAATTTCCTTGCTTGTTGATAAATCCACTCTTGTCACCAATCTGTACAGCTGCCAGATGTTCTTTAGAAAAGTTCCCAACCCAATCAAATAGCGGTTTAATAACTACCTGACCACTTTTATTGATAAACCCCCACTTCCCATCAATCTGTACAGATGCCAGCCCTTCTTTATATTCTCCAGCAGAATCATATTTTGGCTGGATTGCAAAGGTGATGGTGTCATTATTGCTCTGATTATTATTCTGTTGCTTCCTTGGAGAAGCTATAGTTGTAGGTAAAATTATAAATTGAGAAATTATTGAACCGGCAATGACTGTCAAACCTAGTCCAAAAATAACTTTGAGTATTGTTTTTCTGAGGGGCACGACCATATACAACTAATACTAAGGAGATTTTGAGAAATAAAATTATTTCTCAATAATTTTATCGAATGAATATAGTTTAATCTTAAGAATCAATCACAATAATAAATAATAAATTAGAGAATTAGAACTTTCAGCATTCTTTGTAATTACGAAAAACATATTTAATGTATGAAAGATTTCAAAGAGCTATAATGAGATTTTCATAAAGTATCAAAGCTCCAAAATATCATAAAGATATCAATTTTACAACCACTTCCACTAACAATTTTTGACCCTGACGTTCAATTTCCAAGCGGACAGTTTCACCAGGTTGATGTCTACGAATAATACTTGTTACATCATCAGGGCTAGCTACATATTGACCATCGACTTGCAAAATAATATCACCTGACTGTAATCCTGCTTGCCTAGCTGGTAAGTTTGGCAGAGTATCCTCAATGAGTACTCCATTACCTGCCTCAAGTTTCTTTATCTTAATCCCTATACCAATAACAGGAGAAGTTGATTTATTTTGAGATGGGGCTTGACCTCTTAGCTGATTTAGCATTGTTTCAGCTTGTGTATATCTATCTCCAGTGGGATAATTCTTCAACACTTTTTCAAGTGTTTGCACTACAGATTCTTTAGATTCTTTATCTCCCATCTCCATCTCTGCAATTGTTAGCAGTGCATCATCAGCCATAGAACTGTCAGGAAAATCTCTTACAAAATCTTTATAAGTTTTGATAATCATGTCTGACCAAGATAAATTTTGACCATAGGGCTGAGGATAGTTTCCATAATACAAATAATAGTAATTAAGACCTATAGAGTATTTTGCTTTAGCAGCCAGATCAGAGTTGGGAAAATCTTTCAGCAACTTCTCAAACAAGCGAATGCTTCTTAAGTGGCGATTTTGTAATTCATATCCGCGATTTACATTTTGTACTAGCTTGTAAGTGATACTTCTTTCAATAGAAGTAGTAGCTCCCTCCCATTTTTCAGGAATATTACCTTCGTATATCCCACCTAAACCACCGTTCCAAAGATGATTGTAACCAAGATATTGGTAGTGAAACCAAAAAGCCGCCTCCTCATAAAGACTCTCGTCATTACGGTTTTTGTTACGGATTTCAGCAATTTTTTTCCATCTCATAAATTGTTCTTGTACGTTAGACCAAAACTCAGTCGTGATCGTCTTTTGTTGTTGGTAATCCTCATAAGAGGATATGTAAGGATCTAGAACTCCCAAATCAATGTCCGTAGAATCTTTATAAGTTTGTATAAACTTTGCCATTTCCGATAGAGCTACTTCCAGTCTATCCTCTCGTACTAAATAAACTGCTCTGCTATATAAAATATATGGATACAAAGGGTGGTCGGGATGTTGCTGTAAAAATTTAGTCAGAGCATCACTAGACATTAACAAATCTATAATGAATAACATTCTATCCCTTGCTGCATTACGCAAACTACCATCCGGTGCTTGATAAGCTTTGTAATACCATCGTATAGCAGTATCGTAATCTCCTTTCATCTCATAAGCACGAGCAAGACGATACATTGCATCATCTGAGCCAGGATGACCTGGGTATTTTGCCAAAAACTTTGGCCAAAAATTTATTTCTCTTTCCGGGTTAAATGGTTGCCTAAAAATAGCCTCCTTATTGCTTCCCCAACCTCCACCAATTCCCTGACCAAAATATGAACCTTCAGTGAAAGACCTGTATTCTATACAGGCTTTTGTAAATCGAGAATTGGGATATTTATTAGCAAGAGCAAGCAGTTCTAAGTTGTCAAGTAAGGATAATTTATCAAAGTCTTTTTCTACTGCTTCTTCCAGTGTTTCTTTAACTTTGTTTGACCAACCCCATGTTGTCCATCTCTCATCATCTGGTGCATTAGTCAGTTCTCTCAAAGCTTTAGCAGCAAGTAAACGATTTTGACTAGTTGCCACTGACTCATATAATTCCAATACCTTTGTGTATTGTGGTAGTGATTCGGTAAGTCCTCCTAAGATAGCAAAGCGAATTTTATCATCTTTTTCGGAGTTATATATTTCTATAATTTCATCAATTTTATTTATCGTGGCTAGACCTTGAATCGCCACTGTTATTAAAGATGTCTCATCACTAGCTGCCACAGATTTGTATAAATCCAATAATCTGGAATTATTTTGTATTAATTGAGGGTTTTTGTTCAATATAGATAAAATTTCTATACGTTTTTTTTCCTGTTTTTGTTCTCTATATATACTGATTATGTCATTTACTTCATTAGTTTTTATTGTACATGAAGATATATAATTATTAAGTTTTTCTAAGTCTTCTTCATTAATAGCTGTATCGCTAGCAAATTCAGCTTTAATTCGAGACCACGACAGTTCTTTGCATATTGGATGTTGAGTTGATGAACTGTCACTGTTAATTCCTTGATTAAAATTGCATCCTTGTAGAATACTAATACTAAAAATTAGCAGCAGAGTAAGTTTCTTTTTCATCTGTTTTGTTGGGTAATTGTTGCAGACAATTTGGAAGATACTTTTGCTGGAATAATAGCTGAGTAGATTTATGAGAGTAGCTTGATAATAATTTTCTAAGTTCTAGATTTGTCAAGTTATAGTTTTTCTCCTCTTGAGAACTTAGACAACGGCTAAAGTTATTTAAAGAGATTTGTAATAGTTCTTTTTTTCCTAAATAATAAATATTGACTTTACCATCATTGCCAACCGTTAAAACTCGATTATGAGAATCGAAACTACCGGAAATTAATTTTCCGTTGTGACTTGTAAGTATTAAGGGATTGTTGGGTATTCTTAAATCCCATACACGAGCAGTTCCATCGTAACTAACAGTTAGTACACGGTTAGGATTATTTGGATCAAAGCTACCATCAACTACAGTATCCTGATGTCCAGACAACTCCGTTATGATGCTACGACTACCCAAATCCCAAATGCGTGCTACTCTATCACCCCCCATAGTTAAAATTCTGTTTGAATTATTTGGATCAAAACTTAAATGCCAAATTTGTTGTTGGCTTGCAGAGAATTGATATAAGGGTTTTGAAGTTTTAATTACTTCCCTTAAACTCCAGATATATACTGTTCCGTCAACACTAGTTGTTGCCACGCGGTCTGGGTCATTTGGATCAAATGCGCCCTCGCTTATTGGCCTTAGAGCTGGTAACGTTATAGATTTCTTATTCGTGTTGTTACTTATATCTAAAACTGTTGCCGTACTGTTACTGTTGATTCTCAGTATACGGGTTGCATTTTTGGGGTCGAATCGGAGTTCAAAAATTTCTTTTTCGCCTTTAGGCAGTTCCAAAGATTTATCCGGTTTCTGAAGATTCCAAATGTGAAATTTTCCTCTTGAACTAATTGTCGCAATTTGATTTGGATCGCTTGGAGCAAACCAGGCTTGTTGAATTGACTTTATTTGTATGGGTAAGATTTTACTATCTTTAAGGTTGTTGAGATTCCATTCTTCTACACTACCCTGGCTACTAATACTTAATACGCGATTAAGATTGTCAGGAGCAAAAATACTATTGATGATATTAGTATTACTACTGACGATCTGTTTAGACGTTACATCCCTAACATTCCAAATTCTTGCAGTTGAGTCATTACTGACAGTCAATATTATACTTGGGTCTTTTGGATCAAATGTTCCAAAAGAAATCCCTTGGGTATGACCACGAAGCGTAAATAGAGTGGTAGGATTGGTAGAATTTTTCAAATCCCATATTCTAGCAGTTCCATCTTCACTAACTGTCAAGATTTGATTGGAATCTTCAGGATTAAACTCTCCATGAAATATTTTACCTTGATGACCTTTCAATATCTGAGACTGAACAGGGTTTTTAAGATTCCAGATTCGCGCTGTGTTGTCGTTACTAACAGTCAAAACCCTGTTAGGGTCTTGTAGATCAAAACTACCGTAGTTAACTGTTTCTGAATGTCCTTGTAAAACTATGGGCTGAGTAGGATTATTCAAATTCCAGATCCGTGCGGTGCGATCGCTACTTACTGTCAAAACTCGATTGGAATTTTTTGGGTCAAAGCTACCATAGATTACCTGACTCTTATGACCTTTTAAAATAAGGGGTTTATCAGGCTGGCTGAGATTCCATATTCTGGCTGTACTATCACTACCAACGGTTAAGACTCTATTGGAATTTTGCGGATCAAAACTACCCATCCATACATCACGTTCATGTCCTTTTAATATCAGAGGATTATTAGGGTTGTTGATATCCCATACTCTGGCAGTCCCATCACTGCTAACTGTTAAAACACGATTAGAATTTTTGGGGTCAAAACTACCGTAGTTAATTGGAGCTTCATGTCCTTTCAGGATGATTGGGTTATTGAAATTATCCAAATTCCAAATGCGAGCAGTTCTATCGTTACTAACAGTTAATATACGCTTAGGATTTTGGGGGTCAAAACTACCGTGCTGTATTATGTCTTCATGTCCTTTTAATACCAACGGATGGGCAAGATTATTTAAATCCCAGATCCGTGCCGTGCGGTCTCCGCTAACTGTTAGTACTCGCTTGGAATCTCCAGGAGCAAACTCAGCGTAAAGTACTTCTTTGTTATGCCCCAGCAACTGATATCGCTCATGGTTGGCTTGCAGAGCATTCCACAAAGCAAGGTCAGCCTGCGGTGTATCCTGTGTTAGTTTAGCTGCGATTGCAAGCCAAAGGCTGCGTGTAGTGTCTATGTTTAAGTTACTTTCTGAAGCGTTAGCTAATTGGAGTGACTTATTAGTTTCTCTTTGAAACCTTGCCCAGATACCAACACTAATAGCAGATAATACTGATATTGATAATACACCTAGCAGAAGTATAAGTCCTCTTTTGCGAGCTTTTTCTTGTTTAATGCGCTCTTCCTCTTGTTTCCGAAGACGCTCACGCAAGGCTACACTTTCAATAATAAATCTATCCTGCTCCTCATTCAGACCACCTAGTACTAATTCAAATAGTTTTTCTTCTTGCAGTTCTAAAACTCGGTCTAATTTTGAACCAGCCCATAACTCGTCTTCAGCTTTTGTCTTGTTAGCTATCAGCAAGTTATTCCATCTTTGAGCATCGTCAGCTAATCTATTTCTGATAATAATGACTTCTTTACTTTCCTCAATCCAATTTTTTAATGTCTGCCATGAAGTAATTAATATTTCGTGAGCAATTTCTACAGTAGCTTTTTCTTTAACAGTGGTTTGTTGTTCTCGATTACTAATAATTAAATTATTATCAATTAATTTTTGTAAGGTACTTCTCAATAAACTGTCATCTGGAAAATCTGACAAATAAGCTCTTCTACTAACTGAACTATTAACTAAGTGGGCTTTGTCAAAAGAACCTACTATATCCACTAATCTTAGAAAAATTTTCTTGGTTTCTGCTTTTTCTTGTTCAGTTAGGTTATTGTATATTTCATCCACATGTTCCTGTAATGCTCCCCTAACACCCCCAAGCTCACGGTAGGTCTTCTTGGTCAGAGTACGGTCTGTAATATTATCAGTTTGCCAGAGTAAATTAAGGGTATACTGTAATAATGGTAAAGAACCTGCCTGTCCCTGAACATCTTTGATAATTTCCTCCACAAGTCCTGGTTCAAAGACTACACCGTTTCTGGCAGCCGGTTGCTCAATTGCCAATCTAAACTCATCAGAGTGCATATCTGTGATGAGATGAATATTCTTTTGTGCAATTTGCCCAAAACTAGGATAGGGGCTAAATTTATCTAGAAAATCAGCCCGCATAGCGATAACTATTTTTACAGAGTTATCTTGATAATTAGCGATTTTAACAATGTTTTCAAGAAAATTTTTACGCTTTTCTAAATTCTGACAAATTGTGAATAATTCCTCAAACTGGTCTATAAATATTAACCATTGCGAATTGTCTACCTTCAGGGATTGGATAACTTGAGTTAAAGTATTTGACTCTCCTTTTAAAGCAATTTCAACTTGTTCTTGTTTGTAACCTTGACTAACTAAACTAATGCGAAGAGATTCAAACGGATCTCTGTCTGGAGTTAAGGTAAAGTCACAAAATTTGGCTCCTAATAATTCTGAAATTTGAGGTATTAATCCTGCACGTATTATTGATGATTTCCCACTTCCAGATGCACCCAAAAGTAAAATTAAATTAGTATTTTTAACCGCTTCTATCAAACTAGCAATCAATTGATTTCGTCCAAAAAAGTAATCTTTATCTTTTGAATTAAACTTTTTTAGCCCCTTATAGGGTGAAGTTGTAATTAAAGGACGAGTTTGAACGGCTGCAATAGAAATATGAATTGTTTGAGTGATGGTTAAAATGTTTCCATCACGCATAGAAATATCGCCAAAAGTTTGTGCTTGTTGTTGAGTGCCTAGAGGTTCTGGAACCATCTTAACCCGCCCATGCTTGAGCAACTAAATCCGCTACTTTCATCACAGGTTCCACCAGAGATATTACCCCTAAACCCTTTTTCAGACCTTCTATTGCCTGGTCGAATAAACTTTTATCGGGCTGTGGCTTGGTTATTTCTTCTTCTACGACCTTAATAGTTCCTTCTATTGTTGTCTTCTCTAGCTTATTTAAGGCATCACTTTGATTAACATCCTGCTTAAGCTTTTGCAATATACCCAAAGCTTCTTGCAAACTGGCATTTTTAACTGAAGCTTGAGTATTGTTCTGAGAGGAATTAATATCTCCACCAGCTTGATTGGCTCCAAAAGCATTACCACTACCCATACTGATGTTACCGAAAGACTGGTCTTGAGACTTTTGAGGAGTAACAACTACAGTAGTCATATCCATAACATTGGGTAGCTGATTTTGCAGTTGTTTTTTTTCATCAGGAGTGAATGTCTGAATGATTTCTAAAACATCTTGTACGCTGTACTTCGGCATTTTCCTTGTCCTCAAGAATCTTGTTTACTTTACACACCCTAAAATGCATCTTTGAGTAATTTAATATACTTCTAAATGGGATTACACAAGCTTTAACAATAAAATAAGATTTTGTCAAGAATCTTATTTTATAACCTGGCGTAAAAGTAGGGAAGGCACATTTTGCCGCCATGCACAGTTTCAGCTATCTGCCTTGCCTCATTGTTTTGTGAGGAGGGTGCAACTTTATCGACTCCGATACAAACGTTCTGCAACCACTTGGGCTAGACTTGGGGGATTGCCATTTCAGGTTTGTAGGGGAAAAGAGGCTGCGAAGTTGATGCGATCGCCTACCTCAGAATTTGCCTGACCCGAACAACAACGCTTCAATCAAATTTAAGAATTTCGCCAATTCGTAAATTCGTCAATCAGTAAATCTATATTTTCACCTTGTTGCCTTTTCACCCAAGCGGTCATTAGAAAATCTACCAATTCGCTTTTGTCAATCTCCACACTACGCCTTTTGAGTTTTAGTAACTCCTCCTCTACATCTAAATCTGTTTCACGCTTCACATAGTAAGTGCGCCCAATCCAAGCATCATCTGACCGCTTACCAGTTGCAGGTCTACCACGTTTGCGGGTTTCAGGTTGGCTTTGTGTTGGTAGTTGTGGGGGTAAAGTTTGCGAGACGTTGCTCTCTTTGGTTGGCTCTACGGGAGGTTCTGCTTTTTGTTGTGGTTCTTCATGGCTTTCAAATATTTTTTTGAACGGACTAGGTTTACTCACTGTAATATCTCCTTACCCACCTCTTGATACTCCCGCCATGCGATTTTGCTGCTGCGGTCTTTGATTTCATAAACAGGTCGTCCCTCTAAGGCAGCTTTTTCGTAGACTGCAAATCGCCGGATTCCTTGTTTAAACAGTGGCATCCCCGCATCTTCTAATGCTGACCGTGCCTGCTGTCCCGTTTGCCTCGGTGCTGGGGGAATAACTGTGAGTAACACGCGATAGCGATCGCTGCCCAATGATTTGAGTGTGCCGACTGTCTGCAACAGCGCGTCCATCGCCAAGGCATCAGGAGTAGTGGGCAGGATTAATAAATTACACCCATCAGCTAGTGCTTCTAAATCTTCCTGGCTTGGTCGGGCTGCCGTATCAATTACCACATGGTCAAAATTACGGCTGTGCATGGTCGCCTGCAATAAATCCACAACCTTAAAGGGTAATGTTCCTCGTTTTGCCCAACCTGTGGCACTGTGGTTTGGGTCGCCATCAACTAACAACGTGTTGCCAATTTGAGATAAATAGCAAGCAATATGGATGGCGCTTGTTGTTTTAGCTACACCACCCTTGAAGCTAGCAAGGGTAATAATCACGGACTGCACTCCTTCTGAGCATATAGCTAGTTTATTGAAAGGGCGGAATTTTGTATTGGTTTATTTATAAATTGTTATATTGTCGGCAATATAGATTTTCAATAATTCATATTTTCGCCAATTCAAAAATTGTTGCGCGTAGGGGTGCTACTCACACCCCTTCTAATGTTTTGGATTACTCCGGCGATCGCACCCGCGTACATTGGCACTCTCACCCCACGCTGACGTTAGAACCTTAAGTAAATATGACGACAATCGCCACTAAAGGCAGAAACACGTCACCAACGCGCTGATATGTTGGATTAGCCTCTAGTTACCATAACGTTACGGTAACTGTCCACTCATGCGATCGCCTTCTCCGCAGGGCGCGAGGAAAATCAATCGCAAACAACTGTTGCGGGTCTTTTCGTTTAATCACGTACACTGGACGGCTACCCCAATGCGGCTTTGACATCTCTGCCGACAAGTCGTCCCACAGAACAAAATGCGGGTCTAAAAAGGCAGTATCAGTGCGTCCATATTTCTGTTGATAAAGTTTGAGGTAGGTGGCTTTAACTTTTTTGATGAAGTCGGACATAGATCGCTCCTCCAATTTTTTCATAGTTACCGTAACGTTACGATAATGGTTACTACACAAAAGCCCCCAGTAGCGAGTACCGAGGGCTTTAATTTATGGTGTCGAAAGGAGCGTCTAGGTCATCGGGTCGCCAAAACTATTATCGCTGCGATCGCTCCTCGTTTTATAGTTACCGTAACTTGACGATAACTATCCCCTTTCTCAACTGTACAGTTGGGTAAAACCGTTACTGGGAGAGCATTTGACCGATTTTTCCAGTTCGGTGTACAGGCGATCGCGCTCCCAGTATGCGTGGCAGGCTTTCTGGTACAATTTAAGCAAGTTAGCCCGTCACCTGCGTGTGGTGGCAATAAACCTTTTAACTACAATTTCTTGACTGCCAGAAGGGTTTTTTGCATTGAACTAGGCGTTCATTAAGGTTACTGTTTCTTTCTCTAAGCGTTTCGTTTTCAGCCTTAATCTTGTTAAAGAGGGCGCGTTCCTTTTTGAAAGTGTCAAACTCATCCACAGTAACTTTCAGTTGCTTGTTTTGCTCTTGTAGCTGTGCGTTCTCAATCCTTAAACGCTCAATCTCTTTAATGTTAAGGAAGCGTTGATTAAAAAGATTTAAGCCTGCATTAATACTTATCCACAATACTGCGAACGCGCCCATAGCTGCGGCTGTTCTCAAGAAAAACTTCAACAATTGCTTTGATTCTTTTTGTAGTGCCTCCGCCTTGGTTTCTCTGTCAATCAAGTTTTGTTTAATAGCTGATACTTCTGTAAAAATTATTTCTTGTGCAGCTTCAAAAGAGATTTTTTTAGCAGCAGCTAATGCATTTGCAAACTGGAATAACAACTTGAAGTATTCCGTGTAAGTTGCGCGACCTCCCCCATCTTCTATTGATTTAGACAAATCTCTCATCTCTGTTATTATGTTGATAAAATCAAACTCAATGTACCTGCTAACATATCCATTATTATTAGCCGAAGTAGCAGACGTAATTTTGTGAATGAGTTTGTAATTAACTGCAACGTTGGAAACAGCTATATTGACAATGAATGGCATTACTTATCGTAACTGGTTCATGATATTTTCCTAAGAGTTAAGTTGATATTTGCAAGAGTCGTAGTTACCGTAACGTTACAATAACTAGAAAATTTGGTTAATAAAAACTAAGGCGTATTTCCTAATATCAATTAGCTGCCATAGTCTTGCCACAGGTGTGGCGCTATATTATGAGTGTGGTACGGCTGTGGCGGTCACTGGGTAAGCATCCCACGGCTTTTCACCACATCGCCACGCCACACCGCCACACCTCCCACACCCCATTTAGGGCTATGTTTTGGCAAGTGTGGCGGTGTGGCGCTTCCTTACCAATCGGACTTAGACCAGCTATCCTTGTCATCAAAAACTAAGTGACCAGTGTTAACTAATTCCGTCAACGCTATTGTTAGTTTGATGTCGCCCTGCTCTCTAAGCTCGTCCTTCTTCTTGATGTCAGCTAAAGTCTTAGGCTCTTTATTCTTGGCATTACCAAAGAAAGATAAAAGACGATTCGCCAGGTTTGTTAACTTCTTGTCGGCTTTTTCTTTCGGTTCGATTGGTTCTTCTTTCTTCTTTTCTTCGTGTTCAGTTTTCGGTTCAACTTTAGGAAGGTCGATGGAAGGTTCAGGTTCTAACTGGCTAATAAACTCCAACCGCGAAACGTCGTCCATGTCGCCTAGCTTTTCGTTTTCAGGTAGGAACGCAGATTTATGTTTTTGTTGCAATTCTGGGAAGATTTTAAGAAGCGAACGTACTGGGTCGGGTTGACCATTACCGGGGTGTAGTTCACCCTTTAACCATTCAGGTACTAAGCCTAATTCACCGCCTTTGATTGGCTCACCAAAGTTGTTAGGGTTAGCTTTAAAGTACGCACCAGAAGCAACATTCATTCTGCGAAGTGCGCCGACTGCAATTGCCTGAGTGGTGCAGCCAATGAAGTTAATTCCTTCTTTAAAGGTTGCAGCCAGTCCGCCAGTTTCTTTGCCTGCAATTGAGGTTAAGTTAGAGGCGTGAAGGACAAGGATTAATGTTGCGCCGGTCTTCTCAAACCTTGACAGAAGAAATTTGAGAACATAACTTCTATCTTCTTCTGACATCAACGAAGTTAGTCGCATCATCTCATCAACTACTAGTAGCAAGTTTTGATTTGAATACGGCTCACTTCCTTCTAACCTTTTTAGGAATTGCAACAATTCTCGCGCTACTAACTTATCAGCTTCGTCTGGCGCTCTGCCGTGATGATCCAAAGCGCTATGCAGGTTACAAGCGAAGGGGTAGATATCAATTCCTGCGGTGAAATATTCTACTGTGAGGGCTGGATTATCAGCAGAAGATAAAATAGTCAGAAGTCCAGCAAGTGTGCCTTTACCACCCCTTTGATTACCTGCTATAGCAATGATCTGAGAACCCATTACCTCGTCAATTTTGAAGCCGCCAGATTTTAGAGAATTGATGACGGCGATCGCCCGTTCGGGGAGGGGCAGTTTAATGAATTCCTGGGGCTGCGTATTAGACGTTGATAGCGATTGAAGTAAGGAAGGTTGGTTACTCTCACTTAACAATGGATGCTCTTCAATATTGACCGCAGGCAAAGAGTCCATAAACCTGGGGACGGCTACGTCTTGGATTGCTTTAACCTCGGCTGGCTTGACGCGGCTATCAATCTTCACTGTTTCCAGGTGATTGTCTAAAGTCTGCTTTCCAGGTATTGAGCGCCCTTTGTTCTTCTCAAACCAAGTTAAAAGCCATCTGTAAGCATAAAAGCGCTTTCCTGCGTCTACCTGGGCTAAATAGTCCACCATCGTCTCAAAGTAGTCGCTGTGCAGAAATACGTACTCACCTGCCTCAACGCGAGGTAAAAACTTGATTGTCTCTGCCAGGTGATTTTGAACGCGGACTCTGAGGTCTGCATCTCCCATTCGAGCGAGCGCATCCAAAAAGTTACCTCGGACAAATGGTAGTGGTGCAATTTCTTTGGTGCGGTTGTAGTGGGCAATCACAAACCATAACCACGCAGCCCCGCCAATCATGCCCCCAATCAACATAAACGGGTTAATGGCATAACAGATGGTTCCAATGCCCGTCGCTGCCAACCCTAGCGCCCGTGTGGTGTCGGCTTCGGCTTCTGATGTTTGCGCTTGAATGAGCAATTGGTCTTTTCGCTCGGTCAACCATTCAGCGACGTTACCCGCCTCTAGGTGAGAAAGGCTAGGGTAGGCGCTTCGGAGTTGTTCGGTTTCCCTGGTAGTAATTCTTGGGATGATAATGTTAGAATCCATAATCTAAATCCTTCGGAGCGTGTTTAGTACATTCAGTAGACCGAAAACTTTTGAAATTTAACGAAATAATAAGGGTTTCAGGCGATGCTTTTGGACTTTCCGTCACGACCACAAGCGATCGCTCTATTTATCCATTTGAACAGAGGCGCTTGAAAGGTAGATTAGAAGCTGATTTCAGTAGATGGCATTCCCAATGTAGAATGAAGGGCTGATAAGGCTTCTGGAAAACTTTTCGGTCTACTGACATTTCTTTGAGGATTGGCGCAGGGGATTAAGCCTCCCCTTTGCCTCAAACTATTAATCCTTAGTTAGCCGCCAAACCGCGAAACCAATCTCGCCTGCCAGCATTGTTCCCAGGTTGAACAAGATGCAACCAAGAATACTTAATGGGTCGGTAAAGGCAAATGGGTTACGTGCCGCGAAGGTTGTTACTAGATCGAAGACCCAGATAGCGATGCTGATGAACCCAGCGCTTGAGCGGTCACGCATCCCTGCGGTTTTGTAGTCCTTCCACAATTCGCCTACTAGGTCGATCTTTCCATTTGGCTTCGCCTCCAACTCGTAGTCCAAGTGGTCTTGCAGTTCCCGCCTTGCTGCGTCTGGGTTCTTGCCGCGCAGGGCATAAGCTTCGATAACTTGAAGACCCACTGCTACCAGGAAAGCCAGATAAAAGAACGGGTTTAGTACCGTCGCCGGAACGTTAAACCAACTCCAATTCGTCTCGAACCACGGGAACAAAGGACGCTGACTAAATACTGTCTGCCAGATGCTGTCGGCACTAATTGCCGACCCACCAAGGAAAAGAACGCCACCAACAACCGACCTACCCACACCGCCATTAGATACAAATTGTGCGACTATTGCAGCTGCTGCTCGGATCGGCAATCCAACAACCAAAACTATTATTTTTGCGCCAAAGTCGATAATTTGACCGATAGTCCGCTTTGGTGGCTTGTTTTCTTTACCAGACCCCGGTGTAGCTCCACCTACTGTCATGATTTTTTACTCCTGTTAATTGATTCAACGTTTTGCACACCTTCGCAGATGTTCCCCTGGTAGTCGTACTTCCACTTAAAACGTCCCTCCTCGATGCGACCGATGCAAAAACCTGTGGCATCAAAGACGTTGATAATTTCATCTGCCTGATAAACTGAGGTGTCTGGGCGAGGGCGCTTCTTTGAACTGTCAAAGTAATTAGTTAACCGCACCGACTTGGTTGTAGGCAGTACGCCAGCAGCAAGTAGCGACTCTGATGTTTTCCCCCTCTCCTCAATTCGTTTTCGTTGTAGCTGTTCCCTGGTTTCCAAATTTTCGGCTTGTAGCTGACTTTCCGCCTTAACTCGCTCAGATTCCATCCATGCGGCTGTTTTGGGGACTAGTGGGAGGAATACGGGCATTGCACAAATCGCTAGCCCCGCGACCGCCAATCCCATTTGTTTTTTGTAGGTCATGGTTAGTAGGGGGCACGCCTGCCCCGGTAACGTTAACTAGTAAGCGAAAAGAAAGTTCTCAGGTTCGCGATCGCCATCCTCGGCTGAGGAAAATTCCCAATAATTCATCTCATTGAGTCTGTCGAAAATGTCCACCGCTCTCATCCGCAATGGATCGAAGGGGTCGTCGGAAATTTGAGCAATGGCGTTATGCAGCCCAAAAGCTAACTCGTTCGCTGTGTCTGGGTGAATGCCGTTACCCAGGAACTGACCGAAGGCTACTGCGTATGGATGATCGTCGATTGTCTCGTAAGCGGCAATATATTCTGTCCCGGTGAAGGGTGGGTAAACTGGTTCGTCGTCTTCGACAAATTCTAGTGACATGATAAAATTCCTGTAATGTGTACTTACTACTCGGTAGATGCATCCTGTGGGTATCGGTCGCCTGCCTGAGAAACTAGCGACCGCAACCCCTAAAACAAACTTTGTTGAATTCCTCTGGGCGTTGCTTCGAGTGTTGGAGAAGCAACTGCGCCAACCACTTCACTGATGCAGCCAGAGCGAATCTTGTTAATGTTCACCTTGATAGATACTTTTGACTTCTGCCCTGATAATGGTTCAAAAATCCACTGGGGGTGGTCGGAGCGACAGTATGGATCTTGGTGTAGATAGCGATACAGCTTACCTTTGATTTGATACACCTTGGTTGCAGATACCTGCGAGGTGTCGAAAATCGGTTCTAGTTGTTGCATCACTCCCCCTGCATCAATGCGTCAGTTACCCAAGCCAGAGCCGAAAGTCCATCGCCCAGCGACATTTCGCCACTGCTGACAGCCTCCTCGCACAGATGTTGAAAGGTTTGCGGGTACTTGGCTCTAAAAGCTTCTAGCTGTTGCAGGATCTTGTCTAAGTGCAACAGCACCGTGCCGCCGTCGGTTGAATCTAATTCCAATACGTTGTTAATTTCCATCATTTCCTAGTTACCGTAACGTTACGTTGACTGTTAAATGCTGCCTTCTCTATGCGCCCGTTGGTAGAGCCAACCCAAGCTACCTGCGAATACCATCGCTGCACCCATTGGAATCATTAACGGGGAGGCGATCGCGTAAGAGGCAATTCCCAATGCTCCAATGCCTGCGGTGGTTACTGCCGATTTGATAAAGTCCATGATTTCTTTCTCCTCTTGCGTAATTACTACTACTTTCCCGATTGAACTTGAGCCAATAGTGCCGCTAATTGGGCGTTGGTTGCGTCAATGTTGGACTTCATCTGTGCCACTACCTCGACAGGCTTTTGCATCTGATTAGCGAGGTCTGTAATGGCTGCGACGTATGCTTCTTGCCTAGCTTCTGAACGTTCCTTGATAGCCTCATCAAGCTCGGCTTGCCTGCGGTCAATGGCATTAAGTGCAATCGCATTCTTGACTTGATGCAACGTGTCAATCGCTTTGATTTCTTGCATGGCGGCAAGCACCAGGGGAAAGCCTAAAACCTGAGAGGCGTTGTCGATCAGTTGCTCTTGCTGGTGAATGTCCATGCCTGTGATTGGGGTGATGCTGCCGTTGCTTTCTGGCAGTGCGGCGCGGACGCTTTGACGAATTAACTCAGCCTCGCCGTCGGTCACTTGTTCGGCGGTTGCCCAGTCTTCTCGGACATTGATCAAAATCAATCGAGCGTCGTCAATGTTTAATCCAGTCTCATTGCAGATATGTGTCAGTGATTGCATGGCTTGTTTTCCTTTGTAAATTAATTTGAACTTAAGCTGCCGACATCCGCGCCAACTTCGTTAATTGGTTTTGGTAATTGCCACGGGTAAATAGATATTGGTTTTGCTGGATGAAGTTTTCTACTGCGCTTTTCTTGCGAAGATGTACGTAGCATTCTTTCACCAGCGAAACGACCCAGCTTTGATATGGGGAAAGCGGAACCTCGCGATCGCGGCTGCACTTTTTCTCGTGCCACAATTCTCTTGGTAACTCTGGATAATCTTCTTTGAAATTGGGCACTTTCCAGTAAGCAATGCCTTCGTGTCGCCAAATCGTAGGACGACTTGTATTTAACACCTGAGCTAACGCATTTTTAGATAATGGACAATCAGCATAAAATGCTGAATCCATTACTGCTGCGCCCAAACTGTATAGTTGTGGGACGGTCATGATTTTACACTTGATGAAATAGTTAAACGGTCTTGAGCGGCAATGGACACCTATGGACACCTTACAAGCTACTATTTAGCATCGGGAAGCCTGAAACCCTCATTGTTAAGCGCTTTTTAAACCTGCTGAATCACTTGTTGTCGCGTTTGCGGGCGTTGCGTTTGCCGCTCATGTAAGCTACTATAGCAATAAGTAGTCACAAGTGGCAACCCCTTCCCAAAAGTTTTTTAGGGGGGGATAATTAACAACAATTAAACCCACTTATGTATACTTGCAGAAATGCCTAGCAAAAAGCCGCGTGTTGTCGTCTACCTTGACCCAGAAATGAATGATTTTCTAAGGCAATGGGCAGAGGATGAGCGCCGCACCCTAAATAATCTAATAACCATACTTCTAGAAAAAGCAGTGGAAGAGAAAAAGGATAAAAAATTACCATGACCGATACCAACCCACCCCAAGACCGACTAGATCGCATTGAAGCAATTTTGCTACAAACTGCAACCCGCTTAGACCAAGTTGCCTCACAGCAGCAAACAAACACAGCCGCGATCGCGCTATTAACAGAGCAACAAAAAGCGAACACCACTGCAATTGGTCAATTAACAGAACGTCTTGACCATCTGACAGAACGAGTTGACCAAGGTTTTGAACGAATGCAGCAGCAATTAGAAAGCAATATTTCTGATTTGGTTGGAATAATTGGTGACGGCATAGAAGGCGTTGAAGAAATGCTTCGGCGTGCTTTGCAGCAAGGCGGCAATGGCAACAGCCCGCCTAGTAACTAAGGAAAAGCGATAGTATTTTTGTTCTAGTTAGCGTAAAGTTACGGTAACTGACAGTACCCGCAGACTTTTATGGAAATAATAAACGTTCATTTTCAGCAAAACCTGTCCCTGCAAAAAATAGTGCAAACCTTCCCGCCTGTTTCACAAGAGCAGTTTGAACAATGGCTCAAAACCAGCGTTTGCGAGGATTGGGAATATAAATGGCGATATCTGAAAACCTTGAATATTGACAGCTATCTACGGATGTACGCACAACTACCCGCCTTGCTTATAAATAAACACCCAGAGGCAGGGAGTGCGGAATACCAGTTGTTTGGAAAATATCAAGAGCGGTACTTAGCCAGTAGCATTTGGTTAAAACAGCTTCTCGACTACGGTGCGCCCAACTACAAGGAAATCTATGAGTCGCAGGCGATGAACCTCTATCGCCATGATGCAAATTTCCGCATGGCAGAGTTGGACTTGTGCCGTGCCGTCGTGCGTCATCCCAGGTACAAACTCAATCAAACTTTCGGAACCCCGATTTATTTGTGGTTTTGGGTGCAAGTTGCCAGTTGTCTCAAATATTTCAAGAATAATGGCTTGACAGCTGCGATCGCCATCGAAGAAATCCAAACCAAACGAGAAGTGTATCAGCAGTGGGGGAAATTGCTGGATTACTACCAAGAGGGAGGGGCTGTCCCTACAACTAATTGCGAATCTATACCCGACTTCTTGTTGAACCTTCCGGCTATTTTGCCAGGGATGGCGCAAAAGATAATACGAGAAAAATACGATTTGATGTTGGACGGTGCGCTCCAGAATTACCTGAACGCGGCGGCGGCTAATCGGATGTTTGGGAGAGAATGTTCCGAGATTCAGGTAGCTTGCGTATACAAAACAAAGTCAAAAGCCAAATCAAAACTAAAAAACGAGTTATTTGTTTCCGGCTTAAAGCAAAAGCGTCCTAAATGTTAAGTTTTGTTGCAAAAGGACGACTTGAGGAACGGACTCGTTTTCAACGTGTTTTTTATGCTTTATTGAAACTAATTCACCTAACGGAGGCGAAAATGGCAAGTTCAAGGATTTTGATTAATGTTTGCTTCGCATTGCCTGCAAAAAGCAGATTTACGCAGAATAAAAGGCAAATGTCCAATTAGGCATACATAAAAAAGCAGGTGACAGCCTTTAGCTATCGGGCTAAAAAACGCGCGTTGTTAACGGATAAAAGCCAACCAAACGTAACGGAGTACGGAGTAAAGCCAACCAGCTAACTAAAGAACGTTACTTCGCCAAGAGATTACCAGTCTCACTAAGCCAAAAAGGATTGCCACCAAGCAATTCTTTAATTTCAAAAAGATACTTCTAATATAGGTCGAGTTTGACTTTATCCGCTAACAATTTTTTAGTCCAATAATTAAAGGCTTCCTCCCCTGCGCTGTAAAAACAACGGAGGAAGCGCAATGACTGACAATATTTTTCCCCAGAATGGGGCGCTATTTCAAGGAGGCACGCCCCTTACACCCTCTGAAATCACATTTAAATTCGCGGTCAATTCTGCTGGAACAGACAAAGATTGGGATTTTAAGCTGCTAGCATCTCAGTTTAAAGATAGACAAGGAACCATCGTTGATGTTAAGCACCATGTAAAAAACGGACATGCCTTGTGTGCTGGCTTGCTTGGCAACAAGTGGCGGGCGAAATCCAACGTGATTGGCTCGTACTGGATTTTACTTGACATTGACAATTCAGATGTGCTGCGAGATGATGCAGGACAGCCAGTCAAGGGAGAAGACGGCAAGACAACAAAAATTTACAAGCACGACCTCAACCTTGACGAGGCTCTAGCTCACCCATTCGTCCAAACACACTGCGCTTTAATTTACACCACTGCTAGCCATAAACCCGACTGGCATAAATTCCGTCTCGTATTCCTGCTGCCGGAATTTGTAAAAGGTGCGGACACAGTAGAAGCCTGTGTAAGACTTTTACAACAGCAATTCCCCCACGATTCGGCTTGTAAAGACGCTTCTCGCGTGTTTTATGGCTCAACTGAAGCTGAATTTCCCCTAACACAGCCCAATGCCACACTGCCAAGTGATTGGGTGCAACAGGCACGCTCTTGCGTCAAACAGGAACGCATTGAATTTGCCCGCAGGCTCAAAGAACTTGAGGAGCGGCGCAAACAGTTCCAGGAATTATCGCGTTCAGCAGGCTGGGACATTGACCAATTAATCCAGCAAGCACTTTTCCACATCCCACCCCGCGCACCTGGTAGTAACAACTACGACGAATGCCGTCAAGTACTGATGGCGCTGGTAAGCCATTATGGTGAGACTGAGGCGGAAGTCATAGCTGAACAATGGTCGCCAAGTATCAAGGGCACAACTTGGAACATTCGGCAGAAAATCCGCAGTTTTCGACGTGGTGGCATCTCCATCGGGACGCTATTTCACATTGCCAAACAGTATGGATTTAGGTTCCCGAAAGTTAGCAACAAGAACGAACGTTACAGCTGCGACGAGCCAGATTCTAAAGCTTATGACGAATATATCGCCAACAAGGAATCAGAGGCGATCGCAGCCGAAGCTCAAGAACTCAGGTTTTTAGTCAATAAAGCTACCAACACTCTTAAGCGGCTCTTGGGTAAAGCTTTTAAGGGATTTGGCAAGAAACCTGTTACAATAATTGCTCCCAAAGTCCTTAAAATCAAACCGGGTGAAGTGCCTACACCACAAGAATACGAACTTTTGGGTAAGCCCCGATTGGACTTTACGGCAGCAGACCGCAATGCAATTTTGACTGAAGCCGTAAGCAAAGGCTGGAAACATATTTTAGATGGATCGGGGACTGGGGCAGGTAAATCCCACGCTACTGGGGAGGCGCAACCATCAGATTTCGGGGTCGAGCAGCTGTGGTATTTGGCAGTTGACCACAGAAACCCAACGACAAGTACGGTTGAGGCTGAGTATACAGATTTACCAGTCAGAAACGATGGGTTTAAAATTGACCCTACTCGCAAAACACCATCAGGTAAAAACTTTCAGGTGTGGGGAGGAGAAGAAGATAAAAAAGAATCTACAGGTAATTGTGATCGCACTGACTTATTCCACGCTCTCTCAGCCAAGAATCTCAATGTGCAAGAAAGTAAAACTTCACCCATCTGCCAAAGTTGCCCGCACTATACCAAAATGGTTGAAGTTCCCGACGGCAACGGTAAGAGTACTTTTCGACCAAAATGCTCATCAAAATCAGGCGACGGGTTCGGCTTTCGATTTCAATATTCGACTGCGCTAGAAATACCAAAACTAAGAGCGCACCCAAGCAGTGCGCCAAAACCCAAAATTGATTTTACCAAAGATGACGGCGACAACTATATCGATCCAGGTTACGATTATAGCTCTGCGGGCGCTTTTTGGGATGAGGCAGGAACTCTAATTGAAACTCAAACCTTGCTAGAAGTGCGACTAAAGGATTTGCAACAAATATACTACAAAGTTCCTACACTTATGTCAGCCTGTTTGCTTGATGAATTTAGGCACGATCTAGACCCACTTTGGCAAGTATTGATGGCGCTATTAGACCCTAGCTTTAGAGGATATATATCCGACACCGGGCGTTTCGGCATGAATAACGGCAACATCCGCGCATTGCTACCAGAACCACCTCAAAACTTAAATAAAATTATAGAGTTTCTAAAGAGAGAGCTAGCGCCAGATTTAAGTTTTTTACAGGAGCAAGGCGACAGAATCGATTTTAAATCAGTTCTCCGGGGAGAACGGAGATTGGCAATGGCGGCAAATCTCGCTTTAAATGCTCAAGATTCCAGGCAGAAAGCGCAAAGACTAGAAGATGTAGCATTGAACTGGTTCATACCTTTCTTAGAGGCTTGGAGAGATAATTCCGGCTACTTCAAACGCGATTTTAGTGGTTTGGCACTCAGAATTTATGAAAGAAGCTATCGCCACACCGATATAGCTTCATCGTGCAAGTGGAATATTTACCTTGATGCCACCCTCAGTCCTCAAATGCTGGCATCGATACTAGACACTGAGGATATTTTGCACATAAAACAGGAAATGCCATCTTATAAAAATCTGCGTGTGATACAAGTTACCGGGATGGGGAGACTGAGTAGCGATCGCCGAGAGTCGGCAGACTTACGAGTTACAGCTGCATTAGCAGAACTACAAGCGAGCCATTTAGGGCTTAAGGTAATCGATTGGAAGGCGAAAGCCACTGACGGACAAGGCTACCATTTTAGAGATGGTCGAGGCATTAACCGATTCCAGGATGCTCCAGCACTTGCGCTTGTCGGCATACCCTGCCCAAATATCGGAGCAATGGCGATTAAATATCAACTATTAAAAAATAAGCCCGCTGTTGAGGATAGCCCAGAGTTTGCAGCTTTTGTCGATGAACATATCCAATCTGAAATTACCCAGGAGGCGGGGCGGCTACGGGCAAACTTGCGTCCCAATGAGGAACTAACCCTATACTTCTTCGGTGATTACAACTTAGATTTTCTCAAAGAAGAATTACCACTAGCGACTTTTGAACAGAAAAACGCTTTTGAGTTGACTCCTGAAGCGGGTGATAAATTCCAACGTACCAAGTACGGAATTTTAAAAGCTTTTCAGAAGTTGATTGAGTCTGGGACAGATTGTACCAAAATCACCCAGGACGCGATCGCTAATGTTTCCCAAATAACTCGTTCCAGAATCAGTCAAATTGCCTCCGAGTTTGGGGGGTGGTCGAGGCTGCGAAAAATGTTAATTTTGTTATATAGCAACTTATATAACAAAACTAACAATCCTGAAACCGTTGCCCAGACTGGACAAGAACCCGATTCTAACCTATTGTGGTTGGCGCACGAATACCTTCCGTTACTTGCAATAAACCCCGAAGACTCGCCACCAGCGAGTGTGGTCAAGCAAATCTTGGAAGTTATCCAAGTTGAGGGCGAGGAACGGTTTAAAATTGCTATCCAATCTACGGATAAAGAAACTAAACTCGGCATTTTGGGACACCTAACCGCACTGTTAACTACTGATTTCGCCGAAGAAGGCGAGGTTTTGGGAGGTTAACATGTTCCAATTACGCGATTATCAGACGGAAGTAATAGAAAAAACTTATAACTTTTTTAAGCTCGGACTAAAATCGGTCTTAATTTATGCGCCAACCGGTGCGGGTAAAACAGCGATCGCGAGTCAGGTTATTGCCGACACTGTTGGACAAGGAAAGCGCGTTCTATTTATTGTCCACCGCACAAAACTTGTCCGTCAAACCCAAGACACTTTACGGAAATTCCACGGCATTGATTGCAGTGTAATTTGGGCAGATAAAGGCAAGCCAGACTATAGTAAGCCTGTACAAGTTGCGATGCTCCAAAGCCTCCATCGTCGTGAATTGCCACCAGATATAGACTTGGTGATTCTAGATGAAGCGCATACCTCCAGCCATTATTTGACGTATCAACGCATTCTGAACGAATATTCAAGAGGTATATGGTCGCTTTCCAAAACGCTTGCTCTGGGCTTAAGTGCTACCCCGTGGCGGACGAAACGACAAGAGGGGTACTGCCACCTATTTCAAGCGATTGTCCACGCTCCCTACCCTCAGCAGCTTATCGACCTGGGGCATTTATCTCGCGCTCGGCAATTTGGATACTCCACGTTGATTGATGAATCGAAGCTGGAAGTAAGTTCCACTGGTGAATTCACTGAAGAATCGGTATCTGCGGTTTGTGATGAATCCCTCAATCTAGAAATTGTTAAGAAATATGCAGAGCGCGTTCCTAATGGCGATCGTAAGACTCTAGCTTTCTGCGCTAACGTTAAACAAGCCGAGGATTTGACTCTTAAACTAAAAGTTTCCGGATATGTCGCTGAAATTATTACAGGGCAAACTCCAGAACACGTTCGCGAGGATATCTTTGATAAGTTTACCAAGGGCGAAATTAGGGTTTTGGTTTCCGTCGCCGTCCTTTGTGAAGGTTTTGATGAACCGAGCGCAGATTGCGTCTTAATCTGCCGTCCTGTTAAGTCGCGTGCCCTATTCATCCAGATGTGTGGGCGAGGACTGAGGATTGCCAACGGTAAAGAAGATTGCTGGATTATCGATTATTGCGGCAACATTAAGCGCATTGGATTGCCCACTCAGCGTTTCTCCATTAGTTTATGTCCTGCGCCAAAGGATGATGACGACCAGCCGATCGCTACTAAGACTTGCCCCAGTTGCGGACAAGAAATTTACGCCTTTTTGATGATTTGTCCTCACTGCGGACACGTTTTTGAACCTGAGAAAAAAGACTTTGTGCCACGTAAGGGGAAATTAGAAGAAATTCTCTCCCCAGACCAACGCAAGCACTTTAAGTTTTTAAAGGAGCTAATTGTCGAACTTTACAACAAACAATCTCCTAACACAGAGATTGACCTTGCCTTTCTACAAAAGTGGGGTTATCTTCCGCCAGAAGATTGGCATGATTCAATATTATTTGGCGATAAGCACGGCTGGGAAGTAGACGTACAAATCTATTATCGCTACTTGCTGGAGACGTTGCCCACTGCCTCTGATAACCGCGAATGGATAAAGACAAGCATCCGACGCGAGTTTAAGTCTGCGATCGCCTGGGCAGAAGAAAACTTTTATAATGCTGCTGGCGGTTCGAGTCTGAGTCCTGACGAAATCAAGGACACAATCAATAAGCGCATCAAGGAGCTAATTTCTTACAAACCTTGGTGGAAACTTTTAGGTTTTTCTCAGGAACCAGAAGACCTGTCCGCAGTTTATTCGGCTTATCGACGACACATGGGAGAAGCGGAAACTTCAAAGCGCAGCGTGTTCGAGCGACGAGCAAAACTCTATAATCTAGCGCTGGAGCAATCTGTGGCACGATTTAGCCTTAATCCTCGTATTTTACTTTTGACCTTAAGTGCCATCAAAAAATCCATAGCAGCCCAGGATTTTGAAGCAGCAGAGGAACACGTAGGCTCGGTAACGGCGATCGCCAAAGAAGCAATCTGGGCGATGCTGACTAATGAAGAGCGCTTCGATTTCGCTCGTTATCGTCGCGGTGAGTTAAACAAACCTGCCTCAACTATCAAACCGATTCACACTCAGCACGGGGCGAACTTTTACCATAAATCGTCGCGTTAACTCAGAACCCTTGCAGCACGCACTTTCTCACCGCCATAGAGCGTTATTTGGTGGGTGCTTGCGTCTCGTTTATCAGTTAGCGTAAAGTTACGCTAACTGATAAACATTTTTTTGCATTTGCACGAACATTGTGTCTGGTATGTTAACTGTTTTTGAGCAAAACTAAAGGTGTGAAAATCGGCTATAAACCGGAATAAAACCGGAAATTTTATGATTGAAAACACTCCATCGTGGGAGCGCCTGGAATCGGAGTCACAAAAACAATGGGACGCATTCCGATTGTATCGAGATATGGGGCAGAATCGCTCAATTGCGCGTGTTTTGGTCGAGTTAGGTCTTGCGCCTAGCAGCCAGCGAATGTTGGAGCGTTTTTCTTCAAAAAACAATTGGGTGCAACGTTGTCGCGAATACGACGACTATTGCGATCGCAGAAACCGTGCGGAACTTGAAGCGACTAAGCGAGAAGAATATCAAACAAAACTAGAAAAGTACTGGAGCGACAAAGAGCAACTCGCTCGTTTTGACCTTAATTTAGCCATCCAAGCGCGGCAAGTCATACAGCGGCATCTAAACTTTTACTGGCAAAATCAGGAAGAAGTTATACCAATTGGGCAGATAGCCGCTCTGATTCGCGCAATCACTGCCTTAACTGAATCAGCGGATCGGTCGCTGATATCTATATTTGAGCGAGAAACTAGCGGACACAGAACTGAAGGCGAATCCATATTGATAGATTCCGAAGACCCAATTGAGTTAGTGAAAGAACATCAAAGGTTGTTAGATCAGCTTGCAAGCTTGCTATAATTCCTTCTGCTGCTGCGATCGCAAGCTGGGCGTTGTGCCATCGCAGCCAACCCTGATGCGGCTGAATTTGCAGCTGCTGCACTCAAGCCGCCGAGGATCGTTACAGCAAAAAATAGCTTGCACCCGCTGTGTCGTGTAGCCAAAGTCCGCACTATATCTACAGTTGGGGCTATTAGCTTACAACAGAGCGGACAACACAGTGGAAAAAGCCTGAAAGCTTCTCTGCATAAGGATTTCTTTCCAACTGTACAGTTGCGCGATTGTACAGTCGCCGTAACGTTACGGTGACTGAGCGCCCAACTCTTTGATAAACTCGTTAAGTGCCTGAGCGATGCGCTCTTTGCTCTCAGCCCTCTTGCTTAATCGCCACTTAGCCAGGATATGATCGCGTATCTGTTCCAATTCCTCACGCCAAATTAATACTTTGAACCACCTATTCTTCGTTTTGGCTCAAAGGTGTAACGCGATGGCGTAGCCCAAGCAGGCATCGCTAACTTTCATATATTGTTCTTTAGCTCCACCACCGTGACACATCTTGAATGGCAGAAACTGTATCTTTTACTACAAGCTTATCACCCAAAGCAAATATAACAGGAGTTAATGCGTTTATATCAGTGAGTAAGTTTGGGCGAGTGTGAATAGATAAGATGTGAAGGGTATCTCGCCAGAGACAAAAAAGTGGAGTTTTTTGTACTTGTAAAAGTTTACCAACCAAACTACTTAAGGCTTCGGCGCGATCTCTCTCAGACTGAATCTCCCTAGCAGCAGCCAATGCCTCTGGTAACAATTCTGGCAGCAAAGGAGCCAAACGACTTAGGGCTTCGGCGCCATACCCCTCATCAATCTTCCTAGCAGCAGCCAGTGCCTCTGGTAACAATTCTGGCAGTTTACCAGCCAAATTACTTAGGGCTAAAGCGCGATAATACTCATCCTGAATCTCCCTAGCAGCAGCCAGTGCCTCTGGTAACAATTCTCTTGGCAATCTACTAGCCAAACTACTTAGGGCTAAAGCGCGATACCCCTCATTAATCTTCCTAGCAGCAGCCAGTGCCTCTGGTAATAATTCTGGCAATTTACCAGCCAAATTACTTAGGGCTAAAGCGCGATCATACTCATCCTGAATCTCCCTAGCAGCAGCCAGTGCCTCTGGTAACAATTCTCTTGGCAATCTACTAGCCAAACTACTTAGGGCGAAGACGCGAAAATACCCCTGATTAATCTCCCTAGCAGCAGCCAGTGCCTCTAGTAACAATTCTCTTGGCAGTCTATTAGCCAAACTACTTAGGGCTTTGGCGCGATCCCCCTCAGACTGAATCTCCCTAGCAGCAGCCAGTGCCTCTGGTAATAATTCTGGCAGTTTATTAGCCAAACTACTTAGGGCTAAAGCGCGATCATACTCATCTTGAATCTCTCTCGCAGCAGCCAGTACCTCTGGTAACAATTCTGGTAATTGACCAGCCAAATTATTTAGGACAGTGGCGCGATGGCTCTCAGACTGAATCTCCCTCGCAGCAGCCAGTGCCTCTAATAACAATTCTGGCAGTATATTAGCCAAATTACTTAGGGCTAAAGCGCGATAATACTCATCTTGAATCTCCCTAGTAGCAGCCAGTGCCTCTGGTAACAATTCTCTTGGCAGTTTACCAGCCAAACTACTTAGGGCAGTGGCGCGATAATAATTAGACTGAACCTTCCTAGCAGCAACCAGTACCTCTGGTAACAATTCTGGCAGTTTACCAGCCAAACTAGTTAGGGCTTCAGCGCGATAATACTTAGACTGAATCTCTCTCGCAGCAGCCAGTGCCTCTGGTAACAATTCTCTTGGCAGTTTATCAACCAAACTACTTAAGGCAGTGGCAAGATAATACTCATTCTGAATCTCCCTAGCAGCAGCCAGTACCTCTGGTAACAATTCTCTTGGCAGTTTATCAGCCAAACTACTTAGGGCTAAAGCGCGATGCTTTTCAGACTGAATCTCCCTCGCAGCAGCCAGTGCCTCTGGTAACAATTCTCTTGGCAGTTTACCAGCCAAACTAGTTAGGGCAGTGGCGCGATAGCTCTCAGACTGAATTTCCCTCGCAGCAGCCAGTGCCTCTGATAACAATTCTGGCAATTGACCAGCCAAATTACTTAGGGCTTCGGCGCGATCCCCCTCAGACTGAATCTCCCTCGCAGCAGCCAGTGCCTCTGGTAACAATTCTGGCAGTATATTAGCTAAACTAGTTAGGGCAGTGGCGCGATAATACTCATCTTGAATCTCTCTCGCAGCAGCCAGTGCCTCTGGTAACAATTCTGGCAGTATATTAGCTAAACTAGTTAGGGCAGTGGCGCGATAATACTCATCTTGAATCTCTCTCGCAGCAGCCAGTGCCTCTGGTAACAAATCTTTTGGCAGTTTATCAGCCAAACTACTTAAGGCTTCAGCGCGATGCCTCTCAGACTGAATCTCCCTAGCAGCAGCCAGTACCTCGGGTAACAATTCTGGCAGTTTATCAGCCAAACTACTTAAGGTTTCAGCGCGATGCCTCTCAGACTGAATCTCCCTTGCAACAGCCAGTACCTCTGGTAACAATTCTGGCAGTTTATCAGCCAAACTACTTAGGACAGTGGCGCGATAATACTTAGACTGAATCTCCCTTGCAACAGCCAGTACCTCTGGTAACAATTCTCTTGGCAGTTTATCAGCCAAACTACTTAAGGTTTCAGCGCGATGCCTCTCATTCTGAATCTCCCTCGCAGCAGCCAGTACCTCTGGTAACAATTCTCTTGGCAGTTTATCAACCAAACTACTTAAGGCAGTGTCGCGATGCCTCTCATTCTGAATCTCCCTAGCAGCAGCCAGTACCTCTGGTAACAATTCTCTTGGCAGTTTATCAGCCAAATTACTTAGGGCTAAAGCGCGATCATACTCATCCTGAATCTCCCTAGCAGCAGCCAGTACCTCTGGTAACAATTCTCTTGGCAGTTTATCAGCCAAACTACTTAGGGCAGTGGCGCGACTTGACTCATTCTGAATCTCCCTCGCAGCAGCCAGTGCTTTCGAGAGTCCTAATTCTTTTAGGTTTGGTGGCAAATGATTGACTAGCTGTGTAAGCAAATTTGCTTTCTGTGTTGGATTCGAGCTTTGTAGTACGTAAGCGAGTCCTTGCTCAGGAGTCCAGACATTTTTTTGAACTAACGCAATCAGCAGTTCTACTGGTAAATTGGCTGCCAGACTATTAAGAGATGCAATAATTAAAGCATAGCGACACTGCAACCCAATAACTTGAGGCAGGGTTGCAAGAGTCCAGGAGTCATCTGCCAATTGCCAAGCACGAGCAACATCAGTTACAAAGTTGGCAGTTTGTCCCAAGCTCGCGCAAGCCTCATACCAACCATTACCTCCTGCTGGAGTTTCCTCTTGTAGAAGTTGATGTATCTGGAAAAGTTGGTTTGCTTGCTTGAAATGCCAAGTTAAATGAGCATGAATATAACCATCAGCAGGTAACGTATGCCATTGCCCTGATTGAGTTTTTTCTTGATAACGGTCTAATAACGCCGAATGAGCAGCAGGTAAACTGAATCCCAAGCCTGGTAGTTTTCCAGGTTGATTAGGAATTTTCTCTCCTCTAAGTAATCCAACAGCTACATCATGCATTAAGTCATGTAGCCTGTAAGTTGGTTTTTTGTCAAACTGAATTGTTCCCGTTTGTAGTAATGCTTTAGACCTTAATTGACGTAATATTGTCAAAGCTTGTCTAGAATTAACACCCCAAAGCGTTGCTGCCATTACATGGGTAATAACCACATCTTCTGGTAAAACTCCAAACCAAGCAAATTGTTGTAATAATTCTGGAGTTAAAGAATTCAAGCTGAGATTAAAAGAAGCAACTAGAGAATACTTTTTGCGCTTTTCTTCACTACTACAGTTTACAAATAAGTCAAGTGTATCTAAATGAGCTATTTCTGCCCTCAAATCTTCTAACAATTCTGACCACGTTATTCCATCTGCTCGCTGCGCTGCTGCCAATTCTAATGCTAAGGGTAAATAACCAACCGTTTCTGCTAAAAGTTCCGCCTGCTGTTTTTCTGCTTGGGTAAGTTGCCTCGGCTGTGGTTGACTTTCTAGAAGCTTTAGCGATTCGCTCCTTGTCATCACGTCTAAATCATAGCGACTTGCCCCAGGTATCACAGCCTCTCGTGTGGTTACAAGTACCCGACAACCACCACTACCAACTTGAAAATATTCAACGTGTTCTGAATTCCAAGCGTCATCTACCACCAGCAAGACTTTCTTATTATAAAGTAATGTCTGCAAGTGTCTTTTTGCATCATCTGGTTTAATGGGTTTATAGTTATTGTCTCCCAAAGCCTGAATCCAACTACTTAATAATTGCAACAAATCGGGTTCTTTACTCAAAGTTGCCCACAAAACCCCATCTGTAAAACAAGCTTTAACATCCGGGTCATGGGCTATAGCCGCAGCTAATGTTGATTTTCCAATTCCACCCAATCCATAAATGGCGCTAATAACTAAAGTTCCTTGATTAAAAGCTTCTTGCCCTAGTAAAACTGCTTTTACCGCTTGTTGGGATAAGGGACGTTCTACAAAATTAGGTGGTAAAGATGGGGCTTGAAAAGGTTTGTCTGCTCGCTGTGCAGTACCAAAAATTACCGTATCTGCTGTTATCTGTCCTACTTGATTTACTTGACCCTGTTCGTGGGTAGTTGCTTCCAGGTTGAAATTATCTGAAGGATTAAAGTTTTTTGCTTCTGCCATTGCTGAGAACAAGCCTAATTTACAGGGGATGGTGACAATTTGCTCCTACTAAAAATCAACCTTTTCTGCTTCAATTTTCCCTACTTGCTTAAAGGTACTTTGGTCGTAGGACTTACCGCTCATCTGAATATTGTCACCTGTTGGTTGTACTGCCGATTCTTCTAAAATCTTGGCAATTTCTGCTGCTAGTGATGAATCATTCTCTAGGATTTTCTTGAGTTGTTGACGCAAAGCAGCGATTGAATCCTCATCAACTGGATTTTTTGCTACATCCACCGCCGCTTCAATAGCAGCTTCCTTCGCCTCTATTTTAGGTTGCAGTTTATTCCAAACAACAGTCGCTTTTCGCCAAATATCCTCACCAAGCTTCTGGGATGCACCTTCCACTGCCTTATTGCCTACATTCAGTAGAAATGGCAAACAAGGAGCTAAAAATTTGACAAGTATTGCTATATCCATTAGTTTATGTGGTTTATCTATATTTATTCTTGTTTTAATAACTGGAATCTGGGCTTGGGAAAGGTTTTCTAGTTTAATCGCAACCTTACCTTCCTGAAAAGCTCTTTGAAACACATCAAGATTATCTGGAGTTGTGTAACCCAAGCCATCATAAAAACCTTGAGCGAACTGGATTGCAGATTTATCCTGAATCTCCTGGTTCATCCCAATTGTATAATTAATATATTTACTAATTGCCTCAGCAGATTTAGCAGAGTGACAAGCATTTAATAGCACACAGTTCACGTAATTTGCGTGTAACTCAAACAGTGATGCCAGCCCGGATGGTGAAACAAATTTTTTCTGTCCCCCATCGTCTTCTAACTGCAAACTACCATCCTCCAAACCGTGTCCGCAGAAATGGACGATTTGGGGTTTTTCTTCTGCAATAGCACGACGAATATCTTGGGGTCGAATAGCAGTCCTGATGTCAACCTCAAACATATCCCGTCTTACGGCACGTCTGATACATTCTTCAATTTCCCTAATTTCTTTATCCAAGCGCAAACCGTGGGGGATTGCTGCCAAAATTAAGATTTTTTGTGACGGAGTAGCTTGTCCTTTAATCATCTCCCACCCTTGATGAATGTATTAAATTTACCAGATTGGCTCAGAATAAGTTCTACTTCAAAGCTAAACTCCATGATTCCAGAAGAATTCATCAGTCCACGCCACAGTAACGAAGGCAAAACCCGCGCTTTGGTAAGGTTATCAGCATCCCCCAATTCCGCATTACACGAAAGGGCATTTAGGTGGAACACACGCCCAGAGTGGGAAAGATATTTTGTAAATACCAACTTTTAACCGAATGTTGGTAAAACGATAAGAATCAGGCTGCCCTGGCGGTAACGCTAACCTTTGTTGCGTTGAGTTTCGTCATATGTCTCCACTGGATACCTTACCCGATCCCCAATCACGCTCAAGTTGGTAAAACGGAAAAAAGTGAGCCTGCTGTCTCTGGGCGCAAGTCGTCGAATCAACGATGCGGCTCAATTTGCGGCTGCTGCACTCACGCCGCCGAGGATCGTTACTATAGCTGACGGGACAATTAAACTTGCTTGATATGTTTGCACTTCGTTCTCACATTTTTGATTTTTGTCCGCTCTGTCGTGTAGCCAAAGTCCGCACTATATCTACAGTTGGGGTCATCGACTGGACAACAATCCAAAAAAGCCTGAAAGCTGCTCTGTGTAAGGATTGATTTGACTGGACAACACGGCGGACAACAATCCAAAAAAGCCTGAAAGCTGCTCTGTGTAAGGATTTATTTCCAACTGTACAGTTGCGCGATTGTACAGTCACCGTAACGTTACGGTGACAGGACTGGCGATGTCAGCCAGTGTCCCGTGAGACACTGGCTGACACATACTACCGGATGCTTCCCCATCTCAGTTGCCGTAACGTTACGTTGACTGAGCGCTCAACTCTTTAATAAACTCGTTAAGTGCCTGGGCGATGCGCTCTTTGCTCTCAGCCCTCTTGCTTAATCGCCACTTAGCCACGATTTGATCGCGCATCTGTTCCAATTCCTCACGCCGGACAGTGTTAGTTGTCAAGCTGCTAACTTTCCCCGCAGTTCTGCAACCTCAGCCTTTAGTTGTTCTACATCTTGTAGCCCAGTCTTTAACCGCTCTACTTCTTGGGTTAAATGTTCTACCTTTTTCTGCAACCGCTGATTATTGTCGCTTGCAGCAAGGGTGGCAGGTTTAACAGCGGTTCTCTCTTTAACCGTTGACTGTTCAATCATTTCAACTAGTGCGATCGCAGCCACATCAAGCCGATCAACATTTAACTCGCTAGTTGTGCCGATGTACTTCCTATACAACTTGCCCTGATACTTCCGTGAGGCGTACCAGTAATCATTCTGCTTGGTTGCTGTATAACCGCCATGAGACGCGGTTTCATAGCGAAATGACGAGCTACCCTCTAAGAAGTCTCTCCACGCCTCGGAGCCGATTAAAACGCCTGTCTCTACAACTTTCCCGTCTTTAACTACTAATGGCATAGCTCTCCTAAGAAACAGAAATGTTTCTTTACATCCATCACGGGCGATCGCCCGTAAACAGCTTTTATATAACTCATACAACTAACTATAATACTCTGCTTTCTGCAACAGCTTTATAAGTTGTATAAATAGCATTGCAATCAAAGTCAAGATAATACTGATTATTTAACTGGTCTTGGTTGCAGATTATGGTTGTATAGTAGTTATAGATGAGGGCAGCGCACCGACTACCAATCAAGAGCGCCGCCCACAGTTAACCTAAATTAACCAAGGACTATTAAACCATGACTGACCTAGCCTACACAATCGCCCAGGAAGCTGCCATCATTGGGCTTTGCATCCTGAGAGCGATCGCTTTGATAGCAGACTTGATAGCAATCGCGACTGTGTGGGCTATTAGGAAGGTACGAGACACGCGCCTGGTACAGAAGGGCTTTAGGGCGGCGGCGAGTGCCATCAACACGCGCATACTCAAGGCACGAGGTTTTGTTGGGGCATAGGTGCGGACTGGGGCATCCTTGCCCCCCATCAGTCACCGTAACGTTACGGTATCTGCGACCAATTTGACTGATGTCGGTAAAAGCTACCCAGTAAAACAACAACAGGAGAAAATTAGTTTATGAATCCATTGAGTGCAGCAATACTTGAAGAATGTCGCTCAGATATTATGTTACGAGTTTTTTACTACGAAAAGATTGGTATCCCTGCCTTCATTAACATTGAGTACGGATTGGGTCGCAGTATTGTAAGTCCTACGTTGCCAGTCGATGAGAATAGCCTCATTTGCTGGGAGAGAGTTGGAGGCGTATCTTATCCTCCAATAGATTTTGATGTAGATATTGATGACGACTTTGATTTTAGTAAACTTTTTCCCGGTTTTCCCGTTTCTTCCAAAGACCTGCGCCTATCTCACAAGAAGTTCGATCCAGGTGAATATTACTCCAACCACTTGCACCCACCCAACTTGATTGCTCGATTCCCAGAAGAAAACAGAGAATTGTACGAGAGAGCTTGGAGGGAATGCGTCCCCGGACAAGCGGTCGTAGCAATAGACTACGAGGACGAAGAAACACGAGGCTTTTTTGATCCAATCGTAATTGATAACAGTTTCATGAAATTGTCCAATTCGGATCTAGAACCGCTTACCTTTCCCGGAACTAGCCCCAAGTGGGCTTATAGTGATCTCATTGACAACCAAATTGCTCAAAGTGCCGAGAGTGCGGTAATGCAAGAATTGGAGAAACAGGGATGGCAGAAGGACATGCAAAGAGTAGTAGAAACACACATCGAAGAGTTTTCTTTTGTCTTTGTCGCATTTTTGACGCACGAAGAATTCAGTGGATTGCTCCAGCTTACTTACACAGTGGACGACACTGCGTTGGAATCTATCTGCGTTGAACTTAATTCCGGGGGATGCTTTGAGGGCATTGTCAAAAAAGAAATCTCAGGTGAGATCCATATGAACGCAGAAGAAATAATTCGCGCCACCGTTAAAACTGTTAAGCAGGGATTGCAGTTGCTAATTGATTAGAGATTCGATATCTCCCCACAACGCCAAAGCGATCGCCTCCCTGAGAAAGATAAGCGATCGCCCCAGCCGCATAGTTACCGTAACTTTACGCTAACTACAGATCGGGAAATATGGGCTTTACTTCGGTGAGATATCCCGTAAAAAGGGATAATTAAACTACAACTAATCATCAAGCCAATGCCCAAAACCATTAACCCAAGCCCAGTCCAAGACTTGCAAGCTAATATTACGTGAGTTCGGGTTAAGATTAGGTGGCAGAAAGCAAATTGTGATCGATGGCGATCGCAGGCTTCTTTGGTTGGTGGCAGTAAGCGATTAAACCGCAGACAATGTTGACGCTTGCAGTTAACAGGCGATCGGTGACGGGAATGCGATTGGCGGGGAGATATTCTTGAACTGGTCAATGATGGTCTCAATGATCGAGCGTTTCCTGAGCAACAGGCGATCGCTCAACGACATGAAGCGATTTTTCATGTTACGTTTGAGTTTGGTGATCAGTTGTATCCCAACACTCTCGAGTAACTGTTTTGCTAATTTTTGAGAGACATAGCCCAAGGAGCGCAAACACTTTGCCGAATAGCGTTTGCAGCAATTTGGGCACGGGGATACGGTCATCGGTATTTCCTGGAGTCAGCACAACATTCAGCAATTCTCCACGATCATTGACCACTACATGTCCTGTTGAAGCCAAAGGACCAATCAACTGAAGTTTTGCCGCGAGCAGCCAGATTTTGGAACACCCGATGAAGATTTATCCGCCGATTGTGACAGACTTTGAGACTGGTAGAATCCAAAAAACTGATGCCTGTACACGAACCAAAACAGGAGCGCAGATAAGCACACAGAGGCAATAGGGTACGCTTGCATCCACTCGACAAAGCGATGGTAGCTGACCAAACCGGGGAAGTATCCTTGCCACTGAACCTGTACTTTATCCTGGTAGTAAGCTTTGAAATTCCGGTAACAAGACTGATGAAAGCCGATCAGAATCGTCATAATTTCGCTCAAACATAGACTGCGATCAGCTACGCTGGGCGGTTACGCCATCGCGCTTTCTTTTTTGCAGCCCATTACCCAACAGTTGGCGCTCCCACTGTGGTTCAAAGGTTTGACAGAAGTCATCGACAGAACAGAATAGTTCTTCTAGAGTGAACATAGGGCAAGCAGATGGATGAGAATTTAGCACTTTCAGCCTACCTGTTTTGCCCCTTTCTTATCCCGAACTCACGTTAAATAGGTGGGTTGAATTAAATATAAAACCTGGGTGTGTTACCGCCATTCATTACGGCACCAAGTACCATTAATGGTGCGTTAAACTTCGTTAGAACGCACCACTAGCTAGAATGGCTACGCTATTCACTTTACTTGCCGGACACACACTGATACTTGATTAGAGTGACCAAACGTTAGTACCGGGTAACTTTCCATATTGATGTAATCACCCTGACTGATTTGCCCATCTCCATCAACATCGATATGAACACTAACTATGTAACTAGCCTTTTCATTTGGAATTTGACCGTGAAGGCTGATTCGTAGCTTGTCTTTACTACCAGTTTCATGAGAAATATCCTGAACAACTTGTTCAGCAATAATTCTGGACGCAGCGTCTGCTTGACTAGCATCTTCTAGGCGAATATAGGCGGTTGCACCTTCTAAAGATGCCCCTGCCTCCTCAAATGTAATCTCACCTTCTAGAAGAAATTGCCTTGACATCATTTCTAGCCCAGATTCGGGGGAACTAAAAGAATACTGAATTAATTGCTCCCAATAGATGGGTTGATTGACTCCTACTTGGAGCCAGCATCAAAACCCAAGGCGTGCAAATTGCATTTACCAAGCTCATTGCCAGCGATTACAATAAATTGTTAGATCCCAAGGTTTAGGGAATAAAATCACATCCAGCAGATTTGAATCGCATTACTGCCGATCCTGAGCCATTACCGAAAGAGACACCCACTGAAATTCCTACCCCCCACTTGACGGCAGGATGACTTGGGACATCAAAGCGAACAAACCCAGCATTCCCTGAGATACTTAAGCCATCATGGGCTGCAATCTTATCAGGTCCATCATAGATATGGACATTTCGTATAACTGCATTTGTTGATAACGTTTCACATAGCAGCATCACAGAACCAACTCGCAATCTCCGGTCATCCACAATCACAGTGGTAGGAATTGCAAAGTGTAACCAGTTGTTCGTGTTGGGTTTCCCTTCAACTTCCATGTAGAAACCAGCTTTCCAGACTCTAGCAATATTATCTGGAAATTCAACGATCATACTGGTTCCGTGCGTCCACATCGCTTCTGCTAAAGCAGGCATAATGAATATCCTCTCTTCTGACTAAAGTATTTCTAAGACTAACTAAGAGCGTGAAAAATGAGTGTAATCCTACAAAACAAAATCGCAACCGGCTGACTTAAACCGCATCACGCGAGATCCCGTACTACCAAAGCGAACACCAATTGAAATGCCAACACCCCATTTCACAAAGGGTGCTGTAGGTGCATCAAAGCGGTGGAAGCCAATGTTGCCGTTCAGGTTTACACCATTGTGTTCTGCAATTTTGTCAGGACCGTCATAAATGTGAACATCGCGAATGACGGCATCAGTGGAGAGAGTTTCGCACAAAAGCATGACGGAACCGATTCGTAGCCGCTGATCGTTCACAATGACCTTGGATGGAATTGCAAAGTGAAACCAATTCTCTGTATTCGGTTTTCCTTCAATTTCCGTGTAAAAGCCTGCACGCCAAGTTCGGGCAATACGATCGGGGTACTCTACTTGCAGACTCGTGCCATGAATCCACATTGCCTGGGCTAGCTTTGTTAGATACATCACTCGTACTGCTGCAATGTCGCCTGCACTCAACCCCGTCCGTTGCCCAATTACTTGTCCACCAACAGGTTCAATAGTAGGCTGCCCATTCTTGCTAAATGCATGGGTAGGGTAATGCATGATCGAACCATAGTCATATCCACCAATATCATCACCATCGGTAATGTGCTGGTCAAAGTTATGACGCATTTGATCTTCAATATTTGCCCACAGAATCCGAACGAAACGATCGCGGTCTTCTCGACTTTGTTCATGCCACAAGCCAACGGCATGTCCAATTTCATGAATCGCAGAGCCTGTGGTGCATCCAGTTCCTAGAGAAATTTCTTGCACTCGACCGCGCATCCCTACTTGGGAAAAGCAAGCGCCTCGATCTACAAAGCGGACATAGTTGGGATATTGCCCACCATTGTCAGCTGTGCGTTGAACAAACTGAATCGGAGTCCGTTCAGCCCAATGTCGAATCGCATCCGTTACCCGTTGTTGATTAGGAAGTGAGGGATCAATTTCATAAGGAACAAGTCCATTGGGCCAGCGAAACTGGTTGCCCGTGATTCCAACACCAAATTCACCTATCTGGACACTTTTGACCAATGCCTCCATATCCTCGACTGAACCGAGGGAAATATCACCTTCAAAGATTGCTTCTTTGGCGATCGCGGAGTACTTAACTTCTTTTAGATCAAAGGTGTTTCCTTGAATAAATCCTATTTTTGGTTCTTCTTCTGTAGAACGGAACCAAACCGAAAGATCTGCTTCTTCAGATAGAGATGGATCGCGGTCTTCTTGTAAATGCAAAGGTAGCATGTCCTAGAAATCTCCTTATAACTAGAATGACGCAAACAAGCTGTAGATTGATGGTTTTATTCTGGCTGTGTTGATTACCTCTTGACAGTACCCGTATGGGTGACTTCCTCTTTAAAGATATTGGTTCAGGAAGATCTGTTAAGCTGCACCGCTAGTATGTAACGGCGTTCCAGCATCAGGGCAATTGGTGAGTTATAAAACTCTCTAATTATTAATGGGTGTTAGTGAAATCGACTTATGCACTTTTGAGATGAAAGAGAATTCAGAAGTCAGAATTCAGCATTTCAAATTTGTTAAGTTGTTTTTTATACTATGTTTTCCGGAAAATGCTTTAAGGCAAGCCGTAGGCGATCGCTTTCCCAGAGCGCGAAAACAAAGAATGAGTGCAATAAGTCTAATATAACCTGAGTTCGGGTTAAGCAGGTTGAGAAAGAAGCCACTCCATCTGAAGGCTGGGCTTTTTAGCTTGATGGCAATAAGCGATTAATCCGCACAGAACATTAACGCAGAAATTAACGGGACTTCGGTGTCTAGAATGCTCAATCTGAGAAATGTTCTTGAGTTGGTCGTTAATTGTCTCAATAATTGAACGCTTACGTGACAAAAGCTTGTCATGAAGAAGCATCAGCTTATTTTTCATGTTGCGACGGGGTTTGGCAAAAAATTGGATTCCGAACTCTTCCAAAAGTTGAGAAGAAAGTTTTTCAGAAACATAGCCGCGATCGCCAAAGATTTTTCCAAAAAGACCGCTCAGTAAATCGGGAATGGGTTTACGGTCATCAATATTACCAGGAGTCAAAATCACATTTAAGAGTTGACCAAACTCATTGACGACAAGATGCAGCTTGAATCCAAAAAACCAATCCACAGAAGTCTTGTCACGAGCAGCCAAATCTTTAAATACCCGATGGCGGGAAATTCGACGATTATGGCAGACTTTCAGGCTGGTTGCATCGATAAAACTGATACCTGTACATTGTCCAAAACAATGTTTCAAATAGACGCACAAAGGTATCAAGGTGGATGGTATCCATTCAATAAATCTTTGATAACTCGGAAGACCTGTCCAAGCACAACTGCACTGTTTTTTCACTTGATTCAAATAAAAATACTTGAAATTTCGGTACTGATTTTGATGAAATGCAATGAGTATCGTCAGGATCTCGCTCAAACATAGACTTTTCGCCCGAATCCGTTTTATTCCTCCATAATTTAACAGCCTTTTGTGCCATTCTTTTTCAAACGCTTTACAGAAATCATCTACATGGCAGAACAAAACTTCTAAACTAAACATAGGGCAGGTTGCTGGATTTAACGCTATTTTCAGCTTACTACCTGTCTTTTTCCTTATCCCGAACTCAGGTTAGTTACGTTAACCTTGCGGTGACTGAAGGCGAACCCTTTCGATAAACTCATCAAGTGCTTGGGATATACGCTCTTTAGATTCAGCCCGTTTTGCCGTGCGCCAATCTTTTAACGTTTCGCGTTTGGCTGTTTCGTAGTCGGGGACGGAGGAGTGTTTGAGAGATTCCCCTTCATACCTCAAGCTGCTGATTCCCCCAGTCGTTCGTCAATCGCTTCAATCTTCGCTTTTAGTTCTATAATTTCCTGAGTTAAATATTCTACCGCTTTCTTTAACTCCTGGTTTTCGCTGCTTGCGGCAAGGCTGGCAGGTTTAACAGCGGTTCTCTCTTTAACCGTTGACTGTTCAATCATTTCAACTAGTGCGATCGCAGCCACATCAAGCCGATCAACATTTAACTCGCTAGTTGTGCCGATGTACTTCCTATACAACTTGCCCTGATACTTCCGCGAGGCGTACCAGTAATCATTCTGTTTGGTTGCTGTATAACCGCCATGAGACGCGGTTTCATAACGGAATGATGAACTGCCCTCTAAGAAGTCTCTCCACGCCTCGGAGCCGATTAAAACGCCTGTCTCTAAAACTTTCCCGTCTTTAACTACTAATGGCATAGCTCTTTTATATAACTCATAGAACTAACTAGAATACTCTGTTCTCTGCAACAGTTACATAAGTTGTATAAATAGTCTTGCAGGTAAAGTTAGGATAATACTGATTATTTAACCATTGCTAGTTGTATAAATTTAGTTGTAGAGTAGTTGCAGATGAGGGCAGCGCACCGACTACCAATCAAACGCGCCGCCCACAGTTAACCTAAATTAACCAAGGATTATTAAACCATGACAGACCTGCTTTTGACCACTGATTTAGCCAACGCGACAAAAGAGCAGCTAAAAACCTTAGTAAAGCGGGTTCGCGAAGAATTCGGACGCGATCGCCGAAGTGTGCCGCGACTTTGACCTAACCTTTGAGATTTACCGTACTTGCAAAGGGCTTAGGTTGCTTGAAGTATCCCGCCTTTTGGATGTACAAGGCTATCAATCTCAGTCAATCCTGGCGCGGTTAGGCTCTGATAAGCTTTACCAGCAGCTTTGTCTGAGGCAGGAGTGCTACCGCGCTAGGCTGCAAATTAAACCCTGCCACGTAGGTGATACCGTCTGCCACTGGGTTGCTCAAATAGGCGAGGCTTCAAGCATCCCCCAAAACGAAATCATAAAACAACTACACGATGCGTACTGCTTGAGCGACGGGAAATTAGCTTAGTCACCGTAACGTTACGGTAACTGAGCGAGCAACGGGCTGATGTCGGTAAAAGCTGCCCAATAAGTGACATCCAATACTTAACCAAGAACCATGCAACCCACTGCGCCCAATACCGAACTTTACAAAGCGATCAAGGATGACAACTCATGAAAGAACATAAAACTAGAATTACGCCCGAAAAATCCATCAAGCACGAAATAGCTAAAAATATCGTTGATCAATTTGAAACCTTGTTGTCTGCTGCAAGTTGGAAATGGTTTAAGGAGCAAGGCAGGGGTTATTTGTTCCTGCACAGATCAATAGATGTAGAACACATCGCAGGCAACACTTTTGAGATACAAGCAGATCCGGTCTTGGGGCAAGAAATTTTTTACTTCGCCAAAGGTAGCGAATTGTGGAACAACGCAAAGAAATCTGAAGCCGCATCAGGACAATCCAAAGAGATGGAAGAATTTTACAAGCTAGTTGACAGCTACAACCCCAGACACGAGTTTTTGGTCGTGATTGGCTTGAACGAAAACGACAGAGCAACGGAGCATTGTTTCATTAGAGAACCGGAAATTCCGCCCTATAAAACCAGGTTGAGGTAGTACTCCCAGGCTGCTCTTTCTCGTGGGCAATCAGTTCTAACCAGCCTCCAGAAACCCGACCAATGGGCTGATGTCGTTAAAAGCTGCCCTGCGTTAGCCAAGCAAAAATCAAACTATATTGAATCATGAGCAAAGACATCTTAGAACGTAATCATGGAGTAAAAAATGATTGACGAAATAAGCAACTACGAAATAACTAACTGTTACTTCTGCGATAACTCAAAAGGGGATTTGAAGGGATAGGGACAGATATTGAACACTGTGATTCTTCAAGGACTTTGCTGAATAAGCGCTCCTAGTACATCCGCACTCTTGCCCCACTTTACACGGTGGGGTAAATATTTCCCATAGATAGTTTGATAATGACCGTTATCAAATTTACTTGGCGACATGATTTAGTGCAGTGCGATCGCAAACAATGTGCTTTTACCCATTGAATGACCAAATTGTGAACCATAATCTGACGAAAAGTTAACGGAGTTTCAAGGGTTATAGCCAAAACGACAGATCAAATTTTG
>JAESGY010000205.1_pt1 | contig 43508 bp, 42 predicted proteins | sample 9269841 | NCBI WGS metagenome assembly JAESGY01 (sample SAMN17022865, study PRJNA683097) | algae metagenome | isolation source: Spirirestis rafaelensis WJT71-NPBG6 and co-occurring heterotrophs from... | place: USA: Pinto Wells, Joshua Tree National Park, Colorado Desert, CA | collected 2006-08-15
AAACGATGGCGCCGATGAGCGATGATCTGCTGGTCAGCTTGCCTGCCGTGGCAATCTGATCATCCCGGCTCTGGCCGGGGATCGCGGTAACACGCCGTCAGTTACACCACGCCAAGGGACACGATCTCACTGGCGTTGACGGATATTCGGCCTCTTGGACCTTCGAGCTTGCGACGGCCCGCCTTGCTGCGGGTACAGGTGTGACTTGTGTCTGCCTGAGGATATAGGCTTGCTGGGAAATATTTCTAAGACGTTCAGGCCCGCCGGGTTGCAGCCGGATGCATCGACATCACCGTACTCCTTGCCGAAATCCGATCCGGCTCGCTTGAGTATCCTTGTAGCCCTCTCAGGTCTTCACCCGCGGGCGGGTGAACACGTTCCAGTATGCCAGTGCGAAGCCAACGAAGGCTGCGGCCCATGCGAACCCGGCGACGTGCAGCAGCATGCCGCTCCAGCCGGAATGGATTGCCGCGCATATGCGCGCGAGGGCGGCCGCAACGATCAACCCGTAGAGAAGCTGGACGGGGGCCGTGGCGACGAGCGCCCTTCCCGTATGGCCAAGGCTCGCCCGGGACATCACCGCCAGTGTCGTCACGCCCATGGCGCCGCCTGTCCAGGCGTGGATACCCGCCCCGGTGGAGATCAGGTCCAGGGATGCCAGGCCGGTCAGCACGAAGCCGAGTGGCACGAACCCATAGGCCACGTGCAGAATCAGGACGAGACGGTCCCTCCAGGTACGCTCGCCCGCCCAACGGCCAAGCCGCATCGCCTGGAGCAGCCCGGCGATGATCAGGGCTGCGCCGGTGACGGGCAGGTCCGGTACGGCGACCCATGTCAGAAGCGCGGAGCCGGCCGCGGCCATCGAGACCACGTCAAAGCGACCGAACGATGCGGGTAGGCGGCCAGGGTTCTCCCGTGCGAGCCAGTTGCGGGTGAAGCTCGGGATGATGCGGCCGCCAATCAGCATGATCAGCATCATGGTGGCGGCGATCCCGAAGCGGATGCCGTAGTCGGCGGCACCGAGGATATTGGCCTCGATGTGGAAAACGATGTTGCCGATCGTGAGAACCCCAAGCGCAGCCAGCACCTTGAGGTTGCGCCAGTTCCTGCCCCTGACGATCTCGCGGGCCATGGCCGCGACCACAAGCAGCAGAAACGCGTTGTCAATGAGCGCCGCGGACTCCCAGCCGATCCAAGCTGACGTCGTGACGGCGAGGCGGCCTGCGGCCCAGGTCAGCACGAGGACGAGCAGAGGCCAGCCCTGGAGCGGCATGCGTCCGGTCCAGTTCGGAACGGCCGTCAGCAAGAAGCCGGTAATTACGGCCGTGAGGAAGCCATACAGCATCTCGTGGATGTGCCAGGCGCGTGGGGCAAAGGCCGTCGACAGCTCCAGTTCCCCATGGACCATAGGCAACCAGGCCAGCATCGCGAGGCCGGCGTACAGGGAGCCGAACAGGAAGAACGGCCGGAACCCGTACGAGAGGAGCGCGGGTCCCTTGTAGTCCCGCAGGCGGGGAATCGGAGCCATCATCGGCCTCCTTCGACTGGAATGAAAACGTCTTGTGCCGTCACCGTCTTTCCCGAGGCGACATCGGTCGCGGTGAAGGTGACGGGGCGTCTGACGCTCTCGGTTGCGGCGACGAGCACGCGCACCTCGCGCGTCGCGTCGGAGGCGACGGTCAGAGGCCCCTCCTCGCCGACCACCTCGACTGCGGCCTCCACCAGCCCCGAGACTTCGACCCTGAAGGAGCGGTCAGCATCCGCCTTGTTGTAGAGCCGGACCACGTAGCCGTTCCGGCTCCGTCCGTCGGAGAGCCTCACGGCGACCGGATTGCGGTCGTGGATGACGGTGACCTTGGCGTCGCTCCTCATCGAGAGGCCGACGCCCATGACGCCGACGAGCGCCACCGCGGACAATCCAAGACCGACGGTCTTCGGCCGGACCACGCGGTTGCGGGCGGGCTCCTTGCGGCGTTCCCGCTCGATGTCAGCCCAGGCCACGTAGTCGATCAGCCCGCGCGCACGGCCGAGCTTCGCCATGGTCGTGTCGCAGGAATCCACGCACAGGCCGCAGTTGATGCAGGCGAAGTTCGGCCCCTCGCGGATGTCGATGCCGATCGGGCAGACGGTCACGCACTGCATGCAGTCGACGCAGTCCCCGGCGGGCTCTCCCTTGGCCCGAAGCTCCGCAGCTTTCTTCGCGGATACGCGGGTCTCGCCCCGATGGTCGCGGTAGTTGACGGTCAGCGCCTCGGGATCCCAGATCGCGCCCTGGAGGCGCGGCCACGGGCACATCCAGGTGCAGACCTGCCCTCGCGCGAAGCCGGCCAAGGTGTAGGTGGTGCAGGTCAGGATGCCGACCCACGCATAGGCGAGCGTGGAGGCCTGACCGGTCGCAAGGTCGGACAGGATCGTCGGCGCGTCCGTGAAGTAAAGGACGAAGGCGCCCCCGGTGAGCATGGCGATAAGAAGCGAGGTCGCATGTTTGAGCCCGATCTCGAGGATGCGCCTCGGCGTGAGCGGCGCCCCTTGCTTTCTCAGTCGCTCCCTGCGGTCGCCCTCAATAAGGCGCTCGACGAGCAGGAACAGGTCGGTCCAGACGGTCTGCGGGCAGAAGTAGCCGCACCAGACGCGTCCCGCGACGGCATTGAGCCAGATGAGGACCAGCGTCGCCAGGATAAGCAGGCCTGTCAGGTAGTAGACCTCCTGCGGCCAGATCTCGATGAAGAGGAAATAGAGGCGTCCGCGCTTGAGGTCGAGGAGCACGGCCTGATCAGGCTGGCCGGGACCACGGGCCCAGCGGACGAACGGCAGGACGTAGTAGACGGCCAGGCAGCAGACCAGCGCGATCCACTTGAGGCGGCGGTAGCGGCCGGAGACGGACTGGGGAACGACCCTTTCCGTGATGACACCGCGCTTCGGCTTGCGAAGGTGGGCCCGTTCGGGCTTGAAGCTGATGTCGAGGGTGGCCATCGGGCGCTGCAAGGATGTTGGCGCCGCCGCGGCATGATCGCCGCGGCGGCGCAAGGGCCTCAAGGCACGCCGTTACTTGGCGGCAGTCGTGGTGGTGGCGAGCTTGTCGAACAGGTTGGCGAAGGCCTGCTTAGCCTTGCCGGGGTGCGTGGCGGCCTTGGCCTGGTCAACGTTGGCGGCGTCGCCGACCACGATCATTCCGACCATGCCCATGCCGTAGTGCGGCTTGCATTTGTATCCGTACACGCCGGGCTTGTCGAAGGTGATCGCCAACTCCTCGTTGATCTTGCCGACGAACTTCTGCCCGCCTTCCGGAACCATGGCGTCGACGGTCTCGACGTTGTGGCCCTTGTCCGAGGCCACAAACTTCACCGTATCGCCCGGATTGATCTTCACTAGCGCCGGCTCGAACACCATGACGCCTTCGGTGCCCTTGTTGAGCATCTTCACCTCGACCTCGGCGGCACCGGCCGAACCTGCGAATCCGAGGGCTGCCACGAGGGCGCCGAGCACGATAACCTTACGCATGATCCTTCTCCTGGGTTGAAACCTGCGAGCCTCACCGGCTCTTGAGGAGAAGTCATACGCCTTGCCGGGCATGCGTTGTTTGATCTGCCACAAACTGATGGACATTCGCTGTCGAAACATCCGGCTGGCTGTTCCATTTCCACGACAAGGATCCAGTGGCTTGAGATACATCAATTCGATCGCGCAGCCATCGGCATAAGGAATGAAGGGCAAGGAATCCGAGGACGGTCGGGGATGGTGCCGTGTCATCCGCGCACGGAGATAGAGGGTGATCCCCCTTTCACCTTTGGCATACCATTGCCGTGGCACCCGGATGAGGGATGGAATTCGCAGAATGCCGAACCTGGACAAGTCGCTCGTGGCCGATCTCCCGATGTTCGCGGGGATGGGGCCGGACGCTCTCAACGACATCCTCCGGAAAGCGCAATCGATCCGCTACCCGAAGGGCGCCAGCGTATTCCAGCAGGACGAGGAGGCACACTCCTTCTTCATCCTTCTCCACGGGCACCTGAGGGTCATGAAGGTCACGCCCGACGGGCAGCAGGTCGTGGTCCGCTACGTGACGCCCGGCGAGATCTTCGGGATCGCCATGGCCATGGGGCGTGGCACCTACCCGGCCACGGCCCTTGCGGTCGTGGACAGCCTCGCCCTTGTCTGGCCGTCCGCGGCCTGGCCCCACTTGGTCGCGCGACATCCTTCGCTCGCCGTCAACACGATACAGACTGTCGGAACCCGCCTTCAGGACGCCCACACCCGGGTTGTCGAGATGTCGACCGAGCAGGTTGAGAGGCGCGTCGCCCACGCGCTACTGCGTCTCGCCAAGCAGGCTGGGCGGAAGGGCGACGACGGCATCCAGATCGATTTCCCGATCTCACGTCAGGACGTCGCCGAGATGACGGGAACCACGCTTCACACGGTCAGCCGCATCCTGAGCGCCTGGGAGGACCAAGGCCTCGTCGAGAGCGGGCGCCAGAGGATCTCGATCCGGGATCCGCACAAGCTGTTCATCCTTGCCGAGCGCCCGTCGGACTGAGTCCCCGCCCCTCATTCGGGCCAGCGCGCCGTGATGGGTGCGGACCCATCCCGGGCTGGGGGAACGGACCCCTGCGCGATGATGGCCCTCAGGTCGACCAGGAATTCCGCCTGATCGACGCCGTGCTCGCGGCAGGCATCGGCCACGGTGTGGAAGTAGGCGATCGGACAGCCGACGCAGTGCATCCTGTGGTTCAGGAAGGCCCGGATCGTCATCGGCCAGCGCCGCATGACGTCGTCGACGAGCTGGGTGGGTTCAACGGGCATCACGGCCTCCAAGCTGATGGTTCGGCTGACATGACTCCTTCTAACCAGTTCTCCACTGTCCCTCTTTGCGCGACATCAACCAGGCTAAAGGTGCCGAGCGCGTGGGTATTTGTTTGAGGTGGGGCAAAGAAGCGGCGGGCTAGATGGGAGAGTGTCCCGGCCATTGATGGAGGGCCGTCATCGCGGACGCGCGGGAGCGCTCTTGCACCGGCTCGGGAATGCGCCCTCCATCGATGCCACCGTCGTTCGGGATCCACAGGGTATCAGGACCTCACCACCGACCACGGCCGGGACCTGCCCGGCTGTTTGCCAAGGAACGCTTACCGATGTGCAGTTGCAACGTCACCGAGACCGTCATCGATGTCCGCCAGATCATGCCGCGGATGCGCCATTCCCTGATCTTCAGCACCTTCGACCAGCTCGATGAGGGCGAGAGCTTCCTGCTTGTCAACGACCATGACCCAAGGCCCCTCCTCTATCAGTTCGGCATCAACTACCCGGGCGCATTCGATTGGGATTACGTGGCGAAAGGACCCGATCTCTGGCGGGTGCGCATCAGCCGCGCGGCAGCCTGAGGCGGAGTGTCCGAAAACAAGCCCGACGCGGAGCCTTGAGTGGCTCCGCGTCACGCCGGCCTTGCTGGATTCAACCTGGAAGCGTCATCCATGACCGAGTTTTCCCTTGCCCTGTCAGTCTTCCTCGCAGCCCACCTGATCCCGGCAAGTCCCGGCTTGCGGTCCCGCCTGATCGCCACAATGGGGAGGACCACCTATCTCAGCGCCTACTCGGTCCTTTCCCTCGGACTGCTTGCTTGGCTCATCCTAGCTGCGCAGCGGGCAGAGACGGTCCTGCTCTGGCATCCCGCGCCCTGGCAGTGGCATATGCCCTTCCTCGCCATGCCGGTCGCCGCGTTCCTCCTGATTGCCGGTCTCGCGTGGCCCAATCCGCTCTCGATCTCGCTGCGGAGCGGCGAGGAACCCGGCCGGATCGTCGCTGTCACGCGCCATCCCGTCCTCTGGGGTTTCCTGATTTGGGCGGCATCGCACGTCCCGCCGAACGGAAGCCTTGTCGCGGTCCTCCTTTTCGGCGGCATGGCCGCGTTTTCGATCCTGGGTTTCTTCCTGCTCGACCTCAAGGCCCGCAGGCGCATGGGCGCCGACCGCTGGCGCGCCCGAAGCGCCGGGACGTCGAGCGTCCCGTTTTCGGCACTGTTGCAGGGGCGGGCTTCATGGAGGTCGCTGCGCCCCCTGATGCTGCCCGCCTCGGTCGCGGTCTTCGTCTATGCCTGGTTCATCCTCCGGGGCCACGCGCTCCTCATCGGACCCGACCCCCTCGCAGGCCTTCTCACAATGCGGTAGACATCGCCAGTCCCGCGGGAACCTCGCTACTGGGTCAGGAACAGGGTGACCGCGATGGCTACCGACATGGTCACGGCCGCGACGGTGCCGCTCAGGCGCAGCACGCCCATCCTGTGAAGCATCACCGCAAAGATGACGATGAGCGGTGTCGCCATCACCAGTCCGACCTGTGCATCCGTCATGGTTGATCTCTCCTGTCCATGGGTTTCCATCCCTCTATGGACCGGAACGCCGAGGCGTTGTTTGAGGCAGCGCAACGAGAATGCCGGATGGGGGCCGTAACAATCGGTGTCGGCAAGTATGGAATGGTTGGGAACGATGAACGCAGTTCAAGTGGACAGGCCCTGGGGCCCTGTCCGACCTGCCGGGGCACCCGATGATAGGGTGCTCATCCTGACTGAGGTTGTCACTTTCGGACTTCTTCTTGCAACGTTCGCCGTCACGGGAGCCGCTCGGCCCGGGATCTTCGCGGCCGTCGCGCTGCACGACAGCCCGGAGAACCTGAAGACCGGCACTGCCTTCTGACACATGGTCGACCTCGTCTGTGTCGTGATGTACCCGCTGGTCTACCTGGTCGGATGACGCCATGACCTGCATTGTGGCACGCCGGGCGACACGCGTCTGGATCCTGCTCGTCCTACTCACCATCCTCAGCATGATCGCCGGGCATGCGGGAGCGGGAGGACTCGTCGGCAGCGGCATCGTGCTGACGGCGACCGTCGCCAAGGGACGGTGGATGCTGATGGACTTCCTCAAGCTCCGTGATGTTCCATCCGGCTGGCGGATCGCGCTGTCGTCGTGGCTCATCCTGGTTACCGCCTTGGCCTGGATCGCCGCGGCGGTCCCCCTGTTGCACGGCTGACGAGGGCACGCCCCTCCAGAGCTTGTGCCAGAGCAAAGAACGCTTCGTCCGCTCCTGTACGTTGCTGACCATCCGCTCCGCGCGGCAAGCGACTTCATTGCGAGGCGTCAGCCATGTTCACCCATTTCCTTCAGATAGCCCACTCGCGGAGCCCGCCCCGGCACCTCCGACACGGCGGCCTGGACCGCACCCCTACCTCCCTGCCCGATCAAGAAGGATCGCGTGATGGCTGAAGTCCTCACCAAATCGGCGGCAAGAAACGTGTTCTACGGGGGCTCGTTCTTCTTCTTCGCCATCTTCGTGGGCCTGACCGCCCACAGTCACTACTACATGAACACGACATCGACCGACGCCTCGACGCTGACGTCCTCCGTCGCCCGTGGCAAGCACTTATGGGAGAAGAACTCCTGCATCAACTGCCATTCAATCCTCGGCGAGGGCGCCTACTTCGCCCCCGAGCTCGGTAACGTCTGGGATCGTTACGGAGGCAGGGAAGATCCGGCAGGAGCCCGCGATACCCTGAAGGCCTGGATGGGCGCGCAGCCCACCGGGATCGAGGGACGGCGCCAGATGCCGCAATTCAACCTGACCGACCAGGAACTCGATGATCTCGCCGACTTCCTGGAATGGACCGACCGCATCAAGACCCAGAACTGGCCGCCGAACAAGGCCGGCTGAGAGGGGATCTGTCATCATGAAATACCAAACGCAAAAGGTGGCCCTGCTCTACTTCTACGGAGCCTTGGCCCTGTTCATCGCGCAGGTCCTGTTCGGCGTTCTTGCCGGCACGATCTACGTTCTGCCCAACACTCTATCCGAGCTCCTGCCATTCAACGTCGTCAGGATGATTCACACGAACGCATTGATCGTGTGGCTGCTGATCGGGTTCATGGGGGCAACCTACTACCTGGTTCCGGAGGAGACCGAAAACGAGCTTTTCAGCCCGTTCCTCGCCAAGCTCCAGTTCTGGATGTTCTTCATCGCGGCCGGCGTCGCGGTGGTGGGGTACCTGTTCAAGGTCCACGAGGGCCGCGAGTTCCTGGAGCAGCCTTTCGTCATCAAGGTCGGCATCGTCGTTGTCTGCCTGATGTTCCTGTTCAACATCACCATGACAGCCCTGAAGGGGCGCAAGACCGTCGTCACCAACATCCTGCTCTTCGGGCTGTGGGGCGTCGCGATCTTCTTCCTGTTCTCCTTCTACAACCCATCAAACCTCGCGGTGGACAAGATGTACTGGTGGTACGTCGTGCACCTGTGGGTCGAAGGCGTGTGGGAGCTGATCATGGCTTCCGTGCTGGCCTTCCTTATGATCAAGCTCAACGGCATCGACCGCGAGGTCGTGGAGAAATGGCTCTACGTTATCGTCGGCATGGCGCTGTTCTCCGGAATCCTCGGCACGGGCCACCACTTCTACTGGATCGGTGCGCCCGGCTACTGGCAATGGATCGGCTCGCTGTTTTCCACCCTTGAGGTCGCGCCCTTCTTCACCATGGTCGTCTTCACCGTCCAGATGACCTGGAAGGCCGGCCGCAAGCACCCGAACCGTGCGGCTCTCCTGTGGTCTATCGGCTGTTCAGTGATGGCCTTCTTCGGCGCAGGCGTCTGGGGCTTCCTGCACACCCTGTCGTCGGTGAACTACTACACCCACGGCACGCAGGTCACCGCCGCCCATGGGCACCTCGCGTTCTTCGGGGCCTACGTGATGCTGAACCTTGCCGTGATGGCCTATGCCATGCCGCAGATTCTGGGACGCGCCCCGTACAACCAGATGCTCAGCATCGTCAGCTTCTGGATCATGTGCACTGCAATGTCGGTGATGACCTTCGCGCTCACCTTCGCGGGGGTCATCCAGGTCCACCTGCAACGCGTGCTGGGGCAGTCGTACATGGACGTCCAGGACCAGCTCGCGCTGTTCTACTGGGTCCGCCTCGGCTCCGGCGTGTTCGTCCTGATCTCCGCGATCATGTTCGTCTACGCCGTGTTCGTCCCCGGACGCGAGAAGGCCCTGCGCCTGACGCAGGGACTCCAGCCTGCCGAGTAAGTCACACCGGGGCAGCCGACCCGTGGTCGCCCCGAACTCCCCACCATGTTTCGAGGATTGAACGATGAAGCCCCTTCTTCACGCCGTGCCGCAACCCGCCGCCGATCTTCCCTACTACGTCCCTGCCGGAAACGAGTGCGTCCTCTTCGAGCTCGCCTGGCGCAAGCGCCTGCCGCTGCTCCTGAAAGGCCCGACAGGCTGCGGTAAGACCCGGTTCGTGACGTACATGGCATCCCGCCTCGGCCTGCCACTGCACACCGTCTCCTGCCATGACGATCTCACCGCCGCCGACCTCACCGGCCGTTATCTTCTCAAGGGCGGCGACACGGTCTGGGCTGATGGCCCGCTCACCCGCGCCGTGCGCGAGGGCGGCATCTGCTACCTCGACGAGATCGTCGAGGCGCGCAAGGACGTGACCGTCGTGCTCCATCCGCTGACGGACGACCGCCGCATCCTTCCACTCGACCGCACGGGCGAGGAGTTGCAGGCGCCGGACTCGTTCATGCTCGTGGTGTCCTACAACCCAGGCTACCAGACTCTGCTCAAGTCCCTGAAGCCCTCGACCCGCCAGCGCTTCGTCGCCATCGAGTTCGACTTCCTGCCCATCGACCATGAAGTCGCCGTTGTCGCCTCGGAAAGCGGCCTGTCCGCAGACCGCGTGCGTCCCCTTCTGCTGCTGGCCCGCCGGCTGCGGGCGCTGAAAGGCCAGGATCTGGAGGAAGGCGTGTCGACGAGGCTGCTGGTCTACTGCGCCTCCCTCATCGCCGCGGGTGTTTCCCCGGAGGAGGCAGTTACCGCGACCATGATCGAACCGTTGACCGACGATCTCGACGTCAAGAAGGCCCTGCTCGAGGTCGCCCGCGCGACGCTCGCCTGAACCGGAGACCTGCCATGCTCGACTTCCTTGAACTCGAGGAGACCGTCGGCCAGTTCTGGCACCGGCTCGTGGGGCGCGCGGTGACCTACCCACGCCACCCGGAGCATGGCGTTTCGCTCGACGAGGTTCGTGCCTCCCTTTCCGTCTTCTTCCGCGGCCTCGGCGGCGAGGCCGGGGTGCAGCTTGCCGGCACAGCGGCCCGGCCCTCGTCCCACCGCCTGAACCTTCTGCAACGGATCGGCGTCGCCGAGGAACGGCTGGAGCAGCCGGGACGCGATGCGGCCACCCTCTTTCTTCCACCGAAGATCGAGATCTTTCCCTCAAGCGCGCTGAACCGCTCGCTCTATGTCTGGCTGGTGGCCTACTTCGCCTATGTCCCGACCGAATCGATCAATGAGGCCGATCCGCTGCACCGGGACCTTCTGGTTCTCCGGAGGGTGCAGGAGACGGTTGCCACCGTTCTCGCGGAGTGCCCCGGTCTGGCAGGGACCTACACCGAGCTTTGCGTTGCCATGCGCGAGGCCCGACCGCGGCGGCCCCTCCCGGCATCCGAGGGTAAGGTCGAGAGTATTGTCCTCTCGCTCTTGGGCGACGGGTCCGCAACCCCGCCTCCCCTCTGGGACACTGACGCAGGTCCCGCTGGCCTGCCCCGGCAGGCTCCGGCTGGCTACCAGCCCTTCCTGCCGGTTCCGCTCTGGGGCGACACCTGGATCCGCGAGGCCGGATCGGCAAACCGCAACGGCGATGAGCCCGCGGGTCCGGGCGACCTTGCCGCATCGGACGCGCGCAAGCGCTTCGCGGCAAGGCGCGAAGCGGATCAGGCCCAGCGCAGCGATCCGTTCATCCTGAACCGCTTCGAGAAGATCCTGGCCATTGCGGAGATGGTCAACGTCAACCGTCCCTCCGACGACGACGAGAACGCCGAGAAGGCCCTGGACGAGATGGAGGAGATTCCACTCTCCACGCACAAGGGCAAGCCGGCAAGCAAGCTCAAGTTCGACCTGGACCTGCCGCCGGAGGCCGTGGACACGACGAGCCTGACAGCCGATCTGACCTATCCGGAATGGGACTACACGCGCAAAGCCTACCTGCCGAACCACTGCCACGTGCTGGCGGCCCGCGCCTCCGATCAGGGAGAGACCTGGGAGGCGGATGACGGGGCCCGCCGCCTGGTCCGCCGGGTGCGCCGCCAGTTCGAGGCGCTGCGGCCCAAGCACGAGATCCTGCGCGCTCAGCCGGACGGTGAGGAGATCGACATCGATGCCTTGGTCCGTGCGCGCAGCGACCTGCTCTCGGGCGGCTCCGGGTCGGAACGTGTCCACCTCGCCAGCAAGCGCCAGGCCCATGATCTCGCCGTGACGCTGCTGGTCGACGTCTCGCTCTCGACGGATGCCTGGATCGACGACCGTCGCGTGCTCGACGTGGAGAAGGAGGCACTTCTGGTTCTGGCGCACGGAATGGCCGCATGTGGTGACTCCCATTCCATCCTGACCTTCACCTCGCGGCGCCGTTCCTGGGTGCGTGTCGAGACCGTGAAGGATTTCGACGAGCCCATGAGCCAGGCCGTGACGCGGCGCATCACGGCGCTGAGGCCCGGTTACTACACCCGCATCGGTACGGGCATCCGCCATGCGACGGCCAAGTTGGCGGAGCGCCCGAACCGGCAGCGTCTGCTGCTGGTGCTGACCGACGGCAAGCCGAACGACATCGACCACTACGAGGGCCGCTTCGGCATCGAGGATACCCGACGCGCCGTGATGGAAGCGCGACGCGCAGGCGTCACCGTCTTCGGCGTGACGGTGGACCGTGAGGCACAATCCTACTTCCCCTACCTGTTCGGTCGCGGCGGCTATGCCATCGTCGGCCAGGTGGCGAAGCTTCCCTCGGCCCTACCGGCCATCTACCGCCAACTCGTGAGGTAGGATACGTCGCAACACGCGGAAAGGCCCACCGTCGGTGACAGACGGTGGGCCTTTCCGCATTCCTCCCTGAAGCGTCGGTCAGACCGCGCGGCTGTGCGTCCTTCCGGATGCGCCCAGATAAGCGTCGAATGCGGAAGCGACGGTGCGGACGAGGAAGCGGGTGTCGTCGCTGACCGACAGCACGTTGTCCTTCAGGCGGATGATGCCGTCCTGCTCCAGCATCTTGAGCCGGGGGATCGATTGCAGGAGGGACTCCGGCTCAGTGCCGTGCGTGCGGCAGACCTGTGAAACGTCGACCTTAAAGTCGCACATCACCCGCTCGATCAGGTCGGCCCGCAGGCGGTCGTCCGCGGTCAGGCCGTATCCTTTGGCGGTCGCCAGCTCCCCGCGTGAGATGCGCTCGGCATAGCATCCCAGCACGACCTCGTTCTGGGTGTAGCCCTGCGTCAGCCGGCCGATGGCCGAGGCGCCGAAGCCGATCAGCACATCACTCGGATCGGTGGTGTAGCCCTGGAAGTTGCGGTGCAGAACGCCGTCGACCTGGGCCTGCACCATGGAGTCCTCCGGCAGCGCATAGTGGTCGAGACCGATCCGGCGATAGCCGGCTTGGATCAGCGCCCCGGCGATCGCCTCGGCCTGCTCGTAGCGGGCGGCGCCGTCGGGGAGTGCGGCCTCGTCGATCCTGCGCTGGTGCTTCTTGAAGGTGGGAACGTGTGCGTAGCCGAAGACCGAGAAGCGCTCGGGACGAAGCTCGATGCTCTGCCGCACGGTCTCGATGCAGGACTCCACCGTCTGGTGCGGCAGGCCATAGATCAGATCGAAGTTGACCCCGCGGATGCCTGCATCTCTCAGTCCGTTCGTGGCCCTCGCCGTCTGCTCGAAGCTCTGGATGCGATTGATCGCGCGCTGCACGACCGGATCGAAGCTCTGGACGCCGAGGCTTGCGCGGGTGACTCCTGCCTCGCCGAGGGCAGCGGTCATGGCACGGGTGAGCGTGCGCGGATCGATCTCGACGGCGATCTCCGCGCCTGCCCTGAGGGAGAACCTCTGTTGCATGAGATCGATCAGGCCAATGAACTCGGCGGGCTCCATGATGGTGGGCGTCCCGCCGCCGAAATGCACGTGGCTCACCGGCAGGGGAGCGCTCAGGCGGTCAGAGACGAGCCCGATCTCCCGGCGAAGCACCTCAAGGTAATCGACAATCGGCGCATCCCGCTGCGTGATCGTGGTGTGGCAGCCGCAGTACCAGCACATGGAGCGGCAGAACGGGACGTGGAGGTATAGCGAGGCCGTCGTCCCGCCCGGGATGGCGGCGAGCCACTCCCCATAGGTACCATGCCGTATGGCATCCGAGAACTGCGGCGCAGTCGGGTAGCTCGTGTAGCGGGGAAGCCGCTCCTCCCCGTATTGCGCTCTCAGGTCGTTTCTCATCGCGATGGCTCCCATTGGGGACGCTTTCCACGTCGGGTCGTCGGATCGATGGCTTGTGAGGCACATCTACGGCCGTTTGCTGCCGCCTTCATTGAGCTTGCTCAATCTATCCGAAAGCCCTTCGCCGAGCTTTGCATTCGTCCCGTTATTTGCGTTGCAACAAATTGCCCCCGCCTCAGAGGTGTACAGCTTGACCATCCGATGACGGACCAATTCCGATCCGCCAGGCGGTCCCACGAAGGAGGGTTACGATGAAAGCACTGAAAACCTCGGGACGCCGGCCGCTGCTTGCGACCGCTGCCGTTCTCGCCCTGGGCGCGGCGGCTCTGCTCGCCCAGCCCCTGCCCGCCAATGCCGGCGACAGGTTCGCCGCTGCCACACCGCACGTGCATAGCCACTTGGATGCCAACGGCACCGCGGCGGCCCCAATCAACGTGGTGCGCCTGCCCACCGACCTGCCGGGCCCCATCGGCAAGCGTGGCCCGCAGCGCGTTAAGGTCGACCTGGACACCACTGAGGTGACAGGCCAGTTGGCGGACGGGACGACCTACCATTACTGGACCTTCAACAACAAGGTTCCAGGACCCTTCGTCCGGGTGAAGGTCGGCGACACCGTCGAGGTTAAGCTGAAGAACGACGATGGCAGCGTCATGATGCACAACGTCGACTTCCATGCAGTCACCGGTCCCGGCGGCGGCGCGAAAGCGACGGAAGCAGCTCCGGGCGAGACCCGCGGGTTCGAGTTCAAGGCCCTGAACCCCGGCCTCTACGTCTACCACTGCGCCACCCCGACGGTCGCCCAGCACATCGCCAACGGCATGTACGGCCTGATCTTGGTGGAGCCGGAGGAGGGCCTCCCGAAGGTCGACCGCGAGTTCTACGTCATGCAGGGCGAGATCTACACCGAGCAGGCGTACGGCACGAAAGGCCATCTGGAGGAGAGCATCGATAAGCTCCTCAGCGAACGCCCCGAGTACTTCATCTTCAACGGCAGCACCGAGGCCCTGAAGAAGAACCCGCTCAAGGCCAAGGTCGGCGAGACGGTCAGGATCTACTTCGGCGTCGGGGGCCCGAACTACACCTCGTCGTTCCATGTGATCGGGGAGATCTTCGACAAGGCCTATCCGATGGCCTCCCTCGGCTCGCCTATGAAGGACGTCCAGACGATCACCACACCTCCGGGCGGCGCCAGCGTCGTCGACTTCAAGCTTGAGGTTCCCGGCAACTACATCCTCGTCGACCATGCCCTGAGCCGCGTCGAGCGCGGGCTGGCCGGCATCCTCCAGGTCGAGGGACCGCAGAACGAGGCGATCTTCAAGGACCACAACCCGCAGAAGTCCGCCCAGTCGACCGGTGGCCACTAAAACAAACGATAAGAAGCGGTCACATGCTGGCCCGGGCGCAAGCCCGGGCCACTTCTTTTGAATGCTTCAGACGGTGAACCCGTCCCGGAACGGGTGGAACAAGACCTCGTCGCCCTCGCCCACCGGAGCATGGAGCGGCTCGATGCGCACGAGTCCGTCCGCCGCGGCGAGAGGCTTGAGGCGGGCCGATCCGCCCCGCCCAAGGATCTCGACCGCCGAGCCGCCGCTGACCTGAACGATGCGGGCGGGCGCGAATTCGGTCCGTCCCGGCCGCCGGTTGAAGGCATGCACCAGCGGAAGGCGCATCCCAGGGAGAGGACGGGGCCGGCGACCGTCCAAGGCAGCCAACATGGCACCTCCGAGGAGCAGCCAAGACACCAGGGCAGCCACCGGGTTTCCCGGGAGGCCAAGATAGGCCGTTGGCCCGATCGCCCCGACCACGGCGGGCTTGCCTGGCTTGAGGGCCACCTTGAGGGTTTCGCCCCGTCCCCTTGCGCCGACGAGCGCAACCATGGAATGGTCCTCGTCACCAACCGAGACACCGCCCGTCGTGACGATCAGGTCGCAGCGGCGAGCAAGCGCCGAAAGGGCTCCGGCAATCAGGTGCGGGTCATCCCGTACGATTCCCCCGTCGACGATGTCGCCCCCCGACTGGCGCGCAAGCGCAAGGATCATCGGGCGGTTAGAATCGAAGAATGAGGCTTCGGTCAACCGCGCCCCCTGGGGGCGAAGCTCGCTGCCCGTCGAGAGGACGCCGATCCGGACCTTGCGTCGTACGCACGTCCGCTCGAAGCCTTGCGCGGCGAGCAGCGCGACATGACGCGCATCGATGCGCTCGCCCGGCTGGAGCAGTACCTCCCCGACTTGGACGTCCTCGCCGCGCCGGCGGATGTTGTCACCGGATCTGGCCATCCGGGCCAAGACGATCCTGCCGCTGATATTGGTGACATGCTCCTGCATCACCACGGCATCGGCACCATGAGGGATCCTCGCACCCGTGAGAATGCGCAGGGCGCTGCCCTGCGGCAGAGGCAGTTCCTTGTCACCCGCCGCCATGCGCCCTGCGATTCCCAGGGCAGTGCCCGACGGCAACCCGTCACCTGCGCTCACGGCATAGCCGTCCATCGCCGACTGGTCGAAGGTCGGCAATGGCAGGACCGACGTCATCGGCACCGCCAAGGTCCGGCCGAGGGCGTCGCCGAGGGAAACCTCCTCATGCTCCTCGATGGCGGAGGCATATGCCGCCGCCCGAGAACAGGCCTGCTCGATCGAGATCAGGCCATCGGGGGAGTCGCAGGATAGGGCTTCGGCGTGTTCCGTCACCGCTCCGCTCAAGGCCTGACCGCCTCGTACATCTTCTGCGCGCCTTCCTGCTGCCGCTGCAACTCGGGAAGGACCTGCTCGGCGAACGCCTTGATCTCCGCTGACGGACTGCGGGCTGCCGCCTGGTAGATCCCGATCTCCTGCCCGAGCGCCTGGAGCTGGATTTCCGCGTAGCGTCGGCTCAGCGCGAGATAGTCGAGCGGCTCAAGGTTCTCGATGATGACCTGGTGCTCGAACTCCTTCACCGACGGCAGCGGCAGGCTGCTCTCCTTGGCGAAGGCCTCGATCCTTTGCAGAAGTCCGAGGCGGAAATCGGCAGCCGGGGCCGCGAAGCTCCTGACCTCCGGCCTTGTCTCGCGGCTGGCAGCCAGCTTGGCGGCCTGGCCCTGTAGGGTCGCGGAGCTGTAGGCCAGCCGCAGGAACTCCTGCGGCTCAATGGGGCGGGTCTGGGCGGGAGCGCCGGATGTCCCTTGGCCTTGCGCAGACAGCGGGGTCGCACCTGGCACCGCCATTGCCAGGATCAAAAAGGCCGTGAGCCATTTCAGGATTTTCATGAGCTTACTGCCATCCCGGGATGCCCGACATGTCGGGGAGTTTGTGCGCGATACCCTTGTGGCAGTCGATGCAGGTCTTCTCGCCGGAGAACAGGAAGCGCTCGTGGGCTGACGCGGCGCGCGGGTTCTGCTTCACAAGGTCCATGGACTCCGAGCTGTGGCAGTTGCGGCATTCCAGCGAGTCGTTGGCCTTCATCCGCTCCCATTCGCGCTCAGCCAGATGCTTGCGCATGGCCAGGAACTTGTCCCGCGTGTCGATGGACCCGAAGATGTGGCCCCAGACCTCCTTCGAGGCCTGCATCTTGCGGGCGATCTTGTTGGTCCACTCGTGGGGAACGTGACAGTCGGGGCATCCGGCCCGCACGCCGGAGCGGTTCGTGAAGTGGATCGTGCCCTTGAGCTCCTCGAAGACGTTAGTGTTCATCTCGTGGCAGCCCACGCAGAATTTCTCGGTGTTGGTGTACTCGAGGGCGGTGTTGAACCCGCCCCAGAAGATGACACCTGCCACGAAGCCGCCGAGTGTGAGAAAGCCGAGACTGAGATAGGCCGGTGGGCTCAGGGCCGTCTTGACCCATCGGTTCCCCCGGAACCAGCCCCAGGCCCGCGTGATCCCCGCCGCCATCAGTGCCTCCCCCGTGCCGGCTGCCGTTCAGGCTCCGTGATGGCATCCATGTCGGTGAACACGTTGTCCACGAGCGGCTTCGCATTCGTCTGGGGCACGTGGCAGGCCACGCACACGTAGCGCCGCGGGGCCAGGCCGCCGAGGGTGTTGCCCGCCCGGTCCTGGTAGTGCGTGACGCTGATCATCGGCGCCTGGCTCTGCTCGGTGAACTTGCGGGCATGGCACGACATGCACTTGTTGGCGTTCAGGTCGACGGCGTAGCCCTCGATCGCATGCGGGATCACGGGCGGTTGGTCGGGATAGTTGCGGCCCACGCGCACGTCATCGGTGATCTGCCGCTGCATAGGCGGGGCCGGAACCTCTCTCGTGAATGGTTCGGGGCCGCGCAGGCGCGGGGCGTCCTGCGCGAGGATGCCCCCAGCCGCCAGACAGGGCACGATGCTGACCAGAAAGAGGAAAATGCCACGCCTCATTGCCGCCCCCCTGCATCGGCCGTTGCGGCCGCGACCACTTTGACCGCGCACTTCTTGAAGTCGGTCTGTTTCGAGATCGGGTCCGTCGCGTCGAGCGTGACCTTGTTGATGAGCTGGCTCGCGTCGAAGAACGGCACGAAGACCAAGCCCGGTGGCACCTTGTTGCGCCCGCGCGTCTCGACCCGGCTGCGGATCTCGCCGCGACGAGAGACGATGCGGACCTCCTGCCCCCGTCGGAGACCGCGCTTGGCCGCATCGTCCGGATGCATGAACAGAACCGCGCCCGAGAAGGCCTTGTAGAGTTCGGGCACGCGCAGGGTCATGGAGCCGGAGTGCCAGTGCTCAAGGACGCGACCCGTGACGAGCCACATGTCGTACTCGGCATCCGGCGACTCGGCTGGCGGCTCGTAGGGAGCCCCCATGATGTTAGCCCTCTTGTCGGGGTTGCCGTAGAACTGCACCCCGCTGCCCTTCTCGACGTAAGGGTCGTAGCCCTCGCGATAGCGCCAGCGCGTCTCCTGGCCGTTCACGACCGGCCAGCGCAGCCCGCGCACCTGGTGGTACGTGTCGAACGGAGCATAGTCGTGCCCGTGCCCGGCACCGAACCGCGAGAACTCCTCGAATAACCCCTTCTGGACGTAGAAACCGAAGGCCTTCGACTCGCGGTTCTCGTAGGCCGGATCGATCTCCGACAGAGGGAACTTGTCGACGTTGCCGTTCCTGAACAGGACATCGAAGAGGTTCTTGCCCTTGTACTCCGGATGGGCGTCGAGGATCTCCTTGGTCCATACCTCATCGGTGGTGAAGCGCCTGGAGAACTCCATCAACTGCCACAGGTCGGAACGAGCCTCTCCCGGTGCGTTGACGAGCTGATGCCAGAAGTGGGTGCGGCGCTCCGCGTTTCCGTAGGCACCCTCCTTTTCCACCCACATGGCGGCCGGCAGGATCAGGTCCGCTGCCATGGCGGTCACGGTCGGGTAGGCATCCGAGACCACCACGAAGTTCGCTGGATTGCGGTAGCCGGGATAGGTCTCGTTGTTGGTGTTCGGCGCCGTCTGGAGGTTGTTGTTGCACATGATCCAGTAGGCGTTGAGTTTGCCGTCCTTCAGCATGCGGTCCTGCTGCACGGCGTGGTAGCCGACCTTTCCGGGCAGGAGGCCGTGCGGCAGCTTCCAGATCTCCTCCGCGTGCTTGCGGTGCTCGGGATTCGCCACCTGCATGTCGGCGGGCAGGCGATGGCTGAATGTGCCGACCTCGCGCGCCGTGCCGCAGGCCGAAGGCTGTCCCGTGAGCGAGAAAGGCGAATTGCCGGGCTCTGAGATCTTTCCCGTGAGCAGGTGCAGGTTATAGACCATGTGATTGGCCCAGACACCGCGGACGTGTTGGTTGAACCCCATGGTCCACAGCGACATCACCTTGGTCTTCGGGTCGGCATAGATCCGCGCCAGAGCTTCGAGTTGCTCCTTCGGTACACCCGAGAGCTCCGAGGCCTTCTCGACCGTGTATTGGCTCATGAGCTTCGCGTATTCCTCGAAGCTCGATGGGTTCGACACCTGGGCATCGTTGGCGTGCTGCGCCCGCTGCTCCAGCACATTGTCGGGCCTCAGCCCGTAGCCGATGTCGGTGTTCGCCAGCCGGAAGTTGCAGTGCTTCTCGACGAACTCGCGGTTCACGGCTCCGTTCTGGATGACGTAGTTCGCGATGTAGTTCAGGATCGCGAGGTCCGAGTTCGGCTTGAAGATCATGGACATATCGGACAGGTCCGTCGTCCGGTGCTCGTAGGTGGAGAGCGTCGCGATCCTCACGTGCGGATGGCTCAGGCGGCGGTCTGTAACCCGGGTCCACAGGATCGGGTGCATCTCGGCCATGTTCGAGCCCCAGAGCACGAAGGCGTCGGCATTCTCGAAGTCGTCGTAGCAGCCCATCGGCTCGTCCATGCCGAAGGTGCGGATGAAGGTCACGGCAGCGGACGCCATGCAGTGGCGAGCGTTTGGATCGAGGTTGTTGGTGCGGAAGCCCGCCCGCATGAGCTTGGAGGCTGCGTAACCCTCCCACATGGTCCACTGGCCCGAGCCGAACATGCCCACGGCCTCCGGCCCTTTCTCCTTCAGCACCTTCTTCCATTGTTTGGCCATCTCGTCGAAGGCGCGATCCCAGGAGACCGGCTGGAACTCACCGTCCTTGGCGAACTGCCCGTTCTTCATGCGCATCAGCGGCTGCGTGAGCCGGTCGCTCCCGTACATGATTTTCGAGAGGAAGTAGCCCTTCACGCAATTGAGGCCGCGGTTGACCTCCGCTTGCATGTCGCCGTGCGTGGCGACCACGCGTCCGTCCTTCACGCCAACCATCACGCCGCATCCCGTGCCGCAGAAGCGGCACGGGGCCTTGGACCATTGCAGCTTGATGTCCTCGCCGGTCGGGATGTTCTGGGCCTCGGCGGGCAAGGAAACGCCGGCTGCAGCGGCCGCAGCGGCAGCGGCCTGGGTTTTGAGGATGGTGCGGCGCGTGACGTCCATGGGTCTACTCCCGCTCTTGGACAGGCTCGAAGTGGTGGAAGACGAGGGTGGCGGCGAGGACACCCTCAAGGAGCTGGATGGCATTGATCCGCTCGACGACCTGGCTCTCGGTGTCCGTCTCTAGCGTGACGATCAACTTGCCCGTGTCCGCACCGCCATGAACCTCAGCGCCCTCAAGGGAGCCGATGCTCTCGATAATCGACCGGACCCGGTCGGGGTGACTGTGCACGACGAGACTGGAGATGTGGCATTCGGCGGTCATGCTGCCTCCCCGGGCTGTGCCAGACGAATGGCATCGGCGGGGCAGGCTTGGGTGCAGTCACCGCATCCAGTACAGGAATCCGTGAGGATCCTAGGACGGGCACCGCCGATGGCAAGCTCGATGCGCACTGCCCCCGTGGGGCACGCATCCCGGCAACTCATGCAGGCCACGCCGCGGAGGGCGAAACAGGACTGGCCGATCACGGCTAGGAGAGGCCCGGCGCGCTTGGGTGGTTCGGGCGCGAACCTGCCGAGCAGGAAGTTACGACGCTTGAGGTCCGGGATCCCGTCCATCGCCTGGCTCCCGTCAGACTGGACCGGGCGGTCCGGTGAACATGTAATACATCCAGACAATGAAGCCCCAGCCGGCGACGACGCCGACGGCGATGAAAGGCCAGATTAGGACGGCAAGGACGAGAAATGTTACGGCCTCACGCTTTTTTCTGCTGGATTCCAGTGTTTCTGAGCGCATTCTTCTACTTCAATAAAGGGCGCGTGCCGTTTCTAAACAAATAGGCCTTACGAAAGTTTCCTAACCTTCAACAAAACATTATTTTTATTAGATATTACATCGGGTGACTACCGCAATACTTGAAACTGGAAATCGTATCGTGCTGTCTCGCCCACGTCTTTGCGCTAGATCAAATTCAGCCGCCTTTTTATCAGCAATCCTGGTCGGAGGCTGTTCGCCGCCGCCGTATGATCAGACGTCGCGGGCATTCTTTAGACGACGAAACACGTCGAACCGGGATCTGAGCCAAGTCTGACGATCTCACAAGGCCCATCTCGGCGAGCTGCGAGATTCTGGCGGGATCAGCACGACCTGATAAAAGACGACACGTGATGCATGAGTTCGGCACTCGATGGGACGCATTTTCCTCGCAAGTTGCCGGATCGGCAACGCCCGGATGTGCGTCTCCCGAAGCTACTTTGATCGGCGCCCTGCTCGTCGATGTCCGCGCCGCAGTGACGGCTCTGTCGAAGAGCCTTGCTCGGCGACCAAGGCCAAGCTTGCAAGGTCTGTGATGACTAGGCGACGCCGTCCCCGTTTGACGTGTCCTTGCGCCTCCCACGACCCTAGAGTCCGACACACGGTGTACAACGTGGTGCCGCTCAGGTCAGCAAGATCCTGACGGCTGATTGGAAACGAGATTTCGGTCCCCTCTTGGCCCAGACGGCCGAACCTTTCAGCCAGATCTGAAAGCGCTTTTGCGACTCGCTGCTCGACCCGACCGTTGGAGAGGTCCCGCAGCCGGTTTTCCATGCTTTCCAGACGCGCCTCGAAAGCGCGCATTGTGTTGAGTGCAGCGAGAGGATGCTGTGACATCACCTCTCTGATGAAAATCGACGGCCATTGCAGTTCATTGCAGTTTGTAACAGCCATCGCATCGGCCCGGTGGCGGCTGTCCAGCAACGCAGGCGTTCCGAATGTCTCGCCGGGCCCGACATACCGGAGGATGACACGCTCTCCTGTAGGGGTAAACTGTACCAGCCGTACGCAGCCGGAAACGAGAACACGAACAGTCCGCGCCGGCGAGCCTGCGCTAAAAATCGCGTCATCGGCAATGATCGTTCGAGGCTGTGCCTGCTGAATCAGCTCCGCGATCAGATCATCAGCTAGCCCCTGAAAAAGGTCGATCTGAACTCCTCTAAGATGTTCGATAACAATTACCTCCACCGGAAAGAATGCAGGTCATTCTTTCGCTCGCCCGCCATGCTTGGGACTATGAACTAGCCGACCAGAAACAAAGTTCATTGATGTAGCGCAAAGAGGCACCCAAAAAGCGTCGGAGGTCGTTGGAAGTCCGCTGATCGCCTGCGCGTGCTCCCTGAAGCTGCCTCCTACCTTAGACCACCCTCGCCCAGCGTGCTGCCCCGCCAAGCTGAAATCCATCATTGAGGACTTCGTGATCATGTTTGCGCGGTGTCAATGAGCGCGGCTGCGGGGTAGGGCATGGTCGGGCATCAGGTGCGGGCCGCCCGTGTCCTCATTTCCCATCAAGGAACTCCGATGTGCGCCCTATCCCCGTCTACCGCACTCCCCACCGCCGCCCCGGCTCCGGGCTTGGGTCCTCAAGGCGTCGATAGGGTCCACGTCGTCGTGCTCGGGTTCGGGGCACTCGCGTTGTTCGCCGGCCTGTGCGGCTCACTGTGGCGGCTTGGATGGACGCTGCCCCACGGCTCAGCCCTGGCCGCTATTCACGGCCCCCTGATGATCTCCGGCGTGTTCGGAACGCTGATCAGCTTGGAGAGCGCCGTCGCGATCGGCCGTCGATGGGCCTACTCCGCCCCGGTCCTCGCGGGCGTCGGCACGGTTGTCCTGGTCGCCGGCGCACCTATGGAATTCGGGGCTGGCGCTTACGCTGCCGCGGCGGCGGCACTGGCAGGGGGATCGCTGTCGTCCACGATCCGGCGGCCGAGCCTTCCCACCGGTGCCATCCTGTTCGGCGCGCTGGCATGGCTCGCCGGGAATGTGCTCTGGCTCGTAGGCGAAGGAGGAGCGAATGCGGCGGGTTGGTGGCTGACCTTCCTGATCGTCACAATCGCCGGCGAGCGCATGGAGCTCAGCCGACCGATGCCGCAACGGCGCGGTTGCGTGGCGTGGTTCCTGTTTGCCTTTGGTTTGCTCCTGGTCGGCGCACGCAATGGGCTACCGACCGGGAGTGGCGCGATTCTCTATGGTGTCGCCCTGCTCGTCCTCGCTCTGTGGTTCCTGCGGCACGACGTTGCCCGCCTGGACGTGCGCGGGACCGGACAGGTTCGCTTCACGGCCTCCTGTATGCTCGCGGGGTACGTCTGGCTCGCCATAGCCGGGCCTGTCCTGATCGCCTCTCCATCAGGTGGCGCCTTCAGCTACGACGTCACGCTGCACGCGGTCCTGGTCGGTTTCGTCCTCTCAACGGTGTTCGGGCATGCGCTCGTCATCCTGCCTGCCGTGGTCCGCGTTGACGTCCGCTATGCCCCCATCCTTTACCTGCCGCTTGCGCTCCTGCATCTTTCGGTCGCCCTGCGGGCAGGCGGAGGCCTCATGGGCTGGGACTCCGGGCGGAAAGCGAGCGGTCTTCTCACGATCGTGGCGCTCGCATCCTTTGCCGCGAGCCTCGTCATCACCCGGTTGCACGAACGCCGTAGACCATGTCCGAAGAGCGTGTCCGTTGAACCCCCAACATCCAAGGCTGGGTAACGGGCGATGCGGCGGTTCCGGAACATGGCAAGCGTGAGCAGGGGGTGGGTGACCTTGGCCTCGGCCATGTCCCTGGTCATCCACATCGCCCTGATGTCCCTCGGGGCAGGCCGCCATATGCCTGCTGCACCAACCGCAGGGACGATGAGCCTGCATCATTCGCATGATGCAGGTGGCCATGGCCCAGATGAACCCGTGAAGGGCACGGGGCACGGCCAAGCCTGCTGCATCCTCAGCCAGACCCCGGGATTGCCGCCGCCATCAATCGGGCCTTGGTCGCCTCCTCCGGCGACGGCCATCGTCGTGGCCTTCATTGGGGCATCGGGCATAACCGACGTTCGAGGCTCCCATCCCTATCCCGTCGGTGCGAGGGCACCGCCGTTGTCGGCCTGACCGACACGACGCGATAACCCTCTTACAGACAGGACAAGACCATGATCACGATGCTTTCCCGCGGGGCCGTTGCCGCCGCACTCCTTTCGCTCGCTTCCGTTGCACAGGCCCACACCACCCTCGAGACCCAGCAGGCCCCAGTCTCCTCCACGTACAAGGCCATCATGCGCGTCGGCCACGGCTGTGAGGGCGCGCCGACCCTGAAGCTGCGCGTGCGCATTCCGGAGGGCGTCATCAACGTCAAGCCGATGCCCAAGCCGGGCTGGGAGATGGAGACCGTCAAGGCGCCGTACGGGAAGACCTACGAGTACTACGGCACCGCGATGTCCGAGGGCGTGCGCGAGATCGTATGGACGGGCAAGCTGCTCGACGAGCACTACGACGAGTTCGTCTTCCGTGCCTACCTGACCGACAGCCTCAAGCCGGACACGATGCTCTACATCCCCGTCGTGCAGGAATGCGAGGGCGGCAAGGCGGACCGCTGGATCGAGATCCCCGCCGAGGGCAAGAGCGCGGACGACTACGAGCATCCTGCGCCGGGACTGAAGCTCCTGCCGCGCAAGGCCTCGTACTGACGAGGGAGCGGGGAGCCGCATGACGGCTCTCCCCATCGCCATGAAGCGCGCGATCCTCCTCATGCTCTGGCTGACGCTTGCCCTGCTTTCCAGCAGCGGCGGCGTCCTTGCCCATGCGGCATTGCTCGGGGCCCACCCCCAGGACGGTGCCATCCTCGACGAGGCTCCTTCCACCCTCACCCTGCACTTCAACGAGCCGGTGTCACCACTCGTCGCGAGCCTGACGGAGGCGGGCGGGCGATCTCATCGGGGCCTCACGGTCAAGGCAGCCAACGGCATTATCGAGATCGCGATACCGCCGGGGCTCCAAAGGGGAAGCCATGTCCTGAGCTACCGCGTGACGTCGAATGATGGCCACCCCATCGGCGGATCGGTCGTGTTCTCGGTCGGCAGCCGGACCGCCGCCCGAACGCCCGTCGCGGAAGCTGAGGGCTTCGGTGTCCGTACCGCCCTGTGGCTGGCGCGGATGGGACTGTATCTCGGGCTCTTCGCGGGCGTGGGCGGCTCCTTTTTCCTCGCCTGGCTCTCCCCGGCGTGGCGGAGCGGCATGGTCGAAGGGGGCCTCGGGATCCTCACTGGGGTCGGCATCCTTTGCGCCGTCATCTCCCTCGGCCTCCAAGGCGCCGATGCCCTGGGAGAACCGCTTGCTTCCCTCCGGAGGGGCACCGCGTGGTCCGCCGGGTGGGGAACATCCTTCAAATGGACGGTCACCGCAGGGGCGGCGGCCTGCCTCCTTTCATGGTTGGCCCTGACCGGACCCTTGTGGCGGCGGCGGGCATGCAGTCTCCTGGCCCTATGCGGGGTCGGCGTTTCCCTCGCTTCGAGCGGCCACGCCTCGGCCGCATCCCCACAGTGGCTGACGCGGACTGTCGTGTTCCTGCATGGCATCGGCATCGCATACTGGGTCGGAGCCCTCTTCCCGCTGGCGGTAATCGTGCTCAAGGCGGCGACGGGTCACATTTCGATCATCCGGCGCTTCTCGAATGGGGCTCTCGTCGCGGTGGCGGCCCTGACGCTTGCGGGACTCGTGCTGGCGGCGGTCCAGGTGGAGGAACCCGCCAATCTGACGTCCACCGCCTACGGGCGCGTGCTCGTGGCGAAGACGCTTCTCGTCGTCGCCATGCTCGGACTGGCGGCCCTCAACCGCCTGTGGCTGACACCCGGGCTGGCATCCCCGCTGGGGTCGGGAAGAACCTGGCTCATGCGGTCGGTCACGGCGGAGATGGTCCTCTGCGTAGCCATCCTGGGAGCCGCAGGACTATGGCGGTTCACCCCGCCGCCGCGGTCGCTCGCGGCCAACGAGGCCGCTGCCGCATCGACGAGCGTCCACCTTCACTCGGCACGGGTCATGGCACAGGTCACGCTTACGCCCGGAAGGGCTGGCCCCATGAGGGGCAGGATCGTGATCGCGTCGGGCAGGGCGCAACCCATCGATGCGAAGGAGGTGACGATCTCCCTGTCGAGGCCGGATGACGGAATCGAGGCGCTTATCCGCAAGGCAAGGATGTCGGGCCGGAACGCATGGGAGGTCGAGAACCTGACACTGCCCGTCGCGGGCAAGTGGAAGGCCAAGGTCTCGATCCTCGTCGACGATTTCGAGAAGGCGGACCTGGAGGGTACGATCTCGGTCCGGCCGTGACTCAGGACGGAATCGCCGCTGCGTCATGCAGTTCCGGCAGGTCCGCCCTCAGCCATGCAAGTCTGACGATGGCGCGGCTGGACAATTCCTGGACCAGTGCCAAGGAATTGGCGTCCTTCAGGCTGTCCCCGGCTTCGAGGTAGCGATCCGCGAGCATCTCCGCGAGGGCGATCGGATCAGTCGGAACCTCACGCATGGAGACGATTGCTGGAATGGAGGCTCCGTCGAGTTCGAGGGCATGCCGCCGCGCTTGCTCCACGAACCCGAAGAGGCGTCCGCGCTCCTCCGAGGGAGACCTGTGCACGAGGGGTTCGAGGAGGTCGGCGAGCCGACGCTCTAGGGCAGCGAGATCGGTCGCTCCTTGCCCGCCATGAGACCCATGTTGTCTGCGGTCGGCATGGAAGGCATTCCTCCGTTCCCTCCTGAGGATGGACACGTGTTCCAGCTCCTCGTGGGCCATCGTCTCGGCCGCCTGCCGAACCTCCGTGGATTGCGCATGTGCCGCAACGTAGCTCCAGAAGGCGAAGGCCCGCTCCTCGTTCCGCACGGCCATCGATAAAGCCCTGTACGCGGTCAGAAGGCGGGGATGGGCCAATGCTACGCCCTCGTCGTCGAAGGTCTCCGACATTTCCCAGCGGATCAAGGCCGGATCGGGATTGCGTCCCTTAGTCCTGTTCGACCAGTGCACGACCCTGTCGAGATGCCCCATCTCGTCGGCGGAGAGCCGCTCGAACACCGAGGCCAGCGAGGGATCGCCCTCACGGCGCATGCGCTCGCCGATCTCCGCATAGCGGGTGGCGGCCTCGCTCTCCATGGCCGCTGCGATGGCGAACAGCTCCTCCAGCGACTTCACGGTACCTGCCGGTTCACTCTTCAGCAAAGACATCGGCCTCTCCGGACTGCGCTAGGAAACGGAACCTCGAAAGGTTGATAGTCCAGGTCTCGTGCTGTGGGTTTGACGCAGATCAATGTGGGCCCGACCACGATCGCCATGATGGTTCTGGGCTTCGGAAGATCGATTTCAACAGCCCCTGGCATCACGGCGCCTCCCCGCGGGACCAATCCGCACCGGGGGGTCGCACTGCCCCAGTTCAGCAACCAGAACACGACACCGGACGGTTCCCTGGTGGTACAATCGCTCTCGATCGGTCTTTCCCGACACCGAATGATCAACCGTTTCCAGCTCTTTGGTCTCCTGTCATTGATCGGGGCGTTCGCGCTCCTGTTCTGGGCCGGACAGGCCATGGCAGCGGGTCGTGTCCAGGAGTTCCTCCCAAAGGCACAGCCCTCCGAGTTCTTTCCCGGAGCCGATCGCTTCGGCACACCGCAGGGTGACCCGCCCATCATTCCCGTTCACCAAGGCGACCGCCTGGTCGGCCATGTCTACCTGAACTCGGACGTCACGAGCGCCACGGGCTACTCCGGCAAGCCCATCAACATGCTGGTCGGAATCGATTTGAATGGCGTGGTCACCGGGATCAAGCTCGTCGACCACAAGGAACCCATCGTCCTCATCGGAATCCCGGAGCGCCGCATCGTCGACGCGATGAACACGCTCATCGGCAAGGACATGAGGGCGGTCTCGAGCGGCGCCGAGCGCCCGCCCCAGGTCGATATCGTCAGCGGGGCGACCGTGACGGTCCTCGTCATGGGCGACAGCGTCGTGCGCTCGGCCGTGCGCCTCATCCGCAGTGGCCGCCTCGGCAGCGCCCAGGGTGGCTCCGCTGCCGCCGCAGCTCATCCTATCGTCAAGAGCGTCGACCTGACCGAGAGCGAGGTCCGCGACTGGCAGACCCTGCTCGGCGACGGCTCGGTCCGGCATCTGTCGCTCTCCGTTGGCGAGGTCAACGAAGCCTATGCAAAGGCAGGCAACCAGGAGGCGGCGGGCAACGCGGAAACGGAGAATCCGGCCGATCCGTTCATCGACCTGTATCTCGCGCCCGTGAGCGTGCCCAGCATCGGGCGCAGCCTGCTCGGGGACACGGCCTACGAGCAGCTCAAGTCGCGACTGAAGCCCGACCAGCAGGCCATCGTGGTGGCTGGCGACGGCGCATACTCCTTCAAGGGCTCCGGCTACGTGCGCGGCGGAATCTTCGACCGCATCGAGCTGCTCCAGGACGGCCAGGGCATCCGCTTCCGCGACCGCAACCACACCCGCATCGGGGCGCTTGCCGCCGATGGTGCGCCCGACCTGCGCGAGATCGCCCTGTTCGTGGTGCCCGAGGACTTCAGGCTCGATCTCACGGAGCCGTGGCAGGTGCAGTTGCTCGTCCAACGCAACGTCGGCGCCCGGGACCGGGCTTTCCTGAGCTACAATCTCGAATACACGCTGCCGGACCAGTACCTCCGGATCAAGCAGCCTCCCCCGCCTGCACCTGCTCCGGCCCAGCCACAGCAGGTACAAGGTCCGGCCACTGCTCCGTCCTCCTCTCCCGCCGCTCCTGCCGAGCAATCGCTGAAGGATGCCGACGCGCTCGCCGCGGGAGAGATCGAGGAGCCGCTCTGGCTCAAGATCTGGAAGACGAACACCGTCTCCATCGGCATCGCCGCGGTCGCGATTCTGGTCCTCACCGCCATCTTCTTCTTCCAGGATGCCCTAGTGCGCCGCCCAAAGGTGCATGTCTGGGTACGCCGCGGCTACCTGACCTTCACGCTGGCCTGGCTCGGCTGGTACGCCAACGCCCAGCTCTCGGTGGTCAACGTCCTGACCTTCACGAACTCCCTCATCACCGACTTCAATTGGGAGTTCTTCCTCGCCGCGCCGCTGATCTTCATCCTGTGGGCAGCGGTCGCTGCCGGGCTGCTGTTCTGGGGACGCGGTCCCTTCTGCGGCTGGCTGTGCCCCTTCGGCGCCCTTCAGGAGCTGACCAACAACATCGCCCAGTGGCTCAAGGTGCCGCAGGTGACCTTGCCTTGGGGGCTCCACGAGCGTCTGTGGCCGATCAAGTACATCATCTTCCTCAGTCTATTTGGGCTGTCGTTCTACTCCGTCGCCTTGGCCGAGGTCGTCGCCGAGGTCGAGCCGTTCAAGACCGCCATCATCCTGAAGTTCGTCCGCGACTGGCCCTTCGTCATCTATGCCCTGACCCTGCTCACGGCTGGCCTGTTCATCGAGCGCTTCTTCTGCCGCTATCTCTGCCCGCTTGGCGCGGCGCTCGCCATTCCCGGCAAGATCCGGATGTTCGAGTGGCTCAAGCGCTGGCCGGAGTGCGGCTCGCCTTGCCAGCGCTGCTCCAAGGAGTGCCCGGTGCAGGCGATCCATCCCGAAGGCTTCATCAACGTCAACGAGTGCATCTACTGCATGCATTGCCAGGAGCTGTACCACGACGACCAGCGCTGCCCGCATATGATCCAGGTGCGGCTCAAGCGCGAGAAGCGCGAGGCACTTTCTTCGCCTTCCATGAGCCAGATCAAAGACGGCGGCAAAGGACCCGCTAAAACTGTCATCACCCACAAGGGCAAGGTCATCGGAAAGCCCATGGTCGAGCCGACCCCGGCCGACGTTCCGACAACCGTTTCATGAGCAAGGAGAACCACGTGTCACAAGAGGAAAAGAAAAGCGGCTTCAGCCGTCGCCAGTTGCTCGGGACGACCGCCGCCGCCGCAGCCGCGGGTGCCGCAGGGGTCGCCGCTGGCGTCTCCCTGGACAGCATGGGCATCATCACGCCCGCAGTGGCGCAGACCGCACCAGGTGCGTCCGCGGCGCGCCCCGCCGTGGCCAACAAATATGAGGTCAAGCCGGGTGAGCTCGACGAGTACTACGTGTTCTTCTCCAGCGGCCAGACCGGCGAGGTCCGCATCGTCGGCCTGCCCTCCATGCGCGAGCTGATGCGCGTCCCGGTGTTCAACCGCGACAGCGCCACCGGCTGGGGCCAGACCAACGAGAGCCGCAAGATCCTCACCGAGGGACTCACGCCCCAGAGCGTCGAGTACCTGAAGGACAAGGGCGGGGTCTACACGGCCGGCGACCTGCATCATCCGCATCCCTCATTCACCGAAGGCACCTACGACGGCCGCTACCTCTTCGTGAACGACAAGCTGAACACCCGCGTCGCGCGCATCCGGCTCGACGTGATGAAGTGCGACAAGATCCTCCAGCTCCCGAACCAGCACACCGTGCACGGGCTGCGCGTGCAGAAGTACCCGCGCACCGGCTACGTGTTCTGCAACGGCGAGGACCGCGTGCCGATCCCGAACGACGGCACGGTGCTCGACGACCCGAAGAAGTACTCTTCGATCTACACCGCGGTGGACGGCGACACCATGAAGGTGGCCTGGCAGATCAGGGTCGACGGCAATCTCGACAACACCGACGCGGACTACCAGGGCAAGTACTCCTTTGCCACCTGCTACAACTCGGAGGAAGGCGTCACCCTGGCCGAGATGATGGCCAAGGAGCAGGACTGGGTCGTCATTTTCAACCTCAAGCGCATTGAGGATGCGGTGAAGGCGGGCAAGGCCGAGATGATCGGCGGCGTACCCGTGCTCGACGGCCGCAAGGGATCTCCCTACACCCGCTACGTCCCGGTGGCCAACAGCCCGCACGGCATCAACACCGCGCCTGACGGCATCCACTTCGTGGTCAACGGCAAGCTCTCGCCCACGGTCTCGGTCTTCGACGTGCGCAAGCTCGACGATCTGTTCGCGGACAAGATCCAGCCGCGAGACGTCATCGTGGCGGAGCCGGAACTCGGCCTCGGCCCGTTGCACACGGCCTACGACGGCAAGGGCAACGCTTACACGACGCTGTTCCTCGACAGTCAGGTGTGCAAGTGGAACATCGACCTGGCCAAGCGGGCGTTCAAGGGCGAGAAGATCAACCCGGTCATCCAGAAGCTCGACGTGCACTACCAGCCGGGCCACAACCACACCTCGATGGGCCAGACCAAGGACGCCGACGGCAAGTGGCTCATCTCACTCAACAAGTTCTCCAAGGACCGCTATCTCAACGTCGGCCCGCTCAAGCCCGAGAACGACCAGCTCATCGACATCTCCGGCGACCGGATGGTGCTCGTGCACGACAGCCCGAGCTTCGCCGAGCCGCACGACGCCACCATCGTGCACCGTTCGAAGATCAACCCGGTCAATGCCTGGAAGCGCGACGACCCGTTCTTCGCCGACGCGGTGCGGCAGGCCAAGGCCGACGGGGTGACCTTGGAGGCTGATTCGAAGGTGGTGCGTGACGGCAACAAGGTGCGGGTCTACATGACCTCGTCCGCGCCGGCCTTCGGCCTGGACAGCTTCCAGGTCAAGCAGGGCGACGAGGTGACGGTGTTCGTGACCAACATCGACGAGGTCGAGGACCTGACCCACGGCTTCGCCATCGTCAACTACGGCATCAGCATGGAGGTGGCGCCCCAGGCCACGGCGTCGGTCACGTTCAAGGCCGACCGTCCCGGCGTGTACTGGTACTTCTGCTCCTGGTTCTGCCACGCGATGCACATGGAGATGAAGGGCCGCATGTTCGTCGAGCCGCAGGCGACCTGACGACATGATGGAACCTCGTACATTGGTCCGTCTTGGATTGGCGGCGGCATTCGCCGCCAATCTCACCTCATCCGCTTATGCGGAGCGGATTGTGGTGCCGGTGGGCACGTCTCCTCAGGAAATCGTGGACCTCGCAGCCGAAGGTGACGTGATCGTCCTGGAAGCCGGCGAGCACCGGGGGGCGATCCGGATCTCGCGTAAGGTGACCGTGGAGGGCGAACAAGGCGCAACTCTCATCGGTTCCGGCAAGGGAAGCGTCATCACGCTCTCCGCTCCGGGGGCCCTCGTGCGTGGGCTGACCATCCGCGGATCGGGAACGAATCTCGAGAGGATGGATGCGGGCGTCTTCGTCGAGCAATCTGCCGCGGGCGCCATCGTGGAGGGCAACCGGATCGAGGGCAACCTCTACGGCATCTACCTGCATGGAGCCGAGAACTCCGTCGCCCGCGGGAATACGATCGTCGGAATCCGTGAAGGACGCATGAACGAGGCCGGCAACGGCATCTCGGTCTGGAACGCCCCGGGAGCCAAGGTGCTCGACAACAGCGTTCGCTTCGGGCGCGACGGCATCTACGTCATCACCAGCAAGCGCAACGTGTTCAGTGGCAACCGCTTCCAGGATGTCCGCTTCGCGATCCACTACATGTACACCAACGACAGCGAGATCACGGACAACGTTTCCGTCAATAATGCGGTCGGCTTCGCGATGATGTTCTCCAGCCGCCTGAAGATCACGGGCAACGTCTCCGACGGCGACCGCGATCACGGCTTCCTGTTCAACTACGCCAACGCCTCGCAGATCTCCGGCAACTCGGTCATCGGAAGGATCCAGTCTGCCGAGCGCTGGAACATCGCAGGCGGGCGCGCCAAGGACGACAAGGAGCACGGCCTGCCGACCCCGGACGCGAGCGAGGTCGCACAGGGTTCCGATGCCCGTCCTGGTCCCACCAAGTGCGTCTTCATCTACAACGCCAACCAGAACCGCTTCCGCGACAACTGGTTCGAGGGCTGCGAGATCGGCATCCACTTCACCGCCGGCTCCGAGCGCAACGAGATGGTCGGCAACGCCTTCATCAAAAACCGCAACCAGGTGAAGTACGTCAGCACCCGCTATCTCGACTGGTCCAAGGACGGGCGCGGCAACTACTGGAGCGACAATCCCGCCTTCGACCTGAACGGCGACGGACTGGGCGACAGCGCCTACCGCCCGAACGATCTCGTCGACAAGGTGCTCTGGACCGCACCGCAGGCCAAGGTCCTGATGAACAGCCCCGCCGTGCAGGTGATCCGCTGGGCGCAGGCCCAGTTCCCGGCCCTGCTGCCCGGCGGCGTCGTCGACAGCCGTCCCCTGATGGCGCCGCCCAAGCGCCCGAAGACCGCCGAAGGAGAAAGACCATGACCGGAACGGTCGAGATCAGGAACGTCGTCAAGCGCTTCGGCAAGGTCGAGGCGGTGCGCGACGTCTCCTTCAGCCTGCCGGAAGGCGAGACGGTGGCGCTCGTCGGCCACAACGGCGCCGGCAAGACGACCCTGATGAAGCTGATGCTGGGATTGATCCGGCCGACGGGCGGCAGCATCGCCGTGCTGGGCGACGATCCGGCCGCAGGACAGTTCGAGGCGCGTCGACGGCTCGGATACCTGCCGGAGAACGTCTCCTTCAACGCGGCGCTGACCGGAAAGGAGACGCTGGCGTTCTATGCCCGCCTCAAGCGGGAGCCGGAGAAATCGGCCGCGCCGCTCCTCGACCGCGTCGGCCTCACCCATGCGGCCAACCGGCGTGTCGGCACCTATTCCAAGGGCATGCGCCAGCGGCTCGGTCTCGCGCAGGCGCTCCTGGGCGAGCCACGGGTGCTCCTGCTCGACGAACCGACCACCGGGCTCGATCCGGCCCTGCGCCAGGGCTTCTATGAGATCGTGGAGGAACTGCGCGGGCGCGGCGCGACGGTCCTGCTGTCATCGCACGCCCTGACCGAGTTGGAGGAGCGCGCCGGACGGGTCGTCATCATGAACCGGGGCATCAAGGTCGCGGACGGCACGCTCGACGAACTGCGCCGGATCGCACGCCTGCCGACGCGCATCCGCCTCAAGGTCACTGATGCCGGGCTGGCCAACGTGCCGAACTGGCTCGGCCCCTTGGAGGCATGGCGGCGGGTCAACGGCCACATGGTCGAGATCGACGCCTCGCCCGAGCGCAAGATCGAGGTACTGCGCCGTGCGACCGATGGGGTCGCACCCGTCGAGGACATCGACGTGCTGCCTCCGACCCTCGACGAGCTCTATGCCCACTTCCTTCTGTCGCAGGAGACCGCGCGATGAAGAACATCCTGATCGTCGCGCGCAAGGAGATCCAGGAGGGACTGCGCAACCGCTGGGTCCTTGCCACGACCCTGTTGCTCGCGGGCCTTGCCCTTTCCCTCACCTTCCTCGGCAGCGCCCCGACGGGCACCGTGGGCGTGCGTGCCCTGGACGTGGTGATCGTGAGCCTGTCCAGCCTCACGATCTTCCTGCTGCCGCTGATCGCACTCCTGATCTCGCACGACGCCATCGTGGGCGAGATGGAGCGCGGCACCATGCTGCTGCTCTTGAGCTATCCGGTCGGGCGCTGGCAGGTGCTGCTCGGCAAGTTCATCGGGCACCTGTCGATCCTGGCGTTCGCGACGCTGCTGGGGTACGGCGCCGCCGCAGGCGCACTGGCGGCAATGGGTGCGGAGATCGATGCGGTGAGCTGGACGGCGTTCGCCTCCATGGTCGGCTCCTCGATCCTGCTCGGCGCCGCGTTCATCGCGGTCGGTTACCTGGTCAGTGCACTGGTGCGCGAGCGCGGCACGGCAGGCGGGATCGCCATCGGCATCTGGCTCGTGTTCGTTCTGATCTACGACATGGCGTTGCTCGGGATGCTTGTCGTCGACCAGGGACGGACCTTGTCCGGCGGGATCCTCAACGCCCTGCTCCTGCTCAATCCCGCCGACGCCTACCGCCTGTTCAACCTGACGGGATCGGCAGGGGTGAGCGCCTTCTCCGGCATGGCGGGGATTGCCCAGACCGCGACGCTCAGCCCGACGGTTCTGCTGGCAGCCCTCGCAGCATGGACCCTGGTCCCGCTCGCCCTGGCGGCAGTCGCATTCTCAAGGAGAGAGTTATGAGAAAGATCATCCTCCTCGCATCGCTCGCCGCTGCTCTCGGGATCTCGGGATGCAACGACCGGCCGACTGCGGCAGCCTCGCCGTCGCCGCAGGAAATGACGGCTTCGGCAGTCGGCCGCTACTGCGGCATGAACGTGATGGAGCATCCCGGCCCGAAGGGGCAGATCATCCTGGCGGGTCAGAAGGAGGCGATCTGGTTCTCGTCCGCCCGGGATGCGATCTCCTTCACGATGTTGCCGGAGGAGCCGAAGGACATCCGCGCGATCTACGTCTCCGACATGGCCAGGGCGCCGGAGTGGGACAAGCCCGGGGCAACGAACTGGGTCGATGCCAGGCAGGCCTCGTTCGTGATCGGGAGCCGGATGAAAGGCGGCATGGGCGGCGACGAGGCCGTGCCTTTCTCCGACAAGGCCGCGGCCGAGAAGTTCGCGTCCGAGAACGGCGGACGCGTCGTGTCATTCGCAGACGTGCCCAAGGACTACGTCCTCGGATCCACGGCCGAGATGACCGGTGCCGTCGAGGAGGAGCATGACGCAGGCAGACCACATGACGGTCATGCCGCGCCCTCCGCGGCAAGGGACGGTCACGCCCACTAGGGAGACAGCCATGTCCCCTCTTCTCTCGCGCAGGCGCTTCATCGGGATCTCTGCCGCAGCGGCGGGTCTTGGCCTCCTTCCGTTCGGACGTGCCGCCAAGGCCTCCGCCCACCTGGTGACCTGGCGGGGCCAGGCAATGGGCGCCGTGGCGACGCTGCAAGTGCATCATCACGACCGGAGCGCCGCCGAGCGCCTGGTCGAGCGCTCACTCGCCGAGGTCCGTCGCCTCGAGGCGGTGTTCAGCCTCTACCGGGAGGACTCCGCCCTGGCGGAGCTGAACCGACGCGGCGTCCTGGTCGCGCCACCTGCGGATCTGGTCGCTCTCCTCGCTGAGTGCCGCCGCTGGTGGGAGCTGAGCGATGGTGCCTTCGACCCAACGGTGCAGGCGCTGTGGACGCTGTACAGGGACCATTTCTCCCAACCCGGTGCGGATCCGGACGGTCCGGCCGCAACCGCTCTCCGTGACGCCCTCGACCGGACCGGCTTCGGTCAGGTGGCGTTCGACACGAACCGGATCGCCCTTCTGCGACGTGGCATGGGGCTGACCCTGAACGGCATTGCCCAGGGCTACGTCACCGACCGTGTCGTGGACATCCTGCGCGCCGGCGGCATCGGGAGCAGCCTCGTCGACATGGGCGAGCCGCGGGCGGTGGGATTCCATCCCTCGGGCGCGCCATGGCGCGTCGGCATTGCGGACCCGGAGCATCCGGAGCAGTTCGAGGACACGCTCGAGGTGATTGATCGCGCGGTCGCGACCTCCGGATCGTATGGGTTCCTCTTCGACCGGGACGGCCGCTTCAACCACCTGCTCGACCCGCGGACCGGTGCGTCGGCCCACCTGCACCGGAGCGTGACCGTCGTCAAGGAGACGGCGGCAGCAGCCGACGCCCTTTCGACAGCGTGCAGCCTCCTGCCGGAGGATGGGATCGCGAACGTCCTGCGCAAGGTCGGTGGCGAGGTCCGGCTGGTCAGTGCAGACGGGAAAAGACGGACCCTGAGAGGCTAGACCGGACACGCTTCGCCCGGGGTGAACTCCGACAAGGCCCCAATCCGTCCATACCGTCGTTCCCCGACTTCGCCGTTCACTCGTGCTCCGCCGGCGGTTCCCGGTACAGGACTCGGGCCACGGCCTCGATGTCGGCGATGACCAGACGACGCCTGTATCGCCTGATCCGGCGCTGCGTCTCCCAGGCGCGAAGGGTTCGGCTCACCATGTGCAAGGTGCTCCCGATCAGGTCGGCGAGATCCTGGCGACTGACCGGGAACGGAATCTCGACCCCTTCCGCAGTCCGCTGCCCGAAGGTTTCCACGAGCTTGAGGATCGCGCGGGCGAGGCGCTGCTCGACGGGCTCGGTCGAGAGATCCCGCAACCTGCTCTCCATCTCGCGCAAGCGCGTCTCAAGATCCCGGATGACGTTGAGCGCCAGTTGTGGGTGCCGATTCACGAACGATTTGATGGTTGCCGACGACCATTGGAGTTCCACGCACTCGGTCACGGCAATGGCATTCGTGGGGTAGAACCTGTCCAGCAGGGCGGGACTGCCGAAGGCCTCCCCGGGCCTGACGTACTTGATGATGATACGCGGCCCGCTCGGCGTGACCTGAACCAGCCGGACGACACCCGAGACGATAACGTGCACGGCCCGCGCTGGCTGCCCCGCCGTGAAGAGCACGCCTTCGGCCGGGACGGTTCGGCGCTCCGCCTGCCGCAGCATCTGGGCCGTGGCCTCCTCGTCAAGACCGTTGAGCAGGCCTTCCGAAAGGACGTCGTCGGACATTCAGTCCTCCGCATCCCGAGGTGTCGCGTCTCCCGCGGCGGCTAGACTCCTGGCCCTGGCCATATCCCCGGCGCCGCGTGCCGCCGCGGAACCGATGTCCGCAAAGAGGAGCGCTATCTCGTCGAAGACGCCAAGGTCCGCCTCGTCGGTCGTGACCGTATCAAGTTCGCCGACCAGTTCGAGCAGCGCTGCGATGCGTTCGGCCTGGTGCCGCGCATCGAGGATCACGGCACGGAGCTGTCGCCGGGTTTCGAGGGCGTCAAAGCGCTCCAGGGCAGCATCGAGCTTGCCGCGGCACCGGCAATCGAGCTCGAGATTGCCCAGAACGGCACGGACGCGCGTCAGGAGATGGGACGCCGTTGGCCTCGTTGCGTGGTCTTCCATTCCGGGTTCCTCGTTGTACGGTCGGAACAGGAAGCCACACGAGGATCCGCGCTTCGTTGCAGCAGCGCAAGGATCGTCATGTGTTCACCCGCGAAGGAGCACCGGACAGGACGGGTTCAGGATCGCGGCCGAGAGCGTGCCTGGGGTAAGTGAAGTGGAGGACCACCTGTCCACCCCGAGACCGACATCGGGGACTGATGCCACACCCGCGCTTGGAACACCGCAGCAGTCTTGACCGTTGACATCGCCCTGCCAGAGCCGGAGCGTTGTATGCGACAGCCCCTCCTCGCGAGCGTAGCCAGCGGCACCTTCGTGGCCGCAGTCGGGATGCTCACCATGGGCTCGCCATCACCACAGGCGATCGCCCAGAGCGGCCCATCCGCCCACTCGTCGGCTGCCATCCCCGCTTCTGCGATGAGTCCACATGAAGTGGATGAGTTGCGCAAGGCGGCCAACGACACGTTCAAGTCGATCCCGTCCATGGTCCCGGATGTCAGGGGAAACCCGGTCACCCGCGAGAAGACCGAACTGGGGCGCATGCTGTGGTTCGACCCACGCCTGTCGGCCTCGGGCATCCTGAGCTGCAACTCCTGCCACAACCTGGCTGCGGGCGGCAGCGATAACATCGAGACCTCCATAGGACACGGCTGGCAGAAGGGCCCGCGCAACTCGCCGACCGTCCTCAACTCGGTGTTCAACGTCGCCCAGTTCTGGGACGGTCGGGCCGAGGATCTTCGGACTCAAGCCAAGGGGCCAATCCAGGCCGCTGTTGAGATGGCCGCCACGCCCGAGCACGTCATCAACGTCCTGAAGAGCATTCCGGAATACCAGAACCGCTTCAGGACGGCATTCCCCGGCGAGAGCGACCCCGTGACTTTCGACAACGTCGCCAAGGCCATCGAGGGCTTTGAGGCTACGCTGATCACGCCCGCCGCGCGGTTCGACCAGTTTCTCGAGGGCAACGCCACAATCCTGAATGAGCAGGAGAAGCGCGGCCTCAAGCCGTTCATGGAGACGGGCTGCTCGGGCTGCCACAGCGGCGTCAACCTAGGTGGCCAGGACTACTTCCCCTTTGGCGTGGTGGAGCGGCCCGGCAGCGACATCCTCCCACCGGAGGACAAGGGCCGCTTCGCGGTGACAAAGACCGCCAGCGACGAGTATGTCTTCCGAGCGGTGCCACTGCGCAATGTCGAGCTGACGGTGCCGTATTTCCACAGCGGCAAGGTCTGGAACCTCGAGCAGGCGGTGGCGATCATGGGCGTGGCCCAGCTCGGCAAGGAGCTGACGCCGCAGGAGACCAGTGACATTGCCGCCTTCCTGCGAACCCTCACCGGCCAGCAGCCGCGTGTGGAGCTCCCGCTCCTGCCTGTGAGCACGGCCCAGACGCCACGACCCGAACCGCTGGTCAAGAACTCACTCGAGAAAAGCGACGCGGTCGAGAAGCAGAACAGTCTCCGCTGATTGACGCGGGCGGAATGAAGCCATGGCTTGGGCTTGTCTTAACATGCCCGCGATCAAGTCAGCGGCCCTTCCATCAAGGGGAACGCGCAAACCTCTTGCTGCCCGAATAACCCGACCCGGGTGCGTCCGTGTTACCCGGGTGAGCGCGATTGCCACTCATCCCATAAGGGACGCCAGGGCGAAGCTGGATGTCGCCATACCCACCAAAAACCAAGGCCACCAAGTCGGGAGGGGCCTGTCACTTCTGTCGATCATGATCGCACCTCATCGCATCATCGTCCGAAGTTTGCCCGATGGCGGCGGATGCGACCTTGATCTGAGGCAAGGAGTTGATCTGGGCAAGCAGTTCGAAAAAGGTGAGGCAGGCCGGCACGGATGACGGTTGCGGGCCAAGCCGCCCGTGCAACGAGGATGGCTCGACTGCCTTGTCGTGATGTCCCGACGAAGAGGAGCGCGGAAAGGCTATTCCGAAGGCGTGGAAGGAGTGGTGATCACGCCTCCCGCTCGCCTGGGAGACTTCAGCCCGCCCCGAAGGAGCTGCCGCGCCCTCGTGAAGCCAACAGTGAGGGGAAGAACAAACATCGCTCCGAGCAGCGCCAGACCGGCGGCAAAGGCCATCATCGCCATCCCGGCCAGCAGGGCTCCGAGGGCGAGTCCTTGGGTGATGGGGTGCAACAGCGGGCGGTCGGACGAGTCGATCATCGGCAGGTTCCTCCACGGAGACATGCTCCTGTCGCATCGCCAACGGCCCGCGGCTTTGCTGCAAGACAAACAACAAGGTTTTCATGGCCGGGGCCGCACCAGCAGCGGCCCTCCCCCGAGGTCGGGTGCCCGGCGTGGAATATCCCTGCGCCGGAGCGATCTCCCGGCGGCGAGGATCGGCGCGATGACCGCAAGTGCGAGCAGGAGCAGGACCACGGCCGCAAAGAACGGTGCGCCCGAGGCAATCCAGGAGCCAGGCTGCGACACGCCGGCGGCAAAGCTCGCGGTGAACAGCACCGGACCGATAAGCCCGCTCACCCCCCGCAGGCTGTTGAGTGCCCCCTGCAACCGTCCCTGCTCGGAAGCCGCGATCCTCTGGGTCATCAGGCTCTGCGCGGCCGGGCCGAACAGTCCCCATAGCGCCGCCACGGGGATGGCCAGCCAGATCCAGGCCCCGCTCGGGGCAAGGCCGAAGAGCAGACATCCGATGGCGCCGCAGGCGAGGCCCGCCACCATCATCGCCCGCTCGCCTAGGCGCGGCACGATCCGGCGCACAAGGCCGCCCTGCACCACGCCCGACGCGATGCCAACAGTTGCCAGCCCGAGGCCGATGGTGACCTCGTCCCATCCGTAGCGGTGACCGGCATAGAGCACAAAAACGGCCGGGAAGACCTCGTGGGCCAGGTTGGAAAGGAACAGCACCGCCGCGACCCTTGATACGTCCCCGTTCGACCTCAGCAGCCGCAGGGCGGCCACTGGGTTCGCCTTGCGCCAGGAGAACCGCGTCCGCCGGTCCTTCGGCAGGGACTCCGACAGGACGAGGATGCCGTATAGCGCGTTGGCCAGGCAAAGCCCCGCCGCAACCCAGAACGGGAGGCGCAGGTCGACGGCTCCAAGCACGCCGCCAAGGGCCGGCCCGACGATAAAGCCGAAGGCGAAGGCCGCCCCAATCGCCCCGAACCCGGCCGCGCGGCGGTCCGCGTCCATGACGTCGGCCACATAGGCGAAAGCGGTAGTGAAGCTCGAGGACGCGAGGCCACCGACGGCACGGCCGGCAAGGAGCCAGCCTAGCCCGGGAGCGACAGCCATCAGCAGGTAATCCAGTCCGAGCGCCAGGTTCGACAGCAGGATGACCGGGCGGCGCCCGCAGGCGTCCGACAGCGCGCCGAGGATCGGTGCGCCGAGAAACTGCATGACGGCCCAGGTCAGGCCAAACAGGCCGTACACCTGGGCAGCGCGGACGGTCTCGCCCCCGAGGAACTCCTGCACCAGGCGCGGGAGGACAGGGATGATGATGCCGAAGGCCAGAAGGTCGACGGCAACGCTGATCACCAGGAATGACAAGGCCGCGCGACGGGGACGATAGGCTTGCATGGCTATGGTCTCAACATTGGATTGCGGGCGGGTGAACGGCTCGCTGGGAAGCACGCTAGGGCGTTCCGGTCGCAGCCAAGCCTTCACCCTGCCAGTGGCCCTGGCTCTTCAGGGCGTCCGCCACCTCGCCGGGCATGTAGTTCTCGTCATGCTTGGCGAGCACCGTGTCCGCCTTGAACACGCCGGCCGGGTCAAGCACGCCTTCGGCCACGACGCCCTGTCCCTCGCGGAACAGGTCAGGCAGGAGCCCGCGGTACCGCACGCTGACGGTGCCGTTCACATCCTCGATCCTAAAGGCGAATTCCTGGTCGGCACCCCGTCGGAGCGACGCCTGTTGAACCAGGCCGCCCAGACGGAACCGGGTGCCGGGCGCGACGTGCCTGGCCTGTACATCGCTCGGCGTATGGAAGAACACGATGGTGTCGCGCATGGCGAAGGACACGAGGCCGAGCGCCGTGGCAATCGTGGCTAGTCCGGTGCCGATCAGGGTCAGGCGTCGTTGCTTGCGGGTCATGCTCCTTGCCTCCTGGCTTGCCTTCATGCCTTCCTGTAGCACCGCCGGGCTGGCCTGGATTTGACCGAGCGCAAGCCAGCGGCGTCTCAGCCCTGCGCAGGGGCCCGTGGGCCAAGACATCCCGCCGCATGAAGACACCTGTCTCGCCGATCGCCGATGTCCGGCGGCGAGCGAGATGCCTGCCTCCACGCACCGGTTCGAAAGCACGGACGTCGCACAGCGGAGATGGTGTCTTGGACAAGGGCCGAAGGCCCTCCTCGGGGCACGGCGAGGGTGACGCCTCCTTACCTAAACCTAAGGAGGCTTCCGCATGGCGGGGAGCGATGGATTGCGTCAGCGGACGGCGCGCCGCCTCTCCGCCTCCAACGCGCTGATCGTCCCGGCATTCGGGCAATAGCGCTGCACCGCGGGCGCCCACCCGCGGTCGAGGTCGCTCCGGCAGCGCCGGGCTGTCAGGCAACCGGAGCATATGACCCTCATGTCGCGCATCACGGCCGGACGGGTGAGTTCCAGCCATGCGGGAACGAAGCCTGCGGCGTGGAGAAGCCGTGGCAGCTCCTCTCCGGCCCTGCCACCGCGCGCCGTCAGGTGGATCAACCGGTCAGGACAAAGTCCGACGTCCCGGCCAAGCGCGGCAAGCTCGTCCGCACCCAGGGAGTTCAGTTCCCGTGTCGCCCGACGGCTCGACAGCCAGTTCGTGATCGTTGCGCGCAAATCCATGGGATATCTCCATGCCATCCGGCAGATGTTGCCACGGACCTCCTCCGCGACATTGCTCCGGCGCAAACTCAAGGCAGATGTTTCCGCGATGTCCGCCGATCCGCCGGACGTGGGCTGCACCCTGTGGCGCCTACCAGGTCGCGGCTTGTGTGCCTCGCGCCACGCAGCCGGCCGGGAGTTCCTCCGGATCCGGGCCACGACGGCAGTAGCCGGCCTCGGCGCATCCGGGGCACCCGAGCGTCAGGCCAGGCGTCGAACCGTCCACGTCGCCCGTCCCAGGTCGCTCCGGCCCGCGGGCTTGGGCTCCCTCGTCACCGAACCCGTTCACTGGCCGCCCGCCCGCACCCTTAAGACACATGAAAGCCTCCCCGTCGTCTCGCAGCGATGGCAGGGTTCGCCACACAGTGCCTTGATCTGCCGCAAATACCCCCTGCAACCGGCCTCCACGGCTCCTCCGGTATAGTCCGTAGTTGGCACGACAGTCGGCATCGGTCCAAGTTGCCGGGAAGAAAAGGCTTTTGAAGTAATTCCGAACTGGATGTTCCCCTGATCGTTTGCTCGTGCAATGTCTTCTCGGACGGGGAGGTGCGTTCCTGCCTCAACCCCGACCCGGACTGCCCCCGCACCCCTGCCCAAGTGTACCGCACCCTCGGCTGCGGCCCGCAATGCGGGCGCTGCGCCACCACGATCCGCGCCATCATGGATCAGACCCATGAGCAAAGGCACGCCTGCTCGGCAGCTTGCGAAACGGCCTGTCCCCTGACCCGGCAGGCCAATTCCAACGAGCTTCCGCGATCCGAGAGCCTGAAGCCCGGGAAATGGCGGCCCCGCCCTGCCCTCATTGGACCACGATGATCGGCTCCCGCCGGTCGCCGGAAGCGTCCGAGCCGCCACGGGAGAGGCGCAAGGGCACTTTCTGTCGCTGCCCCTGAAGAGAAGCCGCACATTCGCCCAGCAGGGATGCGCTGCCGTCCGATCGCCAATGATCTCCCCTGAACTTCTTACGCCCTCAGAGCTGTCCGGGGCATCCGGATCACCTACGCAAAACCCCTTAGGTATCAGACCTGAATTTCGGCTCTACCGTTCCGGCAGTACCCATGAACCCACGTCATCCTAAGAAAAGAACGAGGGTTCGATGCAGACTGCGCTCCTTA